>Ga0209578_10000659_pt1 | contig 39533 bp, 28 predicted proteins | sample tdAd472_FD_187127 | JGI IMG/M metagenome (GOLD analysis project Ga0209578, IMG submission 187127) | Marine sediment microbial communities from the Atlantic coast under amendment with organic carbon and nitrate - tdAd47.2 (SPAdes)... | ecosystem: Environmental > Aquatic > Marine > Coastal >...
CAGCTGATAAACTGCAACGACATCCGTGGGAAACAAAAACACGCATGCAACCTTCGGGCGTTATCACAATCACAACTGACTTCGGTCACAAGGGCCCGTTTGCGGCTGTCATGAAGGGCGTCATTGCCGGGCGTTTTCCGGAGGCAACCGTCATCGACCTCGCGCACGACGTCCCCGCGCAGTGGCCACCGGAAGCAGGCTTTTGGGTCAGTCGTGCATACAAGTATTTTCCCCGGGGAACGGTGCATGTCGCGATCGTCGATCCGGGCGTCGGCACCGAGAGGGATATCCTCGTGGTCGAACATGACTGGCACTACTTCATGGCACCTGACAACGGCCTGCTCGCTCAGATGCTCGATTCAAGCCCCGAGGCACATGTATTCAAGCTCGATCTGTGCTGCTTTGAACGGCTGGGGCTTCACGAGCCCAGCGCGACTTTTCATGGCAGGGACGTATTTGCGCCGATCGCGGCGGACCTGGCATCGGGGAGAACCACTCCGGTGTCTATCGGCATCCCGACAAAGGATTGGATCCCCGGTTGGATCGACGAACCGGACGTCAGTCCAAGCAAGGTCTCAGGTGTCATCGTCACGGTAGATGCCTTCGGTAACCTGATCAGCAATATCGATCGCGAAATGATCGCAGATTTCAAGGAGCCGGTTGCGCACATCGCGGGACACGTCATCCCGATGCTAACGACGTACGGTCGCGCAAAACCCGGCGACTACCTTGCTCTCGTCAACTCATTTGACGTCGTGGAAATTGCGAAAGCCGAAGATAACGCCGCCGAAGGCCTCGGATCCGAGCGCGGCGCACCGATTGTTATTACGGACGGTTACAGCATCTAATATAGTGGTCGGCACCCTGTTCGAAAACCACGAGTCGGTATTCGTCTCCAACCCGAATATTCAGATTTGACCATATTTCGCAATTTTGTATTCGCGGCATTACTGGTGCTCGCATTGCCGGTGCAGGCTGACGTCACCTACGTCGTCATTGGCGTGACCGAAGAGCTGCAGGAAAACGTTTTGAGCCACGTCGATACCGTGCAGTTCGGTCCGCGGGCGCGGCTGCGGCCTCGCGATCATGACAAGGTCATCGAGAAGGCAATCACCGATACGCGGGCAGCTTTGCGCCCGTTTGGCTACTACACGCCAGAGATCACGGCTCGCATCATTCAACAACCGGGCGAAGCTGCGATCGTGGAGATCACGATCGATTCGGGGCCGCCAGTTCGAATTGCGAGTATCGACATCAGGGTGACGGGCGCCGGCGAGCAAGAGCGACAATTCCGGTCATGGCTCCGGGCCTGGCCGTTGCGCGAGGGCGCCGTGCTGAACCAGCCTGACTGGGAAAATCAGAAACAGGCCGTCATGGAAATTGCGAACGCGCGCGGTTACCTGGCAGCGAGCTTTTCCGAGCATGTGCTCGAGATCGACCTCGAACAAAACACGGCGCATCTCCTCCTGGTGCTGGACACAGGTCCACGATACGTCATGGGCGACGTCGACTTCGGCGATCATGGACTGAAGCCGGGCATCCTCGAGTACATCCCGCGATTTGACACCGGCGACTTCTATACGGCCAGGCTGGTAAGCCGATTAAGGACGGATCTATGGAAGACGGGCTATTTCGACGACATCACGGTGCGGGAAATCAGACGACCCGAGCTCGAACCGCCGGTCGTCGATTTCGGCGTGTCCGTCGCGACCGAAACCCGCAATCACTATAACGGGGCGCTCGGATGGGGCGATGACACGGGAATCCGTGTCCAGGCGAACTATAGCCGACATCCGATGTCGTCCTACGGCGACCGTCTCGATATCGGCGTTGGTTACCAGGAACTGGACGACCGGTTCACACTGAGAGGCCGTTACCGGAAGCCGTTGCTGAACCGGGCACGGCAATGGTGGGATGCGGAGGTAACGCTTCGTTTCGAAAACCTCGATCTCGAGGTCAAGCGTGACGAAGAAGACGAGGACTCAATCAAGATCGCCGGCGGGGACCTGACGGAGAGGCACATCAGGTTCGGCCGGCTCAAGCTCAGGAATCTCAAGGGTGGCGAAGCGCAACGTTTCACGACGCCGTTTGTGCAGTTCCTCAACAGCGATAGCCGGTTTGATCTGTCGGAAGGCATCACCCTCCCGCTGCCAATCGAGGACGACCCGGATCTCAATGACCGGCTACGGGGAATCGAGAACGCGTTCTCCATAGGCTACGACTACGACGTCGTCGACGTCGAGGGGCAGCGATTCGAAACGGTAGGGAAGCGTGATCGAGCCTGGGTGTTTCATTCCGACGATGCATTCGGTTCCACGGTCGAGTTCACACAGCTCTACGCATCCACGCGACGAAGTTACCTGAAAGGCGAGCGACTCAAATTCCACCTGCGTGCAGAGGTAGGCTACACCGAGGCCGATGTGGACGATTTCGTGCTGGACGTCGGGGGCGAATCGCTGGAATTGTCTTTCACCAAGCTGCCGAACTTCTATCGTTTCAAGGCTGGCGGCAGCATGAGCGTACGCGGCTATGGATTTGAGCGGTTATCGAACAACGACCTCGGGTCGAATCACATCATTACCGGGAGTGCCGAAGCCGAGTACCTTTTCCTGCCTTCCTGGTCGGCCGCAGCGTTCTTCGACATCGGCAACGCGTTCAACGATTGGGATGATCCCGACCTCAAACGCGGTATCGGCATCGGCATCCGCTGGTACTCCTTCGCCGGTGAGATCCGTGTCGACGTCGCCCAGGCCATCGATTTCGAGGATAAACCCTTGCGCTGGCACATCACGATCGGGACGCCGTTGCTATGAGTGTTCGGCGTCTCCTGATATCGCTGCCCCTGCTCTTCCTGCTGATTATCGCCAGCGCATGGTTCTGGCTGCTGCACACGCAGGCGGGCGCACAGTGGCTATGGTCGAGACTCGAATCGGCAACTGACGGCTCGCTGAGCGCGGCCAGCATCTCGGGAAACCTCTCCTCGGGACTGGTTGCAGGCGACGTGACTTTCATTGCTGACGGCGTGGATGTTGCCGTTGGCCGGGCATCGTTGTCTGTCGACATAAATCTCCTGCCAGTGAAGGTGAATGTTCTCTCCGCCTCGATCTCAGACTTGCGCGTTGACCTGACAGCCAATGATCGGACAGTGGACGACACGAATCTGCATGACACTCTCGGTAAATTGCAGCTGCCCATCGAACTCGAATTCGGAGCGATCGAACTCGACGGCGGCGTTATCAACGGCATCGATCAGGAATGGAGCTTCGTCGTTAACTCTTTGTCCGCCGCCGGCACATGGGCGGACGCAATAGCATTGCAACGCGTTGAACTGGACGGGCCGCTTGCCAACGTCTCTGGCAGCGGGTCGTTGTCATTGCTTGACCAACACGAAGTTCAACTGGACGTACAACTTCTGGCCAAACCGGAGCTGACGACGCTCGATGATGCGATACCGGTTACGGCGTCCGTGCAGGGACCGCTCGACGACCCGGTGGTCCAGGCACGGGCGGATGAACCCCGGGCCTTTCTCCACGGGCGGCTCGCTGGCGTAACGGACTCTTTGCGCTGGGAAGTTCAGCTCGACCTGCCCGCACTGGCACTGCCATCAAAGACAGACGGTCCCGACATTCCACCGCTCGAGCTGTCCGCGCAAGGTGGTGGAGATTTACAAACGTTCACTGCCGAGGCGCAAGTCGGATTTGCGGGCACTGACATGCAGGTAATGATCGGGGCCGACGTAGATATCGCGGCAACCGCCGTGTCCGGTGGTGTCGACTGGCGAAATGCGCACTGGCCGGTCGGCGAAGAGGAACCACAGGTAAGCAGCCGGGCTGGAAGCGTGACGCTTTCGGGCTCGTTGGATGACTGGACGGTTGCCGGCACGATTGAACTCGTCGTTCCGGAGCTTCCGCCCGGAACGCTGAAGATTGAAGGCGCTGGCAATCGTGACGGGGCGAGCGCGACGATCCTCGAAGGAAACGTGCTGGGAGGGGTCGTTGCAGGTCGCGTGGAGTACAGCTGGCGAGGGTCCCAACCGTTTTCTGCCCGGCTCGAGCTCGAGGCGATACAAATCGGCACAGTGATGCCGGATTTTCCGGCCGTATTGAGCGGCAAGCTCGATGTCGATGGCCGGCAGCAACCATTGCAGCTCACCGCGCGGCTATCTGATATCGAGGGGTCCTATAGCGGCAGGACGCTTCGCGCAGATGGACGGGTGGACATCAATGACGACGGCATATCGGTTGAGGATTTCCGGGTCAGGCATGGTGAGTCGAGCGTGCACGTAGATGGCGATCTCTACGCTGCGGAGGGCCTGCGCTACGACCTGTACGTCGATGATTTCGGTTATTACCTTGAAGATGCGTTCGGTTCAATTGCGGCATCCGGCACCGTGTCGCTCAAACCGAACGAGCAATTGCTGCGCATCGACGCATCGAGCGAGGAGTTCGGCTTGCGGGACCTCCGAATCGTCAACCTTGCGATCACTGACCAAAGCAATGGCGTTCTTGACGCAATTGCGACGGCCGACAACGTGGAAATTGCCGCGGTCGATACAGGTCAGATGCGACTACAGGTGCAACTGAAAAAGAACAGTCAAAGCATCGACATCGCAACGTCGTCCGATGGACTGCGATCAGCGCTATCGGTAAATGGCGCGTTGGACCACTGGGAAAGCCCCTCGTCGTGGTCCGGCCAACTCACGAAACTCGAGATCGAGTACGAAGACTTTTCTACGACGCTCGATGAACCGGCAGCGATTGCCGCTACGATGACGAGCGCCAGTATCGACAAATACTGCAGCATTGGCCACAGGGGCGCCGAGCTATGCATGGCTGTCTCGTGGAACACGAGTTCCGGACTTGATTTGACCGCGACATTGGCGTCACTGCAGGCCAACCTCGTCAATGCTTTTGTCGAGACGGGTACCGAACTCGACCAGGCCGTCAACGGTGGATTCCGTTTGCAAGTGCAATCTGACGGTTCATCGGCAGGGCGCGGCGACATTGCGATCACGCCTGGCCGGATTGTCAGTACCGAAGATCCGGAACTGTACGTTGACACCGGGGAAGTACGGTTCGGATTCGATATTTACGACGATGACCTGCGGAGCGGCAACCTCAACATTCCCTTTCCGGGGCTCGGCCAGATTGCTGCAGATTTCGAGATACTCGATGTCACCGACCAGGGGTCAGCAGATGTCAATGGCTCGATCGATGTCGATCTCGAAGATTTTGGACTGCTCATCGCACTGTTTCCCATTGTCGACAGCGCGGATGGCACTCTCCGCGCGAACCTGGACATCGGCGGGACCGTTGACGATCCACTGATCAGAGGTAACCTCGCGCTGGAGAACGGGGCTCTTACCTATCTCCCGGCAGGCCTGAAGCTGGACGAAATCGAGCTCAAAAGCGAATTGCAGGACAACGGCGAGATCGAACTCAACGGGTCTTTTCGCGCCGGCGAAGGTCGTGCCGAGATTCGCACCCGCGCCGATCACGCGCGAACGGCCGCGACCGGGCTGGAGCTGGCCCTGCGTGGCGAAAACCTGACGTTGATTGATGTGCCCGACGTTACGGCCGTGGCTGATACGGACCTGCGTGTCAATTTCGACGGCAAGACCCTCGACCTCAATGGCAACATATCGTTTCCGCATGCGCGCATACGCCCTGCGAACATCGGTGCGACGCGAGTGTACGAAAGCGAAGACGTGATGATCATCGCCGGTGAATTACCGGATGAACCGGTTGGGGACAATCCCGCTGCCGATATCGAGTTTGCGGGGACCGTGGTGGTTGCACTGGGAAATGACGTCGTCGTCGATCTCGAGGTCTCCGAAGTCCAGGTGACGGGTAGCACCGAATTCACGTGGCTGGGCGGCCCGATACCAAACGCGGTCGGCCGTTACGACGTCGACGGCACTATTCTGGCGTTTGGTCAGCGCCTCGAGATCACCGAAGGCTCGGTCCGTTTCGAGGACGTGCCTGCGGATGATCCCTATCTCCGCATTCGTGCAGAACGCGAGATTTTCGGCAACACCCAGGTCCGTCAAGCGGGAGTACTGGTTGCCGGCAATCTTTCGCGACCCACGATCGAGGCCTATACCAGCCCAATGACGACGGAGGAACGCGCATTGACGCTGCTGGTGACGGGAAGCGAAATCGACTATGAACGAGGAGTCGGCGCCGTCGACTTTGGTACTTACATTGCGCCGAGGGTCTATGCGAGCTACGGCATAGGACTGTTCGACAACGAGAATATCATTCGCATTCGCTACGACCTCAAGCGCGGCTTCGGTATCACCGCTACGTCGGGCGCAAGGGAATCCGGCCTCGACCTGAGTTATCGCATCGAAAACTAGCTGATCACGCCGACTAGTTCTGGCCCTGCATCGCCTGCTTCTCGATCTTCGCCCAGGAATCCCTGAGCGTCACGATGCGATTGAAGACTCCTGATGTTGACGCATGCTCGACGGCGTCCGGGCAGAAATAGCCGAGGCGTTCGAACTGCACGACCTCGTTTGCGTCGAGATTCGCCAGCGACGGTTCGAGCATTGCTGCCACTGTCTCGAGCGAATCCGGGTTCAACGTCGTCATGAAATCTTCGGCAGCGTTGGGATTCGGTACGGTGAACAGGCGATCGTACAGTCGCACTGTCGCCGGCACGGAATGCTCCGCAGATACCCAGTGAATTGTGCCCTTCACCTTGCGGTCACTCGTACCGGTGCCGCTGCGTGTATCCGGGTCGTAGCTGCAGCGCAGTTCTACGACGTTGCCGTCATCATCTTTTACAACTTCATCGCACTGGATGATGTAAGCACTTCTTAACCGCACTTCACCGCCGGGCTTCAGGCGGAAGAATTTTCGCGGTGCTTCTTCCATGAAGTCATCCTGCTCGATCCATATCTCGCGTGAAAACGGCACCTCGCGCGTACCGAGTTCCGGGCGGTTCGGATGATTCATCGCTTGCATCATCTCGACCTGCCCTTCCGGGTAATTGGTCAAAACGACCTTTAGCGGTTTGAGTACGGCCATGCGTCGCTCCGCCTCTTCGCCGAAAACCTCGCGAACGCTGTTCTCGAGCACGCCCATCTCGATGAGCTTGTCCTTCTTGGTGACACCACCGCGTTTGACGAAATCACGTAACGCTTCTGCCGGATAACCCCGCCGACGCATGCCGGCAATCGTCGGCATGCGTGGATCATCCCAGCCACTGACGACTTCTTTTTCGATCAGCGATGCCAGCTTGCGCTTGCTCGTGATCGTGTACGCGAGGTTGAGCCGCGAGAATTCGATCTGCCGCGGACGGTGCTCCGGCTCGAGTTGATCGAGAAACCAGTCATACAACGGACGATGATCTTCGAATTCCAGCGTACAAAGAGAATGCGTAATCTCTTCGAACGCGTCCGACAATGTGTGCGCGAAATCGTACATCGGGTAGATGCACCATTCATCGCCCGTATTTTGATGCGTCACGTGCCGAATCCGGTACAAGGCCGGGTCGCGGAGGTTCATGTTCGGCGAGGCCATATCGATTTTCGCACGCAGCACGTGTGCGCCATCTGCGAATTCGCCAGAGCGCATGCGGCGGAACAGATCGAGATTCTCCTCGACACCGCGATCCCTGTGCGGGCTGTTCTTGCCGGGCTCCGTGAGTGTGCCCCGATGCGCACGAATTTCGTCGGCGCTCAGCGAGTCGACGTAGGCGAAACCCATCTCGATCAGTTTTTCCGCGGCTTCGTACAGCTGCCCGAAGTAGTCCGACGCGTGAGTCAGACGGTCGGCCCAATCGAACCCGAGCCAATGCACGTCGCGCTCGATCGCATCGACGAACTCCTCGTCTTCCTTGTGCGGATTCGTGTCGTCGTAACGCAGGAATGTGCGCCCGCCCGTTTCTTCGGTGACACCGAAGTTCAGGCAGATCGACATCACGTGACCGACATGAAGATAACCGTTCGGCTCCGGCGGGAAGCGCGTCACAACCTCGTTGTGCTTACCCGACTCGAGGTCGTCATGGATGATCTGGCGGATGAAATCCCGCGGGGCGTCGCTCATTGGTCTGCTTCAGCATTTTCAAAGGGGCGCTATTGTACGCGAACTACTGGCGCCCACTAAGCTTTGGCACGGCAATCGCTGCACAATCCCTGGATTTCGAGCATCTGGTGAACGGCCGAAAAACCGAGTTGCCGTGCCTTGTCCCCGACGAGCGTATCGATGTCCCGGTCGTCGAGTTCAACCACCGTTCGGCACTGCCTGCAGATCAGAAACTGTCCGCTATGCGAGCGCGCGGGATCCGGACAGCCGATGAACGCGTTGAGTGAGTTGAGCCGGTGTACGAGCCCCGCCTCAATCAGGAAATCCAGTGCCCGATATACCGTCGGCGGCGCGGCCCGTCGGCCCTCGGCGCCGAGCTTGTCGAGAATATCGTAAGCGCCCACGGGCTTGTGGCTGTTCCATACCAGCGTCAGTACGCGCCGGCGCAACGCCGTAAAGCGCAGTCCGCGCTGCCGGCACAGCTCCTCGGCCGTCGTCATCGCCTTGCTGACGCAGCTGTCGTGGTCATGGCCCGCCGATGGAAATGCCTGCGCTGCTTCGTGCATTGATGGGTGTCCTCCTTTGGCCTCGGATTGTACAATGTCGCGCCTTGCCCGCGGGCAACGAACAGACGACGAGCGATATGCCGAAAATCACCCTGCCAGACGGCTCCGAAAAGCAGTTTGAATCTGCAACCCGGGGCGCCGAAATCGCCGCCAGCATCGGCAAGGGCCTGGCGCGCGACGCCGTGGCCGTGCGTGTGGACGGCGAACTCCGGGACCTGACCCGGGATATCAACAGCGATGCGGCCGTCGAGATAGTGACCCGTAACTCTGATGACGGCGTCGAACTGCTGCGTCACGACGCGGCGCACGCACTGGCAGAAGCCGTCAAGGAGCTTTGGCCTGACACGCAGGTGACGATTGGCCCAGCCATTGAAAACGGCTTCTACTACGACTTCTCGCGCGACGAGCCCTTCACCGACGCCGACCTCGAGGTCATCGAGGCGAGGATGAAGGAGATCGTCGATCGAGACGAGACCATCGAGCGAGAGGTCTGGAACAGAGACGAGGCTGTTGAGTTTTTTCGTGGTATCGGCGAGGAGTACAAGGCAGAGATTATCGCCAGCATTCCGTCGGACGAACCGATTACGCTGTATCGACAGGGCGAGTTCATCGACTTGTGCCGCGGACCGCATCTGCCATCGACCGGCAAGCTGGGTAAATCGTTCAAACTGACTCACGTATCTGGCGCTTATTGGCGCGGCGACTCGTCAAACGAGATGTTGCAGCGAATCTATGGCACGGCCTGGGCCAACGACAAGCAATTACGTCAATACCTGCACATGCTGGAAGAGGCCGAGAAGCGCGATCATCGTCGGCTGGGCCGGATCATGGACCTGTTTCACTTCCAGGAAGAAGCCCCTGGTGCGGTTTTCTGGCATCCCAATGGCTGGGCCCTGTATCAGGGCCTCATCGGCTACATGCGGCAAAAACAGAATGCGGCAGGGTACCGCGAGATCAGCGCGCCGGAACTCATGAGCACCTCACTGTGGGAAAAGTCGGGGCATCTCGAAGCATTCGGCGACAACATGTTTACGACCGAGACTGTCGACGGCAGGCACTTCGCGATCAAACCGATGAATTGCCCGGGCCACGTGCAGATCTTCAAACAGGGGATAACGAGTTATCGGGAATTACCGGTACGCCTCGCAGAGTTCGGTAAGTGCCATCGATACGAGCCGTCGGGAGCGCTGCACGGCATGATGCGCGTGCGAGCGTTTACTCAAGACGACGCCCACATCTTCTGCACGGCTGAGCAAATTACCGGGGAGTCGATCGCAGTTAGCAATCTGATTCTCGACATATACCGCGACTTCGGTTTCGATAACGTACGCATCAAGTTCGCGGATCGCCCCGAAGTGCGTGTGGGCGAAGACGCTGTCTGGGATCAGTCCGAGGCGGCGCTGCTGAAGGCGCTCGAAGTCGCCGGGCTCGACTACACACACAATCCTGGCGAAGGCGCATTCTATGGACCGAAGCTCGAGTTCGTATTGCGGGATGCCATCGGTCGTGACTGGCAATGCGGCACCCTGCAGGTCGACCTCAACATGCCCGGACGTCTCGGCGCCACCTACGTTGGCGAAGATGGGGAAAAACACACGCCGGTTATGCTACACCGTGCGATTTTCGGTTCGCTCGAACGCTTCATCGGTATCCTGATCGAGCACCATGCGGGCAATCTGCCGCTGTGGCTCGCGCCGACCCAGGTGAAGGTCCTGACAATTACGTCAGACGCAGATGACTTCGCGGCAGAGGTCGTTGCCGAACTCACTGCGCGCGGTTTCCGGGCCGAGGCCGATCTACGCAACGAGAAAATTTCCTACAAGGTCCGCGAGCACAGTGTCGCCAAGGTCCCGGTGCTGCTCGCCGTCGGCCAGCGTGAGGTCGAGAATCGCTCCGTCGCCATGCGCCGCCTGGGCTCAAAGCAGCAAAAAGTCCTCTCCCTCTCCGAGGCCGTCGCCACACTCGAAACCGAGGTCATCGAGCGCCGCTAAGCGCTCTGAAATTAACTCTGTGGGAGCGCGCCCCAGCGCGCGATTCAGATATATGAATCGCGCGCTGGGGCGCGCTCCCACAGTCTCTCTTGTAACCATCGGCCCCGCTTGAAACCCAAGTGTGACGCGACCTGCACTTTCATTGTGCGCCGTGTCACAGATTCACGATTCTGTCGGCGCGCTGCGACATTTAACTGTATGCCCGGGGATATACTGCATCAACGCAAGGATTGTGCGTGCTATTCGACATAAGGCCAATGGAGGAAACAAAGTGCCTTTGGACCAATTCAAAACGCAGGTACTGCTACTTCATAGCGAGCAAGGCACTCTGGATACTCTCAAGTCAGGGTTCAGCGACCGCTATACGGTCCACTGTGCAACGAGCGGTTCGGAGGCTCTGAATACGCTAGGCGACACGCCCATTCACGTGATCATCTCCGCTCATGACCTGCCCGGAATGAGCGGTGCCGAGGCACTGCGTGAAGCCAAGAAGCGTTCCCCTGAGACCCTCGGAATTTTGCTCACCGGCGACAGCAACGAAGCCGTTGTCGGTGACAAGGAAGTTTTTCAGGTTGTGCGCGGCGGCGTGAACCCGGCCGACCTTCGCAGACTCATCGATAACGCGACGCAGCAGACACGACTGCTTGCGCTTGCCGAGTCAGCCAATGACACCACCGCGAGCCCCGACGAGCCCGTTTCCGAACACATCATCATGGAGACGTCGGAGAATGGCTCGACGATCATCAGTGATGGCACGGGCCAGGTGCCGATTCTCGACCCGACAAAAGTGCCGCCTTCAGCAGCGGCCGGTGCGGCAACAGTCGATATCCTTGTCATTACAAAGGATGACGAGTTTCTGACAACCATCAAGGAATCCTCGCGCGGCATGCATAACGTGCATCACGCGAATACGCTCAAACAGGCCGAGGAAGCCGTTCGCAAACACAAGGTCGGCGTTGCCGTTGTCGACGCGGCCATGGTCGGCGACAACGTCGAAAAACTGGCCCAACACCTGCGCAAGTTGCAGAAACGCCTGGTCGCCATAGTGGCAGGTCGCCGTGACGACGGCGAAATGCTGATGGATCTCATTAATCGCGGCAAGGTTTATCGCTTCCTGCTCAAGCCGGTGTCTCCCGGACGCGCGCGGCTAGCGGTGGAAGCCTCGGTCAAGCACCACCTCGAAGCCCCGGATACTGCGTTCAAACTAACCAGCCAGCCCAGCCAGCCAAAGGCAGCACCAGCGCCGAAAGCGCGACCGAAGACCGCGAAGGCAAGACCTGAGCCTGCAGCAAAACCTGCTCCGAAGCCCAAGGCGACAAAGCCCAGGGCGACGCAGCCCAAGGCGAAGAAGCCCGCGCCGAAGCCTGCAGCCGAAGCAGCCATTACGGCGAGCAAGGACGACGCGCTGGTAAGAATCGACGACGACCTGTCGGACGCTTTTGGCGACGACAAGAGCCTCACTGAAACGATGACGGGCATCTTCGAGACAGTTTCGAAGTCCATTTCCCGGGACAAGATGCCGCAGGAAGAAGAGACGCCTGCGCCGATCAGCGCAACGCCTGAGTCCGTCAGTGGTGGCGATACACCTGTTTACCGGAACTCCAAAATTCTCGGTGCCGGCGCAGTAGCAGTTATTACCATCTTCGGCATCGGCTTCTGGATGTTTGGCGGCTCCGACGAGACCGTCGTCCCGGACGAACCCGTGAGCGACAGCACGTCGATCACCGAGGGCGTACCGAACTTCGGAACTGAAACGGAAATCATCGAGGAATCGACGGTCAATGTCGACGAGATGCTCGAGGAGGCGCGCCTGGCGCGCGACGCCGGACAGATATTCAATCCGCCGGGCAACAATGCAATTGAGCTGTACATGACTGCCATCGTAGCGGCGCCCGATAATGCATACGCATTGGCAGAACTCGACGTCACACTTGACGAGGCACTCGGCATGGCCGAGGCCGCACTGCTGGAGCGACGCACTGATGATGCAGCAGCCGCGCTCGAGCGAGTCGCTTTCGCCAAACCGGATCATTCTCGGCTGCCGTTCCTCACGGCACAGGTAACGCAGGCACAACTGCGTGACCTGGTCGATGCAGCGCGCGCCGCGATTCGTGACGGCCGTCTTGAGGATGCCTCCACCGCGATTGCCGATGCGCGATTACTCGGCGTTACAGATGCGTCCGAAATCAATGCAGTCGAGGAAGAGCTCCGGGCCGCGCGCAGCGATCGTCGCGTCGACGAAGTAGTGGCACTGGCTAATCAGAGGCTCGATGACGGATCACTAACGTCGCCAGCGAATGACAATGCCCGTTATTACTTTCAGCTCGCGCTGAGCAACGACCCGGGCAATGCAGCCGCACAGACTGGTCTCACTGTCGTCGCGAGCAAGATCGTGCTACAGGCTCGCGAAGAGATCGATGGTGGCCGCTTCAATACGGCTGAAGCTCTGCTCGCCGAGGCACGCCAGCTCGATCCTGCGAGCGACGAACTCGCTGCATCGACCAGGGCATTGACCGATGCGCGACAACGCGTTGCGGACGATCAGCGCCGTGTCGAAGCCGAACGACAGGCCGCCGCCGAGCGTGAAGCTGCAGATCGTCGTGCGGAAGATGAACGACAGGCTGCCGCGTTACAAGCCGAAGAACAGCGCCTCGAAAACGAGCGCCTAGCCGCGGAAGTTGCTGCAGCAGCCGCTGTAGCGGCAGCTGCCGCACAAGCAGCTGCCGAGGCACCTGACGCGGGCAGTTCTGCGCTGGACTCAGAATCTCGTGCCGAAGAAGACCCTGCCACTGGCGATGTGGGTGAGCCCGACGCCACTGCCGAACCGGTCGCCGCCGCCGAACCCGTCAAGGAAGAAGCGGCTCGGCCTGTTCCCGTTCGCGAGCAGCAGCCGGTTGCGGTCAGTTCTCTGACTCGCGTGAAGTACGTCGCGCCCAGGTACCCGCGTTCTGCCGAACGACGCAATATTTCGGGCTGGGTCGAAGTTGCATTCACCGTCGCGCTAGACGGTTCAGTCAAGGACGTTGACGTTATTAATTCGCAACCAGGTGACACATTCGTGAATTCCGCGACCAATGCCGTCGAAAAGTGGCGCTTCGAGCCCGTCGTCGAGAATGGCGAGACCGTCGAGAAACGCGCGGGCGCACGAATGATGTTTGCCCTCGAGTAAATAGTCCACTCGTAAAATTTAGTACTGAAAATCTATCCTATCTGGACCATTTCGTCCATACCCGTTAATCTTGACTTGATCTAAGGAAAATCGGGAAGAGACGGCGTGCCCCAGGAAGCGATCGCAGGCGATCCCAAGCCGGCAAGAAAACAACAACAGCGAAGTATCGTTACGCAACAGAAATTGCTCGACGCGGCTATCGACGCGTTCGCGGAGAATGGCTTCAAGGGAACCTCGACCCGCGACATAGCTGATCGTGCCGGTGTCCATCACCCCCTGATTACCTATCATTTCAAGAATAAGGACCAGTTGTGGCGGGCCGCAGCCGATCGTATTTTCCGCGAATTCAACATCTCGCTGGTCAAGGCAATGACGGAAGTTCCCGAAATCGATGCGAAAGCTCGAGCGGAGGCTTTCGTCCGTACCTACGTACACTATGCTCATGGCCAGCCGGCGCTGCACAAGATTATCCTGCAGGAATCCAGTCATCCGAGCGGGCGCCTCGACTGGCTCATCGAGAACCATCTTCGTCCGCTATTCGAAGAAGTCGTCAAAGCGATTGAGGAACTGCAACGGCTCGGCATCGCGCCACCGGGTGACCCGGCGCTGTTGTTCAACATGATCCGCGTCTCGGCAGGCGGCTTGCTGGCGCTTGCTGTAGAGATCAAGGGCACCAGCAACGTGGACCTGAATTCCCAGCAGGCGCTGGACGAATTGTCCGACATGATTATTCGCTGCTTCTTTCCCGGCCAAACGACAGCGGCTGGCTGATCAGACTGTTTCGCCTGCCAGCACACCCTGCACTTCCGCAATAATCGATAACGCGATGGCCGCAGGCCCGCGGCCGCCGATATCGAGGCCGGCTGGGCCGTGCAGACGTTCCCCGAGGCCCTTACCATCATCGCCGAGATCGGCAAGTAGCCGCGCGCGGCGCTTCGCCGGCCCCAACAGTCCGATGTACGCGATGTCCGTTGCCGCAAGTTGTCGCAAATAATTTCGGTCACTCGCAAGGTGGTGACTCATGACGACGGCCGCATCGAATCGCGTCAGATCCAATTCGTCGGCGAGAAGCTCAGCCGGCTGGCAACAGACCTGCTCGGCGCCTGCGAAATCGCCGTGCTCGATAATCGCATTGCGATGATCGACGACCGTACAACGCCAGCCCATTTCAACCGCTAGTCGGACAACCGGTTCCACGTCCATGCCAGCGCCCAGAACCAACAGTCGAGGTGGCGGTTTGACGATACATATCAGCACTGTCACGACTGCGCCGTCGAAATCTGCGCTCACTAGTCCCGATTGCCGTGGTTCGTGCTGGCGCATCAGCCGCTCGGCGACATCCACATCCATTCCGAATGCCCGCAAGTCGTCCTGAACGTCCAGGGCAGCTGCACCAGGCCTGGCCTCACTTGCATGAGATTCAATCACGACCGCGAGCCACGCAAGCCTTCCTGCCCGCAGCGCCCTGGCGATTTCGGCAAACGGCTGATAGTCGTTTTCCTCGCGCAGCGGCTGCAAAAGGACACGCATCAACCCGTCGCAGCCAACGCCCAGCCCCCAGAGCTCGTCATCCTGCGCAAGATCGTAGGTGACCACCTGGGGAACACCGGTGTCGATGACGGTGGCTGCGCGCAGGACGAGATCACCCTCGAGGCATCCGCCCGACAGCATTCCCTGGAAACGGCCGTCGCCCGCGATCAGCATTTGCTCGCCTGACTTGCTGTACGTCGATCCCTGCGTCTCGTAAACCGTTACGAGAACCATCGGCTCGCCGCGCTGCCGGCAAGCATCGTAGAACCGCAGGAGAGCTGCCGAGTTCAAGCAACCCCCGGTCTGGAATGTACGTATAGCGATTTCATCTGAGCTTCGATTTGATTGGCAGGTCTAACTCTTGAATCCCACAACCCCGGTCCCACATCTCAGGGCTGGTGCATCGGAGGCCGATTATGAATGAAACTTCAACACAACCGGTAGCGGTTACCGACAAGGACTTTGGCGAACACGTCATTAACTCGGAAACTCCGGTACTCGTGGACTTCTGGGCGGAATGGTGCGGCCCGTGCCGCGCGCTCGGACCCATCATCGAATCGCTGGCTGAGGAATTCGCCGGACAGGTCAAGATTGCAAAAGTCGACGTCGATTCGAACCCGCAAATTTCAATGCAATTCGGCATCCGCTCAATTCCCACCGTCATGCTCTTCGACAAGGGCCAGATCGTCGACACCTTCATTGGTGTTCGCCCGAAGTCCGACTACGCGGCAAGCCTTGACAAATTGGTCGCCTGAAACACTGCCGCAGGCGCCAGACTGCGGCGGTTACCGGTCGACCGGCCGGGACGCATACAGGTAGAGCATTTCCATAGCGACGTGCACTGCTGCAAGCGCGGTGATTTCGCCGACATCGTAGGCGGGTGCAACTTCCACGACGTCCATGCCGACGACGTTAATGCCTTTCAGGCCGCGCAATATCGACATCGCCTGGTGGCTCGTCAGTCCCCCACAGACGGGCGTACCTGTACCCGGGGCGTAGCTCGGGTCGAGGCAGTCGATATCGAACGACAAATAAACCGGCCGATCGCCCAGCACCGCTCGCGCCTCAGCTACTGCGGCATCGATACCATCGGCATGAACGGCCGGTGCATCGATGATATTGAAGCCGAGCGTATCCCGATTGGTCGTACGCAGGCCGATCTGCACCGATGTCTTTGGGTCGACGAGGCCATCCTTCGCCGCCCACCAGAACATCGTGCCGTGATCGATCCGATCGTTCTCGTCTTCCCAGGTATCGCTGTGCGCGTCGAAATGCAGTAACGACAGCGGGCCCCCGTGCTTGCGCACATGTGCCTTCAGCAGTGGATAAGCAATGAAATGATCGCCGCCAAGCGCCAGCAGGCCGGGACCTTGCTCGATGATGCTATAGGCGTGCTCTTCGATTAGCCCGGGCGTCTTCTCCGGGCGGCCGTGATCGAAGAAGCAATCGCCACTATCGACAACCGCAAGTACATCAAACGGGTCAAATTCCATGCCGTAGGGTTTCTCCCACGCCATTATCGTGGACGCCGCACGAATCGCGCGAGGTCCGAAACGCGCCCCGGGCCGATTGGTCGTCGCTGTGTCGAGCGGGACGCCTGAGACCGCCACGTCGACACCCGTCATGTCGTTCGTATACTTGCGGCGCATGAACGACAGTGCGCCACCGTAAGTAGGCTCCGGCGTCGTGCCGCGGAGGTCCTCGCGAAACAGGCCGTGATCGGTGGTTTTCTTGTCCAATGCTGCGCTCCTGCGCTACCGGTCTGTAATCGCTTGTTGTGTCAGGTCGAAGCACTTCCAGGCAATGTCGACCATTTCGTCCGCCTCTTCGTGAGACAGCACGAACGGTGGCGCGCACACGATCGTATCGCCGACCGCGCGCAAAACGAGCCCGTTCTCTATCAGGTAGTCCCTGCAGATGGTGCCGACACCCTGATCCTCCGGGAATGGCTCGAGCGTTTGCTTGTTTTGGACGAGTTCTACCGCGCCCATGAGACCCACCATGCGTGCTTCGCCGACGAGAGGATGCTCGGCAAGCTTCTGCCAGCGCTCCCGCAGGTAAGGGCCGATGTCGTCCCGGACCCTTTCCACGAGCTTCTCCTGCTGCAGCATGCGGATGTTCGCGATGGCAACGGCACAGGCCGCCGGGTGTCCCGAATACGTGTAGCCATGGAAGAATTCGCCGCCCTTGTCGATCAGCACATCGGCCACCCGGTCGCTGACCATGACGCCGCCCAGTGGCAGGTAACCGGACGTAACTCCCTTGGCGAAAGGCATCAGGTCGGGGCTGGTGCCGAAGTGATCTGCACCAAACCACTCGCCGAGACGACCGAAACCGGTAATGACCTCGTCGGAGATCAGCAAGATTTCGTACTCGTCGCAGATTCTCTGGATTTCCGGCCAGTAGCTGGCCGGAGGAATGACTACGCCACCGGCCCCCTGAATCGGCTCGCCGATGAAGGCGGCGACTTTGCCAGCACCGAGCTCGTCGATCTTCTCTTCGAGCGCACGGGCGGCAGCAAGGCCGAATTCCTCTGGCGACAGACTTCTGTCGCTCTCAAACCAGTAGGGCTGAGCAATGTGCTCGATGCCGGGAATCGGCAGGCCGCTTTGCCGGTGCATCGGCTTCATGCCGCCGAGACTGGCAGCCGCGACCGTTGAACCGTGGTAAGCATTTTGACGACTGATGATCGTGTGCCGTTCGGGTTGCCCCATCAGGTCCCAGTAAGTACGCACCATACGTACGACGGTATCGTTCGCCTCCGAACCCGAGCCGGAAAAGAACACGCGATTGAATTGCGGCTGGCTGACCTCGCCAAGTACAGCTGCCAATTCGATGGATGGCGGATGGGCGCACTGGAAGAAACTGTTGTAGTACGGCAGCTCGTGCATCTGTTGGGTTGCCGCGTCGATCAGGGAATCCTGCCCGTAGCCGACATTGACGCACCACAGTCCTGACATGGCATCGAGTATCTTGTTACCGTCGGCATCGAAAATGTAGGAACCCTCGCCGCGCGTAATGATGCGCGACCGCTTCTTGTGCAATTCCTTGTGGTCGGTAAACGGATGCAGGTGATGGTCCTTGTCCAGTTCCTGCCAGTCCTGTCTTGACCGTTTTTCAATTGCCGCCATCATTCACCTCATTCAGACATTGAACATCAGGATCTCACGCTCCCACGGCGTGATGATTTCCTGAAATTCCGTGTATTCGTGATCTTTGAGTTCGCAGTAAACATCGACGAACTCGTCGCCCAGTATGCCGCGCATTGCATTGCTGACTCGCAGTGCCTCGATCGCCGAGTAGACATGCCGGTGCAGGCCGAACTCACTGCCGTACGCGCTGCCCTCGGCGGCTTCGGTCGGTTGCAGGCCTTCGACCATCCCGAGATAGCCGCAAGCGAGCGTCGCAGCGATCGCCAGGTAGGGATTTACGTCGGAGCCGGCCAATCGGTTTTCCACTCGCCGCGCCTCGGGGCCCGAATCCGGTATGCGCAAGCCGACCGTGCGATTGTCAATCGCCCACGCCAGGTTGACCGGAGATGCCCAGGGGTTCAGGAAACGCCGGTATGAGTTCACGTAGGGCGCAAATATCAACATCGCATCAGGCATGTAGTGTTGCAGCCCACCCAGGAAACCCCTGAACAATTCACTCGCTTCGCCGTCCGGCTTCGAGAACACGTTATTGCCGTCTTTGTCCACGACACTCTGGTGTATGTGCAGCGCGCTGCCGGCTTCTTGTGACATCGGCTTTGACAGGAACGTCGCGTGCATCTCGTGCTCGATCGCAACCTCTCGAACCGTCCGCTTGAACAGAAATACCTGGTCGGCCAGATCGATCGCGTTGCCGTGCAGGAAATTGATCTCAAATTGTGCAGGGCCCATCTCCTGCGACAGTGTATCGATTCGAATGCCCTGCTCTTCACAATACGAATAAAGGTCATTGATACACGGGTCGAAGTCGTTCATCGTGTCGATGCTGTACGGCTGACGCGCACCTTCGGTCCAGCCGAGGCGGCCCTCGGGTGGTTCGGCTTCCTGCTGCGGGTCTGTGTGCGGGCTCAACAGGTAGAACTCGACCTCCGGTGCGACCACCGGCATCCATCCTTGCGCCTCGAATTTCGCCAGGACACTGCGCAGTACTCCGCGCGGGGACGTCGGAACCTGCGACTTGTCACGCCGGTAACAATCGAGAAATACGGATGCCGTAGGGTCGGTGGCCCAGGGCACGGTGCGCAACGTGCTCGCGTCCGGAACTAATATCATGTCCCGATCCTCGACGTTGTTCGGATCCTTGATGTAATCGCCCGAAATCGTCTGCGAGAAAATAGCTTCCGGCATTTTCATCTCACCGATGCCGAATTTATCGGCGGGCAAAACCTTGCCGCGCGCCGAGCCCGCCATGTCCGGCACGAATGCCTCGACATCCTCGATGTTGCGTTTCTTAAGCCAGGGCTGGAATACGTCGTCCTTAGTCACATTACACCTGTCGTCCGCGGGCTCGTGCCCGGCATGCGTCGCCGAACGCGCTGAAGATCGCGCTCGAAAATTTGTTTTTCGTTACCTGCCACTCGGGGTGCCATTGCACGGCGAGCGCAAATCCTGTTGCGCTGTCGACCGTAAAGGCCTCGATCAGGCCGTCATCGGCCACTGCCTCGACCGTTACGCCGTCAGCGAGTTTTTTCACGCCCTGACCGTGCAGGGAATTGACCGTGACTTCTTCCGTGCCTGCAAGGCGCGAAAGCAGCCCCCCTGCAACCAGCGTAACCGGGTGCGACGGGCCGTACTGCACGTCCAGCGGGTCTTCCGGGTTTTCCTTGTGGTCGTGATACCCGGGGACATCGCGAACCTTCTGGTGCAGCGTACCACCGAGCACAACGTTCAATTCCTGGAACCCCCTGCACACTGCAAACAAGGGCACCCCTGTGTCGAGCGCGTGCCGCGCGATGGGTAGGGTCATCGCATCCCGGTGCGGATCCCTGAGGGCCTCCGGACTGGTGGACTCGCCGCCGTAGTGATGTGGTTCGAGGTCACTCGGACTGCCCGTCAGCAGCACGCCATCAACCTGGTCCACGAGTTCGTCGATCTCGAGATCGTCTGCCAGGACAGGAATGATAAACGGGACCGCATTTGCGGCCTCGGTGATGGCTTTGAGATATTTTTCCCCTGCCATGTGAAACGGGTGCGGCTCAATGACTCGCCTGTCGGCCGGCACGCCAATAATCGGTTTCGGACGCATATGGGGACGAACCCCGTTACTCCTTTGTTTAGTCGGCCGGCCAAGGATACGTTACCCGGGACCACCGAGTACATGGCAGCCGTGCCGCCCCCTCAGGTTTGTTTGACGTCATCGGCGCGACGGCCGAAGAAGCGTAATACGACGTACATGGCGACGCCACCAACCAGCAGCGACACCCACGGTGGCACGCCGTACCCACCGGGTACGGTACCGAACGCGACTGCTATGGCGCCAACTATGAGTGCATAGGGAATCTGAGTCCGCACATGCTCGATGTGGTTGCACCCTGACGCGATTGACGACAGCACCGTCGTATCCGAGATCGGCGAGCAGTGATCACCCCAGACGGCCCCTGCGAGCACGCAGGCAACAGACGAGTACAGTATGTGCATGTCGGTCGGCCCGGTCATACCGCTTACGGTCATGACTGCCCAGGTGAGAGGAATTACGAGCGGCACGAGGATACCCATCGTGCCCCAACTCGTGCCGGTCGCAAACGCCGTAATCGCCGCCAACAGGAAGATCGTCGCGGGCAACCATGCCGCGGGAATCGTGTCGCCGAGGACGGAGATCAGAAAACCTTTCGCGTTCAACGCGGTACTGATGTCGCCCATCGTCCATGCGAGTACGAGTACGATCATGCCGAACAAGGTCGCGCGCGCGCCACCGTACCAGGCATCCACCGTTTCGTGCACTGAGAGTATACGTTGCCCGATCGTCATGGACGCCGCCGTCAGCGCACCGATAAATGACGCCCACATCATGGCTTTGTAAGGATCGGCCGTACCAATGATCTGGCTGATCGATTCACCGCTTCCAGTGACGTACAGGCCAGCGAGCAGCACGATGATCAGCACTATGATCGGAATGAATGCATTGAACGCGCGCGGTGGCGCATCGGGCTTCGCCTCCAGTGTATCGCCATTGATTGAATCCGTGTCCTCGTCGCCGAGCGACAACACGTCGCCACCGCGAGCACGCAATTCGGCCTGGTACATCGGCCCGATGTCGCGCCCCGTGCTCGCCACCATGAACACGAATACGACGGCCAAAATCGGGTAAAAGCTATAGGGAATCGAGTGCAGAAATATTGAATACGCTGATATACCTGACAGTTCGTCGATGTTCTGCAGCGCATTATCGATCAGCCCAACCTCATAGCCGATCCAGGTCGTAATCAATGCAATACAGACGACCGGGGCCGCGGTCGAATCGACGATATAGGCGAGTTTTTCTCGAGATATTTTCAGCTTGTCGGTAATCGGCCGCGCCGTATTACCGACGACCAGTGTGTTGGCGTAGTCGTCAAAGAAAATCATCAATCCCATCATCCAGACCGCGACCTGGGCACCGACTGCCGATTTCGCACGACTGACAACGACGCGCACGATGCTCATCATTCCGCCATTGCGAGTGATGATGCCGACCATGCCACCGATCATCATCGTAAACAGAATAACCGCGACGCGACCTTCGTCGGCAAGTGAGCCAACAACGAATACCTGGAAGGCGTCGAGCAATCCCAACCCGGCACCCTTGAGTGTGAATGATTGCAGTGCTGTTGCTCCGAGCCAGACACCGATGAGCAGCGCGGGAACGACACTACGTATGATCAGAGCGACCCCGATCGCTGTCAGTGCCGGCACCAGCGAAACCCAGCCTGGCAAAACGCGCACTTCGGACGTCGCCGAATCGCCGTCGCTCGAAGCGTCGATTGTGTACGTGCCGCTTTCTTCGACTGTGATGTCTGGAAACGTCACCGATCCGGCATCGTCCGCCTGCGCCGCTGCCTGCTGATCGCCAATACGCACCTGCACTTCGGCGTTCGCAGCTACATCACTAACGACAATGACCATTGGCACGTTACTGAGTGCCTGTTCGGCTACATCGATCTCAATCGCCGACACGACGACTGGCCATGCGCAAATGACAACGCTCGCGCAAAGGAGAAGAGCAACCCGGAATCGGGCGTACAGGGCTTTAATGTTGATGTTTTTGTTCCTGCCGCTTGCGATTCCCGGATGGTAACATGCGCGCGATGGCACGACGAAAAGCGAACCCGCTCACGGCAGAACTCCGCAAGTTGCTACGCGCGTATCCCGATACGACCACGATGGAATTGCTGATTCCGGATATTTCCGGCGCACTCAAGGGCAAGCGCATCGAGGCTCGTGATTTCGAGAAATACTGCGACGACGGCTTTGTTTTTTGCGCCGGCATCATCATGATGACCGTTCTCGGTGACACCGTCGCGGGCCTGCCGTACACGGAAGTTGACGGTGATCCCGACGTCCCGTGCAAGCTGGTCCCGGGAAGCCTCGCGCCGGTTCCCTGGTCGAACCGGCCGATGGCGCAGGCGATGTTTCGTTTGTATCTCGAGGATGGGACGCCGTTTTATGCAGACCCGCGTTACGTCCTCGAGCGTGCGCTCGAGCCCCTATACAAAATGAAAGTCGACGTCGTCATGGCGACCGAACTCGAGTTTTACCTGCTCGATGCGAACAGTGAGTCGCCAACGCCCGGGATTCCTCTCGTACCGGGCCTGAGCGTCCCACAACCGGGCACCCAGGTGTACAGTCCGGAAGATCTTTGGGAGGCCGAGGATTTTCTCAACGACGTCTACGCATACTGCGAGGCACAGGGAATTCCGGCCGATGCAGCGACGTCCGAGTATGCGCAGGGTCAGTTCGAGATCAACTTACGACACGTCAATGACCCGGTACTCGCCTGCGACCACGCCGTGCTCCTGAAACGCGCCGTCAAAGCGGCGGCCACCAAACACGGCTATGTCGCCTGCTTCATGGCCAAACCATTCGAGGAAGAAAGCGGCAACGGGCTTCACATTCACATGAGCCTCGTCGACCGCAACGGCAAGAACTACTTCTCGCAAGGCAAGGACGAGCTTGCGTCGCCGCCATTTTCCGCGCGTCTGCGGCACGCTGTCGGCGGCCTGTTGCACACGATGGCGGAAGGTACTGCAATCTTCGCGCCGAATGCCAACTCTTACCGTCGTCTGCGGCGCGAGATGTTTGCGCCGGTCGAACCGAACTGGGGAGTGAATCATCGCGCTGTCGCCATACGTATCCCGATGTCGGATGAGAAGAACCTGCGATTCGAACATCGTGCGGCTGGTGCCGACGCCAACCCCTACCTGGTGACCGCCGCAATCGCAGCGGGCATTCACTGGGGCATCAAGAACAAGGGCGATCCGGGCAAGATGGTGCAGCAAGGCGAGCACATCAATCTGAAGACGCGCATTCCGGTGCGCTGGGATGCCGCGATCGATAAATTCTCGCGCAGCAAGGTTTTTCCCGAGTATTTCGGCGCTGAATTCTGCCGCCACTTCGTTATCAATCGACGCGCCGAGTCGAAGCGGTTTCACGACACGGTCAGCCCGCTCGATTTCGAGTGGTACCTGCGAAACGTCTGATCTGCTGAGTTGGTTCAGAGGCCTGAACGCGCTGCTTCAGTGCAAATATTGCGGCGGCGGTGGCTCTTTGGCGAAGTTTTCCGCGACGCTCAACAATCCTCCCGCGGGAGGATTTGAGCGTCTGCTTAGATCGCAAGCAGCCCCTCGTTCAGGTTCCTGGCGACCGGCTGGACCCGGCCACAAGCGGTCGTTCAATCACGACAAAATCGATTGATCCGACCGGCCGGAAGCGGTCAGAAGCTGGACAGAGTGGATTACCGTTGACGAAGTAACCAGGCGCCTTGCAACTAAAGCTGTCGCAAGGCGCCTAATCATGTCCTCATAATTGCGGCGCAAATCGAAATTGCGCTTACGGGCTACTTCACATCTATCCTACGAAGCAGATAATTGCCTTGGATTCTTCGAATCTTATTGTACAGCTCAAGAACCGTCTCGTTCCCCTCGTCGAGATTTGCCTGACCATACGCTTCCAAGAATGCCTCGTAACGTTCGCGGTTTGGTGCGATATCGTCGGTGCTTTCCAATTCAATCACCAATACCAGATCAAACTCGTCAGCTCCGCCAAATTGATTTGAATAGATTGCGTAATCTTTGATCTGCCCCAGTTCTTTGGCAACCTCATTGGCGGCGATCCATGTGGACTTCAGCCCCTCCAGGTAAATTCCAAATGTCCCGGGATCAAGGTCGACATGAGTCACAAGCCAAACGCTATCTGACGCCTCGTAGTCTTCCCAAGGCTGCAACTGCGCAGACGCCGGTGTTGTGAACATTGCCAATCCCAGTGTCATTACTGCTGCAAGCCCGAAACGGCGCACCAACTGTGTCGAAAACATGTTATTTCCCCTCATTGGTAATTATTGAGAACGGGGGTCTTGCCTAACCACCCCCGCAGGTTTGACGCCTTTACAGTACGCGCATTTTTGTGGGAGGTCTGCGCACCGGCCCGTGACCGTTTTTCACGCTGGCCGAAAGCCCCGAACGTCATCTCAGGGTTGGTAGCGGCGACTTTTGCCCAGAACCAGGCAGGGGCTGCTCTCGGGCACAAGCAGACGTCTACGACTTGGTGTAACTAGAGCACTCTCTCCCTGGACGCGCGCACTCTTATGCCCTTTTTTAAGCCGCCTTAAGCGTCTCTGCCACTTGACCAGCAAATGCAGCATGATGCTCGAAGCTCTCCAGAGGAGTTACCTTCCATTTGCACAACGCCCAAAACGGTATGCCTTGGACTAACTCCGTAGCCTCATCATTTGATGCTGCGTCCACGATGAACGCGGTGTTTCGCTGTCCGGACAGCACTCCTCCAGCCAGAATTTTCTTCTGCTCAGTCAGTTTTGCCAATGCGTCCAAGCTTGGTACGACGGCGTGATCTATTGCCTCGGCAAAATCCTTCGGTGCGAAAGCACCATTGCCCATTGGGTCAATCCACTCTGATGTAACTAGATATTGCACAGCCATTCTCCTCTCTCACTTTCGCAGCCCGGCGATCTTGGATCCTTCGGGGAGTCAGAGATGGCTTCTCGGAGGAAGCGAGGACCCGTGGCATTGCGCCCCTAGCTTTGACTAGGTTTGCCTTTATCGAGAAAGGGATTTTCCGCCGTTGAAGATCGGTGTCAATTCTGGGATGTACCTAAAGCCAGAATCAGTCTAAGGATTGAACGCAATGTCCGCTTCGGGTCAGTAGCGGCCCTTACCGACAATACTAGCCCAATGGCAGCTTTGGGGCGCATAGCGGCCATTCGGGTACCGGACTTCAAGGGCAAAATTTCGACTTCCTGAATCACGCTTGTGAACGTCTGCTTTCACCAACAGCGGACATTAAATCAGTGAAAAATTAGTCAAATCGACCGGTAGCTAACGGCCAGAAGCGGAAGTTTGATATTCTGGCTACACCTCCGCATCGTATTTTGGCATATAGCCAAATGCCGGAGCCGTTCTTGTTATTTGTTCTCTTCCAATGCCCGTAACTTCAGGCTCGTCTGCAGGTCTTCCCACGCGTACGAAGCTCGACTGTGAGACTCCAGAATCACCTCCGGCTTGATGTTCTCATTTTCGAGAGACTGCGCGAATGCAACTGCCGCATTGGAGGCTACCGCGACCGGATGGCCATCAAAAAACTCGAACGTATCCGTAGTGATTACAATACGTTCCTCCGGCAGCCACACAATATACATATCCTTAGCATGCGGGCTGCCAATATTAATAATTCTAGCGACAAGGTTTTTGTCTTGGAAAATTCTATCGACATCTACGATCTCGAATGTTGCGGCAATTTCCGTAGATGATAAAACGTCCGGAAATATCGTATATTTTGCACTGATCATTTTGCGATAATATTCCAAATCGTCGGACGGTGTTATAACAGTTGCGCCTTCGGCAACGAATGCCCTAAGACCCCCCGAATGATCGTAATGATGATGGGTGGGAATCACATATCGAATGGGTTTATCAGAGATCGTCCTGATGGCCTGGATCGCCTGCGATGAATAAGAACTGTTGACCGGTGCGTCCACCGCCAGAATGTAGTCATCGAATACTACAAAAGAAACATTTGGTCTCGTTTGCGGGAAGTCTACGACAAATACATTTTCTGTAACCTTAACCAGCTTGTTTCCAGTGGGTGGAGCCATGTGAACAAATTGCACGTTCTCTGGTCTTTCAAAAATTGAATCATCCAAATCCCCATTGAAAACAATGTTTTTGTACTCTTGCTCGATCACTGAATCTCCTGCCAACTCCACTTTCAGAGTCGTCGGCGCAATCAGGCCATCTGCCTTCGTCGCATATCCTTCATAGATATAGTCAATGGCGGTATCGCCCTCAAGTGCATCCATTGTTGGCCTGCTTAACCGGGCCAGAAGACCCGTATTGACATCAAAGTACAGCGACACGACCTGATTATTGGGCCACGGATAAGTCAGTACTGCGTAGCTTGTTCCTGCTATCGACTTTCGCCCCAGCGATCGAATGCTTCTGGGATTATTGGATACTTCTTTCAGTATTAACCGCGGCAGCGACCATTCTATAAATGTCGTGTTAGGAAATCTGTTTGCTGGATCATTATCCTGGGCTGTGTTCGTTTCATCTATGTACGTAAATATGTCATCGCCGTTCATAACGTAGACTCGATCACCTTCGTGAAGGTCTGCCCCGAAGAAGCGATCTGTGTCCCGGTATGCTCGACGACTGGCAAAGTCAAGAATCATATGATCCATCCGAGGAGTCCGATTAACGGTACTGTGATCGACGCTCTGATGGCGCATGACGGTACTGCCCTCCATGGTCAGATCAACACGTTTTATTGCCTGAATTTTGTCGGAACCGCCGTGAGCAACTAGCGCGCTCTCGAAGACCGTTTTCGCGCTGAGATACGAGTCGAGTGTAGGATGCGGCGATTTCGCTCGGTCATCTGGTGCCGAGCAAGCGCCTTGCACCGAGATTGCGATTACCAATAGGTAAAAAGGTGGAGTTGTACGCATATTTTTAGGCATATTCTTTAAATCGTGGGTTAATCGGAGTCTCGCGACATGTCCGCTTCGGGTCATTTCTAGCCGTTCAGCCCAAGTTTAGCCGACTGTCTCGTTTAGGGGGTAAAGCGGACGTTCCAGTCAACGCTTCCTAGATTGGCTCTAGTTTAGGTACATGCCAGAATTGACCCGCCCTGCGCCATCAGGAGAATCGCTTCTGCGACGAAGGCAAACCTGACCAAAGCCAAGGATGCAAAGCCAGACCTGTTGATGTCAAGAGTCCATTGGCGATTGTTTGTGACATTGGTAATGGGTATCAGTCTAATGTACCCAGTACAGGGCCAACTACATGCTCAAGATGAAGACGATTTGGAGGTAATGGGCTGGTCACTCGTTCGAAATAAAGATGGCGTAGCTGTATATAATCGAGAACTTGCCGATTCTAAAGTGCGTGAAATCATGGCGCGCGCAGAAGTCGATGTCGAATCCGCGAGGATTTTTGCGGTAATCACAGACTTCGATAACTGGGTTAATTTCATGCCATACGTCCACGAGTCGGAAATTATTGACCGGTCAGATCAGAGCGAATCGGTATATCTACGCTTTAGGGGGCCCTTTATTAAGGATCGGTCGTTAGTCTCCGAAGTTACGCTTGAAAAAAAAATCGGGGGCATAGAACGCTATGTCATGAAATGGCAATTAGCCGAGGAACGAACACAAGAATTGAATATCAGGGGTATTATTGTGCCCAAATCCAACACTGGATACTGGGAGCTACAGCCAATTGGGGACGGGACAAAAACCTATGTAACGTACTATGTGCATGCTGATCCAGCTGGGAAGGTCCCAAAATGGATGGTTAACTTCGCGTACAAACAAATTGCTCCGAGTGTATTCAAGGCTGTTCGCCGGCAAGCGCAGTTGGATCAATACGACGTTAACAACACTGCAGATATAGATTAGAGTATTTTCTGTGATCGGTCGCTCGCATGTTTCAAGCGCGTTCTTAGGCGACCGAAGAATGACCGCTCATGGTCTCCAGCCGCCCGCCTGGTGATAGGCTCCACGGCTGGTGATGACCCGAAGCGGACATGAGCGATCTATACTAATAGGCATACTAGTCGACCTCTTAATTTGGAAATCAGATAGGCAGTGCTGTCAGCGGACATGAACTGGGAAGCGATCGGAGCAATCGGGGAAGTTGGTGGTGTGGTCGCTGTAGTTGCGACTCTTGTTTATTTGGCGCGCCAAATTCGCCATAGTGCGGAAGCCATGCGCATTGCCGCGTATCACCAAGCTCAGGAACAGCTCTGGGCGGTCGGAATCGCCATTTCCAACGACCCTGAGATCGCCAGAATACTGGCCAAGACGTTTGTTGGACAACTCGACAGCCTTGAGTTTTCCGATCGCATGCGACTCGAGTTTGTGTTGGGAGCCTTTTACTTCGGTACGGAGAGCATGCTGGCGCTTCATGAGAAGGGGCAAATCGATCCTGAACTTTGGCAGAACGTGTTTGAGAACAACTTTCGTCTTCTTGGGTCACCGCTCGGTCGCGAATACCTTGCGTCTCGTCGTGGGCCCATTAGTCGTCGCCTTGAGACCCTAGTTGATGAGCACCTGAACCGTGAGGGCACCGCCTAACATTGCGCCGAGTGCCGGCACCTTCAACGGCTGGTTGAAACCGCAGCCGGAAGCAGCCGGCCACTAGAAGGTAGGCGTTTCAGTTCCAAGGAATTGAAGAATCGCCAGACCACCCATAACCATCATGGTAGCGGCGAATATAAGTGGCAGCGACTTACTTGACTTGTCGAACCAGGCAATCAGAAGCATAAGCACCCCTGCACCAAGTAGAAAATATCCGAGGTAGCTGGCCATAGTCGGATCAGTTTACCGGACTAGTTGAGCGTCCGCTTGCGGCCGGAACTTGAACACACTTAGTCACGCGCTGGCGTCAGGCTCGCAGAATTCGGCCGCCTGGGATCGGACGACCCCCTGAAGACACCGTCCTTGTAAGCGACGGACTGCAGACTGCCCATCGACCACTGCGTACCGGCCACCTCGTGGCCGCGCGCGTTCAGTATGCGAATCGTGTCCGGACTGATTCCGGATTCGAGTTGCAGCATATCCGGCAACCACTGGTGGTGCATGCGCGGCGCCGCGGCCGCCTCGGCAATGTTCATGTCATGATCGATGACATTGACGATCATCTGCAGCACGGTGGTAATGATTCGGCTACCACCCGGACTTCCGGTCGCAAACCAGGCTTTGCCTTCGTTGAAAACGATCGTCGGCGTCATCGAACTCAACGGACGTTTACCGTTTTGAATTTCGTTGGCCTCGTCGCCGAGCAGGCCATACGCATTCGGCACCCCGGCCTTCGCCGAGAAGTCGTCCATTTCATTGTTAAGAAGAAAGCCTGCCCCGGCAACGGCAATTCCTGAACCAAAGGAGAAATTTAGCGTTGTCGTATTCGATACGACGTTACCGTCACGATCGATAACCGAGAAATGCGTGGTGTCCGGACTTTCGTAGGCGGGAGGAACACCGGAACTGACCTCGCTCGACGGCCGCGCACGTTGCATGTCGATCGTTGCGGCGAGTTCCTTTGCATAGGCCTTGCTCATCAGCCACTCCTGCGGCACGTCGTAGAAGTCCGGATCGCCGAGATGCTTACTGCGATCCGCGTACGCCAGCCTCGATGCTTCCGCGAGCACATGAATGGCGTCGGCGCTTCCCCAACCGAACTCCGTCACCGGAAAATTCTCGAGGATGTTCAAAATCTGCACGACGTGTATGCCGCCCGAACTCGGTGGCGGCATCGTGACAACCTCGTAGCCTCGATAAGTGCCCCGGGCGGCGTCCCGGATGACAGGCTCGTAGGCCGCGAGTGATTCAGCATCGATCAGGCCACCGCCACGTTTCATTTCCGCGACGATCTTCGCGGCGATTTCACCTTCATAGAATGCATCCGGCCCGTCTGCCGCGATGACTTCGAGCGTGTCCGCGAGGTCGGACTGAATAAAGCGCTCGCCGGGCAGGTACGGCTCTCCGCCGGGTTTGTAATAGTAGTGGCAACTTGCCTCGTACCGACACATGCGTTCCTTGCGCGCTGCAAGCAAGCCGGCAAGATCGTAAGACATGACGATGCCGTCGCGCGCAAGTTGTATCGCAGGCTCGACGACACGCCGCCAGGGCAAGCGGCCGTAATCCGAATGTGCACGCCACAGACCGGCAACGGTGCCCGGTACGCCTGCAGCCAGGTGGCTGAATCTCGCACGATCTTTGTCGACGTTGCCGTCATCGTCGAGAAACATGTCACGGCTCGCACGCCGCGGCGCCATTTCACGATAGTCGATCGCGACTGTTTCGCCGCTGTCTGCAGCGTGGACGAGCATGAAGCCGCCGCCGCCGAGATTGCCGGCGCGCGGTAAGGCTACGGCCAGCGCGAACCCCACAGCAACAGCTGCATCGACCGCGTTGCCGCCATCCGCCAGCACCTGGGCGCCCACCTCGGACGCCAGCTCATTCTGCGATGCGACCATTCCGGCCGCCCCGAACACGGGATGCCGCAAATCGTCATAACGAACAATGGGTGCGTCAGTCGCCTGCGGGTAGGCAGCCGCCAATGGCAACAATAGTCCCGCGACGAGACAGATCAGCTTTCGCATAGCAGTTCAGTCCGGCAATTCAACAAAGTGCGATCAAACCACAGCGCCTGTCGCGTGACAATTACGGTCAGGGGAGAAATGTCTTGAACAGGTAGAAGAACACGATGGCCAGGAACGCGCCAGCCGGTATCGTGACCACCCACGACACGAATATCCGCGCCACTACGCGCAGATCGATAGCCTCGATTCCTCGCGCCAGCCCGACACCAAGCACTGCGCCAACCAGCGTATGAGTTGTCGAGACCGGGATGCCGGTACCTGACGCGATGACAATCGTCGTTGCTGCTGCGAGTTCGGCCGCAAAACCGCGGCTCGGCGTGAGCTGCGTGATCTTTTTGCCGACGGTTCGGATCACGCGCACGCCGTACGTCGCGAGACCGATGACGATACCGCCGCCGCCCAGCATGAGTATCCAATACGGAACGGTCGCCTTGGCGGTGACTACTCCGTTTTGAGCGACACTGATAACAGCAGCAAGCGGGCCGATCGCGTTGGCGACGTCGTTCGAGCCGTGCGCAAATGCCATCCCGCACGCGGTAACGATCATCAACACGCCGAACACGCGCTCGACCGTATAAAAATGTTGGCTCTTCTCCGCTTTCGGATCGGGCTTGATTCTCCGGATAGCGACCGCGCCCAGCAATGCGATGGCCACCGCAATAGCGGTTGCCAGCAGATACGCGTCGCGAAGACTTATCTCGAGCCCTACGTGCTTCAGGCCCTTGAGGATCGTAACCAGCGTGATCGTAAACGCCGCCAGGAAAATGTAGACAGGCACGAAGCGCTTCGCCCTCGCCAGCGGGTCCTCGCGGCGCAGGATCAGTTTGAGAACGCTCTGGTAGATGAGGTAGGCAATGAAACCCGCCGTCAGCGGCGATACGACCCAGCTCATGACGATCGTGCCGACCTTGCCCCACTGCACGGCGTCGACGCCGATTCCCACGGCCGCAAAACCGACAATGGCGCCAACGATCGAATGCGTCGTCGAGACGGGCCAGCCTTTGTGCGAGGCAATAAATAACCACGTTCCGGCAGCGAGTAATGCCGCCAGCATGCCGTAGATCAGCAATTCTGGGCTGCTCGCGAGCAAGTCGGTATCGACGATGCCCTTACGAATTGTCGACGTTACTTCGCCACCCGCCAGGACGGCGCCCAGGAACTCGAAGACCGCTGCGACGACAATCGCCTGCTTGATCGTCAATGCGCGCGAGCCGACGGATGTCGCCATCGCATTGGCAACATCGTTCGCACCGATGCCCCAGGCCATAAAAATACCGAACAAGGCCGCAAGGACGATGTAAATGGTAGCTGAATCCATTGTCGTGCCTCCGGGGTTCAGACCCCGTTGTTATTGCTTGTTAGTGAGAGAGCAACAGCTCGAGCCGGCGTCCCACGCGCTCGGCCATGTCGGCGATCTCTCCGGTCAGTTCGATGACCTGGTACATGAATACAGCATCGACCGGCTTCAGTGTGTCCTCGATCTCGTACAGGGCCGCGCGTAGTTCGGCCTGCTTTTCGTCGGTATCGGTCTCGATTCGGTCAAGCTCTTCGATGAGTTCCTGTACAAGGTTGACCTCGGCGCCTCGAAATCCTGACGTGAACAATTCGTCGAGTTCGCGAACGCTTTTGCGTGCCTGTTTCGCCGCATCGATGTTGCGATCGACGAACTCGAGAAACTGCTTCGAAATAGGTGCAGGGACCCGCAGCTTTCTGCCCAGCACCAATCCTGATACGTCCTTCGTGCGGTTGGCGATCATGTCCTGAACGAGCAGCAGTTCGAGAAGATCCTCTCGCGGTACCGGCATGAACAGGCTCTTCGGCAGGTGCAGGCGGATCTGCTTCTTGAGATCGTCCGCTTTGTGCTCGAGCTCCTCGATCTCGTTTCTATAGGCGATCGCCCGCTCCCAGTTGCCTTTTACCGCGGCGGTGAAGAACGGACGCAATTTCTTCGCGCATCGAAACGCGACCTCGATATGCTTTTCCAGTGGCTGGACGGGAGACCGGCCAAAAATATTCGCTAATACATTCGCCATGGCATCCTCTCGGGCTCAGTATTTTCGGGCGCAATCCTACCATAAGGCCGTGCCGGAAATGCACGTAGAATATCCTCTCTAGTGGTTTTACGAGGGGTCAAAGGACACGCCGGACATGCTAAAATCCGCCGCCCCGTGACCCTCAGGAAATCCCTGTCCGATGGCATACTGGCTGATGAAATCCGAACCCGATGCTTACAGCATCGACGACCTCGAGCGCGACGGGCGTGAGATGTGGGACGGTATTCGAAACTACCAGGCCCGCAACATGATGCGCGACGATATGCGCGTCGGTGACGAGGCAATCTTCTATCATTCGGCGTGCAAGGAACCGGCTGCAGTCGGCATCATGAAGATTGCGAGCAAGCCCTATCCCGACCCTACCCAGTTCGACCCTAAGTCGAAGTACTACGACCCCAAGAGCAATGAAGACGAGCCGCGTTGGCAACTCGTCGATGTTGAGTTCGTGCGCAAATTTTCGCGAGCGCTGACACTGAAGGAATTGCGGGCACAGCCGGGACTCGAAGAGATGATTCTGCTGCGCAGGGGCAATCGCTTGTCAGTCATGCCTGTAGAGAAACATCACTGGGACCTGCTACTCGGACTTGAATAGGTGAACCGACCGAGGCTCATTGCCCTTTCCGGGTTCATGGCGGCACTTGCGGTCGTCGTCTACCTGTCGACACCGCCGACACTGGTTAACGCAGCGGCCATACCCGAGCTGCCCGCCGACATCGACGCGTACCTCGCAGCCAGCGAAGAGCAGGTCGACGAAAGATTTCACCTGATCCCGAACACCGGGAAGCGCGTACGCTGGCAAGAGCCCGGCGTACGTACCGAATTCGCGATCGTATACCTGCACGGCTTCTCCGCGACGCGCCAGGAAACAGCGCCACTCGCGGAGCAGATAGCAGATACATTGCAGGCAAATCTGTTCGAGACCCGGCTGACGGGGCACGGACACACAGAGATGCCCCTGCACGCGGTCCGGGCCGAAGACTGGCTCGAGGACGCCGCCGAAGCGCTCGCCATCGGCGAACGGCTTGGTGACAAGCTTATCGTGATCGGTACGTCGACCGGCGGTTCGCTGGCTCTCGCGATGAGTGATCACGAAGCGGCGAAAACGGTCAGCAACATCATTCTCCTGTCACCCAACATCGAGCCCATTAACAGCACTTCGAAATGGGCGACGCGGCCGGGCGGCTACCTGATTGCCCGCATTGTTGCCGGCGAGACCCGCAGCTGGACGCCGCGCAATGACCTGCAAGAACGCTACTGGTCGACGAGCTACCCCACAAACGCAGCGATTGAGATGATGCGCCTGGTCGAGCTTACGCAGTCCAAATTGCCGTTGAACATTCATCCAAACCTGCTCGTGATCCTGTCGCCTAACGACAAGGTCGTGTCTCCCGTCGCGACGAAGTCGGCATTCGAACAAATCACCTCGCCGCGCAAGTTGCTCGTCGAAGTCCAGGGGTCACAGGACCCATCCAATCACGTACTCGCGGGCGATATTCTCGCACCGGAGTCAACGGCGAAAATTGCAGCCACCGTCGTCGACTTCATAAGGCCCAAGGGCGCAGCTGAACTTTGATCGGCTGCCATGTCGAACACCACACTAACCCCCATGCGCAAATACATATTGGATTAAATCATGAAATATCAGACACTTATATTATCCGCCGTCTGCTTCTCACTGACTGCTTGCGGCAAATCCGAAGCGCCGGTCGCAGCTGACGCGGCAGTCGATTCCGTGGCGACCCTGGAACGGGAAAACCCCTTACTCACGAACTGGGACACGCCGTTTGGCGTTCCGCCTTTCGACCTTATTGAATCGAATGACTATCTGCCCGCCCTGCGTGAGGGCATGCAGCAACAAAAGGTGGAAATCGATGCGATCGTGGCGAACTCCGATGCGCCGACATTCGAAAACACAGTCGTCGCGCTGGAGGTCAGTGGCGGTGCACTCAGCAAAGTCCGCCGTCCTTTTTTCGCGGTAAATGGCGCGCACGCCGATGACGTCATTCGAGAGACTGCGAAGACCATTGCACCGGAGCTCGCTGCGCACCGTGATGACATCCGCCTGAACGCTGCGCTATTCGAACGCGTCGACGCTGTGTTCAGAATGCAGAACCAACTCGAGCTGAACGATGAACAACAGCGCCTGCTCGAAGAGACCCACAAGGACTTCGTACGCTCCGGCGCTAACCTGGAACCGGTAGCACAGGCACGGCTACGCGAGATCAATTCGGAACTTGCGGCTATGTCGCAGCAGTTCCAGGAGAACGTGCTCAACGAAACCAATGAATTCGAGCTGCTCGTGACGAACAAAGCAGATCTCGGCGACCTGCCTGAAAGCCTGGTTGCGCTTGCGGCCGAGGAAGCAGAGCGCCGTGGCCACAATTGCGGGGAGTGCTGGGCATTCACGCTGCAGAGGCCGAGTATCAATCCGTTCCTGCAGTTTTCACCAAATCGCGAGATGCGTCGCACACTGTTCGAAGGTTACGCAATGCGCGGCGACAACAATAATGACAACGACAACAAGGCCATCGTGCAACGCACAGTGCAGTTACGCGCCGAACGCGCCGCTCTGATGGGCTATGAGTCGCACGCACACTTCGTGCTGTCCGATAACATGGCCGAAAACCCCGAAAATGTTTACAAATTGCTCGACCAGGTCTGGAAGCCCGCGCTGCGCGTGAGCAAGGAAGAGCGTGCCGCGCTGCAAACGATGATGAAAGATGACGGCATCGACGACGTAATTCGAGGCTGGGACTGGCGCTACTACACCGAGATGGTCAGGAAAGCGAAGTACGACGTCGACGAAGACGCGCTGCGACCTTATTTCGAAGTCAATGCGGTCCGCGACGGCGTCTTTGCCTTGGCGACCGAGCTATTCGGCATTACGTTCCAGCAGCTCGAGGACGTTCCGACATGGCATCCTGACCAACAGGTGTTCGAGGTCAAGGAAGCGGACGGCTCCCACCTCGGAGTCTTCTACATGGACTTTTTTGCCCGCGAGACTAAACGCGGTGGTGCCTGGATGAATGCTTTGCGCCAACAGTCAAACGTCGATGGCTACGTCACGCCCATCATCACCAACAACTTCAACTTTCCGGCCCCGACCGCAAACTCACCGTCACTGTTAAGCCTTGGCGAAGCCGAGACGATATTCCACGAATTCGGACATGCACTGCACGGTATGTTGTCGGACGTTACGTACGAGTCATTGGCGGGCACGTCCACGCCACGCGACTTTGTCGAGTTCCCGTCGCAGGTCATGGAAAACTGGATGCGTGAGCCCGAAGTGTTGCGGATGATCGCCCGGCACTACGAGACCGGCGAGGAGATACCGCAGGAGATCATCGACAAAATCAACGTGTCCGCAAAATTCAACCAGGGATTTGCGACTGTCGAATACCTTGCTGCCGCCTACCTGGATTTGGCGTACCACACCCTGAGCTCTACGGAAGCAGTCGAACCCCGCGCATTCGAAGATGAAGCGATGGCGGACCTCGACCTGATCGAGGAAATTATTCCCAGGTACCGCAGCGGTTACTTTGGACACATTTTCTCGGGTGGTTATTCCTCCGGTTACTACAGCTACATCTGGGCGGAGGTACTCGATGCTGACGGCTTCCAGGCCTTCAAGGAAACGAGCCTGTTCAACAAGGACACGGCGGACCGTTTGCGAGAAGAAGTTCTGAGCAAGGGCGGAAGCCGGCCCGGCATGGAGCTCTACGAGAACTTCCGAGGCCGCACGCCTGAGATAGACCCGCTGCTCGAAAAACGAGGCTTGAACGAGGGCTAGAAAAAAGCGAAAACAGAGCGGACTGCGGGGACGATTTTTCTCGTCATGGCTCCCTTCGGTCCGCTTTACTTCCTCGAAAAACATCCCCGCCAGCCCACTCGTGCAAGATTGGTGGGGTCATCGGTCGCACGACGCTAGCCGACCGCGATGTTTCGGGGGCGGAGTGCCGGGTGTTTGTTCGAGCGTCGTGCGCAGCGCTGCGAAGCAGGACGCCAGAGCAAGCGGAGAACGATGCGAGCGAGACACGGATGTCGAGCGAGGTTAAGTGAGAACAAATACCCGGCATAAACGCCCGTGCGCTTGGCACGGGGTGCCATAAGGGAAAGAAAGCATGCCGGGAGCCCGCCATCACACGAGCTGCCGCGGCTTGCTCGATTTATGTATCAGGTGAGGGCGTTGAGGTGTTCGTTGAGTTCGGGGGAGCGTTCGAGGGCGAGCATGATGACGACGTCACCGGGTTCAGCCCAGGCGAGTGCGGAATCGAAGGACTCGATCTCTTCATCATTGTGTTCGATCTGGTCATCTGTCGCGCCGCAACTCAACAGTTCATCGCGTATCAATCCGAAGACGACGCCGGGTTCGCGGCCACGATAGTAGTTTGCGAGTTCGGACACGATGACGCGGTCCAGGCCTTTCTCCCAGGCATTCCTGGCAAGCTCGCGGATCAGGTCATCCGGGCGATCGCCGGCCTGGGCAAAGCACAGTGCCTTGCGTTTGCCGTGCAACGCCGATGCCATGTCGAGCAAGGCATCAATGGCCTGGGGGTTGTGTGCAAAATCGATGATGACGGTATAGCCGTTGACCTCGTAGACATTGCAGCGGCCCGGGTTCTCGTCCTGGGTCATTGTCTTCAGGCCGTTGCGAATGTCGTCCGTTGACACGCCCATGCAGGATGTCAGCGCTGCCGCCGCGAGCGCGTTGGCCGTATTGTGCTTCGCTACGCCACCGAGCGTGATCGGAATGTCCTTTGCGCTACAGATCGCCTCACGGTTGGAGCCGTCGATACGCACCAGATCGTCGTCCTCGAGTACGAAGGCCGTCCCTCCGTGCCCGGTGTGCGAGTGAACACTGTCGTTGGCGGGATCCAGCGAGAACCAGATCAAGGTGCCGGGATAGTTCACGGCTCTCGCGACAAGTCGTTCATCGTCGGCGTTCAGAATCAGCGTGCCGTTGTCTCTCACGGCCCGGCTCACGATCCACTTGACGTCAAGGAGCTCCTCGAGGCTGCGCGACCCGAAGTCACCCAGGTGATCCCTGCCGATGTTGGTAATCACAGCAGCGTTCGACTCATACACACCGAGACCGCGCCGTAACAAGCCGCCGCGTGCCGTCTCGAGAATTGCTGCATCGACGCTTTTGTGTCGCAAGACATTGCGCGCGCCCCCCGGACCCGACCAGTCATCACGATCCAGCGCTACCCCGTCGACAGCGATGTAATCGGTTGAACTCATGCCGTCGTGATGGCCGGCAGCACGCAATATGTGTGCGGCAAGCCGGACCGTCGTGGTCTTGCCATTCGTCCCGGTCACGAGAGCCGTCGGAATGTCCCTGAACGAATCCCAGTCCAACGAGTCCGGATCGGGCAATTCGCGCACGGGCCAGGTTTCGGAATGACAACCCAGGCCCAGCGAGGCTTCATCGTCATCCCACAAGAACGTCACGCCGTGCTCAGCGGCCAATGCCTCGAGCCGGATGAGCTCCGGGTTCGCCTCCTCGGCGATGGAATTGCGTATTGCACTGACGGACTCAGCGAAATCGGGCTCAGCGTTGCCGCTCAGTTCATGGTCACAGGCAGCCCAGGCCCATTCATTGATCTCCGAGGCCGCGTACAGGGCGTCGATCGGTGCCGTATACGCCATGCTGACGCCACCGTTGAGTATGACCGAGGCAAACTCGCAATCATTCCAGTCCAGCTCGGCAAGTATGCGCTGGACATGCCTTTTCCAAGCAGGAACCAACTGCCCGGCCTCTTCAGCCGTGCACGCCACATCGAGGATCGCGCCGTGCCGATCGAACAGCACGCTGGGTCCGGTCAATCTACGTGCGTCGAGGAATTCCATGAGCAATTCTTATCGGCATCCTAATCGGCTTCCTCGCGGGCGATGCGCACGCCGCGCTCATCGCTGATGATCTCGACTCCTGCATCGAACGAGAAGTCCTCGGTCTCGGGCAGGTCGATCGGCACAGGCGCCTTGGTCGTCACCTCTTCACCGTGTGCGCCCGAATTGAAATAGATGATCTGTTTCCAGGTTCGCTTCACGTTGTCGCCGAGCACGAGGATCAGGTCACCGGTATTCGCAGTCTCGAGAGCATGGCTCGTTGCCTCCTGCTCGTCCGGAACCACTTCGATCGCATCTGCGTGAATGCCTTCCTCGAGCAACTTGTCCTTCAGCATCACCGCAACCTCGTCGGGTTCGCGGCCGCGCGTATTGTCATCACGACGACAGATGTAATGATCGAAATGACCTGCCGCGATTTCCGCGATCTCGCGAATGTCCTGGTCGCGACGGTCGCCCGGTGCCGCGAGCACGACGATACGTCTGCCATCAATTTCGAAACGATCTGCAACATCGCAGATCGCCTTGACGGCCGCCGGGTTGTGCGCG
>Ga0209578_10000660_pt1 | contig 39460 bp, 27 predicted proteins | sample tdAd472_FD_187127 | JGI IMG/M metagenome (GOLD analysis project Ga0209578, IMG submission 187127) | Marine sediment microbial communities from the Atlantic coast under amendment with organic carbon and nitrate - tdAd47.2 (SPAdes)... | ecosystem: Environmental > Aquatic > Marine > Coastal >...
GTCTACGAGGGCAGAGACCTTCGCACCGGGGAGCCCGCGGCCGTCAAGGTCCTGCTCAACCTGGGGAGCGAGAAGTCCCGCCGGCGCCTGCAGCGAGAGGCCGAGGCCTTGCGGCGCGTCCAGCACCCTGGCGTGGTGCGCCTCCTCGACTACGGGCTCTCCGACCGAGTGCCCTTCCTCGCCATGGAGCTGCTGCGCGGTGAGTCGCTGCGCAGCTGGTTGGACCGCGAGGGCCCCGCGTCCCCCGAGCAAGCGGTCGCCTGGATCACCGGCGCCTGCGGGGCGATCCAGGCCTGCCACGAGGCCGGGGTCTTGCACCGGGACCTCAAGCCCGCCAACGCGTTCGTCTCCGCGACGGGCGATTTCAAGCTGACCGACTTCGGCCTGGCCCGCGACGTCGACCCCTCGACGAGCCGGACCCAGCTCACCAGCCCAGGGGTCTTCCTGGGCACCGCTGGCTACTGGGCGCGCGAGCAGGCGCTGGGCGAGCTGGACCAGATCGGGCCGCGGACCGACGTGCACGGGCTGGGGGCGCTGCTCTACGCGCTGCTGACCGCACGTGCGCCGCGCCCGAGCGGGTCGTTGGCCGAGGTCCTGCTCTCCGTCAAGCAAAGGGTCGAGCCCCCGTCCCGGCACGACGCCGCGGTCCCCGCCTGGCTCGACGCGGTGGCGTGCAAGGCCCTCAGCCCGAATCCGGCCGACCGCTACGCCAGCGCAGCAGAGCTGGCCGACGCCTTGCGTACCCGCCGCGCGCCTCCCGTGGCCCCCCGCCGCGCGCCGCTGCCCGTCGTGCTGGGGCTCGTGGCCGCGTCCGCTGCAGGCGCAGCGCTGCTGCTCGTCCTTGGCCGCACCGAACCCCCGCTCGAGAGCGAGCCCGCCCCGGCGGCGATCGCCGAGCCCGTCCCGGACGCGTCGAGCCCAGGCGCGAACGATCTCGGACTGACGCCAGAGCCCGCGAAGCCCGCGGAGGTGTTGGATCCGGTGGAGATCGCACGCCTCGAGGCCAACCGCAGCCTGGCCGCCGAGCGCTGGACCGCGGCGCTCGACGCATGCGACCGCTGGCAGGCCCTGGCCCCCCGCGCGGCGGGCCCGCGCTGTGTGCGCGGGCAGGTGTGGGCGCGGAGCGGCGAGCTCGAGCGTGGACTCCAGGAGATCCGAGCCGGACTGGCCCTCGACCCCAGCTACCACCGGGGTCACCAGATGCTCGCCGTAGCTCTCTCCCGCAAGCAGCAGTGGGCGGCGGCCACGGACGCGATCAGCGAGGCGATCCGCCTCGCCCCCGACGAGGGGAGCTACCGGTCCGCGCGAGGGCTGTTCCTCTTTCGCCAGGGGGACTACCGTGGTGCGGTCGTGGACCTGGAGTGCGCAGCCGCGCTGGGCAGCGAGGAGGGGCAAGACGCCTACGTGCGCGGCCGCGCGCTCTCACAACTGAGCCGCTGGAAGGAGTCCGAGGCAGCGTTCTCGCGCGCCCTCGAGCTCGACCCCAACGAGCCCCCCTGGGCTCCCAAGGCGCGGTCTTCGATCGTGTTGGCCAGGACCGAAGCCGAGCGCGCCGCCCTCCCGGCCGCCGCGGCGAAGCTCGACCGCGAGGCGCTGCAGCTGCTCAAGACGAAGCGCTGGCGCAGGCTGCTGGAGGTCACCGTTCGCCTCGCCAAGGAGAGCCCCGGATACGCGCTCGCCTACCAACTCCAGGCCGTCGCCCACCTGAGCCTGGGGGACCCGGCCCCAGCCCGGGACGCCGCGCAGCAGGCGGTCCAGCTGCGGCCGGACGATCCCTACGTCCACTCCAACCTGAGCTACGCCCTCACGCTCCTGGGCCACCACGCCGAGGCGGTCGCGGCCGCGACGCGCGCGCTGGAGCTGGAGCCCACCCTGGAGGCCGCCTACGAGAACCGCGGCCTGGCCCGCCGTGGCCTGAACCGGTGGCAGGGTGCGTTGACCGACTTCGAGCGGGCCCTCGAGTTGGCAGACGAGGAGTCCTTGCCCAAACGACGTGGGCTGGTCACCCAGGCCCGCGCCAAGCTCGGGCTCGAGGTCGGCGACTGGGCACGAGCGCTGACCCTCGTCCAGGAGGGGATCGCGCGCCGCGCAGCGGGTGACCCCCGAGGGGCGGCCGAGCGCTTCTCCGAGGCGATCGCGGAGCGGCCCGACTGCGCCGAAGCCTACGAGGGCCGAGCCCTCGCGCGGATCCAGCTCGGGGCCTATCGCGTCGCAGAGCAGGACGTCGACGTCGCGTTCGAGCTCTCTCCCCCGAGAGCAGAGCTGTTCATGCTGCGCGGGCGGGCCCGCTGGGGCCTCGACCGGCGTGAGTCCGCGCTGCCCGACCTCCGCCGCGCCCTCGGGCTCGCCCCGGACGCCGAGTGGGCCCCGCTCGTCCGCGAGCTCCTCGCGCAGGCGCACGACTAGGCGCTCACTCCCTGCGCAGCCTGGCCTTCGCTTCGGCGCGGAGGGGCCAAGGGTGCCTGCGAGCAGCGCGCGTGCCCGGCGGGGGCAGCGCGCTGTCGCAGGCCGCTAGCGGGGGAGAGCGCGGGGATCCACGCGGGGGTGGGCCCGGGCCTGCCCCAGGAGCTGCTCCCGCGCCGCGGGGTCCTCGGCGGCGAGCGCCTGGGCGAGGGGGAACAGCTCGGCGTGGGGCGCCTGCTCGAGCAGCGCCTGCGCCTGCTGCTGCGCGGCGGCGGCGTCGCGCTCGGTGAGCAGCCGCAGGTAGCGCGGCCACACCGTCCCGGAGAACGCCCCCTCGAGCTTGGCCACCGCCTCGGCTCGACGCACCGGGTGGGCACGGACGAGCAGCGCATAGGCCAGCAAGGCGTCGGGGTCGTCGGGGGCGGCGACCAGCGCCCGCCCTGCGAGCTCCTGGGCGCGGGCGTAGTCGCGCTCGGCCAGGGCCAGCCCCGAGAGCGCGGCGAACAACGCGGGCGGCTCCTGGGCGCGGTCGCGGACCCGACTGGTCGCGCGCGCGAGAGCCTCGCGCGCCTGGACCAATTCGCCCAGCTCGAGCCAGGCCAGCCCCTCCTGAGCGCCGGCCTCGACGCGCTCACGCCAGGCTGCTGGATCGTCGTGGGGGTCCTCGGCGCTGACGAAGCGCAGCCAAGCGAAGGCGGCCTCGGGGTCGCCCCGGAAGCGCTCCTCGCGAGCGAGCCGCAGCAACCGGGCGTGGTTGCTCGCGCGCTCGGGGTTGGGCTGCACCTCCCGCGGCGGAGGCATGACCACCTGGTACGGCTTCTCCGCGCGCCAGGTTACGCCAGCGACCGCGGCCCCTCCGCCGATGGCGCCAGCGACCACCCCCAGCAGGCCACCGAGGAGCACCGGCCGCCGGCGGTGCCAGCGATCCCAGGTCCGCACCACCCACACGCCGAGCCCAGGGGCAGCGACGTGGTCGCCCTCGAAGGCCAGCCGCAGGTCGCGGGCGAAGGCGACCGCGGTCGGGTAGCGCGCCCGCGGGTCCTTGGCCATGGCCCGCCGGCACACGGCCTCGAGGCCGGGTGAGACCTCAGGGCTCTCGAGGCGCAGCGGCGGCGGGTCGTCCTGGACCACCTGGCGAAAGATCTCCATGGGGGTCGCGCCGCTGAACGGGGGCTGCCCGCTGAGGCCCTCGTAGAGGATCGCGCCCAGCGAGTAGACGTCGGCGCGACGGGTGACCCGCCCGCCCTCGGCCTGCTCCGGCGCCATATAGACCGGGGTGCCCACGACGCCGCGAGTGACCGTCAGCCGGGTCCCCTCGGTCAGCGCGACCAGGCCAAAGTCCACGATCCGCGGCACGTCGTCCTCGTCGAGGAGCAGGTTGCCAGGCTTGAGGTCCCGGTGCACGAGCCCCTGGTCGTGGGCGTAGTGGATCGCAGCGGCCGCGCGCTCCAGGATCGGCACCAGCCTCGCCGCCGGCAGCTTGCCCTCGGCGTCGATCAGCACCTCCAGGCTGCGCCCGCTGACCAGCTCCATGGCGAAGTAGAGCGCGTTGCCCTCTTGCCCCGCGTCGAACACGGTCACGATCCCCGGGTGCTGGATCGTCGAGAGCGCCTGGGCTTCACGCACGAAGCGCTCGCGGGCCGCCCCGGGGGCGTCGGTGCGCAAGAGCTTGATCGCCACCTCGCGCTCGAGGCTCTGGTCGTAGGCGCGGAAGACGACCCCCTGCGCCCCGTGCCCGACCTCCTCTTCCAGGCGAAAGCGCCCGCCGAGGGTGTCCCCCAGGCTCAACGCCCGTCGCCGGCGAAGGGTCGCGGTGGCCACCCGACTCCGGCGCGAGGTCTTGCGCTTCGCCGCCAGCCGATCCGAAGGCGGACGGATCGAGAGGTCGCGCTCGAGGGTGCGTTGGCGCCCGGACTCGACCGTCTCCAGGCGGGCCGAGGGCGTCTCGGCGGCCAGCTCTTCTTCGCTCAGCTCGAGGGTCGGGTCCCCGCGAACCTCCTCCTCCTGCCCCGAATCGGCGAGGTCGACGGTGGGCACGCGAACGCCGTCGCGACCCTCCGCTTCCGCGGCGACGGGCTCCAGCTCCCGGATCAGAGCCGCGGCCTGCGCCGGAGTGAGCACCGCGCGCTTGATCAGCTCGTGAGCCGCCCAGGTCAGCTCTTTACCGGCGGCGAGCCCCCCCTCGAGCCCGTCGAGGACACCCTCGTCGCTGACGAGGTCGGCCACCGCGCGCATGAAGTGCTTGGAGTTGGAGTCCACCCCGACACGATAGCGGCTGGGCGCCCGTCCAAGCGACCCCGTTCGTGCTCGCGCGGGAGGCTAGGCGTCGACCGAGCGCACGTCTTGCGAGTGCTTCTCGATGAAGTCCCGCCGCTGCTCGACGTTGCTGCCCATCAGGGTGCTGAAGATCGAGTTGGCCGCCGAGAGGTCGTCGAGGTTCACGCGCAGCAGGCGCCGGGTGCCAGGATCCATGGTGGTCTCGCGCAGCTCGTCCTCGTCCATTTCGCCGAGGCCCTTGTAGCGCTGGATCCGCACGCCCTTCTGCCCCAGCTCGCGCACCGCCGCGGGGAGGTTGCACAACCCGTAGACGTCCTCTTCGTGGCGCTTGTCCTTGAGAATGAAGGGCGCGGTGGAGAGGGCTTCCTTCTCCCACTCGTCCTTGGCGACCGGCTTGAAGTAGTCCTTCCAGTCGAAGCCCAGACTCGCCAGCTCCTCGAGGACCTTCTCCAGCTTGTGCTTGTTGGTGAAGCGCACGACCTCGACGTCGGCGTCCTCACGGTCTTCCAGCTTGTCGGTGGCGAGCCACACCTTGAGGTTGTCTTCGCGCGCGATCTTGAGGTGCTCGTCGAGCTCCTCGGCGGTGTAGATCGCGGGGGCCTTCTTGGTCGCCCGGATCACCAGCCGCGCGTAAGGCAGCTTGCCGTCCTTGTTGCGCTTGCCGAGGTATTTGCGGAACGGCACGTTCCGCTTTTCGATCTCGTGCGCCATACGGTTCATGCGGTCGAGCAGCTTGACCAGGGCCTTGAGGTCCTCCCCGCTGAACTCCCGGCCGTCCGAGGTGCGCGTGAGCACCGAGTCGTCCAGCCCCAGCTCGAGCACGCGCGCGAGGAAGCGCTCGTCGGTGAGGTGGTACTCCTCCTTGCCGCGCTCGCCCTTCTTGATCTTGAACAGCGGAGGCTGGGCCACGTAGACATAGCCCTGCTGAATCAGCTCCGGCATTTGCCGGAAGAAGAAGGTCAGGATCAGGGTCCGGATGTGGCTGCCGTCCACATCCGCGTCGCACATGATGATGATCTTGTGGTAGTTGAGCTTGGAGATGTCGAAGTCGTCGAGGATCCCCGTGCCGAGGGCGCGAATGATCACCGAGATCTCGTTGTGGCCGAGCATCCGCTCGTGGGTCGCCTTCCACACGTTGAGGATCTTTCCTCGCAGCGGGAGGATCGCCTGAGTCTGTGGGTTCCGCGCTTGCACCGCGGTGCCACCCGCCGAGTCACCCTCGACGAGGAAGATCTCGCACTCCTCGGCCTTGTTCGAGTTTGCGTCCTTGAGCTTGGCGATCCCGCCGCCGCGCAGCGCGTCCTTGGTCTTGCGGACCAGCTCCTTGGCCTTCTTGGCCGCGATCCGAGCTTCTCGGGCGCGGATCGCCTTCTGCACGATCTTCTTCGTCTGCTTGGGGTTCTGCTCGGCCCAGGCCTTCAGATACTCCCCGACCACGCTCTGCACGATCCCGGCCACGTCGGAGTTGCCGAGCTTGGTCTTGGTCTGGCCCTCGAACTGGGGCTCGGGGATCTTGACCGAGACCACCGCGATCAAACCTTCGCGGTAGTCGTCGCCGCTGGGGCGCACGTCGCTGCTCGACTTGCCCTTCTTGACCTTGACCTGGCCCTCGTTCTCCTTGAGCCAGTTGTTGAGCGTCGTGGTCAGCGCGGTGCGGAACCCGGTGAGGTGGGTCCCCCCCTCGATGGTCGCGATGTTGTTCGCGTAGCTGACGAGGGTCGCGCTGTAGGTGTCGTTGTATTGGATCGCGACTTCGCACTCGACGCGCCCGCCCGACTCACCGCTCTCGGCGCTGCCGGTGAAGTAGACCGGCTTGCTGAGCAAGACCTGGTCGCTGGTCGAGAGCTCGTTGACGAAGTCCACGATCCCGTTTGGGAAGCAGTATTCGTCGACCTTGTCTTCGTCGGGGCGCTCGTCGCGCAGGGTGACGGTGAGGCCCTTGTTGAGGTAGGCCAGCTCGCGCAGGCGCTTCGAGAGGATCTCGAAGCTGAACTCGATCGACTTCTTGAAGACCTCGTTGTCCGGGAGGAAGGTGATCTTCGTCCCGCGCCGATCGCTCTTGCCCAGGACCTCCAGCGGCTTCGTGGTCACGCCGCGCGCGAAGCGCAGCGCGTGGATCTTGCCCTCGCGGTAGACCTCGACCTCGAGCCACTCGGAGAGCGCGTTGACGCACGCCACGCCGACGCCGTGGAGACCGCCCGAGACCTGGTAGGAGCCCTTGTCGAACTTGCCGCCGACCCCGAGCTCGGTCAGACAGGCCTCGACCGCCGGAATCCCCAGGTCCTTGTGAATCCCCACCGGGATCCCCCGACCGTCGTCGAGCACGGTCAAGGAGCCGTCCTCGTGGATCGTCACGCCGATCTGCGTGCAGAAGCCAGCCATGGCTTCGTCGACCGAGTTGTCGACGACCTCGTAGACGAGGTGGTGCAGTCCGCGCTCGTACACGTCGCCGATGTACATGGCAGGACGCATGCGCACGTGGGCCAGGCCCTGGTGGGCTTGGATGCTGTCTTGAGTGTAGTCCGCCCGAGTTGCCGTCATTTGCGCAACCTCTTGTTCTGTAAGGCGTTTAGCTTCCCGCCAGGATACCGTACTTCGGCTCGGAAACACAGCCTGAGCGGAACACTATCGCCGCTGCATCCGACGTTTTTCGGGGCCTGTAGCCGTTTAGCCCCGACCCCCCTGTCGGCAGCGGAGATCGCTTAGCCGAACCCCCGTCGTGTCACGCAGGCAGTCCAGGATCCGCGCCTTGTGATAGACGGCGAGCTCCTGCCCCAAGGCGGCGGAGTCCACCTCCACCACCAGGGTCTGCTTCTCCACCCGCACCACCCGACTCCCCTCGGCCATGCTCCGCCCAACGACCCGAACCCAGGCCTTGCGGAGCTTGGCGAGGGGCGTGTTCTCCCCCACGCCGGCCTGCTTGACCACCCCCGCGATAAGGTCGGCCACCGGCGCAGCTTGCGTGCGCCGGGGACGCTCCCGGCGCTGTGGATAACCTGAACCAGAACCGCGTGAGTCCTTCATAAACCCTTTCCCAACAATGGTGTAGCCTCCGGCCACAGAACGTGGAGAAGCGGTGGAGAGCCCGACGGAAACCATCCGCCTGAAGCCCGTTGAAGGTCGCCCCCGTAGGGGCGCAGGGCGCACGAACGGAGGTCCACCGAGGACGACGAGTTGCTGCTCGAGGGCCGCCGAATCAATCGAGGCTGAGCGGCATGACGAGATACAGGTACGAGCCGTCCTCGCGCCGCTCACGGATCACGGCAGCGCTCTGCGCGTCCTTGAGCTCAACGGTCGCCTCGGCCCAATCCACGACCCGCAGCATGTCCACGAAATACTGCGGGTTGAACCCGATCTCCAGGGGATCGCCGGGGTAGTCGAGGGGCAAGCTGACCCGAGTCTCACCAATCTCGGGGATCCGCGAGGTGAGCTCGAGGCCTTCCTCGTTGAACGCGAAGCGCACCGCGAGGCTGTCCTTGGTTCCCAGCAGCGCCGCGCGCCGGAGGGCGTGAATGAAAGCCTCGCGCCCCACGCTAACCTTGAGGTCCTGCTCGGGCGGGACGACGTCTTCGTAGGGAGGGAAGTGCCCCTCGATCAGCCGCGCCGAGAGCACCGCTCGCGCCGTGCGGAAGTGGACCCGCGACGACTCCACGCGGACCTCCACGCTCTCCTCACCGGCCATCAGCCGCTGGAGCAGAGTCATGGCCTGAGTGGGCACGACGACGAAGACTTGCTCCTCCGGTCCCTTCTCGAGGGCCCGCTCGCAGAGCGCCATGCGCTTGCCGTCGGTGGCCACCAGCCGCAGCCGCTGATCGCGGAGATCGATCAAGATCCCGTTCATGGCGTAGCGGGTCTTCTCCGCGTGGGTCGCGAAGTGCGTGCGCTGGATCATGCGGATCAGGTCGGCGGCCACGAGGTGGAAGCTGCCCTGCTCGCTCCAGTCACCGATCTCGGGGTAGTCGTCGGGCTCTTCGCCCATGACGTGGAAGCGGCTGTCGGGGCTGGTGATCACGCAGCCCTGGCGCGCGTCGGCTTCGAGGGTCACCTCCTCGCCTGCGAGCTCCCGCAGGATCTGCTGCAGCCGTGAGGCGTTGACCAGCAGCCGTCCTTCGCGCTCGACGTTGACCCGCTCGACCACGACCCGCACCGAGAGGTCCAGATCCGATCCGGTGACTCGGACCACGCCGTCGGCGGCTTCGAGCAAGAGATTCTGCAGCACCTGACGGGGGCTCTTGGCGGGGGCTACGGTCGCAGCCACGGCCACGGCGTCGGCCAACTCGGTGGCGTCTCCGCGCAAGGAGAGGCAAGTCGTTTCCGTCGCGGTGGCCATAGCATCCTCCGGGAGAAGCCATCATGCTAGTTCGGTCGTCTGACAGTCGAGGCTCCGAACCGTGCGGTGAGCACCGCGCGCCGGTCACGAAGAACTGCCCTCGTCTGGAGCGAAATGATAGCGGGAATGCTCTCCGAGCACGAAGCGAAAACCTGCTGAGTTCCTGATAGCAACTGGGCTGCAGCGGACGGTCTTCTTCAACCCCTCGAAGATGAGAACCATCTTATTCTCTCTTCTCTAGGGTTTGCAGTTTGGTGCATAAGTGCGCGAGCGCCGCGAGCGCGGCGTGCAGCAGCGAGCACTTAGCGCTCGCAGACACCCCCGACTGGCGGTGGACAAGATGGCGTACGCATCCGGAAAACCGAGGGACGTGTTCACGTCCTCCCACAATCGGATGCGGAGGCCGCGCAGTCGGCGGCTGGTTTATACAGGGCGACTGAAAGCGCGATGGGTGATGTTCGACGGGAACATCAGGGACTTCTCCACCGCAGGCGGAAACGTGCCCCGGCTCTTGCCAACACGTTCTCCCTTCGGTGCTGAAAATCTCTCCGTCATCAGTTCGTACAAGGTCGACGCGAGCTCGCGTGATCGCGCGAAAACGAGCGCGAACCATCCGCGGAATCAGGTCCCGCCGGAGCGAATCGGATCGCGAGTGGCCGTCGATTTCACGGGTCCGCCGGAGCGAATCGGATCGCGAGTGGCCCTCGCCCTGGCGGCGACAGCTGTCGCTCGCGCGGTGTGCGCCATGGATCAGGACGCGCCTCGGCGTCTCAGATCGCACCGTCACGCAAGGGGTGGCTCCTGGGTCGGGTTCGCCTCGGCGCAAGAGTGGGGGCTCCTGAGCAGCACCTGTCGGGGGGCGGCAGGGCAGAGCGAATTCGCTCGGCAGGGGGTCGCCGGAACCCGTCGCCAATTGTGAACAACTTCGAGCCGAGTTCTGGCCGGGGTCCGCAACTCGATTGTTTCGTAGGGGGTGACGCAACGCGGCTGGATCGCCGAGCGTGGGGAAGGGGCGTGGAATGTCTCGCGAGGACGCCAAGCGCTCCCAAGGGTTTGCGTCGTCATGCACTCGACCCCAGCGGCCCGCGAGGGCGCCCTTCCGCGGGCTCCGGAGGGCAGACTTGGGGGCCTTCAGCGCTGGCTGACGCTTAGCGTGAGGCTCGGAGCTGCTTGGCCTCGCGGCGCAGCTCCTCGAGCATGCGGGCGAACTCGGGGTCCTTGAGCGCGCGGTCTTCCATGCGCTCGATCGCGTAAATCACGGTGGTGTGATCACGGCCGCCGAAGTGAGCGCCGATGTCCGAGAGGGTGAGGTCCGTCAACTCGCGAGCGAGGAACATGCAGACCTGTCGCGGAAGGGCGATCTTCTTCGTCCGCTTCTTGGACTGCATGTCCGAGAGCTTGACCTGCAGGCGGGCGACGACCACGTCGCAGATGTCCTGCATGGTGACGCGGTTGGACTCTTGCCCGAGCATGTCGCCCAGGATCTGCTGGGCGAAGCTGACGTCGATCGGCACGTTCATCAGGGACGCCGTGCCCACCAGGCGGTTGATCGCGCCCTCGACCTCGCGAATGTTGCTGTCGATGCGAGCGGCGATGAAGCTGACCACGTCGTCGGGGAGGCGAGTGCCTTTGGCCTCGGCCTTCTTCTTGACGATCGCGGCGCGGGTCTCGAACTCCGGGGGGTCGATCCGGGCGACCAGGCCCCACTTGAAGCGGGAGACCAGGCGATCCTCGAGGGTCGGGATCTCGCTCGGGGCGCAGTCGGCGCTGAGGATGATCTGCTTCTGCGCGTTGTTGAGCGTATTGAACGTGTGGAAGAACTCCTCCTGGATCCGCTCCTTGTCCGCGAGGAAGTGGATGTCGTCGATCACGAGCACGTCGACGTTGCGGTACTTGTAGCGGAACTGCTCGAGCTCGCCGTCCTTGACCGCCTCGATGAAGCGGTTGACGAAGTCTTCGCAGGCCAGGTAGAGGATCTTGGCCCGGGGCCTGCCCTCGCGCGTCAGGAGGCTGTGACAGATCCCCTGCAGGAGGTGGGTCTTGCCGAGCCCGACCGCGCTGTGAATGAACAGCGGGTTGTAGGTCCGCCCGGGCGACTCGGCGACGGCGAGGGCCGCGGCGTGGGCCAGCCGGTTGTTGGGTCCGACGATGAACGTGTCGAACTTGTAGTCGTCCTTGAGCTGGATCGTCGAGTCGTGCTCGAGGTAGCCTGTGCTTGGCAACGAAGGGGTTAGGGGCGAGGCGATGGCGCTCGTGGCGGGGGTCGAGTTGCCCTCGTCGTCGTCGGGTTGCTCGGTGGGGAGGTCGTCGCTCGAGTCACGCTGAGTGATCAGGAGCTCGGGGGTCAGCTTCCGCTCGTAGGCTTCTTCGATCGCCTCGGCGAGGGTATGCAGGAGCTCCGAGTCCTCGATCCACTTCTTTACGAACTGGTTCGGGGTGCCGATCTTGAGCACGTCGTCATCGAGCTCGACGAACTCGAGGTTCTTGAACCAGGTCTCGTAGATCGGACGCTTGGTGCGTTGCTGAATGATCTCCAACAGGGCGAGGAATTGGGGATCCAAAGCTTCAGCTTGTGACACACGGCGGTCCTTTCCCCGGAGGCCCAGAGCCGGGGCATGGCGCGGAAGTGAGGGGGGCTCGCGACGCGCCAGGAGTGAGTCAAAATAGTCGGATGAGGTGGCATCACCGCCACCACGCGAAGAGGGTAGCAAGCCATCCGTGTGGATGCCAGACCCCATTCGTTCGTGCTGGCGCGCGTTTGCGTTACGCTCGACGCAGCCGAGGGGGAAGCATGGTACCCGTGCAGCTCGCGTCGCTCGTCGTCGACGAACAAGCCTACGCACAACAGCTGAGGATCAATGAAACCGGGGGGTCCAGAGGATTCACCGTGCTGGTTGGTCTGTTCGAGGCGTTGGCGATTCAGCGCGCGCTGAGCGACGCGCGCAGCGAACGCCCGCTCACGCACCAGCTGGCCCTGGATGTGCTCAGCGCGCTCGGCGGCGAGCTGGAGCGGGTGCTGATCGACCGGGTGGAGCGCGACGCGCGCGGCGAGACCTTCTTCGCCAAGCTGCTCTTGCGCCAGGGCGAGGAGCAGCTGCGAATCGACTGCCGCCCCTCCGACGCGATCGCGGTCGGCCTGCGAGCCGGGGTCACGCTCTACGTCGCCGAGACCGTGCTGGACGAGGTAAGCTAGAATTCAGCCCGTTGGGGCTGAAGCGTGCCCAAGGAGAGTTGGCAGAGCGGTCGAATGCACCGGTTTTGAAAACCGGCGTCCCTCACGGGACCGGGGGTTCAAATCCCTCACTCTCCGTCCCACACTTCTGCTGGTTGGCCTCAGCCGGAGTGATAAACTGTCCAGCCAGGAGAGATGGCAGAGTGGTCGATCGCGACGGCTTGCTAAGCCGTTGAGTGGGTTTTAACCCGCTCCGGGGGTTCGAATCCCCCTCTCTCCGTTCCGCTCCCCCTGGACTCGAATGCCGAGTCCAGGGCGTACGAGCCAGGGCGTATCATGCACGGCGTGAACGCTCGCCTGTTCCCCTCGCTGCTGCTCTTGCCCCTGCTCTGCTGCGCCTGTGTGGAGCGGGAGCTGGTCGTGCAGACCGAGCCGTCAGGGGCGCGGGTCTACGTGGACGGCGTCGATCGCGGGGTCTCGACCCCGGACGGCCTGCGGATCCCGTTCGAGTATTACGGCACGCGCGAGGTGGTGGTTCGCCTGGCCGGGCATGAGCCGGCCCGGCGCTTCGTCGAGCTCGAGGCGCCCTGGTGGCAGACCTTCCCGATCGGGCTCGCCCCCGACGTGCTCTGGCCGGGCACGATTCGGGACGAGCATCCGGTGAGCCTGGCGCTGACCCGCCGGGAGGAGCCGCCGCCGGCGAGTGAGCTCGAGGCGCGGGCCCGCGCCGTGCAGGACCACTAGGCCGGGGGCCAGGAGGTGGGCGTGATTCGCGAGGGCAGGCTGCAGATCGAACCGGGGGCCAAGGTCACGGTGTGGGGGCTGGGGAGCTTCGGCGGCGGGGCGTCGGTCGTGCGCAGGTTGCTGGCCCGCGGCGCGCGGGTGACGGTCACCGACCTCAAGACGCGCGAGGAGCTCGCGCGCTCGGTGGCGTCGCTGGCGGATTGCGAGCTGGAGTGGGTCCTGGGCGAGCACCGCGAGCAGGACCTGCTGGAGGCCGACCTGGTGGTGCGCAACCCCGCGATCCCGCCCAGTGTGGGTTGGATCCAGCGGATCCGCGAAGCGGGGGTGCCTCAGACCTCCGAGGTGGCCCTTGCGCTGCAAGACCTCCGCGTGCCCTACGCGATCGTCACGGGCTCCAAGGGCAAGACGACCACGGCGACCCTCGCCGGGAGCATGCTCGCCCAGGGAAGGGTGGCCGGGAACAACGAGCGCGCGTTGAGCGAGGTCGTCGACACCCTCGCCCCCGACGACCGCGTGGTGCTCGAGGTCAGCAGCTTCATGGCCCACTTGCTGAGGGAGGGCCGCGAGCAAGGGGTCCGCTTCCCAGCCCCGGCCGCGGTGGCGATCACCTCCCTCGAGCCCGAGCACCTCAACTGGCACGGCGAGCTGGCCGACTACTACGGGGCCAAGCTCTCCCTGCTCGAGCTGGGGGGGCAGGCGTTGATCCCGGCGGGGAGCGCGGAGGTCGAGGCCCAGCTGGCCGGCCGCGACGTGCGCCGGGTCTCGACGAGCGGCCCGGGCGAGGGGGTCGAAGCCTGGCTCGCCGAGGGCGCCGTGTGGGGGCTCGACGCCGCGGGCGAGCCAGAGCGGCTGTTCGCCCGCGACGAGCTGCGCCTGCTCGGCGAGCACAACCTGGCCAACGCGCTGTTGGGCGTGGCCCTCGCGCGCCGGCTGGGGGCCAGCGGCGCCGAGGTCGCGAGCGGGGCGCGGGGCTTCGAGCCCCTGCCCCACCGGCTGGAGGTGGTGGCGGTCGACGCCGCAGGGGTGCGCTTCGTCAACGACTCTACCGCCACCACCCCGCGAGCGGCGATCGCCTCGCTGCGGGCGGTGGGGCAGCCCGCCGTGCTGATCGCGGGTGGCTCGGACAAGGGCGTGGACTACACGCCGCTCGGGGTGGCCGCCGCGGACGCCACGGCCGTCGTGTGCATCGGCCAGATCGGTGAGCGGATCGCCCAGGCGGCCGAGGCGTGCCTGGGAGAGCGCGGAGGCAGCGGTAAGGTCCTGAGGGCAGGTAGCTTCGACGAGGCCTTCGCGGCCGCCCGGGAGGCGTGCCCCCCCGGAGGCACCGTGCTCCTTGCCCCGGGGACGGCGAGCTACGACATGTTCGCCAACTTCAAGGCCCGGGGCGAGCGCTTCCGCAGCCTGGCAGAGGCGGCTTCCAGGGGCCAAAGTGAACCAGGAGGCGCCGCCAGTCCGTGAGCGTCAAGAGCCAGATCGGCGGAGAGATCAAGCGGCTGCGCGAGCGGTTGAGCTTGAGCTCCAAGGATCTGGCCGAGCGGGTCGGGCTCAGCCCCTCGCAGATGAGCCGACTCGAGAGCGGCCAGCGTCGCGTCGACGCGACCCTCCTCGGCAAGCTCGCCCGGGCGCTCGAGGTGCACCCCAGCCACTTCTTCAGCGACTTCGGCGAGGTCGGCGGCAAGCGAAAAGGGGCCTGGCCGTCGCCCCTGGGCAAGCTGATCCGCTCGGAGCGGCGGCGGAAGCACATCACGGCCGAGGAGCTGGGGCAGAAGGTCTCCAAGGGCAAGACCTTCCTCCAGGACCTGGAGAGCGGGAAGGCCGACCTGGTCACTGGGGACACCCTGCTCAAGCTGGCGAAGAACCTCAAGCTGACCCCCGAGCAGCTGCTCGACGCCCAGCGCAGCGAGATCCGCGAGCTGCGCGCCGCGCTGCGTCAGGCCGAGGCCAACGACGGCATGCGCGGGGTGCCACTGTTGGTGGCGACCGACGGCGGGCTTCCCGGCGAGGTGGGCGAGGACAAGCTCCTGGTCGGTGAGGCCCTCGACCGGGTGCAGATCCCAGGCCTGCGGGGGCGGGCGTTTGCGGTTTCTTGGCGCAGCGACGAAATGACCGCCCCCAGTGGGGCGTCGTTTCCTCCAGGGTCGACCCTCGTGTTCAGTTACGAGCGGGCGGCCCGGCACGAGGACTTCGTCTACGCGGTCGTAGACGGGAAAGCGACGTTTCGGCGGTTGTTCATGGACCCGAGCGGACTGCGGCTGCAGCCCCTGAACCTCAACTACCCCCCGCGCTCGTTGAGGCGCGACGAGGTCCAGGCGCTCTACCCCCTGATCGCCAGCGTGGTGCTGCCGTGAACCGCCACGCCCTCGTCCTCAACCGGAACTGGGCCGCCGTGTGCACGGTCACCGTGCACCAGGCGCTGGTCTTGATCTGTCGGGACACCGCGGCTGCGATCTGCCCCGAGACCTACGAGGTCTATGACCTCGAGGCCTGGCTCGACCGCTCGCGCCTGCGCGCGCCCCAGCTCCCGCGGGAGCGGCTGGTGCGGACCCCGAGCGTCGCGGTGGAGACCCCCGAGGTCGTGCTCCTTACCCGCTACGGCGGCCTGCCACGGCTGGAGGTTTCGTTCAGCCGGCGGAACCTCTATCGCCGCGACGGCTACGCCTGCCAATACTGCGGACGCCGAGCGAGCCACTCGGAGCTGTCCATCGACCACGTCGTCCCTCGCTCCCGCGGAGGGGAGACGAGCTGGGAGAACTGCGTGCTGGCCTGCGTGCGCTGCAACACCAAGAAGGCCAACAAGTCGCTGCGGGACGCAGGCATGAACCTCGAGCGCGAGCCGCGGCGTCCACGCTGGTCGGCGCTCGCCGATCTGCTCCCCTCGATCCGGCCCGAGAGCTGGGCCAAGTTCCTCCCCAAGTCGGCCGGTTAAGGCGACCTCGGCGAGGCTCAGAATCCCTCTTCAGTTCCTTGCGGGGGGCGCCGATAGGTCGGGTGTCGGTGCGTTGCACCTTGCCCTAACCGCCCAACCGCGAGGAACACGAAGATGATGAAGAAGATCGGGACGTTGGCTCTGGCCGCGCTGCTTTCGGGGGGAGCGGGCTGCGTCTCGCTCAGCGAGTACAAGAAGCTCGAGCGTCGATTCGCTCAGCAAGAGAGCTACGTCAACAACAACAAGAACAAGCTGCGCGAGATGGAGCGCCGCGAGCAGTCGTTGACCCTGCGGGCTTCGGAGCAGGAGAAGCAGCTCGACCTCTACCGCGCCCGGCTGGAGAAGTCCGAGCGCCTGCGCCAGCGCCTCGAGGGGCAGCTCAACGAGTCGCAGGACGCGCTCTCGGTGGCCGCCTCGGCGCCGCGCGAGCCCGACCCGACCCCGATCGAGGTCATGGGCCTGCAGGTCAACCCCGCGACCCAGGGCCTGATCCTGGAGACCGGCGTCATGTTCCCCGCCGGTCAGGCGACCCTCAGCACCAAGGGCAAGGCGATCCTCGACCGCGTGCGCACCGAGCTGTCCTCGCCGACGTACGCGGCCAAGCGGATCCGGATCGACGGCCACACCGACGACACGCCGATCAAGCGCTCGGGGCACAAGAGCAACTGGGACCTCAGCTCCAAGCGGGCGCTGGCGGTCTTGCACTACCTCGAGCAGAGCGGCGTCGCCAGCGACCGGCTCAGCTTCGGCGGCTTCGGGCCGTTCCTGCCCATGGTCTCCGGCACGACCAAGGAAGCGCGCGCCAAGAACCGCCGCGTGGAGATCGTGCTCCTCGACTGATCTTCAGGGGGCCTCTCCGAGGCCCCCTGAAAGCAAAAGCAAGCCAACCAAACGAACAGGGCGCGCCGATCGGCGCGCCCTGCTGCGTTTGAGGTCAGGTGAGTTGGCTTAGAACCAGCGAGCGCCACCGGAGGTGGAGGGCTGGGGCTGGGCCTTGTGGCTGGGGCGCGGGGTCGGGGTCTGGCGGGGAGCGCCTTCCTGGGCCTCCTCGACGCCCTCGCCGATCGTCCAGGCGGTCATCCAGCGCTTGCTGGTCTGGCCCCAGCCGAGCTTGCCGAGGCGCTCGACGAAGTCGGGCATGTGCGCGGCGCCGTAGAAGATCGCGATCGTGCCGTCCTTCTGCTTGCCGAGCTGCTTAGCCAGCACGTCCATCACGACCTTGTTGCGCTCCACGAGAATCACCTCGCCGAACTTGCCCTTCATGAGCTGCTCCTGAGCCCCACCGCCGTTGCCGAGCTGGCGGGCCATTTGAATCTTCATGTTCCCGAATTGCTGCTGGAGCATTTTGAACATGGGGCTCGACTCGGGGTCGTCGGGCATGCTCTCGGCAAACATCTTCATCATGGGAGCCAGGAGCTTCATCTGGCCCTTGCCCAGGAGTCCACTCAGGGGGTTCATGCTCTCGCCGCCGAGGGCCTCCATCAGCTGGTCCTGGTTCATGTCGGCGTGCACCATGTTGCCGCCTTGCTTGTAGTCGATTCCGTCCTTCTGGAAGGTCAGACCGAGAAGCTTGCCAAAAACTTCTTGCATCTGGCCAATGGCCTTGAGCTCCTCGTTCGGCTCAGCGGCCTTCTTACCCGGTGCCACGCCCTCGAACAGCACGGTGGTGTAGCTGTCGAGGTCGGCCTGCACGCGATCGAAGTAGCCCTTGTCGGCGATGTGCACCACGCCGTAGAGCACGATCTCGACGTCGCTGTCCGGGTGGGTGTAGGTGCTGACGCCGCACTGCAGCGCGGCGTTGTTGCCTTGACCCTGCTGGAAGCGGACGTGGGCGTTGGCGTCCTGGCCGAACGCGGCTCCGGTGATCAGGAGCGCGAGCGTGAACAGCGAAAGGCGGGTCATGGTTCCTCCCAAGGGAAACGTGTATCCAAGTAGGTGTGGGGTAGTGGGGGTGGCGGTTTGCCGCCAACACCCCCTGTTACGAGGTCGTCGTCTCGCTGTTGGACGGACTTTCGTTCGCCGTAATCAACTACTACCATTGGGTTTGTCTGCCGCGCCCCCAGAAACTGCCGCAGGAGTCACCCAGTTTTTGGGGCTGAGTCTCGCCCCGGGCGCGGTGGGTCAGGTCCAGGCCGGGTGTTATGGTTGGGCCGGACTCGCGGCGCGCTCGGCGGCCGCAGCTGCGCAGGTCGGGCGGAAGTAGCTTTGCCAAACGCACAGGATTTCGCGTTCTCGAGCCTCGCCCAACAGCGCGGTGTACTCAGCAACGACCAGCTGCGTGTGGTGTTGCGCGCTCGCCGGGCCGAAGGCAGCACCGAGCCGTTGGCTCAGGATCTGCTCGAGCAAGGGGTGCTCCCTCCCCGGGTCGTGGCGGCCCTCCTCCGTGACCTGGCGAAGGGCAGCTTTGGCTGCGTGGACTGCAAGCGGCGCTTCACTTACGACGAACTGTCCACGATCCCGCGCCCAGGCTGCAGTGCGCGTTGCCCGACCCAGCTCGACATCGACGCGCGCGGCAGCGGGTCGGCCCACCCTCCGCTCCCCAACGAGACCGAGGCCACGATCCTCGAGCGTCGACCAGGGCGCGCGACCCTCTGGAGGCAACTCAGCGGCCAACCCAGCGGTCCGATCGCCAACACCCACGTCGACTCCTCGTGGGAGACCGAGGCGACGCTCATCGAGCGCAAGTCGAGCGGGAAGGAGACCCGCACCGACCCCACCGAGCGCCGCAAGCCGAGCCGCCGGAAGCAAAAGTCGAAGAAGCTCAACGACTCCGAGGAGACGGTGCGCGACGCGACGGTGCTGCGCCTGCCGACCGAGGAGCGCCAGCTCGGTCCCTACGAGCTGATCAGTGAGCTGGGCCGCGGCGCCAACGGAGTGATCTACCTCGCCCAGCGCCCGGGGCTCGCGCGTCGCTTCGCGATCAAGACCCTGCGACCGGACTCGCCCAAGGACGAGGAGACGATCCGCCGCTTCCAGCTCGAGGCCGCCGCGGCGAGCAAGGTCAACGACCCCGGGATCGTGAGCGTGTTCGACGTCGGCCAGGACAAGGGGCGCTGGTATTACGCGATGGAATACTGCCCCGGGCGGACGCTGGAAGAGCGCCTGCAGGGCGGGCCGCTCTTGATCCGGGAGGCCGTGGAGATCGTGCGCGCCCTGGCGCGGACCATGCACAACGCCCACCGCCAGGGCGTGATCCACCGCGACCTCAAGCCCGCGAACATCATCCTCGAAGAGATCCGGGGGCGGCCTCGGGTCACCGACTTCGGCGTCGCCCGCGACCGCAGCCTGCTCAGCTCGTGCACCGCCGAGGGGATCGTGCTGGGGACGCCCAACTACATGGCCCCCGAGCAGCTACTGGGGAACCACGACGTCGGCCCTCAATCCGACGTCTACTCGCTGGGCGTGATCCTCTACGAGTGCCTCACCGGGCAGCGGCCCTACCGCGCCAAGTCGCCGGTCGAGCTCGCGCGCCAGTTCACCGAGGGCCTGACGCCGCCCACGCCGACTTCGCTGCGCCCCGAGCTCCCCGTGCGGCTGGAGGACATCGCCCTCCGCGCGCTGTCCCTCGACCCTGGGCGACGCTACCGCTCGGCGGCCGCCCTCGCCGACGACCTCGACGGGTTCCTCGGGGTCAAGACCGTCTCGCGGATCGCCGGCGGCGGACCCATGCGCTGGGTGATGATCGCCCTCGGGCTGGCGCTGGGGGTCGGGCTGAGCCTCTCCACCGCGCTGCTCTGGACGGGCGACGGCTCCGGGGTCGTGTCCCCCGAGGAGCTGTCGCGGCTGCGCGACGCGCTGCTGGCCTACCGCCCCCGCCCCAACCTCGGTCAGCTCGAAGACGAGCTCTACGTGGTCAATCAGAACGCGGCCTCACCCAAGCAGAAGGAGCGGATCAAGGACCTGCTGCACCTGCTGGAAGAGCGCAAGGGCCTCGAGGACACCGTGCGCGCGGTGGAGCAAGCCAAGAGCTACGCCCAGGCCCGGCGGCAAATGCGGGAGTTCCGTCTCGACCCCGAGTCCTCGCTCGAAGACATGCGCCGGGTCGAATACGCGCGGCTGGCGCTCTACTGGGGGGCGCCGGAGCGGGCGCTGGACTACGCCGGTGGCCCTGCGCCCGCCGACCCCAGGCTCGCCCACGAGCGGCGCCTGCTGGTGGCCCTCGCGCGTTGGCTGCAGGGAGAGCGCGAGGCGGTCAACAGCGACCTCCAGGGCCTGGGCGCAGAGGGCGAGGACCTGCCCTGCAAGGTGGCGAAGGCGCTCTACCTGCTCACGCGCACGAACCCCGAGCGCGACAAGAGCCTGATCGGGTTGACCCTCGAGGCGGCCGAGGCCCTGGGCGAACCCGACTACGTGCCGTTGCTCCTGGGCCAGGCCTGGCGGTTGGCCCTCGAGGGGCGCCTGTCCGAGGCGCACGCGCTGACCGCCGGACGCGAACATCCCTTGCTGGCGATCACCCGGGTGGGGCTCACCTTCGAGGGAGGGCCCACCTTCGAAGAGGCCATGGACCAACGGCGCCGGATCGACAGCAGGTCGGATCGCGGCGTCGCCTACGAGGCGGATCTGGCGTTGGCCATGCGCTCGGGGCGAGTCTCCGACCGCCAGCGACGCGACTTGATCACCCGGCTGGACGTGATCGTCGAGCAGGGGCTGAGCGAGGACCAAAAGGCTCGCGCCTGCCTCTGGGCAGCGTTGCTGGTGGAAGAGGAACACACTGCGCGGGCTTACCTCGAGGACGCCAGGGCGATCAGCCGGGCCGCGTTGCTGTGGGCGGTCGACACGCTCAAGTTCAACGACCCCGGGAACTACCGTCGCTACGAGCAGCGCGCTCGCGATTGAGCCGTCCGGGGTAGCCCCAGCGGCGGCCCGCAGCGGGTAGTCTGGTGGCGCAGGGGGCCTGGCCGTGTCGCAGACGCCAGAGCGGATCGGCAAGTACTCGATCATCCGGGAGCTCGGGCGGGGGTCCTTTGCCACGGTCTACCTGGCCCTCGAGCCCGATGCGACCCGCCCCGTCGCGCTCAAGCTCTTGCGCAACTCGAGCAAGGACCAGGAGGTGCTCGCGCGGTTCGACCGCGAAGGCGAGATCGGCGCGCGGCTGCAGCACCCGGGGATCGTGCCCGTCCTCGATCACGGACTCGACACCCGCGGCCCCTACCTGGTGCTCGAATTCCAGGAGGGGGGCTCCCTCGCGGATCGCCTGGCGCGGGGGTCGCTCTCCAGCGAGGAGGCGGCGGAGGTGGTCGTCGCGGTGGCGCGCGCCGTGCACGCGGCTCACCGCCAGGGCGTGATCCACCGCGACCTCAAGCCCGCGAACATCCTCTTCGACGGCCTGGGCAACCCCCGGGTGACCGACTTCGGGCTCGCCCACGACGACGAATCGGTCGAGGCCATGACCCGCACCGGAGACGTGCTGGGGACGCCGTTCTACATGGCCCCCGAGCAGATCTCGGGCGAGGGCGTCCTCGACGCGCAGACCGACGTCTACTCGTTGGGCGTGATCCTCTACGAGAGCCTCACCGGCCGACGCCCTTACACCACGCGTCGGCTCGACGAGCTGGTGCGATTGGTCGTGGCGGGGAGCCCCGCGCCGCTGGGGCCAGGGATCTCTCCCCCCGTCCGGGGCGTGTGCCGCAAGGCCATGTCTCCCGACCGCAGCGAGCGCTACGCGAGCGCGGAGGCGATGGCCGACGCGCTGGAGCTGGCGATCCTCCCCCCGGCCCCGCCCCCGAACCATCTCCTGCGCGGCGCGCTGTTGCTGATCTTGGGAGCGTTGGCGATCACCGCCGCCGCGCTGGTGGTGCCCACGGGGGGCGAGCTGCCCGAGGCCACGGGAGACGAGACCCAGCGAGCGGCTCCGTCCTGGTCGCGGCTGAAGGCCCTCGCCGAGAGCGACCACCCCCTCGACGCCGTCGCCGGGCAGCTGGAGCAGGCGATCGAGGACGCGCAGGAGGACCCCGAGCTCGAGGGGCGCGTGCGCCGCCTGCTCGCCCTCAGCCTCTGGCGTCAAGGTCGACTCCAGCGCGCGGCGACGGCGGCGGGAGAGGGCAGCCGGTTGCAGCGCTACCTGAGGGCTCGGATCGCGGCGATCTACGGCGACGCGGTCGAGGCCAAGCGCCTCTATGTCGAGCTCGAGTTCGGCGAAGACCCGGTCGCTCGCCTCGCCGCCGTGGCGCGCCGGCTGCTGGCCTACGACGCCAAGGGGGCGGAGGAGGTCGCGGGCTGGCTCGACGAGGGTGAGCTCGGTCTGTTTCGCGCGGAGGTCGCGCTCCAGCGAGCGCAGCTCGCCCTGCTTCGCGGCGACCACGGGGCTGCCCGCCTGCGGCTGAAGGCCAGCCTCGAACACCAGCCGCGGGACGTGCACGCGCTCTACACGCTGAGCATCACCGCGCAGCTGGAGGACGACCGGCTGGGGCAGATCGAGCTCCTCGACCGCGCCCTGGCCGTCTGCGGGGACGACGCGCCGGTCTTCCTCCTGGTGCACCGGGCCACGGCTGCGGTGCAGATCGGCGACGAGGCCGGGGCTCGGGAGCTCGTCGAGCGGGCCGGGGCCCAGTCGCCCGGGGACTGGGCCGTGCAGTTCTTGCGCGCTCACCTGGCGGCGCTCGCGCAGAACACCCACGACGCGACGCGGCTGTTCAGCAAGGCCGCCGCGAACTGCCCGCGAACCGAGGCCTTCGTCGGACGCGCGCTCTCGCTGCCCGAGGAGATCGGGGTCCAGGCGCTGAAGGCCGGAGGCTACTCCGACCAGATCCCGGCCTTGCGCGCGCGGGCTTCGGTGCGGCGTCGCGCCGAGGCCGTGGGCGGCAACTCGATCTTGATCGCCCTCGGCTTCGTGCTCGACGGTCACCCCATCGAGCAGATCGAGCTGCTGTTCAAGCAGGCCCGCAGCGACTGCCGGGACCGCGCCGCCCTGGCGTGGGAGGAGGCGCTGTTCTACGTCGGCCGGGATCTCTACGACCGCGCCGGCGAGGCCATCGAGCAGGCACGCGCTGCGGGCTTCGACGCCGACCGGCTGCAGCTGCTCGAGGGGTCACTCAAGAGCCGCCAGAGCTTGCAAGACGAGCAGTTTCGCGCGCTGGAGGCGGTGGCCGCCGACGGGCACGGGGTGGCGCGTGACATCGCCTTTGCCGAGCTGGCCGGCTACGGGGACAACTTCGAGGCGGCCAAGCGCCACGTGTCGCGGGCGCTGGAGCTGGCGCCTGACGACCCCCTGGCCTGGGAGGCGTGGCTCAAGGCGGGGTTGCCCAGCTCCGGGAACGCGAGCGGGCCCGAGCAGGAGGAGCTCGCCGCGCGGCTCGAGGAGGCCCGGGCGCGCTTCGGCCTCAGCTGGGTCAGCTTCCTCGAGCTCGAGGTGCAGGTGGAGTTCTTCCGTCACGTCTCCCGTGACGAATCGCGCGAGGGGTGGCGCCGCGCTGTCGAGCGGTTGACCGCCGATGTGCGGGAGATCGCGCGCCTCTGCCCGCAGAGCCCGCGGGCGCTGCTGATGGCGGTGGACATGATGCTGCTCCGCCCGAGCAACGACGTGCGCGAAGAGGCCCTGGGCATGCTCGCGGAGGCCGAGCGGCGCGCGCTCCCGCACCAGCGGCACGAGATCCTCCTGACGATGGGCTACGTCGAGCTCACTCGGCCCAAGCGCGAGGTCGTCAAGGAGCGGGTGCTGGGGCTGTGGCGCAAGGCGCTGGAGATCCAGCCCAAGAGCCAGATCAAAGCCAACTGGGCCCAGCTGTATCGCTTCCGCTTCGGCAAGGACGCGTTGCAGGATCTCGAGCCGTTCGGTGAGGACTTCGTCCCCGACCTCGACGACCAGCCCCCGCCGCCGAAGTAGCGCCTGGCCCATAAGCCACGCCGCAGCAAGGCGATAGCGGGCACTCCCGGGAAAAATCATCCGAGCTTGATCCGCAGAGCGGGCGGAGGCCGTAGGGCTGGCAGAGGAGAGGAAGTTCCCTATGAAGTTTCAACGCACCGCATGTTTCCTGGCCCTGGGCGCTGCCGCACTCGGCGCCTTCACCCTCAACGCCCCCGAGTCGGAGGCCTCGAGCCACCGTGAGGCTCCGGGGATCACCGAGGACCCGACCGTCGACTGCACGGACGTCTACGCCTTCGTCAGCCCCGACGCGCCGACGACCACGACCCTGATCGCCAACTACATTCCCCTCGAAGAGCCCTCGGGCGGCCCGAACTACTTCAAGTTCTCGGACACCGCGCTCTACGAGATCCACGTGGACAACGACGGCGACACGATCGAGGACATCACCTACCGCTTCGAGTTCACGACCACCACCAAGGCCGACAGCACGTTCCTCTACAACACCGGGCCGATCACCGTCGGCGTCGACGACTACGACGGGCTGAACGTCGTCCAGCGTTACACCCTGACCCGAATCGACGGGGACCGCCGCACCGGCACCCAGACGGTGCTCGGCAGCGGGCTGCTGGTCGCGCCGAACAACGTGGGCCCCAAGTCGATCCCCGACTACCCGGCCCTCGCCGCCGCCGCGACCTACGACCTCCCCGGGGGGATCAAGGTCTTCTGCGGCCAGCGCGACGACCCGTTCTTCATCAACCTCGGCCGCGCCTTCGACCTGCTGAACGTCGACGCCGTGCTCCCCGGCGGGCTCGACTCCCAGGCCGGACTCGCCCCGGACCACCTCTCGGGCTTCAACTGCCACTCGATCGCGATCCAGGTCCCCAACGCGCAGCTCACCAGCAGCGGCGCCCTCGTCACCGACGCCAGCGACCCCGCCGCGATCATTGGGGTCTGGTCGACCGCCAGCCGCCGTCAGGTGCGCCTGAACCGCACCAAGGGCCAGCCTGCCGTCGAAGGCGGCGCCTGGGTCCAGGTCTCGCGGCTGGGCATGCCCCTGGTCAACGAGCTGGTGATTCCCCGCTCGAACAAGGACGTGTTCAACAACGCCGAGCCCAAGGACGACGCCCAGTTCCTCCCCTTCGTGCAGAACTCCGAGGTCGCCGGCGTGCTCAACGCCCTGTTCGGTCTGGCCGTGCCCGCCAACCCCCGCACCGACCTGGTGACCGCCTTCCTCACCGGCGTCCCGGGCCTGAACGAGAAGGGCGCGGCCTGCGAGTATCAACGGCTGAACACCGCGATCCCGCCCACCCCGCCCGCCAGCCGCAGCCGCCTGGGCGTCCTCGGCGGTGACCTCGACGGGTTCCCCAACGGCCGCCGCCTCGAGGACGACGTCGTCGACATTGCCCTCCGCGTGGTCGCCGGCGCCCTCGATCCCGCCTTCAACGTCTCGCCCAACAACGAGCTGGGCGACACCGTCGTGGGCAACGACCTTCCCTTCCTGTCGACCTTCCCTTACGTGGCCCTTCCCCACGACGGGGTGAACCGACAGCACCAGTAAGAGGCCGCGGTTGGCGCGGGGGTCTTTCCTGACCCGTGGTCCCCGCGCCAATCGAGGCCCGCTGGCCGACCCCAAACATGCCGCGGCCGGCTCGGGGTTCCTTCACACACCCTTGGCCCACACTCCCCGGGCTGGCCGCGGCGACCCTTCGCTGAACGTTTCCTTCACACCAACGTCTTCTCCAACGAGAGCAGCCGGCGCGTCACGCGCCGGCTGATCTCTTTGGTTCGGGGGTGGGTGGGGGGGTCGTTAGTTGCCCGACTCGAGCAGGATCCTGCCCATGCCTTTGGTGGGGGCCGCGTTGCCGCCGCCCAGGTTCAGCGCCCGGGTGCGACCGAAGTCGGTCTCGTCGGCGCGGCTGCGGAGGGGCGAGCGGTCCGCGTCGTCGAGGGCCAGCCCCTGGGCCCACCCCTGGGCCTCTTCGTCGCCCACGTGGATCCGGCGCACACCGTCGTCGTGGCTGGTCTGGGTGACGTCGCTGTCGTCGTAGTCGAGGGTGTCGTAGGACTCGACGAAGTCGGGGTGGTCGATCTCGGACTCGATGGAGAGGTCGTTGCCCTGCTTGCCGTAGCGCGTGCGCACCGGCGGGATCAAGGCGTTGTCGTCGGCCTTGGCGACCGAGTTCCACACCTGGCGCAGCGCCTCACGCGCCCGGGCGGGGTCCGCGACGACCGGCCCAGTGATCACCGCGACGTAGGAGCCGCGCTGCTCGAGGACGAAGTCCCCGCCGAGCACAGCCTCGAAATTCCCGTGGACGAGATACTCGTCTGCCCCGGCCTGGGAGCTGAAGCGCAGCACGTGGGCCTCGCGCACACCGGCCTCGTCGTTGAAGGCGAAGCTCTCGCTCTGGGCCCGAATGTCCTCGTGTGCGAACTCGCGCTGCAGCGGCGTCGCCGTGCCGAAGCCCACCCGGCCGATCTCGGTCTCCAGGTTCGCGTCCACGTCACCCACCTGCGCCCGAGGAGTGACCGGGCGCTCGACGCGCTGGATCTCCTGGGTGCGGAGCCGCTCGGGCGCGGGCAAGCCCTGCTCTCGCTCACGTTGGGCGCGGCGCTCGGCGAGCTGGGCCTCGAAGCGCTCGAGGATCTGCTCGGGGGTCAACTCGGTCGCGTCCTGGGCGGTGGTGGTGCCCGCGAACAGGGCGGCCGCGAAGAGGGCGAGGTGCTGGATCTTCATGGGGTGTCCTTCCGTTCCTTCGCACGCTTCGAATGCACGTGGCGTGCCCAGGGCAGGGGCATGGCCCTGGAAGGCTTTAGCGCAGAGCGTCCAGGGTGGACAGGGCCTGGGACCAGCCTCGGTCCGCGGCACCGCGACCATGGCTACCCAAGCGGAACGGATCGGGGGACAGGCGTAAGCCGTGGGGTCCGTGTTGCTTACCCAGGTTGAGCGGGCACTTTGGGCAGGAGTGATCCGTCTCGAGCGCGACACTCGTAAGGCAGGTGGAAGCCGAGAGAAGGAGAGACCCCATGCGTGCCCTCGTCAGCGCCACCTTGTTCATCATGTTCGCTTCGGTTGGCTTGGCCCTGTATGCGGACCGAGACCCTGGGCACGATCACGCCCACGGGCACGGTCACGCACACGGCCATGCCCACGGCCACGGCCATGCCCACGGCCACGGCCACGCACACGGCCACGGACATGGACCCCATGCCGTCCAGCCGGTCCCCGAGGTCGAGCAGCGCGACCGTCGTCTGCTCGCCGGCCCCGCCCCCAGCGACAACGCCGATCAAAACGCGGCTCGCCGGGCGGTGGGCGCCGCGCTGGTCGACCACGACTTCCGCCGGGCCCTCACCGCAGCGGAGCCCTGGGTGCGCGCCGATCGCTTCGACCCCTGGACGTTGATGGCCGCCAGCGACGCGCACCTCGAGCTGGGCCAGCTCGAACACGCCGAGGACCTGCTGCAGCGCGTGCTCGACATGAAGCCCACCCCCCCGTCCTACTTCCGCGCGGCCTACCTGCTGCACCTGCGTGGGCGAGACGCCGACGCCATAGCCGCCATGCAGCTGGCGCTCGAGGGATTGCCCCAGGCCGCCGCCCGGGAGCGCGCCTGGACGCTGACCGAGCTCGGCGACCTCCAGCGCCACGCCGGCGAGCACGCCGCCGCCGAGGTCAGCTACCGCCGGGCGTTGGCGATCGCCCCCAGCTGGAGCCTGGCGCGGGTCGGGCTCGCCTACTGCGCCCGCGCTCGCGGTGACCTGCCCGCGGCCGCCGAGCTGCTGCGCGAGGTCGAGCCCAGCGTGCAGGTGCTCAACCAACTGGCGCTGGTCGAGTCGGCCCTCGGCCAGGCGCGGCGCGCCCGGCGCACCTTCGCCGCTGCGCGCGAGCTGGGCGAGCGCGACGACCACTACGCCCGCGCCCTGGCCCACGCCTTCGCCGACCACGGCACCCACACCGCCCGCGCCGTCGCCCTCGCCCGCCGCGAGCTGGGGGTCCGCCCCAACGCGCACACCTGGGACGCCCTCGCCCACGCGCTGTGGGCAGACGGCCAGGCCTCGGCGGCCCTCGAGGCGTCCCGCCGCGCGCTGGCCGCAGGGACTCGCGAGCCACAGATCCTGTTCCACGCCGGGCTCGCCGCGTCCTCGAGCGGCGCCCGCGAGGAGGCGCGCGCTTGGCTGCGCGAGGCCTACCGCCGCGACCCCGGACTGCGCCTGCACCCGCAGGCCCCTGCCCTGGACACCCTCTAGACACTCACCCCCGGAAGGACGATCCCCATGACCCGCCTGCTCTCGACCGGCGCCTGCCTGACCCTCGCCGTGTTCGTCTCCCTGGCCTCCGTCGGTTGCCGCGACAGCAGCTCCAGCGACTTCACCCCCCCACCGACGAATGGCAACGCCGGACCGCCAGCCTCGGGGCCAAACCCGGGAGGCCCGCCCGGAACCCCCGCCCAGCAGCCCGGTGTCGTGAGCCAGCTCACCGGGGACCCCGACGACCAGGTCTCGCCTCAGCTGCAGCAGCTCGTGGCCGCTGCCCTGCAGCGAGGCGACACCGACGCGCCGTTGGAGGGGTTCTAGCCCCCAGGTCGACCCTCGCGGCGATTCCGATAGAGTCGCTGCGGGAGGTCGCGTGAAGGTCTGCGTCGTGGGCGCGTCAGGCAAGCTGGGGCGCTACATGGTCCAACACGCCCTCGAGCGGGGCTACGAGGTGGTCGGCGTGTGCCGCGAGCAGAGCGTGGGCAAGCTCGCCGACGTGGCGGAGCGGATCACGATCGTCCCCGGCAACACCGACGACCGCGAGGTGATCCGCTGCGCGGTGGCCGGCTGTGACGGGGTGCTGACCGTGCTCGTGCCCTGGGGGGTCCACGGCTACTCCAGCGGCACCGCTCAGGCCGTGCTCGACCTCGCCGAGCCCGGCGCGCGGCTGGTGTTCTCCTGCGGCTGGCACATTTCCAAGGACGGCCAGGACGTCTACGGCTGGAAGCTGAGGTTCGTGGTCAGCGTGTTCGGCTGGATCGCGCGGGTCCTGCGCCTGGTGGATATCGACGACCAGGTCGAGGCCTGCCGGCGGATCTTCGCCAGCGAGACCCGCTGGACGGTCGTGCGCGGCAGCGACCTCGAGGAGGGCGCGAGCCAGGGGCTGCCGGTGTGGAGCCGCCACGTGCAGGACCCGATCCTCGCGAGCAACCTCACCCGCCGGATCGACTTCGCCCTGTTCATGGTCGAGGCGTTGACCAACGACGCGTTGATCCACGAGGCGCCGGCGATCGTGGGCTGCCAGTCGCCGTCGGCGCTGGAGCACGCTGGGGGCTAATCGCGCTCGGGTCGGGGCGGCCGGCCGGCCTTGTTCCAGAAGCGCACGAGCTCGGGGTCGCTCGCGTAGAGCGTGTTGACCCCGGCGACCTCGAGCACCACGTGTTCGGCGGTGACGGCGCCCAGGCTCTCCGCGATCCCCAGCTTGCCGTCGATCAGGCCGTGGGCCACGTCGCGGTCGAGGTCGAGGTAGGGGACGCGCCCGTCGCGGGCGACGAAGAAGAACCGCCGCGCGCCGTGGATCCCCTGGACCATGCGGTCGCGCACCACGCGCTGCAGGCGCTCGGTCTCCCCGCTCGCGGCGCGCTCTTGCTCGCGCTGGCGCGCGGCCTCCGCCTCCGCCGCGCGGCGGGCCTCGTCGGCGGCGAGCTTCTCGGCTTCCCGCTGGGCGAGGCCCTCGCGACCGAGGGCCTTTTCTTCCTTGCGCTCGACCCGCTTGATCTCGCGCGCCTTCTTCTCGTTGAGGTGCCCCGACTTGACCAGCGCGGCCGCCAGCCCAGTGAGCTGCTTCTTGGGGCGCTTCTTCTTCTTGTCCTTGGCCATACCGAGAAGCTAGCCCGAGTCCGCCGCCCGAGCCAGTGCCCGCCCGAGTCCTTGCGCAGCTGAGTTTTCCTTGGACCTGGGGCGCACATTCCGTAGCGTCGACCCCGAGTTCGGAGAGAGAGCGTCACCGTGAGCAACCCGTCGTGGTCCCTCCCGGGCAGCCTGCTGCTGCTCGCGGGAGTCGCTGTCCTGGTGTGCTGGCCCGAGGGGAGCTCACGGCCCGAGCCGCCCCGCGGCACGGTGGCGCCTGCTGTCGAGCAGGCACCTGCGCCGATCGAGGCCGTGATCGGCGCGTGTGGAGGCGAGGAGCTCGCCGAGGGGCTCGAGCCGATCACGCTGACCCTCGGCGAAGGGGCCGACTCCACCGCTGGCCTCGAGCGCGTGCTGGAGCTGGCCGACGACCCGTGCAGCGCGGCGACCCGCGAGCTGATCGCGATCTACCTCGACGAGGACGAGCCCGCGCCGGGGGTGCGCGCGGCCTGCGCCGAGGTCCTCGCCCAGCGCGAGCTGACCCCCGAGCAGGTCTTCGACCTGCGCAGCGTGAATCGGGGACACCCCAGCGAGTGAGCCTCCGGCTCGTGGTGGCGGGGCCTGCCCCAGCGCAGGGCAGCCGCTCCGACCCCAGACTGGCGCGCGAGCAGCACGAGCAGGCGGTGCGGCTGCACGAGTCGCTCCAGCACTGACGCGGCGCCTCGTCCACGGGGTAAGCTCTCGGGCCGGAGGTGTTCCGTGAGCACGAGCGACCAGGTCCAACTCGGCGGTCAGCAGGTGAGCTTCGAGGTCGGCGCGATCGCGCGCCAGGCCAGCGGCAGCGTCCTGGTCCAGAGCGACGACGCGACGCTGTTCTGCGTGGTCAACGCCGAGAGCAAGCCCTCCACGTTGCCCTTCATGCCGCTCACGGTCGAATACCGCCACAAGTTCGCCGCGGTCGGGCGGATCCCCGGGAGCTACCAGCGGCGCGAGGCGCGGGCCGGGGACGAGGAGGTGCTCACCAGTCGCCTGATCGACCGCTCGATCCGGCCCTTCTTCCCCGACGGCTGGCGCTGCGAGACCCAGGTGGTGGCGCACCCGCTGAGCTACTCCCCTGACGCGGACTTCCAGGTGCTGCTGATCAACGCCGCGTCCCTCGGCTTGACCGTCTCGGACGTGGTGTGGGACGGGCCCGTGGCTGGCGTGCGCGTGGTTCGCCACCAGGGCGAGCTGGTCGCGTTCCCGGACGCCGCGACTCGCGAGGCGGCGGACCTGGACCTGATCGTGACCGTCAGCCAGGCCGGGATCGTGATGGTCGAGGGCGGCGGGAAAGAGGTTCCGGAGGCGGACGTGCTGGCCGCGCTGGAGCTGGCCCAACAGCAGGCGATCCCGCTGCTCGAGCTGCAGGCGCGCATGCGCGAGGCCTGCGGGGTGCCCAAGCGGGAGCACACCGCGGAGGAGCCCGACGCCGAGCTGGCCCGGCGGGTGGCCCAGGCGGCCGGCGACCTCGAAGCCGCGCTGGACGTCAGCGAGAAGCACGCGCGCTACGCCGCGATCAAGGCCGTACGCGATCACGTGCTGGCCGTGCTCGATCCCCCCGACGGCGACCTGGAGGAGGTGAGCGCGGCCTTCGAGGCGCTGAAGAAGACCGCGATCCGCGCGCGCACCGTGGCAGGCAACCGGCTCGGCGGGCGCAAGCCCGACGAGATCCGCGCGATCAGCGGGCGGGCGGGCTGGCTCAAGCGCTGCCACGGCTCGAGCCTGTTCACCCGCGGCGAGACCCAGGCGGTGGTCACCTGCACCCTCGGCGCCACTCGCGACGCGCAGCGGATCGAGACCCTCGAGGGCGAGGTCAACGAGCCGTTCCTGCTCCACTACAACTTCCCCCCCTACTCGGTGGGCGAGTGCCGCCCCATGCGCGGCCCGGGCCGACGCGAGATCGGCCACGGGCACCTGGCGCGGCGGGCGCTGCTGCCGCTGTTGCCCTCGCGGGAGCAGGCGCCCTACACGATCCGCCTCGAGTCGACGATCACCGAGTCCAACGGCAGCAGCTCCATGGCCACGATCTGCGGGGGGAGTCTGGCCCTGCTCGACGCGGGGATCCAGCTCCCGCGCCCGGTGGCCGGGATCGCCATGGGCCTGGTCAAGGAGGGCGACCAGGTGGTGGTGCTCTCGGACATTCTCGGCGACGAGGACCACGTGGGCGACATGGACTTCAAGGTCGGCGGCACCGAGCAGGGGGTGACCGCGATCCAGCTCGACAACAAGCTCGGCGCGGTGCCGGCCGAGGTCATGCAGCGCGCCCTCGAGCAGGCCCGCGTCGGGCGGCTGCACATTCTGGCGGAAATGGCCAAGGTCCTCGCCGCGCCGCGCGCCGAGCTCAGCGCCCACGCCCCCAAGGTGGCCACGGTCCAGATCGAGCCGGCGCGGATCGGAATCCTGATCGGTCCTGGCGGCAAGCACATTCAAGGGCTCCAGGCGGAGACCGGGACCCGGGTCGAGGTCGACGACAGCGGGTTGGTCAAGATCTTCAGCACCGACGCCGCGGCGATCGAGGACGCCAAGGAGCGCGTCAACGACCGCTGCGGGATCCCGCGCCTGGGCGAGACCTACGCGGGGAAGGTGACCGGGGTCAAGCACTTCGGCAGCTTCGTGCGCCTGTTCGAGGGGATCGAGGGGCTCCTGCCCGGCGTGCAGCTCAGCCAGGGTGACACGGTCAAGGTCCGCGTGACCGGGGTGAACGAAGAGGGCAAGCTCCAGATCCAACGGGCGGGCAGCTAGTGACAGCCTGGGAGGTTTACCCCCACGGTGAGCTGCGCCAGCTCGCCGACCGGCTGTGGGCGGTCGAGGGCTCGCTCCCGCGGCTGCCGATCCCGAGGACCATGTTCGTCTACCGCCTCGACGAGGGTGGGCTGCTGGTGTGGAGCAGTGTGGCCCTCGACGACGCGGGCATGGCGCAGCTCGAGGCGCTGGGCCCCGTGGAGCTGATCGTGGTCCCCAATCAGTTCCACCGCATGCAGGCCCGCGCTTACCTCGAGCGCTACCCCCAGGCGCGCGTGCTCTGCCCGGCTGCCGCCCGGGAGCACGTGGCCAAGGAGGTCGCCGTCCACGCCACCGTCGAGGAGGAGCTCCCCCAGCACGGGATCACCTTTCACGCCGACGCCGGGATCAAGCCCAGCGAGGTCGTCTACGAGTTCCCGGTCGAAGGCGGCGCGGCCCTCGTGTTCTGCGACGCGCTGTTCAACCTCCCCCACGGGCGCGGGCTCAAGGGCCTCCTGGTGCGCCTGATCGGGAGCAGCGGCTTCTTCGGAGTGACCCGCATCGGGCGCCTGTTCGTGCTCGCCGACAGGCAGCGCTTCAAGCAGTGGCTGCTCCAGCAGAGCGCGCGCAAGGACCTCGTGCTCCTCGGCGTGGCTCATGGCGCCTGCGTCACCGAGCGCTGCGGCTCCCGCCTCGTCGAGGCAGCGGCGCGGCTCTAACCACCCTCAGGGTCCACCCAGGCCGAGGGGCTCATTGCCCCAGCGGCTGGTCGACGAGAACCGGACGCGCACGTCCCGCGCGGGCGAAGTTGGGCTCGAACAAGCGCCCGTCCCAGGCGCGAACCGTCTCCGCGTCGTCCACCACGACGTTGACCTCGCGGCTGTTGTTGATGCTCGTGGTGTCGAGGTTCCCGCTGCCCACGATCGCCAGCTGGTGGTCGAAGGTGGCGTACTTCGCGTGGCTGGCGAGGGGGCCGTTGCCCACGATCACGGTTCCGTCTGCGGCCGCGTACCAACGAACGTCCAAGCGGGCCGCCGCCTCCGGGCCGCCTTCCTCGAGCACGCGCCGGTAGAGGGCGTCCACGTTCTTGGCGTTGCCCCCGCCGCGACCCGGGAGGTTCTCCCCGGTCTCGTTGAAGGTGTGCGAGACGATCACCTCGGCCCGGGTCCCTCGGAGCACCGCCGCCACCAGCGCGTCCTTGATCACGTCGTCGTTGAGGTTCGGGGTCTGGATCCGCACCACCTCGCGGGCGCCGTCGATCGCGGCGGCGAAGGCGGCGGCCTGGGGGTCGTCGCTGGCGTTGGTCCAGGGGGCGCCCCGGCCGCGGCTGGTCGCGAGGAGCATCGGGATCGAGCCCTCGGCGGGCACGCGCTCCAGCGCCGGCAGCCACTCGCCGGTGGCCTTGTGCCAGCCCTGGACGTACTCGTGGCGCAGGGCGTGGGCCACGTCACCCGCGATCCCGAACCCGGCGTCGAACCAGGGCTCTCCCGCGTCGTGGCACACCTCGAAGTTCGCGCCGGTGAGCACGGCGCGCAGGCCGTCGACCACCAGGACCTTGGCGTGCAGGTTGTCGAGGAACGCGTGGCCGTAGCCGCGGACGTCGAGCTCGACGCGCTCGGGGTCGAGCCCCGCGCCCTCGAGCTGCTCGATCATGTCCTCCACCGCCTTGAACCCGCCCATGGCGAAGCGGTGCTTGCTGCGCATGAAGCGCACCCGCGCTGGCTGCCCGGGGGTCATGCGCTGCTCCAGAGCGCGCAGCCCGGCGAGCGCGCGCTGCGCAGCCTGGCTCTCGTTTTCCCACACGAAGGTCTGCACGAGCACCTCCCGCTCGGCGCCGGCGATCAGGCGCTCGTATTCCGCGAAGATCTCGGGGCCGGTGAGCAGCGCACGCTTGGTCGTCGTGTTGCGCGTGGTGAGCATCAGGCGTCGGGGGACGGTGCCCTTCTCGGCGCAGGGCAACGCGGCCGCCACGACCTTGGCCATCAGCGGGCTCATGCCCAGGATCGCCGGGACCTCGCTCTGCGTCCCGTCCAGGGCGACGGGCTCCAGGCGCTCGCTGCCCTCGGCGAGCACCCGCTGCTCGCGGTCGACGGCGCGCCAGGCGCCGCGCAGGCCCTCGCCTTCGGGGACGTAGCGCGCGACGAAGCGAGCCTCGCCCTCGGCGGCCACGCCCAGGTCGGCCAGGCCCGTCTGCGAGAGCCACTCGCCTTCGACGGTCCAGCCGCCCTCGCCGTCGCTATCGAGCTCCCCGGCCAAGACTCGACCGCCGGCCGCTCGCCAGAGGCTGAGCTGCCCGTCGTGGAAGCTGACCGCTGCCCGACCGGCGTAGGGCTTGCCCGCGGCGTCGCTCCCCTCGACCGTGTAGAGCTGGGCCCGGCCCGCCGCGGCCAGTGCCTCGAGGTAGGCCTCGTCGGCGAGCACGGGCTCCGCCGCCGGCTCGGCGCGACGCAGCTCGTGGAGGATCAGCAGCGTGGGGCGCAGGGCGCCGTAGGCGCGGGTCTCGCGCTTGTCGACGGCGGCGAGGGTCTCGGCCCAGCTGCGACCGGTGATCCAGGGCTCGGTGACCTCGGGCGGGTCGAGCTCGTCGGGGGTCGCGTCGCGCAGGCCCGCGCGCAGCTCCTGCAGCGCCTGGTGCTGAGCGCCGCGATAGACCACCGAGAGTCGCTCCCGCCGCTCGGCGACGCGCTGGAGGAACTCCAGCGCGTCGAGGGCCTGCCCTAGGGCCTCCCAGTCGCGCAGGGCCTGCTTGCGCCGCGGATGGTGACGTCCGTAGCGCGCCATGCGCAGGCTCGGGTCCTGAGCGTCGCTGCTCCGCGCCTCGTCGACCAGCTCGGCGAGGGCCGGCCACGCGTCGCGGGCCGCTGCGCCGAGGGCGACGAGCTCACTCCAGGGCTCGGCCTCCTGTGCCTGTGCGGGGGCAGGGGCCAGCAGCAGGGCGGCGAAACACAGGGGCAGTAAGGGGATACACGCGCTTCTCATGGGACTCTCCGCGGGGGAGAGGGCACCCCCCATGCCGGGGGTCAGAGCGCGCTAAGTGCAGGCGGAGACGATGGCTTTGGCGGAATTCTGAGCCGGAACGGACGAATTCCGTGAGCCGCGCGGCGGGGATCCCCGCCGCGGCGGAATATGGCTTAAATACCGCCGCCGAGGCCGCCGAGCAGGGAGCCCAGGTCGGGCATGCCGCCGCCGCCGCCGCCGAGTAGGCCGAGCATGTTGCCCAGTTGCCCTTGCTGCGCCTCGCCTTCGAGGGCCTTGGCCTTCTTGATCGCCACGTTCGTCGCGGCCGCGATCAGGTCCTCGAGCATGTCCTTCTCGTTGGGGTCCAAAAGGCTGGGGTCGATCTTGACCTGCCGCACCTCGAGGGCGCCGCTGAGGGTCACGCTGACGAGGCCGCCGCCGGTGCTGCCCTCGACGGTCTTGTTGGCCAGCTCGCCCTGGACCTTCTCTTGCATTTTGGCGGCCTGCTCCTGGGCCTGCTTGAGCATGCCCATCATGTCGAAGCCGCCCAGGCCTCCGGGCATTCCGGGGTTCGTCATGTCGCCTCCATCTCGTTGCGCGCGAGCCTACCACGCGAATTCCACCGATTCCCGGGCGATCCCCGGCCAGACCCCTGCGCTAGACTCAGGACGGAGGCCGCCCATGTACGGAGAGACCGTCGCCCGATTGATCGACGAGCTGAAGCAGCTGCCTGGGATCGGGCAGCGCACGGCCGAGCGCCTCGCGTTTCACCTGGTGCAAGCGCCCAAGGAGCGGGCCATGGGGCTGGCCCAGGCGATCCGCGACGTGAAGCAGAACGCGCGCCCCTGCCGCGAGTGCTTCACCGTCTCCGAGCAGGACCCCTGCGCGCTGTGCACGGATCCCGCGCGGGATCGCTCGCTGCTGTGCGTCGTCGAGCGACCCCAGGACGTGCTCTCGCTGGAGAAGGCCGGGGGTTATCGCGGCCTCTACCACGTGCTGCTGGGCACCGTCTCGCTGCTGGATGGCGTGACCCCCAAGGACGTAACCCTCGAAGCGTTGGTGCAGCGTGTCAAGCGCGGAGCGTTCCGCGAGGTGATCTTGGCCACGAACCCAACCTTCGACGGGGACGCCACTTCGCTCTACCTGAAGCAGGCCCTGGAGCCGCTGAAGGTCAAGCTGACCCGCCTGGCGCGGGGACTCCCGACGGGGTCCTCGCTCGAGTTCGCCTCCCGCGCTATTCTCACAGAGGCCCTCGAAGGGCGTCACAGCTACTAGGAGTCTTCACCATGCGGATGGAAACCTCGCTCAGTCAAAAGCAGGTCATGCAGTTGCGGCTCGCGCCGCAGATCTTGCAGCGGATCGAGGTGCTCCAACTCGCAACCCTCGATCTGAAGGGCCTCGTCGAGCGGGAAATGGAGATGAACCCGACCATCGAGATCGAGACCCAGGACCCGGTCTCGACCCCCTCGGCCGAGGAGCTGACCCCCGTCGGCGACTCGAAGACCCTCGAGGACACCGACGCTGGCGTGCCCTCGGACGACCAGCTGATGGCCGAGTTCGACCGCCTGGAGAACCTGAACCAGGAGTGGAAGGACTTCGCGCCCAGCTTCCGCGGGCGCGGCGGCGGCGGCGGCGAAAAAGACAAGAAGATGGAGGCGATGAACAACACCGCGGACACGCGGGAGAGCCTCCAGGACGTCCTCGAACGTCAACTGGCCATGCTGAACCTCAAGGAGCGCGACGCCAAGATCTGCGCCTACATGGTGTGGAACATCGACGAGAACGGCTACCTGCGCTACCAGATCGACGACGAGTTCGTGAAGGACATCGACGTCGACCCGCCCTGCACGCCGGCCGACGCCGAGGACTGCCTCGAGCTGATCCAGACCTTCGAGCCGGCCGGGATCGGCGCGCGCGACCTCAAGGAGTGCCTGCTCCTTCAGCTCGAGTCGACCAACACCAAATACAAGTACGACCTCGAGATCGAGATCGTGCGCGATCACCTCGAAGACGTGATGGCCAACCGGTTGCCCAAGATCGCCAAGGCGCTCAACGAGCCGATCGAGGTGATCCACGAGGCCGTGATCTTCATTCGCAGCCTGAACCCCAAGCCGGGGCTGGTCTACTCCAACGCCCAGGTGCACTACGTCGTGCCCGACGTCGTGGTCGACAAGATCGACGGGAAGTACGAGGTCCGCGTCGAGGACTCCTACATTCCCAAGATCAGCATTAGCCGCCACTACGTCGACATGCTCCAGGCTGGCGCCGACGACCCCAAGGTCCGCGCCTACGTGAAGAAGAAGATCGAGTCGGCCAAGTGGCTGATGGAGTCGATCGAGCAGCGCAAGTCGACCCTCTCGCGGATCGCCCAGGAGATCGTCGACTACCAGACCCCGTTCCTCGAAAAGGGCCTGGACGCCCTGCGTCCGCTGAAGATGCAGTTCATCGCCGACAAGGTCGGGGTCCATGTGTCGACGGTCTCGCGCGCGATCTCCGAGAAGTACATGCAGACCCCGCGCGGGATCTTCGCCCTCCGCTACTTCTTCAACGGCGGCACCACCAGCGCCGCCGGCGAGGAGACCTCGATCATCTCGGTCAAGCAGAAGGTGCGCGAGATCATCGAGCACGAAGACAAGCAGCACCCGCTCTCCGACGAGGAGATCGCGGCCGCGCTCAAGCAGCAGGGGCTCGAGATCGCCCGGCGCACGGTGACCAAGTACCGCAAGCAGCTGGGGATCCCCTCCAGCCGCCAGCGCAGAGTCTACGTCTAGGGGTCGATCCCCAGCGGACTGGCGCGCACGAACGCGTTAGGCTGAGGGCATGCTGTCCATCGTCCTCGGTCGTTTGCGTCGCCGCCTGATCCTGGTCGAGGCGCTCGGCGCGTGCATTCGCTGGGGTGCGTGGGCAGGGCTGCTGGGTGTGGCCCTCGCGGTGTGGCGCCCGCTGCAGCCGGCGTGGGTCTACGCGCTGCCGAGCCTGGTCGTGGGCCTGGCCGGGGTGGTGCGCGAGATGGCGCGCTCGCGCCCCGACGCGCTGCTGGCCGAGGTCGCCGACCAGGCGACCGGCGGCGGCGCGCTGTTTCGCACCGCTCTGGAGGTGCCCCAGGGCAGCCGCTGGGGCGGGCCGGTGCACGTGCGCGCCATGGAGGCCGCCCAGACCCTCTCGAGCCGACGCGCGATTCCGCTGCGCGTGCGGGGCGTCGGCTACCTGATCGCGGTCCTCGGCCTTGCCATGGCCACGAGCCGGGTCGTCCCCAGGCTGCGCTGGAGCGCGGCCCCGCCAGGCTCCGCGCCGGTCGAGGTCGACGACGAGGAGCTGGTCGAGCTCCGCGCCCTCAGCGGCCGCCTGGAGCGGGCCGCCGACGACCAGGGCAACGAGGCCTTGCGCGCGGCGAGCGCAGAGCTGGCGGCCCTCGACCTCGACCTGCAGGCCGAGGAGCCCCTCGGCGAGCTCGAGCTGCTCGCTCGCCTGGGGGCGGTGCGCGAGAACCTCGCCCGCGAGCGCCGCCGCGTGGCCGGGCGGGCGGCCGTGCGCCGGACCCTGGCCGAGGCGCCGGGCCTGGAGCAGCTCGTGCGCGAGGGGCGCGCGCCGCGCCAGCCCTCGACCCCAGAGGAGGAGCAGGCGCTGCGCGAAGCCCTCGAGAGTTCGGCCAACGCCGCGGCGGATCCCGAGCTCGCGACCCACCTGCGACGGGCGGCGGAGCTCCTCGACGAGGACCCGGCCGCGGCCCTCGCCGACCTCGAGCGCACCCTGGCGGCGCTCCCCGCGCGCTACGCGGACGAACGCACCGACGAAGAGCTGCGCAAGGCGGCAGCCTCCCTCGAGGAGCTGCGGGCTGGCTTTGGCGCGCCGGAGGGGCTCGACCCTGACGAGCTCGCCGAGCGCCTGAAGCAGGCCAGCCCCGAAGAGCTGGAGGCGTGGCTAGGCGGCGAGAGCCCCGAGGACGACGCGCTCGCGGAGGCGCTGGAGGCCCTCGACCCCGACGAGCGCGAGGTGGCGCTGCGCGAGGCGCAAGCGTCGGGGGACGTCGCCGAGGTCGACTCGGGGGATCCCGGGGCCGAGGTGGCTTCGGTCCCCCAGCCCGGGGAGCCGGCGAGCGCTGCGGGTCCCGCGGACCCGCGCGGCGCAGGGGCTGCCGAGCCCGGCGACCCCGTGGCCGAAGCCGACCCGACGCAGCCCGCCAACCCGGCCGAGCCCGGCGACCCCGTAGCCGAAGCCGACCCGACGCAGCCCGCCAACCCGGCCGAGCCCGGCGACCCCGTAGCCGAA
>Ga0209578_10000662_pt1 | contig 39337 bp, 27 predicted proteins | sample tdAd472_FD_187127 | JGI IMG/M metagenome (GOLD analysis project Ga0209578, IMG submission 187127) | Marine sediment microbial communities from the Atlantic coast under amendment with organic carbon and nitrate - tdAd47.2 (SPAdes)... | ecosystem: Environmental > Aquatic > Marine > Coastal >...
AAGAAGAACCGGGCCAGGCCCATGATCCCGATCTGCCCGCAGGCGAACAGCAACCGACGCCAGGCGTTCACCGCGCGGCTAGTGGCGGAACACGCGGGTGCCGGTGAACACCATGGCCACCCCGAGCTCGTTGGCGCGCTCGATCACCTTGGCGTCCTTCTTCGAGCCCCCGGGGTGGACCACCGCCGTGACCCCGGCGGCGTGCGCGACCTCGACCCCGTCGGGGAAGGGGAAGAACGCGTCGCTGGCGAGGACGGAGCCCTGGGCGCGGTCGCCGGCCTTCTTGGCCGCGATCTGCACGGCGTCGACCCGCGAGGGTTGCCCGCCGCCGACGCCGACGATCGCGGTGCCGCGGGCGAGCACGATCGCGTTGCTGCGCACGTGGCGCACGCAGGCCCAGGCGAAGCGCAGCGCGGCCTCTTCCTCGGGGGTCGGCGCGCGCTCGCTGACGACCTCCCAGGTCGCGGGGCCGATCACGTCTTCGTCCTGCACGAGCACGCCGCCGGCCACCGAGCGCACCACCGGCGCGCTCGGCGCGGGCTGCGCCTCGATCAGGCGCGTGGTCTTGCCCCAGCCCTTGCGGGCGCGGATCCGCGCCTCGGCCTCGGGGCTGAACCCCGGAGCGACGACCCCCTCGACGAAGGGGCGCTCGACGAGGGCCTCGGCGACGGCCAGGTCCACGGGGACGTTGAAGCCGACGAAGGAGCCGAAGGCCGAGACCGGGTCGCCGGCCCAGGCGGCCTCGAGGGCCTTGACCGGGTCGGCGTCGCTGGCGGCCCCGCAGGGGCCGGCGTGCTTGATCACGCACACCCCCGGCGAGGGCAGCGCCGCGCAGAGGGTCAGCGCCGCGTCGACGTCGAGGAGGTTGGTGTAGCTCAAGCCCTTCGAGCCCTCGAGCACGCGCAGCCCCCCGAGCCCGCTCTCCCCGCTGGGGTAGAACGCGGCCCGCTGGTGGGGGTTCTCGCCGTAGCGCAGGCGGGTCGCCGGGCCCGCCGAGATCGCCAGCCGCTCGGGGAGGCCCCACCCTGCGGGCGCACCGAACTCCGCGGAGAGCGTGGCCACGATCGCCTGGTCGTAGGCCTGGGTGCGGGCGAAGGCGGCCAGCGCGAAGCGCCGCCGGGCCTCGAGCCCGATCCCGCCGCTCTGCTCCCACTCGCTGAGGAACGCCGGGTAGTGCTCGGGGCCGGGGAGCACGACCACCCGGGGGTGGCTCTTGGCGGCCGCGCGCAGCAGGCAGGGGCCGCCGATATCGATCTCCTCGATCAACTCCGGCAGCGGCGCGCCCTTGGCCGCGGCGTCTTCGAAGCGGTAGAGGTTGACCACCACCAGGTCGAAGCGCGGGATCCCCAGCTCGTCGAGCACGCCCTGGTCCTCCGGGAGCCGGGCGAGGATCCCGCCGTGGATCCGCGGGTGGAGGGTCTTGACCCGCCCGCCCATGATCTCGGGGTGCTCGGTGACCGCGGAGACGTCCTGGACCTCGAGCCCCGCCTCGCGCAAGGTCCGCGCGGTGCCCCCGGTCGAGACGAGCTGGACCCCCTTGGCGGCGAGGGCCTTGGCCAGCGGGATCAGCTCCCGCTTGTCGGCGACGCTGAGCAGCGCGCGCTGGATCGTGAGCGGCTCGGTCATCCGGTGGGCCCCGCGCGCACGCCGCCCTGCTTGGGGGGCTCGCCGCGGAGGAACTGGGCGAAGCCCTGGGCCACGTCGCCGGTGGTGATCAGCCCCACGACCTTGCCGTCGTCGTCGACGACCACCACGCGGTGCACGCCCTTCCAGGCGATCGTCTCGCACACCTGGTCGAGGTCGTCCCCGACCTTGCAGCTGATCGTCACCGGGCTCATGAGCTCCTGCACGGTGCGCTCGAGCAAGCCGTTGACCATGCGCCCGACGGCGGGAGCGTCGGGGGCCATGCCGCGCTCGAGCAAGCGCGCCGTCGCGCGCTTGCGCGGCTGGGGCGACCCCGGCTTGGGGATCCGCATTTCGCTCGAGCCGTGAGGCAGGAGGGTGTAGGTCAAGGCGCGGAGGATATCGGTCTCCGAGATCACGCCCTGAGGCTTCCCCGCGTCGTCGATCACCGGCACGCCGGAGAAGTGGCTGACCCGAAACAGGGTGATCAGCTCTTCGATTTTCATGTCCAGGGGGACACACGTGGGATCGGGCGTCATGACGTCGCCCGCCTTCAGATCACCAGCCATAGGACCCTCGCAGGCGGCGATCCTACCAGGGTCAGGAGGGATCGCCTGCCTCGTCCTCCGCCTCGTCGAGCTGCTCGGCGAGGAAGTCGACCCGCGCTCGATCGAGCTCGCGGATCAGGGCCTCGCGCTGCTCCTGGAGCTGGCGCCGGGCCTCGGGGGACAGGCGCCGCAGGGCCTTGCGCGTGCTCCGCCGCCGCCGACGGACCCCCAGCGCTTCGAGCCAGAGCAGGGCCACGAAGCCCGCGAGGGGGAGGGTCCCCAGGTAGGGGCCCGCCCAGCTCCAGCCGAGGTAGTGCTGCACGGCCCAGGTCTGCCCGACGTAGCAGCCGGCCAGGGCGAACAGCCCGACCACGAGCTTGACCGTCGAGGTGTAGAGCCGCTCCGGCCCCAGCACGCTCACGGCGATCCGCGGGAGCTGGTAGTAGATCAGGTGGTTCAGCGCGCCCCAGAGCGCGATCGGGGTCGCGGCCCAGAAGGCGAGATCGTCCTGGGGCGTGGGCGTCTTCCCCCGGCGCAGGGCGCGGTCGTCGATCCCGGCCTGCGCCAGGGCCTGGGTGTAGGCGTCGAGCTGGGCGCGCACGCGCTGCACCCGCTCGGGGTCGCGCTCGGCGAAGGCGCTCACCGCCCGCGCGATCCCGGCGGTCGCCGCCAGCCGACCGCCGATCTCGTGGCGTACGCGCTGACCGTAGATCGCGTCGAGCTGCTCCACCAGCGGGTCGAGCTCGGGCTGCTCGACGTGCACGACCTCGGGCTCGAGGGCCTGGCGCACGGCCGCGGTCAGCGCCCGCGCCGCGGCGAAGGGGTCCTCCTCGCTGCCCTCGGCGAGGAACGGGCGCACGTCGATCGGGGGGGTGAAGGCCACCCGCGCCCGGCTGCGAAAGGTCTCGCGCTCGTCGTAGATCAGGGCCACCGGGACCACGTAGACCGGCTCGGACGTTCGCTGCTGGGCGCCGAGGGCGATCCGCGCCAGCCCGGTCTTCAGCCGCTGGAGCCGGGGCTCCAGCTGGCTGACGCCCTCGGGGAAGATCAAGACCGCCGAGCCCTCGGCGACGGCGCGCTCGCAGGCGTCGAGGGTCTGCTGGTTCGACTGCTTGGCCCCGGGGTCGACCGGCCCGTCTTGCCGGCGCGCGATCGGCACCGCCTTCAACGCGCGCAGCAGCGGCCCCGCGAGCCCCTTGAACAGGGTCGCCTTGGCCACGAAGCGCAGGCTGCGGTCGAGGTGCGCCCCCACGAGGAACACGTCGATCAGCGTGTTCGGGTGGTTGGGCGCGAGGAGCAGCGGCCCGCTGGCGGGCACGTCCTCGACCCCCTCCAGCTCCAGCTCACGGAAGTAGACGCGCAGCGCGTGACGCACGATCGGGCGCAGGACGGTGTGCAGCACCTAGGCCTCGTCGGACTGGCGGTCGACGCCGTAGCCGCGCCCGCGCGGGCAGAGCGCGTAGGGGGTGTCGGCCAGCAGCCCGCGCAGCTTGCCGTAGGCGGTCTCCAGTCGCGCCCGCGCGCCTGGGTCGCGCCAGGTGGCCGGAGCGTCGAGGCGGCAGGCCTCGAGCGCCGCCTCGGCGTCGGCGAAGCGCGGGTGGGCGAGGAGCACCCGCGCCAGGCTGAGCAGCGTCGGCGAGCGCGTCTGCGCGAGGGCCTGGAGGTGCTCGCTCTGGGGGTCGTGGGTCCGCCGGTCGGCGAGCAGCACCGGCAGCAGGTGCTCGGCGTCGAAGCGCTCGAGGGCGTCTTCGACCCGCGCCATGAAGCTGGTCGGGGGCGGCCGCAGCGCGACGTGACGAAACTCGAAGGCGAGCTGGCGCACCTGGGCCGCGACCGGGATCTGACTGGCCACCTGGAGCAAGCGGACGCCGGCCAGCGCCCCCTGCAGCCCAGCGCCCACGTCGGGGTCGGCACAGCCCAACGCCAACGCGGCCAGGGTGCAGGCGGTGCGCTCGGCGGATCCCCCGGTCGGGTCGGCCCCCTGGCGCACGAGCAAGAGCCCCAGCGCGGTGCGCCCCAGGCGGATCCCTTCGCTCCCGGGTCCCGCCCGGAGCCCGGGCAGGGCGTGGCTCCAGTAGTCGTCGCCGAGCAGGGCCTCCAGCTCGGCGTCGCAGCGCCCGTCGAGCCCTCGCAGCGCGAGCCAGGCCGCGTCCTCCGCCAGCGCGTCGCGGCCGGTCTCGCGCCGATCGAGGCCCAGGTGCGCGAGCACCCGCTCGATCAGCGGCAGCGTCTGGTTCTCGTCGTCTCCGGGGGCCGGCGCGTTCACGGGTCTAGTGTTCCACAGGGGCGCGGATCGAGCCATGCGTGACAGAACGCGTGACGCTTGCACCCGGGGGTCGCCGTCCCCAGTCTGGATCCAACGGAGGCCCCGTGGACCAGCCCTCAGCCGACGATCGCGCCCGCCTGGAGCAGGTCCTCGGCGCGCACGTAAAGGCCGCGCGCCGGATCGCGCGCGGCTACACCCCGGCCGAGCGCTGGGTGCTCCAGCTAGCCGACGGGCGCAGCGCCTTCGCCAAGATCGGGACCAACCAGAACACGGCCGACTGGCTGCACAAGGAAGACGCGATCTACCGCGAGCTCGCGTCGCGGGGAGCGGAGTTCCTCCCCGAACGGCTTGCCTTCGTCGCGGACCCGCAGCGCCCGATCCTGGTCCTCGAGGACCTCAGCGCCGCCCACTGGCCCCCGCCCTGGACCCGGGCTCAGGTCGACGCGGTGCTCGCCACCCTCGACGCGGTCCATGCCCTGCGTCTCGACGGCCTCCCCCCGCTGGGGTTCATGGACGGGGCCTTCGAAGGCTGGACCCAGGTCGCCGCCGACCCCGAGCCCTTCCTCGACCTCGGCCTCGCCGACGCGGGCTGGCTTGAGCGCGCGCTGCCCAGCCTGCTCGCCGCCCAGGGCGAGCTCGACCAGGCCGGCGACGCGCTCCTGCACCTCGACGTGCGCAGCGACAACCTCTGCCTCCGCGACGGACGCGCCCTGTTGATCGACTGGAACCACGCCTGCCACGGCAACCCACGGATCGACGTCGCCTTCTGGGCGCCGAGCCTCGCCGCGGAGGGCGGGCCCTTGCCCGAGGCGCTCCTCCCGGGCGACGGCCCCGCTGCGGCCCTCGTCAGCGGCTTCTTCGCCGCTCGCGCCGGCCTGCCCGTGATCCCCCACGCCCCCAAGGTGCGCGAGATCCAGCGCGTCCAGCTCGAGGCCGCCCTCCCCTGGGCCGTGCGCGCGCTGGACCTGGCGCCGTTGTAGGGTCGTAGCCGCGCTAGTCGGACAGCGTGCGCTGCACGAGCGCTTGCTCGCTCCGCTGGGAGAACGCTCCCCGTCCTTCCTGGACGCCCTACTCGGGCAGGGAGTGCACGGTCAGGTCGTGCTCGGTCTGCTGCACGAAGCGGCCACCTTGCTGGAGGTTGCCCTCGACCTGGACGCGTCCGTGGACGGTGTGCGACGTCGGCGTCTGGCTGATCCGAAGGCGAACCTCGAGGGTCGCGGGCCCCTCGAAGCCCTGCAGGCGGACCTCCAGCTGAAACGTGAGCTGGATCCGGTAGCGGAGCCCCCCCTCGACCGCCTCGACCCCGACCAGCTGCCCCTCGACGGTGCCGCTTGCGGACTCGGGATCCTGCCCCAGGATCCGCGCGCCCTCGGCGGCGGAGAGGCTCCAGGTCTCGCCCACGCCGACGGGCTGCGCGGGGACGAGCTCGGTGACCCCGACCTGACGGAAGGTCGAGCCCAGCAAGCCATGCTGCTTGGCGCCGCGCAGACCACGACCCCACTTGGGCTCCCACCCGTCGGCCGTGCGGGTCAGCTCCTGGGTCGCACCGCGCTCGACGAGCTGCTCCTCGTCGGTGCTGACCTCCTGATAGACCCGCTGCTCACGCTCGAGCTCCGTGCGGGCGCGGTAGATCACCTGCTCGGTGCGCACGCTCGGCTGAGGCACCACGGTGCGGGTGGTGGCCCGCAGTCGAAAGCTGGCGGCCGGAGACTCGTCGCGGAGTCGCTTCAGGTCGTGGCGGCTGCCGTCGAGCGCCCCCTGGGCCTCGACGCGGTAGGGCCCGCGCGAAAGGGAGACCTCGACGGAGTCTCCCCTTGCTCGGACCACGAGCGAGGTGTGCGCCGCGGAGCGGGCGCCGCTGAGCGCCTCCTTGATCCCGGTGCTCGCCTGGGACGCCGCCGTGAACACCCCGTCGGCGAGGGTCCCCTGGAACGTCTCGTGGACGACCTTCCCCCCTCCACGGCTGTAGTGCTCGAGCTCCCCGTTCCCGATCCGCAGCCAGCCCGTGACCGCGTTGCCCTCGCTGTCCTCGCCGCTGAGGCCGTAGGTGCCCGCGTAATCCTGCGCCGAAGCCTGCAGCGCCGCGAGCAGCACCACCCCCAGGAACCATCCGTTTCGAGCCATGGAGCCCTCCCTCACCCCGAGGAGCGCAAGCCTCACGCCAGAGCGAGAGGCATTACAGCAGTTGGACTTAGCTCCAATTCCGCCAAGGTTCCGTGCCAGCGACTAGGCCCGAAGAGTCAGCCGCCAGCGTTACCGACCTGGTTGGCCGAAACGGTCCCCCCGCCCCCGGCCGCCGTCGCGGCTCGAGCGAGCCCTTCAACCAAGCAAACGAGGGAGCGCGGCGACCCGCACTCCCTCGCATGCATCGGGGTTTTCAGTCCGTGAGGACTAGGGAACGACGAACAGCTCGCTGTCGCCGACCGCGGTTCCATTCATGCCGGTGAGCGAGGTCCCGCCGGTGAAGCCACCGACGACGAGCGCCTTGCTGCCGAGGGCCACGACCTGGTGGCTACGGCGCGCGGTGCCGAGCTGATACTGCTCGCTGACGTTGAACGCCGGCTTGTAGATCTCACCCGAGGCGACCTCGTTCAGGGTCTGGGTCTGGTAGTCGAGCTCGATCCCGCCCACGACCAGCACGTCCTCGCCGAGGGCGACCGCAGCGGCGCGGCTGCGCGCGCTCTGCAGGTTGCCGACGGCCATGAAGGTGTTGGTCGCCATGTCGAGGCGCTCGACGGTCGCCAGGGTCTGGGCCCCGCTGTCGCCGCCGACCACGAGCAGGTCACCGCCGGCGAGCACCGACGAGGCGTGCCAGCGCCGGTTCTCGTTGAGGGCCGCCCCGGCGCCGAAGGTCTGCGCCTGCATGTCGAACACCTCGCTGTCGGGCGCCATGTAGAGCGCGACGGTGGGGTTCTGCTGGGTGGCCGCGTAGAGCTGACCGCCCACGAACACCACGCCCGCGGCGGTCATGTCGGCGGTGCCCTGCTGACGCGGCATGGTCATGTTCGCGCCCTGCATGGGGGTGAACACGCCGGTGGTCGGGTCGTAGAGCTCGGCGAGGGGCAGCGTGCCGCCCGCGCCCTGGTTCACCGCGGCGTTGTAACCGCCCGCGATCAGCACCTGCCCGTTGGGCAACAGCGTCGCGTAGTGGTTGCGCCGGGGCGCGTTGAGCTGACCCGCGAAGCTGAAGGCGTTGGTCGTCGGGTCGAAGAGGAACGCCGAGGCGAGGTCGCCGATCACCGGGTTGCCGGTGGCGGGGTCGATCTGCTCGACGCCCACGCCGCCCACGATCAGCACCTGGCCGTTGGCCAACTTGGTCGCGGTGTGGTTCAGGCGCGCGGTGGCGAAGGGCCCGTTGGGGCCCTGGAGCGCCATGTAGCCGCCCGGGTTGCCACCGAGGCTGGGGTCGCTGGCGTTGGTCCAGGCGCCCATGTCGTAGATCTCGCTCTGGACGACGAGGCCCTGGTTGTCGGTCACGCCGCCGACCACGAGCACGCGGCCGTCGTCGAGCACCGTCGCGGTGTGCAGGCCGCGAGCGGTGTTCAGCGCGCCGGCCATTTGGAAGCCCGCGGTGAGGGTCGTGTCGATATCGGCCTCACCCATGACCGCGGCCGCGCTGGCGCTGCCGGCGGTCGAGATCGTGGTGGTCGGCAAGACGGTGATCCCGCTCGACGCGCCCGCCGCGACCTGCTGCGGGTTGAACACGCCGGTCAGCTTGAGCACCGGGTCCATGCCGAGGGTCACGGTGACCTGGGTCGGCAAGGGACCCATGACGTAGCTCGCGCCCTGGCCGAAGCCGTCGCCAGCGACGGGGAGCCCAAACTCGGTAGCCGGGTCGAGGGTCGGCGCGGGGACGGGGAGGATCGTCACGCCGCCGGCGATGTCCTTGTCGAAGGTCAGGGTCAGGGTGTCGCCCATGGAGGCGTCGTAGGACGCGTCGGCGTCGTCGAACATGACCGCGGTCAACATGGCCGGAGCGACCGGCGGGTTCGGGGTGCCGGGGACCATGACGCCGATCACGTCGTAGGTGCCCGCGGCCGCGGTGGCGTCCTTGTGCTGGACCGAGACGTAGTAGGTGGCGTCGGCCATGGCCTGGTAGGCAATGAACGAGACGCCGCCGGGGGTGGCCGGGTCGTCGTCGTTGGTCTCGATCACGGTGCTGCCGTCGCTGTCGATCAGGGTCAGCACGGTGTCCATGCCCGCCTGCAGGTTCGCAGTGCGGAACTGGTAGGTGGTGCCCTGCTGGAGGTCGACCATGAACCAGTCCTCGTCGGCGGCCGACTCGATCACGCCGCCGCTCGCGGTGGCGAGGGCCAGCGGCGACGCGTTGCCCGCGTCGTTGCCGTGGTCGTCGACCGGCGGAGGAGGCGGCGGGGTGCTCGGACCGGGGACGAGGTTGATGTCGTATTCACCGCCGAACTGGGTGGCGTCGATGTGGATCACCGCCAGGTAGTAGGTGTCGGTGGACGGCGCGGTGAAGCGCATGGCGGGGTCGTTGGGGATCCGCGAGGCGAGCGTCGAGCCCGCGGGCTGGGTCGCGTCGTCGTCGTTCTGGTCGAGGACCGTGGTCCCGTCGGGGGCGAACAGGCCCATGACGGTGTCCATGTTCAGCTGCAGGTTGCTGGTGGTGAACTCGTAGTCCATGCCGGCCTGCAGGTCGACGGAGAACCAGTCCACGTCGCCCGCGGTCTCGATCTTCCCGGTCTGGGCCATACCGGCCACGAGCACCGTCGCGTTGGCGGCGTCGTTGCCGTGGTCGTCCGGGGTCGGAGTCGGGGGCGTCCCAGGCGTTCCGGGGGTCCCAGGCGTCCCGGGGGTCCCGGGCGTTCCGGGGGTCCCGGGCGTTCCGGGGGTCCCGGGGGTCCCGGGGGTCCCGGGGGTCCCGGGGGTCCCGGGCGTTCCGGGGGTCCCGGGCGTTCCGGGGGTCCCAGGCGTTCCGGGGGTCCCGGGGTTACCGGGGTTTCCAGGCGTTCCGGGGTTGCTCGGTCCCATGGGGGTGCCGGGCGCCGCGACGTTGACCAGCGTCGCCAGCAGCTGGTAGTCGCCGCTGGCCGTGGGGTCCTTGTGCAGCACCTGCAGGTAATAGGTGCCGTCGGCCGCCGCGGTGTAGGCCAGGAACGAATTCAGGCTGCCGCTGGTGGCGTCGTCGTTCTCGTCGAGGACGGTGGTCCCGTCGACGTCGATCAAGCGCAGGATCGTGTCCACGCCCGCGCCGAGGTTGGCGGTCTCGAACTCGTAGTCTTGCGCCGAGCTCAGGTCGACGGAGAACCAATCGACGTCGCCGCCCGCGTCGAGGGTGCCGGTCGCGACCGCTCCCACGCTGGCGGGGGCGCCGAGCGAGGTGGCCGAGGCCGCGTCGTCGCCGTGGTCGTCTTGCGACGTCACCGGGGCGCTGGTCGACGCACTCCGCTTCTTACTGCTGCCGCTGCTTCCGCAACCGACGGCGAGGGGCAGGACCGTGAACACTGTCAGCAGCGCGAGCTGCTGGCTCCAAGACTTCCTCATGCACAAATCTCCCAATCTGATCCCCAGGCACAGAGGCAAGCCCAGTGCCGAGGGGTTTCGAGGGAGAGAGTCAGGCCCAGCAACGGCTTAGCGCTAAACCCAAGCGTGCCCATCGTGCGCGATTTTCAGGTTCTCGCTCCCAGATCTGGGAGAAGACCGTGCAAATCGGCGACACCGGGTCCCCGAATACAATTCCCTGACGAAGCTAGACTTGGGGGCTGGGCAGCACCGTCCACGCCGCTCGACGATCAGGGATCGCGTCGACCTGGGCTTCGTGGAGGCCTGTGCCGGCTACTCCGCGGAGCCGAGCTGAACGTAGCGTTCGGAGACGTAGCCTTCGCGCGCAGAGCCGTCCAGCGGCGCCCGCACCTTCAGCCAACCGGAGTCACGCGAGAGGACCTCGACCCGGGTGTCGCGGGGCAGCGAGCCGAGCACGCGGAACTGAGTGCCCGGCCCTTCGCGCATGTTGAGCGCCGTCGCGGTGACCCGCCCGAGGGAGACGTTGGCCCCCCCGGAGTCGCCGCCGCCCTGGGCCGGCTTCCCGGAGGCGTCGTAGCGCTTGTGGGTGCGCAGCTCGACCCAGTTCGAGCGCCCGACGTTGCCGTGGGCGTCGGTGGCCAACACCCGCCAGTAGTAGGTGCGGTTCTTGCGCAGCTCCTGGTCCAGCTGCCAGCGCGTTTGCGCGCCCGGGAACGGCCCCAGGGTCTCGACCCCGCGCTTGTGGTTGCGGTCGCTGTCGAGCTCGATCGCGTACTGGACCTGGTCAGCCCCGCGCTTGGAGTAGCGCCAGGCGAACTCGGGGGGCGCCTCGACCTCGGTCCCGCCGGTCGGCCAGGTGGCCTCGACGTCGGGCGGGATCAGGTCGCTCTGCAGCGTCTGCCACTCGAGGCGCGCGGTGCTCTCGCGGGTGTTGACTTCCACCCGCCAGCGGTAGGTCTGCCGGTGAGCCAGGGGCACGGGTACGCGATAGACCGGGCGCCGCGACTTGACCTCGCCCGAGTCGTGCAGGACCCCGTTGGCCTCGTCGTCGTCGTCGTCGAGCAGCACGCGCACCGTACGCACCTTGGCCCGGCCGAGCACCCGCCAGCCGAGCTCGAGCCCGCTGCGGTCGTCGTCGAGGTCCTCGCTCGAGATCCAGCCTCCGTTGGCGAAGCGCTTCTGGGGGAGGATCACCAGCTCGCCGTCGGGGGGCACGCGGTTGGGGTCGATCACGACATGGAAGTGGTCGTCGTGCTTGGGCCAGCTCTTGGCCACGGGGACCGCGTCGATCACCTTCTTGCCGTTGTAGAGGATCTGCTTGGCGCCGAGCTCGTGCAGCAACTCCGCCAGCTCGAGGGTCAGGTCCTGATTGGGGAAGTCGACGTGGCACGCGTTCCTGGGCGTGGTGAACAGGTCCGCGGTCAGCCCGTCCTTGTGCGTCTTGTGCGGGGGGAAGTTCGAGCCGTCTGGTTTGCTCATGTCGCCGATCCGCAGCCGCGGACCGTCGGGGTGCCGACGCAGCCACTCGCGGGCGACCAACGTCAGGTAGCGCACGAACACCGGCCGACCCCAGTTGCGCCCGCTGCCGCTGGGGGCGGTCAACACGTAGGCGTCGTCGGAGGGCATTTCGATGTAGCCGGCGGAGGAGACCTCAGGGTCCTGGGCGGAAAGCGTCGGCGCCAGCGCCAGGCAGGCGCCCAGCAGCAACGCGGCTCGTGTCCTCCGCCGCGCGCTCACTTCGACTTCCCGCGCGAGCGCTTCTTGGTCTTGCGCTTCGAAGACTTCCCTCCGACCTGCGACTCGTCCTTGGCCCCGTCGTCCTGCGACTCGTCGTCCTTCGACTCGTCGACCTGCGACTCGTCGTCCTTCGACTCGTCGTCCTGCGACTCGTCCTTGGCCCCGTCGTCCTGCGACTCGTCGTCCTGCGACTCGTCGTCCTTGGCCTCGTCCTTCGACTCGTCGTCCTTGGCCTCGACCTTCGACTCGTCGTCCTTGGCCTCGTCCTTCGACTCGTCCTTGGCCTCGTCCTTCGACTCGTCCTTGGCCTCGTCGTCCTGCGACTCGTCGTCCTTCTTCGTGCGGAACCGGTCCAGCGCCTTGGCCGTGGCCTTGCTCGGCACGGAAGGGACTCCGCTGGGCTTCGGCGGCTCGGGGGCCTTGGGCCGGCCGGTGGGCCGGGGCGGCGTGGCTGGCTCGGAGCCAGCGAAGGACTCCAGCGGCTTCGCCGTCGGCGGGGTGAAGCCAGCGGGCGGGATCAAGATCCGCGTGCCCAGCACCTCGGCGTGAGCGGGCAGCCCAAAGCTCAGGCGCCCGTCCTCGTCGCGGGTGAGCTCGAACTGCAGCTCTGGGGTCAAGGTCACCGCGTAGGGCGCCGGCAAGATCGCGCGGCCGTCGCAGACCTGGCTGCCCTCCGGGAGCACGAGTTCGATCCAGCCGTCCTCCCACAGGGAGTCACGGACCCCCGCCCAGTAGCACACGTCTTGCAGCTTGGGCTGCGGACCGAGCTGAGGGTCGAAGGCCGGCTCGGTCGCAGGCGCGCACGCCGGCGGCAGCCACACGCTCAAGCCGTCCTCGACGCTGCCAATGGGCAGCTCGAGCCGCCGGCGCCCGTCGGGCAGGCGCTCGCTGACCACGAGCGGCGGAGGCTCCGGGCCGTCCCCGCCCAGGATCAGGTAGCCGCCGCTGAACTCGGCGTCCGGGGGCAGCTCGAGGCAGGCCCAGCCGTCGGAGTAGACCGTCTCCCGCACCCCGAGGTAGACGTAGGTCGCCTGCGGGCGACCGTGAGGACCCGCCTCCCCGTCGGCGTCACGAGGCAGGCGGATCAAGCCGTCCTCGCCGCGCTCGCTGCCCGCGGGCAAGGTGAAGGTCACCCCCTCCTCGCTGGCAAAGCTCAGCTCGGGGCGCCAGGCAGTGCGGCCCGCCGCGGCGAGGGGGATCGACACCGCGCGGGTCTCGGGGTCGTAGCAGGCGCTCGCCGGGAGCTTGAGCAGCAGGTGCTCGCCGTCGGCGCGGGGCGGGGTAGCCACGGTCAAGGTCCCGTGGCCGTCGAGGTCTCCGTGTCCCAACACACAGCCGTCGCTGAGCAGAGCCAGGTTGGGCGGGACGTTGGCCCAGCCCTCGGGGACGGGCGGCGCGTAGACGTAGCCCTTGGCTACGTCGTAGAACACGGCGGGGTCCGGGTCGGCGTAGGTCACACAGTCTTCGCCGTAGGACACGCGCTGAAACATGCGCCGGGTCCCGCTGGCGGCGGCCTGCGCGGGCGCGACCTCGTCGGGTGCGCCGAGGTTCAGCTCTTCGCCGGCGAGCACGTCGTCGGTTGGCTGCAGCTCGGCCAGGCCCTCGATATCGGCGGGGATATCGACCATGGTCCGCTCACCGACGAGGGCCTCGCCCTCCATGACCTCCCCGCTGTAGGGGTCGTCGAGCAGCGGCGGGCCGAAGGGATCCGCGACTCCGGCCGCGCCTGCAGCGGGCGCCGTTGCGCCAGGCGCGCCGCCCCCCCCACCGCCGGCGAGGAACGGGTTGAGCTCGTCGAGGGACTGGTCGGGACGCAGCCCCGCGGGCATCGCGGCGCCACCTGGCGCGCCAGCAGCCGCGCCGGAGCCGCCGCCTAGATCGCGGGCGTCGAAGCTGAACGGATCCCCGCCCGGACCGGCGTAGCCCGGGGCCATGGTCCTCTCCGCGCCGGGCGGCAGGTCACCGCCGACGTAGCCGGGCGCCATGGTCATTTCCGCGCCGGGCGGCAGGTCACCGCCGACGTAGCCGGGCGCCATGGTCATTTCCGCGCCGGGCGGCAGGTCGCCGGCTACGTAGCCGGGCGCCATGGTCATTTCCGCGCCGGGCGGCAAGTCGCCGGCTACGTAGCCGGGCGCCATGGTCCTCTCGGCGCCGGGCGGCAGGTCGCCGAATCCACCGCCGGAGGGCTTGGAGTCCTCGGCGTAATCCGGCACGAAGGTGCGCTCGGGGTTGAAGTCGTCGGGGATCCCCATGTCGACGTCTTGCTTCGCCGGCTCTGGCTGCTGGGCGTCCTCGTCTTCCTTGCCACCGGACAGCCAGCCGAACAGGCCCTTCTTCTTGGACTTCCCGCTCTTGCCCTTCTTGTTCTTCTTTCGGGCCATTAGCGCGGCGCCATTTCACACAGGCGCTCCAGCTCTTCGGGGGTCACGTCCCCGAGCGCCTCGAGCGCGGCCTCCTGCTGCGCGCGCTGGCGCAGGCTGCGCAGGTGCCCCTCGAGGTCGAGCTCGACTCCTGGGACCTTCAACCCGCGGAGGGGCACCACGGCGCCCTCGAAGCGCACCAGCACCTTGCGAGTGACCTCGGCCTCGACGGCGGCCTCCAACCGCAAGCGCAGCGCCTCCGGCAGGTCGAGCGCGTCGAGGGCTCGAGCGAGGTCGCTGCCCGACTGCACGTCGGCCAGCCGATCGCGGGTCAGCGCGTCCTCGCGCTCACGCAACGCGGCCAGGTTCGCGCGGCTGGCCTCGAGCGCCGAACGCGTCTCCTCCTGCTCGCGCTCGGCCTGCTCCTTGGCCGCGGCGACCTCGCGGTCCCGCGTCTCTTCGGCCTCGCGCACCGCGGCCTGGGCCTTCTCCTCTGCCTCTTGCTTCGCGGCGTCGGCCTCGCTCTGCAGCTTGGCGCAGCGCTCGTCGGCCTCCCTCTTCGCCTCGGCGACCTTGGCCTCGGCCTCGGCGACCTTGGTCTCGGCCTCGGCCTTCGCCCCCGTGATCTCCTGCTCGAGCGACGAGGCCTTGGCCTGCGCCTCCTTGAGCTGGGTCTCGAGCTCGCCGACCTTGGCCTGCGCGGCCTGGGCCTCGGCTTGAGCCGCCTCCAGGTTGCGCTGCAGCTCCTCGGTCTGGCCGGAGCCCGCCTTGAGCTGCTCGATCTCGCTGCGCGCCGCGGCCAGCTCGCTCTGGGCTTGAGACAGCGCCGCTGGGTCGGCGCCCCCGCCGACCGCGCCGCTCCCGCTGCCCGAGGACGCCGCTGGCCGCTGGCTCCAGAACTTCAGGTACGTCTTGCCCAGGATCAGGATCGACTTGTCGGGCAAGCCCTTGGTCGCGCCCTTCTGCGCGCGATCCATGTTGATCCAGATCGAGTCGCTGTTGCTCTGCACCCAGAACTGCCCGTTGCCGGGGTAGATCCGGCAGTGAATCGCCTCGATCCCGGGGTCGGAGACCTTGATCTCGACGCCGCTGTCGGCGCTCCCCAGGGTCAGGGTCGCGGCGGGGTCGAGGTCGACGAACTCCTGGTCGCGGGAACCGGAGAGGAATTGAATGCACGCCATGGCTAGCGTCCTTCCTTGACCTGAGCGAGCAGCGCGGCGCGCTGCTCGGGGCTGAGCTCGTGAACGCCGGCGGCGCGCAACGCGGCGGCTCGCTCCTGGTCCTTGCGCAGCTGGGTGAGCTTCTCGAGCACCTCGGCGCTGGCCCCGGCGGCCTCGAGTTCCGCGCGGCTGAAGCGCTCGGCGCGGTCGACGGCCAGGGCGGCCTCGACCTCCTCTTGCACCAGGCGCGTCAACCGCGGGATCGCCGGCGTCGGCAGCGGCAGCTCGGCGAGGCGGCCAGCGAGGTGGTGTCCAGCCAGGACGGAGGGCGCTCCTGCGCGTCGTCCGGGGGTTCGGGAATCTTGGGCGGTGGTGGGGCTCACGGGGGGCTCCTGCGGGTTCGCCAGGGGGTCAGGCACGGGCTGAATCCGTGCCGCGGATCGCTTACCCAGTCTGGGGTTAAAGCCCTGCGCGCGCAACCCTAACCCGCTCCCCAGCGCTGCGTCCCAGGCGCACCCCGGCTAGGCTGGCCGTGTGTTGCACGTGGGTCCGTATCGAGTCGTTCGCGAGCTGGCTCGTGGAGGCATGGGGGTGGTCTACCTCGCCCAGGGGCCGCAGGACGAGCGCGTCGCGATCAAGCTCCTGCTCCCGGAGGGCGCCAGTAGCCCCGAGCTGGTGGCGCGCTTCCACCGCGAAGCCGAGGCCCTCGAGGCCCTCGACCACCCGGGGATCCTCCGCGTCCGCGGCCACGGGATCGACCAAGGTCGGCCGTACATGGTTCTCGACCTGCTCGAGGGCCCGACCCTCCAGGCGTTGGTCAACGCCGACGGCCCGCTCCCCGAGGCCCAGGTCGTCGAGCTGGGCCAGCGCCTGGCCGCGGCCCTGACCCACGCTCACTCCCGCGGGGTGCTGCACCGCGACCTCAAGCCCGAGAACGTGATCCTCGAGGGCGGCCGCCCGGTGATCGTCGACTTTGGCCTCTCGCGAGCGCTGAACCTCGACGCGAGCCGGCTGACCGAGACGGGCATGGTCCTCGGCACGCCGAACTACATGGCCCCCGAGCAGGCCAGCGGAGAGGAGCTCGGTCCTCGAGCGGACCTCTACGCCCTCGGCGGAACCCTCTACTTCCTGCTCACCGGTCGCCCACCGGTGGAGGGGTGGGGGACCCTGGAGATCATGCAACGCGCGGCCGCAGGCGAGGTCCGCCCCCCCGCGCGAGCTGCGCCGTGAGCTGAGCCCAGACCTCGAGCGCGTGATCCTGCGCTGCATGCAACGCGACCCGGGCGAGCGCTACGCCGCGGCGGTGGACCTGGAGGACGCCCTGGGTTGGGTCTCCCGCTCCAGCGCCCCGGGCTCGCGGGCGAAGCTCGGCGCGCTCGTCGCGATCGCGGCCCTCGCCTTGCTGCTGGCCGGTTGGGCGTTGCGCGCTGGGTCGACCTCGCCTGCCCCTTCTCCGTCACGGGTGGAGACCCTCGTGGAGGAGGCGCGCGAGTCGTCCCAAGCGGGGCGGACCCTCGAGGCCGTGGCGCTGCTGGACGAGGCCTTGCGAATCGACCCCGACCACCCGCGCGCCCTCGCCGGCCGGGGGGCGCTGCGCTCGTCCCTCGGCCAGGCCGCCGCCGCGCTCGTGGACCTGGAGTACGCCCAGCGCCTGAACCCCGACGACCCCGACGTCCTCAGCAACCGCGCGATCGCCCTGGCCACCTTGGGACGCATCGAGGAGGCGCTGGCCGACCTCAGCCGCGCCCTCGAGCTCGACCCCCGCAGCGCCCCACGCTACGGCAGGCGCGCCAAGCTACGGATCCACGTCGGTCAGCTCGAGGGCGCGCTCGCCGACCTCGACCAGGCCCTCCGCCTGGACCCCGACGACGGGCAACTCACCTGCCAACGCGCCGTCGTGCTGCTCGACCTGCGTCGGCCCGCGGACGCGCTGCGTGACTTCGACCGCGCCCTCGAGTCGACCGATGGCGATGCGAAGGTCTACGCCAACCGCGCGACCGCCAAGCTCAGGCTCGGGCGCCCGGACGACGCCCAGCGGGACGTCGAGCGCGCCCTCGAGCTGGACCCGCGGCTCGCGGGGGCCTACGTCACCCGGGGTGACATTCACGGCCTGCGCCAGGACTTCGTCCGCGCCGAGGCCGACTTCCGCAGGGCCCTCGAGCTCGACCCCAACCTGACCCATGCCTGGGCCGGATTGGGCGCGGTGCTCACCCGCCGCGCCGCCCACGAGGAGGCCGTCGCGGCCTTCGATCGCGCCCTCGCGCTCGAGCCGAACGCCAAGGTCTACGGCCAACGCGCCCAGGCCAAGCAGCGGCTGGGTCGTTACGAGGAAGCCCTCGTCGACTTCGAGCGCGCCCTGGCCCTCGACCCCCGCGACGCGAGGGTCTACTTCAACCGGGGCCTGGCCCACGCCGGGCAGGGCAAGCCCGAGCTCGCGCTGGCGGACCACGACCGCGGGCTGGAGTTCATGCCCAACAGCCCGGTTGGCCACGCCAATCGCGGCGCCGCGCTGGCCTTGCTCGGGGAGTGGGAGCAGGCGCTGGCCGCCTACGACCGGGCGCTCCAACTCGACCCGCCCGGCGCGACTCGTGACACGATCCTCGTCTACCGCGCGGCCGCCGAGAGGGCGCTGCTGGCCACCTCCGCCTCGAGCGACGAGGACGCGGCCTCGCTCTCCGCGCGCGCCAAACAGCTCTACCAGGAGGGGAAGCTGATCGAGGCGCTCCGGCTGGTCGACCGGGCCCTGCGCCTCGACCCCAGCGACGCCGAAGCCCACTCGCGGCGAGGCGTGATCCACTCGCGCCTGGGCCAGAGTCAGCGGGCGTTGGCGGACTTCGATCGCGCCCTCGAGCTCGACCCCGACGGCGTGCCCGCATGGGTCAACCGCTCGGGAGCGCTGCTCAAGCTCGGCCGCGCCAGCGAGGCGCTGCGTGACGTCGAGCGCGCGCTCGCGCTCGAGCCCGAGCACGTCCCGGCCCTCGCCAACCGCGCGGCCGCGAAGCTCAGGCTCGACCGCCCAGCCGAAGCCTTGCGCGACCTGGACCGCCTGCTGGCCCTGGACCGCGCCGACGCGGAGAACCGCGTCGTGCGCGGGACGACCTACCTCCTCCTCGGGCGCTACCCCGAGGCGGTCGCGGACCTGGAGCAGGCCCTGGGCTCCGACCGGCTGCGAGGGCAGCGCCGCGAGACCGCCGAGCGCGCGCTCGAGCGCGCGCGGGCGCGCGCGGCGGTGACGCCCGCGCCGATCCGCCCGGCCGACGCCGCCGAAGCGCGGCGGCTGGTCGAGCAGGCGCTGAAGCGGGTCCAGGCGCGTCGCATGGACGAGGCCTTGCCGCTCCTCGAGCGGGCGGTCGAGCTGGACCCGACCAATGCCAGGGCCTACAGCGGGCGCGCGCTGGTGCGCACCGAGCTGGGCCGCGGAGGCGCCCTCGCCGACTACGATCGCAGCCTGGCCCTCGGCCTCGAGCACCCGGTGACCTACACCAACCGCGGCGGCTACCTCTTCGAGCGAGGCTACTACCGCGAGGCGAGCGCCGACTTCGACGCCGCGCTGAGGCTACGCCCCGAGGACAGGCTCGCCTTGACCAACCGCGGCGCGGCGCGCATGGAGCTGGGCGACCTGCAGGGCGCCCTCGCCGACTACGACGCGGCCCTCGAGTTGGAGCCCGACGACGGCCTTGCGCTAGGCTGCCGAGGAGAGGTGCTCGGCCTCCTCGGTCGCCCCGCCGAGGCGATCGTCGACTTCGAGCGGGCCCTCGAGCTGGCCCCCCCGCCCGACCGCGCGGTCGAGCTCCGGGCGCTCCTCGAGCGAGCGCGCGCCAAGCTCGAGGAGGGCGAGTAGGGCGGAGCCGCGAGCCGGGCGTCAGCCGCAACTGCGCGCTAGCCTGGCCCTGTGCAGATCGGTCCCTATCAGGTCCTGCGCGAGCTCGCCCGGGGGGGCATGGGTGTGGTCTACCTCGCCCAGGGACCCACCGCGGAGCGGGTCGCGATCAAGCTCATGCTCCCGGTCGACCAGACGGACCCGGAGCTGTGCGCCCGCTTTCACCAGGAGGCCGAGGCCCTCCAGGCCCTCGACCACCCCGGGATCCTCCGCGTGCGCGGCTACGGGGTCGAGCAGTCGCGCCCTTACCTCGTGCTCGACCTGCTCGAGGGGCCGACCCTGCACCGGTGTGTGGACACGAGCGGCCCCCTGCCCGAGCCGCGGGTGATCGAGCTGGGGCAGCGGCTGGCGGCGGCCTTGAGCCACGCCCACGGGCGCGGGATCGTTCACCGCGACCTCAAGCCCGAGAACGTGATCCTCGAAGGCGACCGCCCGGTGATCGTCGACTTCGGGCTCGCGCGAGCGCTGAACCTCGACACCAGCCGCCTGACCGCGACCGGCATGGTCCTCGGCACGCCGAACTTCATGGCGCCCGAGCAAGCGTCCGGAGACCGCGAGGCCGGTCCCCTCTGCGACGTTTACGCCCTCGGGGCCACGCTCTACTTCCTGCTCACCGGCCGCCCCCCGGTCGAGGGAGCCCACGCGGTGGAGGTCATGCAGCGCGCGGCCAAGGGCGCGATCCGCCCCCCGCGGGAGCTGCGGCGGGACCTCAGCCCGGCCCTCGAGGCCGTCGTGCTCCGCTGCCTGGCGAAGGACCCCGGCGAGCGCTACGCCGCCGCGGTCGACGTCGAGGACGCCCTGAGCTGGCTGCACGCCGCGCCCAGCGGCGGGGGGCGTCGCGGGCGCTACGCGGTGCTGGCTGCGGCGGCGCTGACCCTCGGCGTCGGCGGCTGGGCGCTGACCCGCTCCTCGCCGCCGCCGAAGCCGGGGGCCTCCAGCGGCGACACCCGAGACGACCGCGACGGCGACGGCGACGGCTCCCCCGATGACCTCGAGCCGGGCGACGCGGAGCGCGCCGCGGCCCTGGTCGACGAGGCGCGCGCGCTGTTTCGAGCCGGCGAGCTGTCCCAGGCCCGGGCCCTCCTCGAACGCGCCCTGCGCCTCGATCCGCAGAACCCGCTGGCCTACGCCGGCCGCGGGACCCTGCGGCTCCGCATGGGGGAAGGCGAGGCGGCGGTGCTCGAGGATTTCCAACGCGGGCTGGACCTCGCCCCCGACAACCCCAAGCTCCTCGCCAACCGCGGGGTCGCCCTCGCCCACTTCGGCCGCGCCGCCGAAGGGCTCGCCGACCTCGACCGCGCGCTGGAGATCGACGGGAGCGACCCCGGTCTCTACGGCAATCGCGCCCAGCTCCACCTGCTCCTCGGGGACCACGCGGCCTCCCTCCGTGACCTCGAGCGAGCCTTCGCGGGCGACCCCGAGAACGCCGAGCTCCTCCTGCGCATGGGGCTGGTCAAGGTCGCGCAGCAGGAGTTCACGGATGCGCTGGTGGAGTTCGAGCGCGCCCTCGCGCTCGACCCGGACTACGCCGCCGCCTACTGCAACCGCGCCGCAGCCCAGCTCAGGCTCGAGCGCTACCCCGAAGCCCTCGCCGACTGCGAGCGCGCCCTCGAGCTCGAACCGGACTTCGCCGAGGCCCACCTCAACATGGCGAAGGCGTACGCCGGGCTCGATCGAAACGAGGAGGCCAACGCGGCCTTTGCACGCGCGCTGGAGCTCGACCCCAGGCAGCTCACCGCCTGGCGCGGGCTCGTCCACGCTCGCACCGGCCTCGGCGACCGCCTGGGGGCGATCGAGGCCTGCACCAACGCCCTCCGCTGGCACCCCAACGTGGCCGTGCTCTTCGCCGAGCGTGGGCGGCTGCTCGCGGAGCAGGGGCGAGCCGGGGAGGGGCTCGAGGACTTCGAGCGGGCCGTCGCGCTGAAGCCCAACGACGCGCGGCACCTGCTCAACCGCGGGCAGTGCCTGCTGCGGGAGGGTCGGCTCGGCGCGGCCCTGGTCGACTACGACCGGGCGCTCGAGCTCGACCCCGCCAACCCCCAGGCCTACTACAACCGGGGTGCGCTCCGAGCCCTGAAGCAGGAGTGGAGGGCGGCGCGATCCGACTTCGAGCTCGCCCTGCAGCACGCGCGCAGCCCCAGCCTGCGCAAACAGGCTTCGGACTACCTCGCGGCGGCGCAGCGCCAGCTGGAGGACGCGCCTCGCCCCGGGCGGCGCGAGTCCCAGCGCCTGGTCGAGGAGGCCCTCGGACTGGCCGCGGAGAATCGGCTGCGCGAGGCGCTGGAGGCCCTCGAGCGCGCGGTGCGCCTCGACCCCGGGAACGAGCGCGCCTACTCGGGGCGCGGCGTGATGCGCCTCGAGCTGAAGCTGCCGGGGGCGCTGGACGACCTCGACCGCGCGCTCGAGCTCGCCCCCCACAACGCCGCGGCCCTGCTCAATCGCGGGGTCTTGCTCTGCGGACGCGAGCGCTACGCCGAGGCGGTGGACGACTTCAGCATGAGCCTGACCCTCGACCCCGCCAACCCGATCGCGCTCTCGAACCGCGGCAGCGCGCACCTGCACCTGGGGGACCTCCAGGCTGCCCTGGCCGACTTCGAGCGCGCCCTGCAGCTGAACCCCGACGACGGGCCGACCCACGCCGTCAAGGGTCAAGCGCTCAGCCAACTGGGGCGCAGCCGGGAGGCGATCGCCGCCTTCGAGCGATCCCTCGAGCTCGGTGGCAGCCCCGACGACCTGCGGCGGGTGCGCGAGGTGCTCGAGCGCGAGCGCGCCAAGCTGGGCGCTGGCCGCTAGACTAGGTGCCGCCCTTGGGCAGGCGCTGCTCGAGCAGCTTCTCCACGTCTTCCACCGACTCGTGGAGGTCGGCCAGCTCTTCGCGGATCTTCTTCAGCTCGACGTAGATCAGGTCGGGGGGCAGCCGCTCGAAGATCTTGACGTAGGTCCCCTGCCCCAGGATCAGGATCGCCTTGTCCTTCAGCTCGACCGTCGCGTCGGGGGGGAGCGTGGACATGTCGAGCACGGTCTTCTCCGAGTGCGACTTGATCCAGTAGCGGCCCTCGCCCGGGTAGAAGTCGCAGTGCCGGGGCTCGATCCCCGAGTCGGGGACCTGGATCTGCGACGCCTCGTCGCTGCCGAGGCAGAGGGTCGACTCGTCGCTGAGCTGGACGATGATCCCGTCGCGGGAGCCGGAGAAGAACTGGAGGTATGCCATGGAGGGCCTCTCTGGAGTCGGGCTCAGAAGCCGCCGCTGGGGGGAGACGCCCACTCCTCCCAGATCGTCTCGGGGTAGTCCCCCGAGCGCAAGGCGCGCAGCCCGAGCTGGACGGCCGGGCGGGGGCCCCACATGGGCGCGCCGGGCACGTGGAAGCGGTGGGTGCCCGAGCCGCTGGGGCCCAGGGGCAGGGCGTCGACCGCGGGCTCACCGCTGAAGCGCGCGCGGCACACGACCTGCCAGCCCCGCGGGATCGCGCGATCGGGGACCGCGACCAGCTGCAGCTCCGGGTGGTCGGCCTGGTCGTCCAGGGCGAACAGCCGCGGGAGGTCGACGTGGGCCCGCGGGTCGTCGGCCACCGACTCGATGGTCCGCAGCACGTTCAGCTCGAGCTCCTCGAGGTCGACCCCCATGGCGTCCAGGGCCTGGGGCCAGTGCACGCCGGGCCGCGCGGCGCTGAGCAGCTTGGGGATCACCTCGTCGCCGTACTCGTCCACGAGCGTCGCGATCCACACCTCGCCCAGGGTCCCCGCCACCTGCACCCCGCGGGTGGCGTCGAGGGTCCCCAGGTCGAACAGCTCGTCGAGGCCGAACGGCCGGCGCGCGTGGGCCACCGCGACGTGGGTCCGCGCGGGGAGGGGGTCGCCGTCGGTCACGCGCCAGGTGACGTAGCGCACCAACCCCTCGCGCAAGGCCTGCCGCGAGTCGAGCCGGTCCAGCTCACCCAGGCGCGCGCCGAGCAGCTCGCGGGCGGTGTGCTCGGCGAGCTGCCGCGCCGGCGAGACGCCGACGCCCAGGCGCAGCCGCCCGGGGCCCGGGGGCGTCGCGGCGGGGACCAGGGCATAGGCGCGTGCGGGAGGCGCCTCCAGCCCGAGCAGCTTGGCCACCGCGGCGGGGATCCCCTGCAGCCCGGCGAGCAGGTCGCGCGCCTCCCCGAGCTGGGCGGCGGGCGCGCTGAGGTTCACGGCTTCGTCGAGCACGGTCACCCGCGCACCCACGAAGGGCGTCCCCGCCGCGGCCGGCTCGGCCTGGCGCACGACGAGGGCCACCGCCAGCAGCGCGCAGAGGCTCCAGGCGTGGCGCGAGAACGCGCGGCGGGTGGCCGGGTGCACGAGGCCCTGCAGCACCCCCTGCGAGGGGTCGCGCAGGCTGGCGCGCGCCCACGCCCAGAGCGCGAGCGCCCCGCCCACCCCGGCGGCGATCCCCCAGCCGGTGGTCGCCGGAACCCGCGGCGTGACCTCCGCGGCGAGCAGCGCGCCGCCCAGCAGCAGCGGCGCCGCGAGGGCGCGCCAGGGGGCGAGCCACAGCCCGGCACCCCAGCCCAGCCAAGCCAGGACCAGGGTCGCGAGGGGGGGCTGGCCGGCGACGAGGGCTCCCAGGGCCAAGCCCGCGGCCGCGAGGGCGAGGGCCGCTGCGCGCGCGAGGAACACGCCGCGCGCGCCGAGGGGCAGGCCCGCCAGCCAGGCGTCGAGGGAGCGGGTCGCCTCCGACGCGCGCAGGCGCGAGGCGAGCACGAGCAAGACCGCGACGCAGAGCAGTCGATAGACCAGCGCCTGGTGCGCGGCCGGGACCCAGCCCAGCGCACGGGGGCCTCCCAGCCCCCAGGCGACGGCCACGGCGTAGCCGACCCAGCCCACCCGCCCGAGTTCGAGGCGCGTCAACGCGGCCAAGCTCACGGGACCTCCACCAGCTGCCAGCCGGCGAAGCGCTCCCGCGCCCCCACCCGGTGGGCGAACCCCAGCCAGTGGCGGCCCGAGGGCAGCGGGCCCGTGCGCCAGGGGTCGAGCTGGGCGGGGCCCTCGACGCGGTCGAAGACCCGAGGCACTGCGCCCTCGTCGTAGCAGCGCGCGGTGTAGACCACGAGGGTCCCCTCCAGGGGCGGGGGGGTCAGGGTGAGGTAGCGCTCCGCGTCGAGGCGAAAGGGCGGCGCGCCGAAGGTCGGCTCGGCCTCGGCGCCGACCCCCTCGCGCGCCGCGGCCTCGAATCCGGCGAGCCCGGTCGCGAAGCCGGCGTCGGTCCAGGCCGACTCCAGCGGGCGATCCCGGCGCAGGAGGAGCTGGCGCACGTCGCCCGGGGCGGCGCGCGCGAACAGCCAGGCCGCCAGCTCGCGCGCTGCGCCGTCGCCGAGCCGACGACGAATCGGGCCCTGCCAGCGCTGGGTCCAGGCGCCCTCGAGCAGCCCCTCTGCGGCGAGCACGGCCAGCGCGGCGCGCGCGCGGTCGCCGGCCCCGGGCGGGAGCCCCTCGAGCCGGCCGCCGGCCAGGGCCCAGCCGGGGAAGCCGTCGCGCACGAAGGTCCAGCGCGAGCCGGCGGGGCGCAGCCGGTCGAGCACCCCGTGCAGCAGGTCACGCTGCAGCCGCTCGGGGTCCGGGGGCGCGAGGAAGTCGACGCGAGCCACGAGCACGTCGGCGCGCGCGCTGATCTCGAGTTGGGCCCCGCCGCCGTGCTCGATCGCGATCTGGGGCACGGCGACCTCCGGCGGGAGCTGCGCCAGGGCCCGGGAGGCGAGGGCCGCGACCTGGGCGCTGGCCTCGGGCGCGCGCCGCAACTGGCGCACGCAGAGCGGCCCGTCCTCGAGCACGTCGCCGCGCAGCGGCGCCTGGCGCTCGGGGCTCGGCAAGGCGCTGAGCGCGATCAAGGCGACCGCGGCGAAGGCGCCGCGGTCGGTCCAGGTCCAGCTCCCGCGCCAGGCCTCCGGGCCACTCCCCCCCCGGACGGCGAAGGCGATCCCCGCGAGCGCGATCAGCCCGGCGACCACGACCCACGCGCCCGCCGGCGTGGCGTCGAGGTCGAAGTCGGACCTCGCCAACTGCAGGGGGTGCGCCGGCGAGTCGGCGGCGACGTGGGGCAGGAGGACCCAGATCCCCAGGGCCGCGGTCCAGGCGTGCCGGCCGAGCACGCTCGCCAGCACGCCGAGGGCCGCGACCAGCGCGAGGTAGACCCCGGTCCCGCCGGGGAGCGGGTCGTAGTTGCTGGGCGCGCCCAGGGTCTGCAGCGCCTGCGCCCCGCGGTTGAGCAGCGAGCCGATCCCCAGCGGCAACGCGATCAGCGCCGCGCCGAGCACGAGCTTGGCGACGAACAGCCGCCCCAGCCGCACCGGGTGCTGGCGGAGCAGCGGCCAGCCGTGCTGGACCTCGCGCTGGAGCAGGCGCTGGACCACGACGAGCACGCAGGGGGTCAGCCCGTAGAGCACGTAGTCGGTCCAGGCCGCGCTCAGCGAGAGCCCGAAGGTCAGCGCGCGCCCGAGCCGGTAGCCCAGGTAGAGCAGCCCCCCCACGATCACGAGCATGATCGGGAAGCTGCTCTCGCGCAGGTCCTTGAGCAGGATCGGGCTCACGACGACCTCGCTCGCCCGCGTGGGCGCGGGCCGGGCACGACCTCGCCCACCAGCGCGCAGTAGGCCTCGCTGAGCTCGACGGGGCGCACGCTGAGCAGCCCCGGTGGCAGCGGGTCCGGCGGGGCGCCGCGGGCGTAGAGCACTTCACGCGAGCGGTGCAGCGCGACGAGCCCGGGGGGCAGCGCGACCTCGGCCTTGGGGTCGGCGAGGGAGTAGGCGCGCAGCTGACCGAGGAGCGACTCGATCGGCCCGGTGTAGCGCACGTGCCCGTGGGCGAGGACCGCGACCCGGGTCGCGAGGGCTTCGAGGCCGTGCACCCGGCTGTCCGCGATCACCACCGCCTCGAGCCGTCGCAGCTGGGCGATCCCGTCGAGGAGCAGGTCGCGCCCCCAATCGCCCAGGGCAGGCGGGACGTCCACCAGTACCAGCGCCGGCTGCGCGGCGAAGGCCCCCGCCAACGAGACCAGCTGCCGCTGGGCGAGGGGCAGGTCGTTGAGCTTGCGGTCGCGCGGGATCCCCAGCGCCTCCAGGTGCGCGAGGTAGGCGGGCGCCGCCCAGCGGCGGTACAACCCGGCGAGGAAGCGCCCAAGGGAGGTCGCGTCTTGGCTGGGGTAGAAGGTCGGGTCGGGCCCCACGTAGGCCACCGTCTCGCGCACCTTCCGCGCCTGCTTGGGCACACTCAGCCCGCCGACGGTGATCGTGCCTCGCCCGCGCTCCAGCCCGAGCAGCGCCCGCAGCAGGGAGGACTTGCCCGCGTTGGCCGGCCCCAGGAGCGCGGTCACCGCGTGATCGATCAGGGTCAGGTTCACTCCTGCGAGCGGCCCCAACTCCACCTCTGCGAGGCTCGCGATCGGCACCTCGGGGGTGACAGGCGTGGCGGACGCGGGCGCGGCCTGCTCGGGAGCCGCGTCGTCGTCGTCTCCAGGCGGCGTCGGCATAGGCGTCGGCCGAGCGAACGGATTGAACGGCTCTTTATCTCTGGGGGGCTCGTCCCGAGCCCCCTCGCCCTCGCAGCTAAGCTGCTCGGGCTCACCCCAAGGGGCCGCGGCGCTCTCTGCCTCCATATCCCTGGGGGGCTCGTCCCGAGCCCCCTCGCCCTCTGCCTCTGCCTCTTTGTCTGCCTCTGCCTCTGCCTCTTTGTCTGCCTCTGCCTCTGCCTTTGCCTCTGCCTCTTTGTCTGCCTCTGCCTCTGCCTCTGCCTCTTTGTCTGCCTCTGCCTCTGCCTTTGCCTCTGCCTCTGCCTCTGCGCGGGCGGGGATAAACCCCGCCCCTACAGGGGAAGCCTCGGCGCGGGCGGGGGCCACCCCCGCCCCTGCGTCGTCACCGGCCGGGGTCTCCCCCGTCCCGTCGTCGTCTCGCTCGGGGTCGCTCATGTCGCGGGGGCGAGTTTATCCCGTATCGGGCCGCAGGGCGCCGCCAAACCCTACGGGCAACAAACCCGGGGGCTCCCCATTCACCCCACCCGGGCCGACCTGTATCCTGACGCCCAACCTGGGAGTCCCCTCATGAGCGTGGATCAAGCGGCCCTCGCGGCCTTCGACCTCTACAACCCCACCGAGGAGCACGAGATGTTGCGGCGCATGGTCCGCGACTTCGTCGAGCGCGAGGTCGAGCCCCAGGCGCTCGAGTCCGACCGCGACGAGCGCTTCAATATCGAGCTGTTCCGCAAGTTGGGTGAGCTGGGGCTGTTGGGGATCACGGTCTCCGACGAGTTCGGCGGCGCGGGCATGGACGCGGTGGCGGCCGTGATCGCTCACGAGGAGCTGTGCACGGCCGACCCCGGGTTTTGCCTCGCCTACCTCGCGCACTCGATGCTCTTCGTGAACAACGTCTACCACAACGCCAACGACGAGCAGCGCGCGCGGATCCTGCCCAAGGTGTGTTCGGGCGAGTGGGTCGGCGGCATGTGCATGTCGGAGCCCGCGGTGGGCACCGACGTGCTCGGCATGCAGAGCACCGCGGTGCGCAAGGGCGATCACTACGTGCTCAACGGGCGCAAGATGTGGATCACCAACGGCATGGTCAGCGAGACCGAGCTCGGCGACGTGTTCCTCGTCTACGCCAAGACCGGCGACCGGGTGAGCTCGTTCGTCGTCGAGAAGGGCTTCAAGGGCTTCGAGAAGGGGCAGAAGATCAAGGACAAGCTCGGGATGCGCGCCTCGACGACCGCCGAGCTGGTGTTCGAGGACTGCGAGGTCCCCGTCGAGAACCTGATCGGCGAGGAGGGCGACAGCATGGTGCACATGATGCGCAACCTCGAGATCGAGCGCGTGACCCTCGCGGCCATGTCGCTCGGGATCGGCCTGCGCTGCCTGCGGGTCATGTGCCGCTACGCCAACGAGCGCCACGCGTTCGGCAAGCCGCTGCGCAGCTTCGGCCAGATCCAGCGCTACATTGCCCGCTCCTACGCCTCGTGGAAGTCGTCGCGAGCCTACGTCTACGACACCGCGCGGCGCATGGACCTCTCGGGCAAGAGCGCCAACTCGCGGATCGACTCCGACGGGGTCAAGCTCGTGGCCACGACCATGGGCAAGGAGGTCGCGGACGCGGCGATCCAGGTCCTCGGCGGCTACGGCTACGTGGGCGAATACACCGTCGAGCGCCTGTGGCGCGACGCGAAGCTGCTCGAGATCGGGGGCGGGACCCTCGAGGCGCACGAGAAGAACATCACCAAGGACCTCTCGCGCAGCTTCGAGCAGGTCCTCGCCTAGGAGTCGGGGCGGCCGCGTCGTGGAGAACGAGCACCCCTGGCTGGAGGTCACCTTCCCCAGCGGGGAGCGCGACTACCTGCGGCTGAACCTGGCGCTGACCACGATCGGGCGCAGCGAGCAGAACGTGGTCGAGCTGCTCGACCCCAAGCTCTCGCGCTTTCACTGCGAGATCGAGCGCCGCGGCAACGACTTCTTCCTCCGCGACTGCAACAGCCGCAACGGGACCCGGATCAACGACGAGCCCGTGCACATTCCGCGGCGGCTGGAGGCCGGCGACCGGATCAAGCTCGGGCACTCCGTACTGGTCTTCCTCCGCGCGCGTCCGCCGCAGGTGACCCGCAACGAGGCGGTCGCCTTCCAGCCGATCCGCTCGGAGGAGGAGACGACGATCCACGTCGAGACCCAGGTCAACCCCCGCGGCCCGACCCGGGGCTTCGACCCGCGGCAGACCGCGCGGCTGACCGCGCTCACCCCGCACGAGGGGGGCACCTGGGGCCAGCTGGCCAAGGTCGCGCAGCGGGTGCTGCGCGCCGAGCGGCGGGCCGAGGTGATCGAGGAGACCCTGACCGCCGTGCGCGCCATGCTCCAGGCCCGGGGCGCCTACCTCGCCGAGCGCGACGGCGACTCGCAGCTCGCCTGCGTCGGCCGCCAGGGCCTCGACGACGTCGGCCTGCGCTACGTGGAGGAGCTCGCCGTACGCGCGGTCGCCAACGGCGAGCCCGTGTTCGACGGCCACCGGGGGATCGCGCTGCCCCTCGGCGACGGCAAGCCACCCCACGGCGCGCTGGCGGCCTACGACCTCCCGCGGGCGATCGGCAAGAGCTCCGAGGCCATGCAGGCGCTGACCAACCTCGCCGAGCTCACCGCGCGCACGCTCTCGGGCAGCCTCCAGGTCGAGGAGGTCCGCCGCTCGGAGCGCGACCGCGAGGCGAGCCGGATCGCGCAGGACCTGCAGGAGCTCTTGCGCCCCGAGCGACTCCCCGCGGCCGAGGGCCTCGAGCTGGGGGTCGCCTCGCGCGGCGCGGGGCCCGGGTTCTGGGACGCGCTGCGGCTGCCGCCCCGCGCCGGGCGCGAGGAGCTCTTGCTCGCCGTGGGCGCCGTGCCTCGGGGCGAGCCGCGCCGCGGGCTGCGCCGCCGCGGCGAGCGCGGGCTGTTGGCGACCGTGGCCCAGGCCGAGCTCAAGGGCGCGCTGCGGGCCACCGCCCGGGCGACCGCGTCCCTGAGCGAGGTGCTCCAGCGCCTGGCCGGGAGCGCCTGCGGGACGAACCTCGCCCCGGAGGCGGCGTTGGCGCTGTTCCGCTACGACCCTCAGGACCACGTGCTCCGCTCCGCCGGCGCCGGGCACCCGCCGCTCCTGCTCCGCGGCGGGGGCGAGGTCGAGACCCTGCCCACCGTCGCCGAGCCCCTGGGCGCGAGCTGCCCGCCCTGCGCCGAGCACCGGATCCACTGGAGCCCGGGCGACGTGCTGCTCGCGGTCAGCCACCTCCCCCCGAGCCTCGACCCCGAGGTCCTGCCCGCCATGCTCGACGCGCTGGCCACCGGCGACCCGCCCGCCAACGAGCTCGCCGCGCAGATCGTCGACGACCTCGCCGAGCACGCGGTCAGCGAGTGGGACCTGCCGACGGCGCTGGTGATCCGCAACCTGGCCTAGCGGAGCTTACGCTTTGCCCTCTCGACCAGCTCCTGCACCTCTTCGAGTTCCTGGCGCAGCGACGGCTCTGGGTTCAACGAGAGCGCGGTCGCGAAGTCCCGCAGCGCGTCGTCCGGGCGCCGGACCTCCGCCAGCACCGTCCCGCGCCGGAGGTAGGCATGCGGATCCCGGGGATGCTGGCGCACGGCCTCGTCGAGCACGGCCAGCGCCTCGTCGGGCCGCCCGGTAGCGAAGAGGGCCGTGCCCAGCCCCAGGCGCGGCTCGAGCGGCCTGGGGTCGAGGCGGACGGCCTCGCGGTAGTCGCGCTCGGCGTCGGTGAACCGTCGCTGGCGGGCGTGCAGCTTCGCGCGTGAGGCGTAGACGCTCGGGCTCGCCGGGTCGAGCTCCAGCGCGCGGTCCAGCTCCCGCAGCGCCTCGTCAGGACGACCCAGCGCGTTCAGGCTCACGGCCTTCGCGCGCAGCGCCGCGGTGTTCCCCGGCTCCAGCCGCAGCACCTGATCGTAGTCCTCCAGCGCTTCGGCGAACCGCCCCAGGTTGGACTTGGCGAACGCGCGCGCCGTGTAGTTCACCACCCGGTTGGGCTCGACCGCCACCAGCCGATCGAAGACGGCGAGCGCCTGCTCGTGCCGCCCCAGCCGACCCAGCACGCTGCCGCACTCGAACAGCGCTCGAGGGTGATTCGGCTCGGCGGTCAGGGCCGCCTGAAAGTCGGCGAGCGCTTCGCGGAGTCGTCCCTGCTCCTTGCTCGTCAGACCGCGCCGCACGAGTGCGTCGGCGGAGCCAGGCGCGCCCCCCCCTCCCAGAGCCGCCTCGGCCTCCCGCCGGAAGCGCTGCACCTTCTGCTGGAGCTCCGGCGCGACCCCCAGGCGCAGTAACGCGTCGTAGTCGGCGATCGCCTCGCGGTGCCGGCCGAGGTCTCCCAGGGCCATGCCGCGGTTGAGCAAGGCGTAGATGCTCTGCTGGCTCGAGCGCTGCGGATCGTAGCTCAACGCCCGCGTGTAGTCCTCGAGCGCTGCCTCGCTCTGCCCGAGCTTGAACTTGGCGACGCCCCGGTTCACGTAGAGGTCGGGGCTCGCCCCGCCGAGGGCTTCCACCCGGTCGTAGCTGGCGACCGCCTCGCTCATGCGGCCGAGACCCAAAAGCGCGACTCCTCGCTCGGCGTGGGCCGCCGCCAGGTTCGGCTCCAGCTCGAGGGCGCGATCGTAGGCGCGCACTGCGTCGTCCAGGCGCCCCCCCTGGGCCAGCCGGATCCCCGCGTCGAGCTCGCGCCGGGCTGCACTCGCCCCCGCCCCCATTTGCCCCAGCTCGTCGAGCTGCTGCAGGACGAGCTCACGCTCGTCTCCCGGGAGCGCGTCGGACTGGAGCGCACGACGCAGATCACGGGTCGCCTCGTCCAGGCGCCCCATGCGCGCGAACATGCGCCCGCGCTGCATGCGGTGGAAGGCGTCCTGGGGGTCGAGTTCGAGGCAGCGGTCGTAGTCGGAGAGCGCGTCGTCGACGTCGCCACGCGCTCCGCGCGCGAGGGCCCGCCGCCCGTAGAGCCGACCGGTCTTGGGCTGCAAGGCGATCGCGCGCTTGAAGTCTTCGATCGCCTGCTCGTGCCTCCCGAGGTTGTAGCGCGCGACCCCCCGCCATTCCCAGAACAGCGGGTCCTCGGCGTCGAGCTCGAGGGAGCGCGTGAAGTCCTCGATCGCGGCCTCGAACCGGCGCAGGTCCATCAGCGCCGCCCCTCGAGCTCCGCGGGCGGCCGCGAACCCGGGGTCGACCTGCAGGACCCGCTCGAAGTCTTCGATCGCCGCGTTGGGTCGCCCCAGAACCCGCTGGGCCTCCCCACGATCGAGCAGCGTCTGTCGCCAGTCTTCGGAGTCGTCCTCTAGCAGCTCAAGCGCGCGGGTGAAGTCCGCGACCGCCTCGTCGTCATGACCCAGGGCCGACTGGGCCTGACCGCGCTTGGCGTAGGCCTCCCCGGTCTCGCCCAGCGCGAGCGCCGAGTCGAAGTCCGCGAGCGCCTCGCGAGGGCGCCCGAGGATCAGCTTCGCCGCGCCTCGCCGGACGTAGGCCTCGACGATCGTCGGGTCGAGTTCGAGGGCCTGGTCGAGAAGCGAGACCGCCTCGGGGAGGTTCCCCAGCTCCCGACCCTGACGCTGGGCCTCCGCGATCAGCGCGAGCGCCTTGGAGTCGGCTTGCGCCTGCGCCGGGTTGGGACCGGGCGGCGACGCCCCTCCTCTTTCACGCAGCCCGAACCACGCCCCAAGCGCCAGCGCGGGGATCGCCGCCAGCAACGGCACGAGGTGCTTCCGCGACGACGACGTCGTCGCTGGTGCCTGTCCGGCCCGCCGCTGGCTGCGCCGCGGCGCGCGACCCGAAGGCGCGAGCTTGGCCAGCGCCCGGGCCAGCTCGTCCGCCGAGGCGAAGCGGTCTTCGGGCTCCTTGGCCAGGCAGCGGAGGATCACCGCTTCCAGCCCCGGGTCCACGTCGGGGGCGACCTCCCGCGGCGGCGGCGGGTCGTGCATCAGCACCTGCTTGAGGATCCCCATGGTGCTCGAGCCCGAGAACGGTGCGCGCCCCGTCGCCAGGCAGTAGAGCGTCGCCCCCAACCCGTAGACGTCGGTCGCGGGCCCGATCTCCGTCGAGCCGTCGGCCTGCTCGGGCGACATGTAGGCCGGCGTGCCGAGGATCTGCCCCGTGCGGGTGAGCACGCTCACGTCGTACCCGGTCAAGCGCGCGAGGCCGAAGTCCACCAGCACCGGACCGTCTGGCCCCAGGATCGCGTTGGCCGGCTTGAGGTCCCGGTGCAGGATTCCGCGGGAGTGCGAATGCGCCAACGCCTCGGCCATGCGCTGGCCCCACTCGACCACCTGCGCCGAGGGCAGCGCTCCCCGCTCCTGGACCACCGCCTCCAGGTCCTGGCCGGCGAGCAGGTCCATGACCATGTAGCCCCGCCCGCGGTCGACCCCGTGGCTGCGGACCTTGAGGATCCCCGGGTGGTCGAGGGCCTCCAGCGCCTGGGCCTCGCGGCTGAAGCGTCGCGCCTGCTCAGGGTCAGCGATCCCGCTGGCGAGGATCACCTTGATCGCGACCTGCTGGCCCTGGGGGCCCTGGGCGAGGTAGACCGCGCCCATGCCGCCCCGCGCGAGCTCGCGCACTGCCTGATAGGGACCGATCCTCAGCACGCCTTCAACTTAGCGGAGGGGGCGAATCCGTGCCCTCCGCGCAGGCCTCAGGGGCCGCGGTAGATCGCACCGCTGGTGCAGGTCTCGCGCACGATCACGTGGTCGAGGCCCGGGAGCGTGGGGGCCAGGCGCTCGTAGATCCAGCGCGCGAGGACCTCGCTGGTGGGGTTCTCCAGCCCGGGGATCTCGTTGAGGTACTGGTGGTCGAGCTGGTCCTCGAGCGGCTTCCAGGCGCGCTTGATCTCGGCGAAGTCGACCACCCAGCCGAGGGTCGGCTCGAGGGCGCCCTTGACGTGGACCGCGACCTTGAACGAGTGCCCGTGGAGCCGCGCGCACTTGTGGTCGGCGGGGACGTGGGGCAGGCGGTGGGCTGCCTCGATCCCGAACTCCTTGTAGATCTCGTGCTCGCTCACCGTTCCTCGAGGTGCGCCGCGCCCCAACAGCGGCATATGTGCTCGAGCTGCAACGCGGCCTCCCCGGCGGCGCGCTGCACATCCAGCAGCGCCGAGTCCTTCTGCTCCTGGAGCAGGACCTGCCCCAGGGCGTGGACCATGCGCGGGAAGTGCGCGATCCGCAGCAGCACGTCGAGCACGTCTTCGAGCTCGGCTTCGCTGCTGGGGTGGCGCTCGAGGTCGAGCTCGGCGAAAGCGCGGATCCGGTCCTCCTGGGCGTCGAGCAGCCCGGTGGCCCGGGTGAGGATCCCCCGATACTCGTGGTCGGGCAGGGTCTCGGCGAAGGCCTCACGCAGGTCGCGGAGGGCGTTCGCCAGGCGGTCTCGCTTCTCGTTCAGGCCCCGCAGGAGCTCGGCGTCGCTCACGTGGAAAAGTCTACCACCGGCTCGAGAGAGGGCGCGGTGGTATGCAACCGATCCCTCGGTCATACTTGCGGGGACAGGGGGACAACCAGGTGGCGAAGCGGATCCAGATCTCGCTCGCGTCGGGTCAGCTCGAGCTGGACGACCAACCGCCCGCCGAGGGCGACGACGACGCGCGGAACGACATGACCCTCGAGGTCGTCGCCGCGGTCGAGGAGGAGCTCGCCCAGCTGGCCGAAGCCGGCGACGACGAGGCCGAGGCCACCCTGCGCCAGGTGTGGGTGCTCAACGAATACATGGAGGCCTTCCCCCTGCGCTGGATCCGCAACTACGCCGAGCGCAAGGGCTGGTCGAGCGCGACGGCCAAGATCAAGGAGCTGCGCAAGCGCCACGAGGCCGACTACGACGAGGCCAAGCTCCCGGTGTGGGAGACCCTCGACTACCTCAAGCAGGTGCTCCCGCTGGTCTTCACCCGCTTCAAGGTCCGCGGTGAGGTCCTGCGCCTGGTGCTGACCCCCCTCGGGCGGCTGAACCACCACGAGATCCGCTACCAGCGCGACGACGCCGACGACCTCCAGCGGCTGTGCGAAGACGTCTCGATGCAGATCCGCAAGACCTCGGAGCTGGACAAGGAGGTCGAGCGCTGGGGCACCGCCAACTACCCCGCGCTCTTGAACCCCAACCCCAAGCCGCTCTCGCTCCCGGCCGACCGCATGCCCGCCAAGGGTCCGGGGCTGGTCGCGCTGCTCTTCGGCCTGGCGCTGCTCGGCGGCGGCGCGGCGACGCTCCTGGGCAAGATCCCGATCGAGCTCCCCTCGCCCCTCGGGATCGGGATCGGGATCGCGATCGTGGGCGTGGTCGCCGCGGCGTTCGGATTCACCCGACTGCAGGCCGCGAGCCAGGCCGGCGCGGCCCTGCCCAAGGAGTTCGCCGACCTCGCGAGCCGCTTCCGCGAGCGGCTCTACCTGATCTGCTCCCTGCGCCTGCTGAACAAAATGGCCTCGCGCTACACCCGCGCCAACGAGGCGTTCCAGGGCTTCCTCCGCGAGCACGGCGGCAAGACGCACTGGAAGCGGATCAAGTTCGAGGGCAAGTTCCTCACCCAGACCTTCGTCCCCGACGCCGACGAGTGGCACGACAAGGAGACGATCGAGTTCTGGCTGCGCGACCAGGTGCAGAAGACCTACCGCCTCGAGACCGTGATCCTCACCAGCCCCGACGAGCTCGACGAGGAGGCCTGGGAGGTGATCCTCCGCGCCTACCTGCTCGAGTCCTTCGACGACCACGGGAGCCACCAGGCCGAGCTGCTCGACACCGTCGCCGACCTGGTCTTCACCCGCCGCGGCGAAGACACCGAGGAGGAGCGCAAGCGCGTGTTCAGCCGCGTCTACGACGCCTGGGAAGATCGTCAGAACCGGGGCTGAGCCCGAGCCGGCCTCTTCCTCTCCCCGACTCACCGCTACAGCGAGCGGGTCTGGGCGCGCAGCAGGCCCTTCTTGGCGCGCTCGCGCAGCTCGGGGTCGGCGTCGGGGAAGCAGCGGTCGATCACCATGTAAATGTGCACGTAGTGGATCCGCTCCTTCTCGTCCTCCCAGTATTGGCCGAGGCGGAGGAGGGCCTCCGGCAGGCGGGGGTGGGGCTTGCCCTGCGGGTCGACGGGTTGGAGCTCGGGCTCGAGGAGCGCCTCGTTCTCGGCGTCCCAGTAGCGGGAGTACCACACCTGGGGGACGTAGCGATCCCAGCCGCTGTCTTCGCCGTAGCGGGACGCCGCCATCTCGTAGAGCGCGTCGTCGGCGAGCTCGTCCCCGCGGAACAGGAGGTAGACGTCCTCGTAGACGGCCCGCGCCTGCTCGCGGCGCCCGGTCCACCAGAGGATCTCGGCCGCGAACAAGAGCCCGTCGGCGTCGCGGTCGCGGAGGGCCGGCTCGGCCTGCAAGCGGTGCAGCCCGGGGCCGAAGTAGACCACCGTCCCCAGGAGGAGGGCGAAGAACGTCACCGTGTAGAGCTTCTGCTTGAACGCCTTCTTCTGCTCTTCGGACCGCTGGAACACCATGACGCCTCCCGCGTGGGCCAGCGCGAGTGGCGTGCCGGGCCTAAGGTCTGGCGGGGAGCAGCGGGGTGACGCTTTGCGCGGTGTCGGCGGGAAAGGCCTTACCCGCCTGGGGGGCGGCGCTAGCGCAGCGCCTCGAGCAAGGCGCGGCGCTCGCGCGCGTAGTCCTCGTCGGTGATCAGACCCTCGGCGTGCCACTGCTTGAGGCGGCGGAGCTGGGCTTCGGCGTCGTCGAGATTCGCCGGGGGCTCGGCCTCCGGCTCGGGTTCGCCGGCGCTTGGCTCGCTGGGCGACGGCGGGTTGGGCTCGCCGGTATCGCCGGGCGTCGTCGGGTCGGGGTCGCTCGCCTGCGGGTCGCCGCCCGCTGGATCGGCCGCGGCCGCCGGGTCCGGCTCGCGCTCGCGGCGGAAGCAAGCCAGCGCAGCGCGCACGCGCTCGCCGCTGCGGGGGGGCCGGCGGGCGAGCTCGACGTAGGCGCGCTTGAGCCCGGCCCGCGCCAGCAGCGGGCGCACGGCGTCGCCCACCGGGGGCGACTCCGGGTCGAGCAGCAGGCGCACGGTCTCGGGGCCGCCGGGCTCGCGGGGGAAGGCCTCGACGTCGACGTCCTCGATCTGGTCCCAGTCCAGGCGCACCCGCAGCTCGTCGGCGCGGTAGACGATCCGCAGGGGGTCGAGCTCGAGCACCTCGCGGTCGGGGCGCGGCTCGCCGACGGGGCCGAGCTCGGTGGCGAACACCTCGCGCAAGGTCTCGCCCGCGCGAGCCAGCTGGCCTTCGCGGTCGAGGGCGGCGAAGTCGTCCCCCAGGGGGTGCACGCTCTGGCAGCCGGCGCAGAGGAGGAGCGCCAGCCCCAGCGAGCCGTGGGCGCGGGTCACGTCGCGCTCGCGCCGAGCTCGGTCGCGGTCAGCTTGGCGCAGTGGGGGCAGCGATCCCACACCCCGCTGTACTGGTGGCCCTGGTCGCAGCGTTGGGTCAGCGAGCCGGGGGGCGCGTAGGCGTCAGCGGGCAGGGCGACCATGCCCTGGGCCATGTCGCGCAGCTTCTCCAGGCGGGTGCGGATCACCATGCCCAGCGCCACCGAACCACCGGAGAAGAGGGCGAAGCTGAGCAGCGCGAGCATGACGTTGGGGACCCCGCCGTTGTTGCCCTCGTCGAGGGCGAAGGCGACCCCAGCGAAGGGGTTGAGGGTCATGGGGAAATACTCCAGCCCGTCGGCGCCCATTTCGTCGAGGATCGCCGCGCCGATCAGGGGCACGAACCACACCACGCCCAGCGCTGCGCCGCCCACGCCGTAGACCACGGGCTTGCTGCTGGAGATCAAGGACAGGGTCTGGAAGACGAGCGCGGCGAAGGTCCAGGCCGCGACCCCCACCAGCGGCGCGAGCACCACGCCGCTGAGCGCGATCTCGGGGGCCGACTCGACCATGACCTGCTCGGTCACGAGCAAGCCCATGCCGAGCACGATCACCAGCGGCCCGGTGAGGAAGCGGCGCACGTTGAGCCGGCGGTGCATGGGGAACGCCTTGGCCGACTGCCCAGCGCCCTGCGAGCGCAGCGCGTCGCGCCAGGCCACCGGGACCTCGATCGCGAGGAACATGGAGAAGATCAGGATCAGGATCCCGACCGCCTCGGGGTCCATGTCGGTGGCGGCCGACCAGTCGCTGCCCCAGCCGCCCCAGCCGCTGTTGTTGATCGAGCCGGCGTCGGTGCCCAGCGCGAGGGCCATGGCCGCGGCGAAGCCGAAGGCGGCGGTGCGCCCGAGGAGCAAGCCCGGCGCGCCGGCCAGCCGCCGCACGAAGCCGAGGTAGAACAGCGCGGCGATGATCCCCAGCACGCCGGTGGCCACCAGCTCGCCGGGGACGTGCACGTTCCAGAGCGAGAAGTCGTTCGCCCCGTAGGTCCGGTTGGGGTTGAGCGTGGAGAACCCGCTCGACCAGGGGCCGAACATGGAGAACACCTTGACCCCGTCGCGGTGCTCTTCGAGGCACACGGCGGAGAGGATCACGAGGCCAATCGAGACCATGATCGCGCCGGAGGTCGCGGCGGCGGCCTTCTTGGTGCTCAGCCCCAGGTGGGCGGCGAAGAGAATGTAGAACGGGGCCAGGAGCAGCATGCCGTAGTAGGCGCGCAGCGAGCCGAGCACGCCGTTCTCACCGCCGAGGCCGAGGATGATCAGCGGCAGCGCGGCGACGAAGGTGATCAGCGGGAGCGGGAGCACCGCGGCGAGGAAGCCGTTGGCGAGCTGGATCCCGGTCAGCCCGGTCAGGCGCAGCTGGTCGAGGGTCCCGCGTTCCTTCTCGCGCCCGACGAGGGTCGCGATCCGCGCGGGGGTCACGATCAAGACCGCGACGCCGACGGCGCCCCAGGTGAAGTAGTGCAGGACCGTGAACAGCTCTTCGTAGTTCGGCCGCACGCGACGGCTGCTCTCGGCCATCCAGATCGTGAAAATGATCCCGGCGATTCCGTAGAGCAGGACCACGTAAATGATCGTCACGATCAGCGAGCGGCTCTTGACCGAGCGCAGGGCGTGCCAGGCGGTGAGGGGTCCCAGAGGGTTCACGCCGCACCGCCCTGCAGCAGCCCGCGGAGGGTCTCGACGCGCACACCGCCTTCGGTGCTGCCCTGGTTGGCGACCTTGAGGAACAGGTCCTCGAGGTCCTCGCGCTTGGGCTGCATGCCGCACACCTGGATCCCGGCCCGCACCATGTCGGCGAGCACCTTCCCGCGCAGCTCGGGGGTCGCGCGGCCCTGGAGGGTCGCGGAGAGCACCCTCGCGGTCGGCTTGGTCAGCACCTCGACCGCGTCGACCTCGGGCAGCCCCGCGAGGAACTCCGAGGCGTCGGTCGGATCACCCACGACCTCGATCTCGAGCCGGTCGTGGGGGTTCAGCCGGTCGAGCACGTCCTCGATCCGCCCGCTGACGACCATTCGCCCGCCCTCGACGATCCCCACCGCGTCGCAGAAGTCGGCGAGCTCGGTGAGGATGTGCGAGGAGACGACGATCGTCTTGCCCATGTCGCGCAGGTTGCGCACGATCTCGCGGAACTCGATCCGCGCCGCTGGGTCGAGGCCCGCGGCGGGCTCGTCGAGCAGGAGCACCTTGGGGTCGTGGATCAGGGTCCGCGCGAGCAGCACGCGCTGCCGCCAGCCCTTGCTCAGCCCGCCGCACTTCTCGCCGACTCGCTGCTTGATCCGGGCCAGCTCGATCACCTTGTCGACCCGGTGGCGGCGCTGACGGTAGGGGATCCCGTAGAGCTGGGCAAACATGTGCAGCATGAGCTTGACGGTCAGCTCGTCGTAGAGGTGGAACGGGTCGGGCATGAACCCCAGCCAGG
>Ga0209578_10000663_pt1 | contig 39284 bp, 21 predicted proteins | sample tdAd472_FD_187127 | JGI IMG/M metagenome (GOLD analysis project Ga0209578, IMG submission 187127) | Marine sediment microbial communities from the Atlantic coast under amendment with organic carbon and nitrate - tdAd47.2 (SPAdes)... | ecosystem: Environmental > Aquatic > Marine > Coastal >...
GGCATCCAGCGGCCAGGTCCAGGCGCCGCGACCGAAAGTGCCCGCAATCAACAGGCGATCGACATCGTTCACTTCGAGGTCGGTCACCGTGACCAGCGGCATGCCTTCCTGCATGGGCTGCCAGGTAGCACCCTCGTCCAGGCTCATGAACATGCCGACGTCCGTCCCCACGAACAACCGCTCGGGATGCTGTGGATCGATGGCAAATGCGTTGACCGGGATGTCGGGCAGGGCTTCAAGGCCGCTTCCACTGACATCTTCCCACGTGACTCCCATGTCCCGTGAGCGGAAAACGTGTGCCTCACGGTCCTTCCAGAAGAGGCCCGAGAACGTGACGTACACTGTGGCCGGATCGTCGGGATGGACACCAATGCGGGTCACGGCCCGGAAGGGCAGCGAGCCCGTGATGTCGGTCCATGTCTCGCCGAAATCGGGAGACACCCACACATTTCCATCATCCGTACCTGCATAGATGACGTCCGGGTTGGACGGTGCGGGGGCAATCCGGGTGATGGTCCCGATCCGTTCATACCCGAGGCCTTTCGACAGATCCGGAGAAACAGGCTCCCAGGGAGCATTCCCGGAGACCCGATTGAGTGTCCGGTAGACCCGGTTGGTGCCGTAGTAGAAGACGTCTGGATCCCACGGGTCGATGACGAACGGCGTACTCCAGTTCCTGGGCTCCTCGTCCGGGATGCCTACGCCGGGATGGGCGTAGGGCTGGGCAAACCCGGGAGGGGACCAGAGCGCATCGACCCGGAACAGGCGACCCAACTGGAGCATGACCCATGCCGTGTTGGAGTCCAGAGGATCAACGACCACTTCCATGCCATCGCCCTGCTCCACGACATCGTGCCAGTCGTTCGGGAAGCCCGATCGGGTCCGGACAGCATGATTGTCCTGCGTGCCGGCGTACAATCGCTCCGGATTCTGGGGGTCGAACGAGACTTCGTAGATCTGGGTGATGGGCAGGTCCCCCAGTCGCTCCCAGGTCACGCCCCCGTCGCGTGAGATGGCTGCACCGCCGTCATTGCCTTCCACGATGATATCGGGATCGAATGGATCGAAGGCCATGGCATGATGGTCCACGTGCGTGCCGTTGGTGTGGACCCACGAGGCATCGGGATCGAGCGTCTCCATGATCTGGACATCCAGCACGAATACGTTTTCCGGGTTGGTCGGGTGGACGCGGACCTGTCCGAAGAACCATGAAAAGTTGAACAGGACAGGATGTGGCGATTGGCCGATGTTCGATTTCTGGGTCATCTGCCTGTCTGGATCGGCATCGAACCAGGAGTCTCCGCCGTCGTGGGAGGCATAGAACCCCAGATACCCCGTGCCGTCGGAGTAGAAGGCGTACATCGTATCCGGGTGCGATGGACTGATGTCCAGCCCGATGCGACCCACGCGGGCGCGGCCCTCGGCATCGATGTGGTCGTCGGGATTTGGCAGTCCACGCGAGTGGTCGAGCAATTCCCAGGACTGTCCGCCATCCTGGCTGCGCCAGATTCCGCTTCTCTGCCCGAACAATCTGGAGCCGGAAGGTCTGCGAACACGCTGCCAGGAGGCCGCAAAAAGTACATCCGGATTGTCCGGCCGCATGACCAGGTCAATGACGCCGGTCGAATCGTTGATGGCCAACGTTCGGTCCCATGATTGACCACCGTTCGTGGATTTGTACACTCCGCGGTGTTCGTCCGGCAGGTAGTAGGAGCCGATGGCTCCAGCCCACACGACGTCCGGATTGTCCGGATGGACCAGGACACGTCCGATGCTGGTGGTTTCCTCGAGACCCACAAAGGACCAATTCTCTCCGCCATCATCGGTGCGATACATGCCCGCGCCTGCGTAGTTGTTCACCGATCCGTTGGCCTCGCCCGTTCCGACATACACGATGTCCGGGTTCGACGGGGCAAGCGCGAGATCGCCGATGGTCAGAACGGGCTGGTCGTCAAAAACCGGAACCCACGTCTGCCCCTTGGTCGTGCTTTTGAACACGCCGCCGGTGGCTGCTGCCAACCAGAGGACATCCGAATCCCGCGGGTCGAAAGCCACGTCCACGACCCGTCCACCGATGTTGCCCGGTCCGGCAAAATCCCACGAACCCGCGCTTCGCTTGGCTATCGCCTTCATGCGCTGGGTATGGGCAACCGCATCCCGGTAGACATCAGGTTCGTGCCGGAAATGGGGAAAGGTGCGCTGCAGCCAGCCCGTCTCGTTGGGCATCCGGGACTCCTGGAATGCCGTCCGGGGCAGACCCGGCAGAGCGGCCTCCTTCTTTGGTAGGGACACACCGAGTCTGAAAAGGACCACACCGGAGAGCAGAAGCGCCACCAGCATCCCACCGGCAATCAGCCTGCGGGAGCCGTGATTCGGATTGTAGGGAGGTGTGAAAAGGGGCATGGAGGTACAGGAATGAGGCGCAATAAACGAACTTTCCGAGGGTTCGATACATGCGGACCCGAGCCAACCGTATGATTCGTGGTCCGAACGGCTCGTGACGGCTATTTTGCCACGGCCCACCTACGGGAAAACCGGACCGATCCTGATTCTTGGAACGCACTCGCCAAACATCTTCCAAGCCCTTTCTTGTGACCCAGCGCTTGGGTCACCGATTCGGACAGCGTGTGCTCTTCCGGAAAATGGATCTGCAGTTCCAAGGCGGCACGACGACGGCCATTACCGGCTCCAATGGATCGGGGAAGTCCACCCTGGTCCGCATTCTGGCAGGCCTTATGACACCGACCAAAGGAACGGTGGAGTTGAACGTCGGGGGACAGGTGGTCGATGCCGAGCATCGTCCCATGCAGTGCGGCATGGTGGCTCCCTACCTGAATGTGTACGACGGCTTTTCTCCCAGGGAAAACCTGCAATTCCTGGCTGCTGTCCGCGGTCTCGGGCGTCGACATCCACGCATCGACGAAGTGCTGCAGCGCGTCGAACTGGATACGCGTGCCGACGATCTGGTCAATACGTTTTCGTCGGGCATGATCCAGCGTGTGCGCCTGGCGTGTGCCTTGCTGCCGGATCCTCCGGTGCTTCTTCTCGATGAACCTACCGCAACGCTCGATCTGGACGGGGTAGCCGTCGTCCGCTCCATCATCGACGCCGCCGTGGTCCAGGGCAAAGTGGTCATCGTGGCCACGAACGAGCCAGACGAAGCCGACGCCTGTGAGCATCGGGTGGACATCGGAGATCATCGCTGATCCGATCCGAACAACTCCCGTCTGAAGGCCAGCGCAGCCAGATGAACAGTGTGCCCGCGTTCTTCGAGCAGGGCAGCACAGGCGTCCAGTGTGGCACCCGTCGTGACGACATCATCGACAAGCAGGATCCGGAAGGGTCTGCCTGGGTCATGACCTGATGCAAAGGCGGCTTTTACGTTGGCCAGCCGATGTCCCCGGTCCAGCTCGTTCTGCGGAGTGCCCAGTCGCGTTCGGATCAGCATCCCGGGCCGGAAGGAGCATCCCAGGTGTCCGGCCAGATGCTCTGTCAGAAGGCGAACGACGTCCAGTCCACGATCCATCAACCGGGCCGGGTGGGACGGAACGGGGACGCATGCTTCCACTCCTTCAGGTATCTGGAGTTGCTCGATCAGGTACGTTGCCAGCCATGTCGCGCAGCGCACGTTCTGGTCGTATTTCGCGGCCCGATGCACGGCCCGGAGAGGAGAGCCGCCACGATAGTAGCTGGTTGCTACGACGGGGCGCCCTTCTACCGTACTGCCAGGCAGTTCAATGGCAGGAATGACGCAGGTTTCAAGGATCCCACAACATTCCCTGCACAGGGGTACGGCCTCGCGCAGCAATGCCGCACACTGCAGGCAGCGTCTTGGCATCAGGATGTGGATGAACGGTCTGAGCCCGCTTACAAAGCCATCCGACATGGTCGCGTGAAATGCTGATGGAACACCGATACACCGACACCGGGCCATCGTGAATGCAACCATGCTTTTGTATAATCATCTCCAACGAATCGTCAAGCCCGCATCCAGGCCGGGCGGCTTCGCTCTCGAGCGTAGTCCTGACACCCCCCGGGGCGGCTTGCAGCCACCCTCGGACCATCCACCCGGATCGACCTGAAGACTGCCATGAGCGACCGCAAACGCAAAGGAATGTTGATCAAGAACACCAATGCCCGTACGGTCACGATCGACATGGCAACTCGCACCATCTCCCTGGATCCGGGTGAGGAAGAGCTGGTCACGGCAGAAGAAGTTCTGGATGCCACGCTGAGGGATTTCCTGCAGGTCCGAGGTGTGTCCATCGTCCGGCCTGCACGGGATGAAGAAGAAGCCGAACTCAAAGAACGGCTGTCCTGACCCGACCTGAAGGGTGAAGGGTAGGACGCCGTTTCTTGTCAACCTGCTGCCCCATGCGCATTCTAGCTCTTGAGCCCTGGTACGGGGGCTCCCACCGGACCTTCCTCGATGGTCTTGCCGGAAACAGTCGGCACGAGATCGATACCATCACCATGAGTGCGCGGTTCTGGAAGTGGCGCATGCACGGAGGCGCGGTCACCATGGCGCGCAAGGCGGAGCGCATGTACCAGGGGGGAGAGAAGCCGGATCTGATCTTCGCATCCAGCATGGTCAACCTTCCGGCCTTCCTGGCGCTCACACGCTTCGAGCTGGAAGGCGTACCGGTCGTGATGTACATGCACGAAAATCAGCTGACGTATCCGCTGCCCGAAGGCAAAGAGCGCGACCATACGTACGGGTACATCAACTACCTCTCGTGTCTGGCTGCAGATCACGTCGTCTTCAATTCCCGGTTCCATTACGACCAGTTCGTTGAGGCCCTTCCTCGGCTCCTGCGCCTGTTTCCGGACTACACACACCTCAAGACGGCGGCCCACATCCGGGACAAGAGTTCGGTCCTGCATCTCGGACTGGACCTCAGGGGCCACGACAAATATGCCTCGGCCTACGAGGGACACGACTGGGGTCCCGGCATGAAACCACCCATCGTGCTCTGGAATCAGCGATGGGAGTATGACAAGGATCCCGAAGCATTCTTCCGGGTGATGAACAGGCTGGACGATTCGGGTCACAAATTCCGACTCATTCTGGCCGGCGAACACTTCGAAGAGCAGCCCAAGGAATTCGAACGGGCCTTCGAGCGCTATGCCGAGCGTATCCTGCATTACGGATATGCCGAGGACTTCCGGGAATACAGCCGCCTGCTACACCGAGCGGATCTCGTAGTGTCGACATCCCAGCATGAGTTCTTCGGTATTTCGATGCTGGAAGCCATCTACTGCGGATGTCACCCACTCCTGCCGAACCGTCTTTCGTATCCCGAACTGATACCTGAATCTCTGCAGAGCCCGCTGCTCCATGCTCCAGTGCTGTATGACACCGAAGACGAACTTTTCGAGATCATGGCCCGCATCCTGAAAGGCGAAGAGCGCCCGCTGCCGCCCAACACGCTGCGCGGCATCTGTGAACACCTCGAATGGGGCCAGCACGTCACCCACTTCGATGACCTCTTCGAAGAGGTAGCCGAACGTCGCCAGAGTTTCAAACTCTGAGGAAGCACATTGAAAAGGAAAAGGGGTCCCGCCGCGCTGGCAGGACCCCTTTCTCATTAAAAGGCGATGAGCCGTTCGGACTACATGTTGCCGACCATGGCTTCGCCGAATTCGGAGCACTTCAGGAGCGTGGCTCCATCCATGAGGCGCTCGAAGTCGTACGTCACACGCTTCTGGCTGATTGTTTTCTCGAGGGAGGTCACGATCAGGTCGGCGGCTTCGTTCCAGCCCATGAAACGGAACATCATCTCACCCGAGAGGATGACCGAGCCGGGATTCACCTTGTCCTGGCCAGCGTACTTCGGTGCCGTACCGTGCGTGGCTTCGAAAATGGACAAACCGGTGTCGTAGTTGATGTTGGCGCCCGGCGCGATGCCGATGCCACCCACCTGGGCAGCCAGGGCGTCCGAGATGTAGTCGCCGTTCAGGTTCATCGTGGCGATCACACCGTATTCCGCAGGACGCGTCAGGATCTGCTGCAGGAATGCGTCGGCAATGACGTCCTTGATGACGATGCCGTTCGGCAGCTTGCACCAGGGGCCTTCGCCCATCACTTCTGCGCCGAATTCCTCGCGGGCCACTTCGTAACCCCAGTCGCGGAAGGCACCTTCCGTGAACTTCATGATGTTGCCTTTGTGGACGAGCGTCACGGAGTCCTTGCCCTGATCGATGGCGTAGTTGATGGCGGCGCGCACGATGCGGCGCGTGCCTTCCTTGGAGATCGGCTTGATGCCGTATCCCGTGGTGTCCGGGAAGCGGACCTTGGCAAACCGATCCGGGAAAGCAGCCTTCAGGAGTTCAGCGAACTTGGCCGCATCGTCCGTGCCTTCCTCGAATTCGATACCGGCATAGATGTCTTCTGCGTTCTCCCGGAAAATGATCATGTCGATCAGTTCGGGAGCCTTGACGGGCGACGGGACGCCGCTGAAGTAGCGCACCGGGCGGACGCAGGCAAACAGGTCCAGTTTCTGGCGCAGGGCAACGTTCAGGGAGCGGATGCCACCACCGACGGGTGTGGTAAGGGGGCCCTTGATGGATACCAGGTGGTTCTCGATGGCACGCAGCGTATCTGCCGGCAGCCATTCTCCGAACTTGTCGTAGGCCTTCTCGCCTGCGTACACTTCAAACCATTCGATGCGACGCTTGCCGCCATAGGCTTTCTCGACCGCGCTGTCGAATACGTGCTGGGCCGCGCGCCAGATGTCCGGGCCGATGCCGTCCCCTTCAATGAACGGGATGATGGGGTTGTCGGGAACGTTGAGGGTTCCGCCTTGCATGGTGACGCTGGTGCCACCGGTGGGGGTCGTCAGGTGATCGTACATCGGGGGTGGACTCGGATTTGTGTTCACGGAATGGGTGCGGACGTCGGAAAATCGTCCCTTCTCGTCGAAGGAGCGAGTGAATATCAGGGGAAGGGGGCACGTGTCTTGGATTCCCCTACACGGCAGGGTGCTCCTGCGGTAGCGTTGGCGCAATGAAGGTGCACCGGGCGTCGATCAGATCCGGCCGAACAGGGAACGCAGCCTCAGTTCCCACACTTTCCACGTGGCTTCCCGGACAATGGCCTTGCTCATCTTGGAGCGGCCTTCGGTCCGTTCGGTAAAGACGATGGGCACTTCCGTCAGGCGGAATCCCTTTTTCCAGGCGATGTAATTCATCTCGATCTGGAAGGAGTAACCGTTCGAGTTGACCCGGTCAAGATCGATGGCCTCCAGCACCTCGCGTCGGAAGCATTTGAATCCGGCGGTCACGTCCTGCAATTTGAGGCGCGTGATGGCTCGGGTGTAAATCCCGGCCGAATAGGAAAGGATGAGTCTGGAGAGGGGCCAGTTCATGATGCGTACGCCACCGATGTACCGGGAACCGACGACGACATCGGCTTCATCCCGGTCGATGGGCGCAACCAGGCGCGGCAGGTCAGCCGGGTTGTGCGAAAGGTCGGCATCCATTTCGCAAATGCGCTGGAAATCATGCTGCAGTGCATATTTGAATCCAGCGATGTAGGCCGTGCCTAGTCCCAATTTTCCGGAGCGTCGAAGCAAGTGGATGCGATCCGGATGGGCTTTCATGAGACGTTCCACCAGATCGCCGGTGCCGTCGGGGCTGCCATCGTCCACAACGAGCATGTGGAAGGAGGCCGGCAGCCTGAGGATCTGGCTGACGACATGGCCGATGTTGTCGGCCTCATTGTAGGTGGGGATGACGACGAGCGTCAGCGCCGTTTCCATCCTGTCTGTTGCTGGCGGGAAAGAGAGCGTGATGCCTCAGGCGGACGGGGCGTCCTGGTCCTGGGAAAAGGCGTGGTTCTTACGGAGGAACGCCAACGTATGTTCAGCCAACTCGGTCGGCACGGCAACTTCATCGACCTGTTTGGTAAGGTCGATCGTCTGGCGATACTGGTCGAGGTAATGGTCGCAGCACTTGCACATGTTCATGTGCTCCTCGAACTGGGCCTTCATCTTCTCGTCAAGCGTGCCCTCGACGTAGTCGGCCAGAAACTCGTTCACCTTCTCACAGCCGGGTGCCATACCCAGTGCCGTCTTGAGTGCGGTCAGAAATTTCATCGGTTTGAACCGTGGGGGATGATCTTCGGGTCAATCGTGTGGATTCCAGCAGGTGGAATCACTCTTTCGGCAGTCGTCTCATGTGCGGGTCTAGCAGTTTGCGGAGCGCTCCGCGGGCACGGTGCAACCGGACCCGCACGGCGCCGGAACTGATGTCCAGCATTTTGGCGACCTCATCGGTCGAGTACTCTTCGATGTCCCGAAGAATCACGACGGTCTTGTAATCTTCCGGAAGTTGCTCAATGCCCTTCCGGACCAGTTGTTGGCGATCCGAGAGTTCCGTTACACGAGCGGGATCCCAGACAGCCGGGGTTTCAACAAACATTCCCCGATTGAACTCGGGCTGCATCCGTTCAACTTCCTGGTCTTCCAGCGAACTCAGCCGTCGCGACTTACGGAGCGAAGCGCGCGCCAGATTGATGCCGATGGCATACAACCAGGTCGTCAGCTTCGATTCGCGCCGGAACGTATGGATACGCTGATAGGCCTGGAGGAATGTTTCCTGGAGGATGCTTTCAGCCTCGTCATCATCCCCGATAATGCGGACGATGACTCGAAACAGCCTCGGAGATTCCTGAATGACCAGTTGCTCGAATGCTTTCTCGTCGCCGGCCATCAAGGCTTCAAGGCTGATGGCCTTCTCTGCACCCTCAGCCGTGGAAGTGACCATGTCACCTTTGTCTGGCGGGGTGCCCGGATGCGCCGGCTTCTCTTTTTCTGTGGGCTTCATGTAGAAGTCGTTACAAGACGAAGTGTGCGTCGTGCGGGAGGCTCCAGGGGAGGAGCGTCGGCACCTTCGCAAACTACACAGAAGCCCATCGAAAAACGAACTCCGCTCATCGCACGGTTTGGGCCACTCGTCCCGATTCCCGGCCTTTTCACCCACGGGTGGCCATGTCGGTCAACCCCTCTCGGAGGGGGCTGACATGATCCGGGTGGCTGAATGCACAGGAAAAGCGCTTCCAGTCGTCAACTTGTATCTACTTGTCATTACAAGTTGGGTCAAATTTGGGTTAACCACCACGACTTTACACGGTTCGTGTCGTATAATCGTGGGCTTCCGGTTTTTTTGCGAAGCCGGACATCACCCCGAATCACTCTTTCCAATCACACCAGGCGCCACATGGCAAAGCAGACGAAAACGACGTCGACGCGCAAGAAGAGCACGACGACGAAGCGCAAGAGCACGGCTCCCGCAACGGAGACGGCGAGCAAGACGGCGGTTCCGGAGAAGTTGACGTTCTCCCAGGATTTCGACACGTACCCCGCCGGGAAGTACACGCACAAGGAGCTGGGTCTGAGCGAAGACCAGGTCATTGCGATGTATCGCAACATGCTTCTGCAACGTCGCTTCGAAGAGCGCGCCGCCCAGATGTACGGCAAGCAGAAGATTGCCGGATTCCTGCACCTCTACATCGGTCAGGAAGCCATCTCGACAGGCACGGCCATCGCCATGGAAATCGGCAAGGACTCGCTGATCACGGCTTACCGCGATCACGGACACGCCCTGGCTCTCGGCATGAGCGCCAATGAAGGGATGGCTGAGATGTTCGGAAAGGTCGGCGGCTGCTCCAAAGGGAAAGGCGGTTCGATGCACTTCTTCGACAAGGAGAATCGCATGTTCGGTGGCCACGGTATCGTGGGTGCCCACGTGCCGGTCGGTGTCGGCATCGCGTTCGCCCACAAATACAAGGAAGATGGCGGTGTGGCCATCGCCTTCTATGGTGATGGTGCAGCCGGACAGGGAGCCATCCACGAGGCGGCCAACCTGATGTCCATCTACGAGCTGCCGGCCATCCTGGTGGTTGAGAACAACCAGTACGCCATGGGTACGGCCATCCACCGCGCATTCGGCCAGACCGAATTCTCCCACTGGGCTTCCTCCTACGATGTCCGTGGCGCCGTGGCAGACGGCATGGATGTGTTCTCCGTGGTCAAGGCCATGCAGGACTCCATCGCCCATGCCCGCGACAACAAGCCCACCATGATGGAGATCCGCACGTACCGTTACCGCGGTCACTCCATGTCCGACCCGCAGAAGTACCGCACGAAGGAAGAGCTGGACGCCAAGAAGAACGAGGATCCGATCATCCGACTGAAGGCCTATCTGCTTGCCAACAAGATCACCGACGAGAAAACGCTGGACGCCATTGACGACGACGTCAAGGAAGAAGTGATGGCTTCGGTCGAGTTTGCCGAGAACAGCCCGGCACCCGACCTGGACGCCATTTACGACGACGTCTACGACACACGGGACGGCTATCCCTTCCTCGCCTGAGACCGAACCTGAAGGGCCGCGTGGCCCGATGGTCCAGGACAATCCAGCGAACCCCAACCCAATTCCGATTCAACAATGGCAGTTTTACAGTACAGAGAGGCGCTTCGCGCCGCAATGACCGAGGAGATGGAGCGCGATGAGCGCGTATTCCTGATGGGCGAGGAAGTGGCCGAGTACAACGGCGCCTACAAAGTCAGCGAAGGCATGCTCGAGAAATTTGGTCCGAAGCGTGTCATCGATACCCCGATCTCCGAGAACGGCTTCTGCGGCCTCGGTGTCGGCGCCGCCATGAATGGCCTGCGCCCGATCATCGAGTTCATGACGTTCAACTTCTCGTTCGTGGCCATCGACCAGATCATCAACAACGCGGCCAAGATCCGCTACATGTCCGGTGGTCAGTTCAGTGTGCCGATCGTATTCCGTGGCGCCAACGGTGCGGCCGGCCAGCTCGCCGCCACGCACAACACGTCCACCGAGAGCATCTATTCGACCATCCCCGGTCTGAAGGTCATTGCTCCGTCCAACCCGGACGATGCCAAAGGGCTGTTGAAGTCGGCCATTCGTGACGACAACCCGGTCATCTTCCTCGAGTCCGAAGTAATGTTCGGCATGAAGGGCGAAGTATCCGACGCGGAGGATTACATCATTCCGATCGGCAAGGCCCGTATTGCGAAGGAAGGAACGGACGTCACGATCGTGGCGCACTCCAAGAGTTACCACATTGCCATGCGTGTGGCAGAGCGCCTCGAGGAGAACGGCTACAGCGCTGAGGTCATCGACCCGCGCACGATCCGTCCGTTGGACATCGACACGATTGTCGAGTCGATCAAGAAGACCAACCGTTGCGTCATCATCGACGAGAGCAACCCGTACGCCAGCATCTCTTCGGAAATCACGTTCCAGATCCAGGATCGGGCGTTCGACTTCCTCGATGCACCCATCAAGCGGATTACCGCCAAGGATGTGCCGGCGCCTTACGCCAAGAACCTGATCGAATACTACATGCCTCAGGAAGAGGACGCCTACCAGGCTTGTTTGAGCGTCATGTACGCCAAGTAAGTCCGCGTAGGGCCTGCGCCCTCCCGAAACGCTTCCGGTGTGCCCGACCGTCCGTCGGCGCTTGAAGCACTGCTCCTGACCCAAGCCCATACAAGACAATGGCTATTGCAGTTGAAATGCCGAAGATGAGTGACACCATGGAAGAAGGTGTCCTTGCCGCGTGGCTCGTTGAAGAAGGAACGTCCATTTCCGCAGGCGATGTCGTTGCCCAGGTCGAAACCGACAAGGCAACGATGGATCTGGAAGTCTATGACGATGGCGTGCTGCTCAAGCGCGTCATCGGAGAAGGCGATTCAGTGCCGATCGGCGGCCTGATTGCCATCCTCGGACAGGAAGGAGAAGACGTTTCCGCCATCCTGGCCAAGTACCAAGGCGGGGGAGATGGGGCATCGGCGGAATCCGCTCCGGCTGCTTCGGAGCCTGCGCCGGCCGTTTCAGAACCTGCTCCGGCTCCTGCCGCTGAAGCGCCTGCTGCGGCGCCCTCCACGGGTGGTCGTGTCAAGGCTTCTCCGCTGGCGCGGAAGATGGCCTCGGAGCAGGGCATTGACCTGGCTGCCATTGCTGGATCAGGTCCGGAGGGTCGCATCATCAAGCGCGACGTCGAAGCCGCCATGGGTGGAACGGCACAGCCTGCCGCGCAACCTGTGGCACCGGCCGAAACGCCGCGTCCTGCGGTCGAGCCATCCGCTCCGGTTGGGGCTCCCGATGGCGCCTACGAGTCGGTACGTATCTCGCAGATGCGCAAAACCATTGCCCGCCGCCTGGCCGAGAGCAAGTTCACCAACCCGCACTTCTACCTGACCGCGGACATCGACATGTCCGAAGCCGTCACGTTCCGCGCAAAGCTGAACGAGAAGGCAGAAGCCCGCGATCTGGGCAAGGTCTCCTTCAACGATCTCGTTACGAAAGCCTGTGCGCTGGCCCTGCGCCAGCATCCGTGGGTCAACGCTTCCTGGATGGAGGCCGAAGGCGAGATCCGCCTGCACAAGGATGTGCACGTGGCCATTGCCGTGGCGGTGGACGAGGGGCTCATCACGCCGGTCATCCGCCATGCCGACCGCAAGGGGCTGACTGAGCTGTCGTCCGAGACGCGAGATCTGGCTACCCGGGCACGCAACCGCGAGCTGCAGCCCGAAGACTGGTCTGGATCGACCTTCTCGACATCCAACCTGGGCATGTTCGGAATCGACGAGTTCACGGCCATCATAAACCCGCCGAATGCCTGCATCCTGGCCATCGGCTCGATCCGCGACGTACCCGTCGTGAAGGATGGCGTGGTCGTGCCCGGCAAACAGATGAAAGTGACGCTGTCCTGTGACCACCGTGTCGTGGATGGAGCCACCGGCGCCGAGTTCCTGAAGACCGTTCGCGGCTACCTCGAGGATCCCGTCACGATGTTGCTCTAAGCCAGCGTCTCGCTTCTTCGTACCCCCAGCGCCCACAGCGCTCTGGGGTGCGATATGCCGACTCGCTCGACCTGACCCGAGGCGTCGATGACGCGCATTGCCCACATTTCGGATATCCACTTCGGCCGGATCGCGCATCCGGGCATCGTGGATGCCATCGTGGCGGACATCAATGCCGCTGGGGTCGATCTGGTGGTGGTCAGTGGCGACCTCACGCAGCGCGCCTTCGGGCATCAGTTCCGGGCGGCGCGTCGCATGCTGGAAGCATTCGAAGGGCCCACCCTGGTCGTTCCCGGCAATCACGATGTCTATCCCTGGTGGAGACTCCTCTCACGCCTGTTCGACCCGCTGCGTCGATACAAACGGCTCATCGGGAAAGATCTGGCTCCGTCATGGAGCAACGAAGACGTGGCCGTGAAAGGCATCAACACGGCCTTCGGTTGGACCGTGCAGGGCGGACGCATTACCGAGCGGGAGCTGGGGCAGATTAGGAACGGATATGACGGCGCCGCGAGCGAGGCCCTGCGCGTCCTGGTCGTGCACCACCATCTGGCCGAACTGATTGCATTGGGCAAGCACGACCTCGCCCGCGGCGCCGAACAGGCCTTTGAAGCCGCGCGGCAGGCCGGTGTGGGGCTCATCCTGTGCGGTCACCTCCATATTGCCCACATCGCGCCGGTGGGACTTCATCCCGGCGACGGCATCATTGTGGCCACGGCCGGCACCTGTACCTCGAATCGCGGCCGTGGCAAGGACAAGGCCGTCAATCACTTCAACCTGATCTCGGTTGACAACGGCGGTCTGCACATCGAAGAACGCGTCTACCGCCCCGAGGAAGACCGGTTCGAGCCCGTGGCAGAGCACCGGTTCGAACGGTAGGACAGCCAGCACCCGAGAGCACCGTTTCGAACGGTAGGACAGCCACCACCCGAGAGCAGCGGTGTAATCGGTAGAGAAGTCAACACTGCGAAGCACCGATACGAAAGGCAGGACGGCCGGTGTCTACTGCATTTCTCTGCCGGGCGGTTCAGCGGTTCACCACGACTCGGCCTGTCAGTACGCTCCGTCCGCTGTCAGCGGTCAAGTGCACGAAGTACGTACCACCCGCCATCGACGACCCATCCAGCCGGACGGTCTGTTTGCCTGCGGTCATCATGCCCAGGCGCTGCTGGCGGACCTCACGGCCCAGTACATCGAACACCTGCAACCGGACGCTTGCAGGACGTCCCAGATTGAATTCGATGGTGGTGGTTTGCGAGAACGGGTTGGGGTAGTTGCCGAGCCAGACATCGGTGACAGGCAATGTCTCGTCCCGGGGATCGATACCGGTCACGACTGCCGGAATCGCGGTGGACCCATCGGTCCTGACGATGGTCAGCGCCACGTCGGCTCCGCGGTAGTGGATCAGCCACAGCGCGGTTTCACCGTCAATCGATGCGAGATCCACGTCAAACACCTCTTCGACGGATGCACCGCCGTCGGAGACCGATACCGCTGTTCGAACGGCAGGAATCGTTGTTGACCGGGCCATGCCGGGAGACAGGTCGCCCATCCACTCCGTTCCGGACCAGTGCTCGCCGACTGAAACCGTCGTTCCGGCATCCAACAGATTGACGAGGATAACGCCTGACGCTCCGGATGCCACAGGTCCCGGACCTGCCGACCGGAAGGACGTGCTGAGGGCGTCGCCCGTCGACGTCGGGTATCGTACGATCATGGCGGGTTCGCTCGGGTCAAACGCTATCGTGCCGCTGATGACCGGGCTCGTACCCGATGCGATCGTGTACGGGCTGGGCAACGCGAGGTCAGGATGAACGAGGAAGGATGCCTTGCCGGACGCTGTTTCCCCAACGTCAAGGCTCAGTATGGGCGTCGATCCCAGGCTCAGGGTCCGCCGGATATCCGCACCCGTCACGTCCACGAACTGGAGTGAAAAGGGCGTCTCCGTCGGCTGCTGGCTGAGGCCAAGGGCCACCCAGAAACCGGCCGGCTCCAGCCCACCTCTCGAACCGAAGGCGCGGGCGGTGATTCCGCTTTCCGTCACGGCTGCAAGCTGCGTTCCGGGCACGAGAGCCCAGGCCACGTCACCCTCTCCTTCACGCTGACGGAGGATGCGGATGCCCACGCCGCTGCCCACGGCGTCCTGCGGGACGCTGGCCGAGAGGGAGTAGGGCTGGGAGCGGGAAAAATCGACGGAACTGTCTACGCGCCACATGGGTGCGGCCAGCGAATTGATGACGGCCTCCTGGTCTACAACGGGAAAACCCTGCTGGCTGACGATGTCCGGCTGATCAAGCAGGACACTGATGTCCGTTGCCGACAACAGGGGGGAGGTGAACGACAGTGTCAGCGGCATGTAAGCCCCCATCATGCCCGTCGGGAAGAGCAGGTCGGAGGTGCTCCCTTCGCGCACCGGCCGCACGATCCGGCCCTGCACGTACGAGGCCGTGCCTGCTTGCGTGGATCGCGTCACCTCCGCTTGTTCCGGAAGGATGAGCGTGCCGTTTTCCATGGAAAGGATGCCGCTCTCAAGGCCAAGCGAGGATGTCAGTTCGAGGGTGGATGGAGCGGTCGCGACACCGATGGTCAGCCTTGGAGATACCCCGGACTGGGCCAGTGTCAATGTGCCGATGGAGGAGGCTTCCGAGAACGTGATGGATTGCTGCTCTCCTTCGGCCCGGATGGCTGTTACCGGAGCAATGGAGCCGCCCACGGTGGCGTCCGCCTTGAAGGTCAGTTCCAGGCCCGCAAAAGTGCCGTCAATGACCAGCTCCCCGGACGCAATGGCCTCGATGTTTCCAGAGACCCGACCTTCCGGCCCGATGGACATCGTGCCATCGGATTGCAGTCGAGCCAACTGGGAACTGACCACCTCCCCGGCAACGAGGGACAAGGCGTCCCTGCCGACAAGTGCGTTGCCGGTCAGGTTGACGTCCACGGGCAAGCCGTCCCCACCGATCAGGATTTCCTCGGCGCTGAACGACCCGAGAAACCGCAGGACGTCGGTCGGGGGGACGGCTGGGGAAGCACTGATGATCAGTGATCTCAGGTTGTTTCCCGCGTCCTGAAGCGCCGCGGGGACATCCAGACGGGATCCTCCGTGCAGGATATCGACGTCATACGGACCCGCCGCAGCGAGTGAACCCGAAATGGACAGTGAGGCGGGAGACGAGGCGTCGGCACGGTGCAGCAGGACAGTTGCCTCTGCATCGAGCGAGACGGTTGCCCCGGAAAGCACGGTACTGCCGCTGAGGGCCATCAGACGATCCCCGACGGCCAGGTTGACGGGGATACGGACCGTATTGGGCACTCCTGCCCGCGAGCCCGCCACCGAAAGCAGACTGGCCACACGACCATTCTGCGGAAGTTCGAGGCCGGCCGTGAGGCTGGATCCCGTGAAGGCGGCATCATGTCCGGTCAACGTGCCGGAGCCCAACTGGTACGCCAGGTGGAACGGCGATGCTACGATCGGGGCGTGGGAAAGGGACCCCGAGCCGCGACGTACCATGGTGGTGGATGCGGCCAGGACGAGATTTCCAGACGATTCGGTCAGGAGACCGGCTCCCCGTTGGCCGAACACCATGCGACGTCCCACGGTCAACTGGAATGCTCCGGCATTCAATCGAATGGTGCCATCGACCCGGAGGTTGTCGACACTCATCGCGGCTCCGAGTACCATGGACGCGTTTCCGCTCCCTGCCAGCACGAGTTCTCCGTAGGCGCCATCCTCCAGTACCTCCAGTCGTGTGGTAGTAGTTTCGGAAGGGGCGTTCCCCGTAATCCGTCCTCCATTGCCCTCGACCATTGCGGTGGAGGAAGACGAAATGCTGATGTCATTTTCGCCCAGGCTGAGTTCTCCCGAATCAAGACGGAGTCGACCGCCCGTCAGACTGAGCGTTACCGGGGTGTCGATCAGCGAGCGGATGCCGACGACGGATCCGCCACCGGCATTCACGCCAAGCAGGGCATCCTGGATGGTGATATTGCTTCCAAGGAAGAGGGTTTGGGTTCCAGACATCACCACGGAACCGGGTTGCTGGGAGATGTCTCCCAGGATGCCGTCCGACGAGCCGTTGGCCTGTGCAGCGTCCGCGTCGAGATAATGATTGCCGGACAGCAGGTTGAGGTTGAACCCGCTCAGGCGGATGTCACCGTTGACGAGGGAGAGCGACTCTGATATGGACAGGTCCGATTCGAGGAAGACATCATCGGTTGAGGTCCGGATGTCCACTACCAGTCGCGGAAGGGTCGTATCCAGAATCAGCCGTGTGCTTCCTCCAAGTACCAGCGCTCCCTCGAACGACCCTGCGGAGGGGTTGCCGGTGTTCGTGGTTTCGATCAGACTGGCAGCATCAGCCACGATTATTCCACCTTGGGGCATTCGCCAGTACCCGTTGGCTCCGAACTGCAGGGCGGTTGATGCCAGGCTCAGTTGATTGGCTGCGGCGTTGCTCCCGGTGGAGATGCCCGTACTGACCGTCCAGTTCGTGTTCTGCAGGGAAGCCTCACGCAGGATGGACAGTGCGGTCTGACCGGATCCAGCCGGTCCACCTACCAGGTATCGGCCCGAGGTAGATGACAGATCACCAACGATTCCGTTGAACCATAGCGTGGAAGTAGTCAGAGCGTCCGTCCCTGTAAGCACGAGGTGTTCGACGTAGCTGGTGCTCCCTTCCAGTCGCAGTTCATTCTGCGCGCCGCCAGCCACCAGCGAACCGGATCCGGAGATGCGTCCGGAAATGAGGTGCAGCTGCCGGCTTCCGGAAAGCACCATGGACTCCTGAAGACGCAGCACGCTGCCCGTATCCAGTCTGAACGAACCGGACGCTTCCAACGGTGTCGAAACCGACAACCCGAAAAGGGCAGGGGAGTTGACCGGGTCCTGCGTGGCGATTGTCAGGTTCCGGACGGTCGAGCCGGCAATGAGTGCTGGCGGATCGAAAAGGGTCGTCGCATTGCCCGAAAATCGCAGATTGAAAGGCACTCCGGCGCTGTTGAATCGGACAGGACCGCTGGAGTCGGTCAGACCCTGTCCGTCCACTTCTCCGTTCTCAGGGACGGTGTCGGACAGGTTGAAGTGGAGTCCCGTTGAACTGGATACCGTGTCATCGAACACCAACGCCGCCCCATTCAGGTCGAGGGCGCCGACCAGGAAGGAAAGTTCACCGCTGACGGACAGAGCAGAACTGCCGGGTGCCATGCGGACGATGGCGCCATCCGAGGCCAGATCGACTGTCAAATTGTGCACGACCCCATTGCCGCCAACGGTCGGACCGTTGCCACCGGAAAGGGATCTCAGGACGACCCTGCCGGATGTAGCTTCGACCCTGCCGGCATTGGAAAAGGAGGGAAGCCCCTGACCTGGAAGAAGGATGATATCGTTGTTTCCCAGAAGCAGAGAGGCCTCTTCTCCCACGACCAACTGATTGGAAACGGTCAATAACGCACTTCCTTCAATTCGTGTGACAGATTGGGGAGCCAGGGTCAACCGGTTGAGTGTGGCCGCGGCATCGATCACGATCACGGATTCCGGAGTCAGGGCATCAGCAGGATCCGTGTCGGCAGGATCAATCAGCCACGTACCGTTTCCGGCCTCGATAGACCCGCCGGCAATGATGACATTCCCCTTGATGGTGGTCGTGCCCAGATCCGCCTGATACGTTCCGGCACTGACATTCAGGTCACCGGAAACGGACAGGGATGCGTTCCCGAGAAGGCTCAGGTCTCCTCCTGAAACCGTAACATCATTGGATACGGAGAGGATGCTGCCCGACTCGACCCGAAGTGCTCCCGATGATGCGCGCAGCGAGCCCAGCAGTGTCGTGGAGCCGAGTAGGCGTACATTGGACCCGGCGGCCACAAGAGACGGGAGCACGCTGCCCTCGAAGCCGGACACAACCTGATCCGTGCTTCCGGAAAACAGTATGGTCCCTTCCGATTCAAGGGCAAAAGAGCCTGAAGAGCGTTCCAGATCGCCTGATAAGGTCATTCTGGATCCTTGTTCAAGGTATACGCCTCCTTGGGCCAGAACAAGATCAGCGACGACCGACACGGCACCCGAAAGGGTCAGGAATCCGCTTGGATCATCCATGAGCAAGGACGGGAGCACGATTGGCGCGTTGGTGGGAGCACGGAGCACGGATGCTCCCGTCAGGCGCAACGGTGTGTCTCCCAGGTCGATCGTGCCGCCCCTGGTTTCAAGCGTTCCCGAGAGATCAACCGGATTCTCGCTTTCGAGTGAAAGGGAGGACGTTTCATCCACCGACGCCGCATTCGAAACGGACACGGTTCCAGACGAAGCGACCTGCAGTACCCCGCCGCCCGAGACGTCCATGCCGGTAAGAAGCAGATCCGCGTCGGAAGTCAGCGTGAGGGTGCCACCGGCGGTGGACAGATGCGTCCACCGTCCCCCGCCGGACAGCGTCACGGTGCCCCCGGTAACCTGCAGGGGTACCACATCCGCTGAAGGGGACACAATCATGGAAAAGCCATCCTCATCGGCCCCGGTTATGAGTCCATCCGAGGAGGAAAAGAGCGGCGCTGCGGTTAGTGCGGAAAATGAGTCCCGAATGCCAAGCCGCGCGGTCCCGGCCAGCGAGAACGCAACCAGCTCCCCTGTCACATCCACTGACTGTGCCGTCAGGTGGGCCGCCTCTTCAAGGTTGATGGTGCTGGCTCCGGTCGCCGACAGCGCACCGTTAATGTCGATGTTCGAGTCCTCATTCAGGGTCAGCGTGGCATCTGAAACCATCATTGCGGCAAAACCGCCGTCGGATGCAAGACGCACGTTGCTGGAGGAAATGGCCGTTGCGGGCCAGATGCCAGATCCGGACAGGGTGCCCGAGGATCCGGTCATCAGCGTGGATGACCCTGAGAAGGAGCCGTCATTCACGGCAGAAAATCCATTGGAGACCAATTCGAGGCCATTCTCGCTCGAAACCGTACCGGTATTCAGCAGGATATCGCTGTCCGGCAGGTCCTCCAGGGTCGTACCCGCCGGGAAGGTGACGGTGGATGCATTGCTGATCCGGCCCGGAATCGTCACCGGAAGGTCGGGCTGGCCGATGATCATCGATCCTGCCAGGTTCTGCAACTCCAGGAAGTGCCCCTGGCCGCCATCAACGTCGGCATCCGATGTCAGGCTCCGCAGGGAAACGACACCCTCGCCGCTCTGAAGCACCGTGCTGCGAGCGGCGCCACCGGCTGTCAGGTCCAGCATCGAGACCGTCAGTTGGCCAGAGCCTGCCTGATTGATGAACACGGAATCGGACGGTTTCCTTACCGACAGGGTCGATTCAAACGATGCCGTTCCTGCCCAAGCCTCCTGGAAGTCCAGTCGGGCATCAGCACCGTCGAAGGCGACAGTCCCCAGGAATGCGACCGATCCCGTGGAGGAAAACTCGAGGGTACCGCTGCCGAGATCCAGGCTGCCTGGGAAGGTGATGGGGTTCTGGTGGTCGAAAACCACACGCAGGCGGCCTGCCTCCGAGGGAAGGAGGTGTGTGCGCTCAACGGCATCCGAACCCTCAAAAACAACCGTTCTGGGCGCATTATTGAATGTAACATTTCCAGTTACATTACCATTGCCCCACCGGATGGAGGCCGTCTGGGGCGGGCGTTTGTCGGAGTTCTGGGGGTGCACGTAATCAGGATTCCCGACCGATGCTTCAAAGACCGGGGTAAGGCCCTGCAGCGCCAGCGTGCCCGATGCGATGCGGAACGTGTGGAGGAAGTTGAGAAGATCAGGCTGCCCGGGGTCGTCGGCATTGACGATACCCTGGCCCAGAACCCATTGGGTCGAGGACCCGGCCACGAACTCGACGACACCGGCGCCGACATCCAGAGCAAATTCCTTTTCCGAAAAACGCACTTCAGAAGCGCCTGCAAAGGATTCCAGTCGGAATTGCATCGATTTACCGCTCCCGGACAACTGGATGCCGTCGGCGTCGTCCCCGTAGAAATACTCGCCTGCCGCCACGCAGATGACCGATCCGGAAGGAAAGGTCGAAAAGGCGAATTCCACGGAGCGCACGGGTGCGGTCAGGCTGCCATCATTGCCGTCATCTCCGTCCGTGGCGTTCACGAAATGAGTGCAGGACTGTGCCTGGACACTTTTGGCGCCCAGGCCGCCGGTCCATGCCACGGCCACCAGGAAAAGGGTAGTGAGTCGCCAGAAACGGGCCATGTATGAAATGAAGGCTGATGGTGCAGTTGACCGGACGGGGAAACTAAGGCTTGATACCCTGTCCCGATCAAGTCGGATATCGGGCGCCGGAGAAGGACAGGAACGGGCCATCATGCCAAGGCCGGACAAGCGGTCAGCGGATGAGGCCGTGATACTTGAATCGAGTGCCCCGGATGCCGATCAAGGTACAAGCGGCGCAACAGGATACCGTGACTCATCCTAGTCACACGATCTTAACTCTCGCGCGTTGTAATTCCCCGGATAATTCGGGATATTTGAAGGATGAAAATCAGGGCGGGAATCGGCAATCTTTTTTGCTGAAAGCCGGTTTTTGGTTGGGTACTCCCACCGTCAGCCGTGTACTCTCCCCTGAAGAATCGCGCCGGAAAATCCCGCCTTGCGGGGTCGTACGATGCGATTAATCCTTTGAAAAACAAGGACTTACCTATCTCAGATTTGACCGCATTGCTAACTGATTTTGCATGTACGCCATCCCGTACTCCCCAGGGAGTGTGGGATTTTCGTGTCTGTAAAAAAATTCGGCACGCGGTCTAGGTAGCGCCGCGCTTTGCGGCGCGGGAAACTCACAACAACCCTTCCTTTCTCTTCATGAAAACCAGAGAGGCACAGTCAATGAACTCACAGAGACTGCTACAGCTCTTGACGAAATCGGTGCTGGCGCTCGTGGTGATGTTTGCCTTCATGGCAACCACCGCAAGTGCCCAGACGATTTTCGTATCCGCATCGAGCGGTATCGATACATTTGACGGTACGTCGCCAAATGTTCAGTCAGGACTCGTCGGTCCCAAGCGCACGATTGCCGCAGCCATTGCGGAAGCCGGTGCGGGTGGTACCATCTCGATCGAAGCAGGTACGTACGCTGAGGATGTCACGGTCACGACCGACCTGACCATCCTCACGACGGCCTCGGGTGGCAACACAACCGTTACCATTGGTACCGGTGGTGGCAATGCACTCGTCCTCGGTAATGATGCCAACGATGACATCAACATTACCGCAGGTGGCGCCAATATCACGACAACCGGTGTTGAAGGCATTGTCTTCCAGCACGGTAACATTGCCATCAGCTCCGGTGCCCTCACCGTCCCTGCTGGTGCACCTGTTACGGTAACGGATGCCAAGATCTCCGGATCTGCTCCTACCTACTCCGGTACGTCGGCCTTCACGTACAACGGTACTACCACCACGGCTCGTACCGTCGGTGTTGAGTTTCCTGCAACGGTTGGTCTGCTCACGATCTCGACGACGGAGCCGATCACCTTCCCGGGTGGATTTGCTGCAGCCGGTATCACGCACACCAGCGTTGCTTCCGGTGATGCCACTTTCCAGGGTAACGTCACGTCTTCCGCTCAGGTCACCACGACCGGCGCTGGCGACATGACGTTCAGCGGAACGCTGACTTCCACCCAGGCTGCTGCCAACGCAGTCAACGTTGGTGATGGTCTGTTCACGGCCGCCAACGTCAACCTCGATGACCTTGGAGGTCTCGTTGTTGCTGCTGGCGAGACGGCTTCCATCTCCGGTCAGCTTCTTCTGCAGTCTGATGTCGACAACGGTGACTTCACCCGTATCGACAACAACGGTACGCTGACGGTCGGATCGGTCGTTCTCCAGAACATCGACACCACGGTTGGTGTCGCTTCCGGTACGAACACCGACATCCACACGATTGCAAACGATGGTACGCTCAATATCACGTCTGTAAGTGAGGACCTCGATTCTTCGACCACCGCTGGCGCCGCTGCCACGGACCGCATCAGCGCCATCTTCGCGCTGACGAACAACACCGGTACGTCCCGCACGACGTTCTCGAACGCTGTTACCATCTCCGGTACGGTTCAGAACGCCATCGCTGCTCCGAACGGTGTCTACTTCAACGGTGGTGGCACGCTGAACGGCGATGTCAACAACGCTGGTGGTTTCGTCATCGGTACGGGCGGTACGCTTGAACTGACGTCGGACATCGCTGCTTTCACGCAGGTTGGCGACATCAACGGTTCCGGTACGCTTCTCATCTCCGGCGATGCCAACATCCCGGGTACGGGTCTTGACGCTGACGGCAACGTCACCATGACGGGCAACACCAACAACGCCGGTACGACGGTTGTTGATGGAGTCCTGACGGTCAACGGCCGCACGGCCGGTCCTGACTTCACCGGTGCTGTCACCGTTGGTGGCGACCTCGTGGTTGCTTCCGAAGGTTCCGACTTCGCTGCTGGCGTCACGGTTGGCGGCAACGCCACGCTCGACGCTGATGCGAACGGTGGTGACGGTCCTGACTTTGCTGGCATCCTGAATGTGACCGGCAACCTGACCGTTACTGACGATACTGACGTTGCTGGCGCCTTGACCGCCGCCAATGTTACGGTCAACAGCAATGAGGCCCTGAACCTGACGGGTGCTGGTCTCAACCACAATGTCTCCGGTACGCTTAACGTCAATGGCACCTCCAGTGTGGTAGTGACGGCTGCTGCCGGTTCGACGCTGACGGTAGATGTGACCGTTATCGATCAGAATGCTCTTATCGACCTGAACGCAGGTAACACCTACGTTGCCCAGGGTAACTTCACCGGTGGTATGTTCGACGGAACGGGCGCAGGCGCCACGTTGCGCGTTGAACTGCCTGCTTCAGGTGCTTCGTTCTCTCCGGGTCCGAACACGCAGGTCAACGACTTCCGCGTCCAGGGTAACGAGCGTACGCTCACCCTTCTCCAGTCCTTTGAAGTCCAGAACGACTTCTTCGTGGCTGACGATGCTACGATGTCCCTCACCAACCGCCTCGTCCGCATGACGGGTGTTGCTGATGGAACGGGTCTCGTTGAAATCGCAACGGACGCACAGATCACGGCAACGGACATCTCTGGTGCCATCTCCTTCGAAGGCGCCGCAGGTGCCCTCTTCACGATTTCCTCCGATGTTGGCGGTCAGGACGTTGGTACGCTTACCAACCTCGTGATTTCCTCCACGGCAGTTGGTCCGGCCAACAAGGTATCTGTTGACGAAGATGTCACCATCACCGGTGTCATCAACCTCGTCGAAGGTGGTCTGACGATTCTTGGTGGCGACACCATGACCTTCACCGGTGCAAGCGCTGGTATCTCCCGCAACGTGGGTGGTAACAACACGACCATCACCGGTACGACCGCTGGTATCTACGACCTTACCTATACGGGTGTCGGTCCGGCTGCCAACGGCGCTGAGTTTGTTGATCCTGGTACGAACGTCATCGACGACCTTACGGTCAACGTGACGGGCGGCGCCATGACGCTGAACCCTGCTGTCGGCATCAACGGTAACTTCACCGTCGGTTCTGCTTCCATCGCCACCATCGTTGGTGGTCTGACGGTAGGCGGCAACATGACGGTCAACGCCGTAACCGCTACCGATGGTACGGTCAACGGTGCTGGTACGGTTACCCTCGGTGGCGCAGGCGCTACGCACACGGTCAACGGTACCGTTCTGGCTCCTGTAGTATTCGCTGCAAACGCTACGGTGAATGGCAACTCGTCCAACAACGTCGAGTCCAACATCAGCAATGCCACGGTCAACACCGGTACCACGGTAACGATTGCTGGCCTGCAGGAAATCCTCGGCGACCTGACGGTCAACGGTACGCTTACGCTCGGTCTGACCGACGCTGACGGCGCTGGCGCTGACGACCAGGATGTCGAAGGAGACGTCTTTGTTGACGAAGCCGGCTCCCTGACCCTCACGAGCAACGTCTCTGTTGCAGGTGGCGGTCTGGCCGCAACTGGCTTCGCCGTAGGTAACGGTGGTGCAGGTTCTGCAGCACTCGACCTCGGTGGCAACACGCTGACGCTTTCCGCAGGTACCTCCTCGTTCACGGCTGATGCCGATGCTACGATCGGTGCCACGGGTACGATTCGCGTAGCTGCTGCAACGACGATCGGTTCGGACAACACGGCTTCGGGTACGGCCCGTGCCATGCTGCCGAACGTCAACATCGACGCTGTCGGTGCTTCCCTGTCCTCCGACATCGGAGTGAACGGAACGCTTGACTTCGACGAAGACTTCACGATCGGTACGTTCGACATCTGGCTTGCCGGCGATGCCACGTTCGTGGATACTGCTGGTAACGCACAGCTAGACATCATCGGTACGACGGGCCGCTTCATCACGCTGGGTACGACCCTGACGATGGCGGAAGACGTATCGGTTCCGAACTTCCAGCTCAGCTCCACCGGTACGACGACGCTGGCCGAAAACGGCGCAGCTGCCTCGTACGACTTCTTCGTTGACAACAACGGAGCAGGAACGGGTGAAGCCGAGTTCAATACGGGTACGCTGGACCTCGGCGGTCAGGACTTTGTTGTCCGCGACACCGACGGTGCTGACGAAAGCCTGATTGACTACAATGGTGGTACGATCTCCGGCAGTGGTCGCTTTGTCGTCATGGATGACAACGACGGCAATGGTGGTATCGACACCGACACGGCCTCTGAGATGGCCTTCGTCAACCTCCGCGTCCAGGTCGGTGCTGCCGATGCTGTTGCTGGAGACGCCAACGACGGTCTCGACATGAGCGCTTCCGACGTCATCTCCGTTTCCGGTACGCTGGAACTGGACGGTGGTACGATCTTCATCGACAACGGTGCTACCAACGACGGTACGTTCACGATTGCCGATAACGCTCGCATCATCCGCGACTTCGGTGTATTCGACGCTACGGCTGGCACGGTTAGCCCGACCTTCGGTGGCAATGCCATCACGGTTGAGTACGACGATGCTGTCACGACCGGTCGCGAACTGCCGGGTACGGTTGCTGAACTTCAGCTCGACGCTGCCATCACGATGGCTGACGATGCTGACCTGACCCTGACCACGCTCGACATCAACGCCGCAGGTTCCAACCTCGACGTCGATGCTGACAACGGTACGGTCTGGACCATCACCGACGGTGGTGTTGTTCAGCTCGCCCACGGTGCAGCCGCTCCGTTTACCGCTGGTGCCGGCGCTGCCGGTTCCGACGATGGCGAGATCAGCTACGCCGGTGCCTACAGCATCCTCGTTGACGGTTCGTCCACGAGCTCTGCTCAGGTATGGCAGGGATCGCCTTCCGACGTTACGGTCTCCGGCGCAGGTGCTGTCACCCTGACCATGGGTGGTAACGCTTCTGCTGGCAACGTGACGGTTGGTGCAGGCGAAACGCTGGCCATGGGCACGCGCACGCTGACGCTCACGGGTAACCTGACGCAGAACGGTGCTGTAACGGCAACGACCGGTACGCTCGCGTTCGCAGGTACCACGGCTCAGTCGTTCACGCTTCCTGCAGGTGGCAACACGCTGCCGAACGTGACCTTCAACAACCCGATGGGTGTTGACGTCACCGGTGGCAACCTGAATGTTTCCACGCTGGCAACGTTCACGCAGGGTAACGTTCGTACGGGTACGAACGCTCTCGTGCTGAACCACGCAAGCACTGGTGCTCAGGGCTTCACGCAGACCTCAGGTGGTGTTGTCGGTAACGTCCGCAAGTTCATCATCGGTGGCGCACTTGGTGCTCCTGCCGACCGCATGACCTTCCCGACGGCCGCTTCCGACGGAACCGCTCGTCCGGTTGCAATCACCTTCAACCAGCCTAACCAGATCGGTGCAGCTGCTGTTGCTGGTGGCGTTGGCGCCAACCCTGCCGGTTTCAACACCAACACGGGTATCTCGCTGACGGTCAACCACATGGAAACGTCACCGGGTGGTAACAACAACCTCCCGCTGACCACGGTGGACAACCTGGCAAACGATCTCACGATCGCTCGCTACCCTGACTTCCACTGGCTGATCACTTCCAGCAGCACGCTTTCGCCGTCGGTTGATTACGACATCGAACTGAATGCAGCTGGTTACGCAGCCTTCTCTGGCGAAGACATTGAGCGCACGCGCACGATCCGTCGCCAGGGTGGAGCCACGACGAACTTCTGGTTCCTCGTAGGTGGTGGTGTTGCAGCCAACAACGACAACTTTGCAAACAGCGCAACCAACCCGGTTACCGTTGTTCGTAACGCTGTTGGTGCTCTGAACTCCGGCAACGGTGTTCTCTTCACCATGGGTCTCGAATCCAACATGGCCGTCACGAATCCGGCTGCTGTTTCCGTCAACAACGGTGCTTCCGCTACGGTAGACCTGTCGACGGTATTCAGCGGCGGTACGGGCGCCTATACCTACGCAGTCACCTCTGGTGATGCTGCGATCGCTACGGGTGCTGCCGCAGGCAACACGCTGACGATCACGGGTACAGGTGCTGGTGCAACGACCGTCACGGTAGTTGCTACGGACGCCCTCAATGACACGCGTACCGCTACGGTTGCTGTCACGGTCAACCCGGCTCTGGCCGCTGGTTCGATCTCGGCAGTCGCCCTGAACGCTGGTGGCACCTCGACGGTTGACCTGTCGACGGTATTCACCGGTGGTGCTTCCCCGGTTACCTACGCAGTCACCAGCTCTGACGCTGCTGCTGCCACGGGCGCCGAAGCATCCGGAACACTGACCATCACGGGTGTTGCTGCTGGTTCCGCTACCATCACGGTAACGGCTACCGACGCTACGTCCCAGACGGCCACCGCTACGGTTGCTGTCACGGTCAACGCCGCCATGTCTGCAACCAACCCGGCTACGGTCACGCTGACTGAGGGAGCTTCCTCAGACATCGACCTGTCGACGGTATTTGCAGGTGGCGACGGTACGTACTCGTACACTGTCTCCTCCGCCGCCACGAACGTCACGGCTGCCGTTGCTACGGGAACGCTGACGGTCACGGCTGCTGAAGCCTACGCTGCTGGTACGACCATCGGTACGGTTGACGTAACTGTCACCGCTACGGACGGAATCGGCTCGAGCGTCTCTGCTACGGTTACGGTTGACGTCCTTCCGGTCCTTGGTGACCTGGACGGCTCCGGTGCACCGAGCGCCGCTTCTGCTTCGATCGCCCTGGATTACTTCCTGGGTCTGACGACGCTGACGGCCAAGCAGCAGGTTGCTGCCGACTTCAACGGCGATGGTTCGGTCAACGCATTTGACGCTGCCCTCATCTTCAATGCCTTCCTGAATGGCAAAGATGAGCTGACGCCGAATGTTGCTGCCAACCTCCAGTTCGGCACCATCGAGCATGCAGAAGGAATGATCAACATTCCGCTGCAGATCGCTGGCGACCTGAACGACGTTGTTGCTGCCAGCTTCATGGCTGACATCGATCCTGCCAAAGCCAAAGTGGTCGCTGTAACCAGCGAACTCGACAGCGAATGGATCGTCAAGCACACGGTAAGTGAAGAAGGACAGGTCCGCATCGCGGTTGCCGGTCTTGGTACGATCCCGACCGAGGGAACGATTGCCACGATCTCGGTACAGCTGACGGATGCTGGCGCTGCCTTCGATCTGGTAGCTGACGGATCGGTCAACAACAACGCTCTGTCTGCACTCGATGCAGTAGAAGTTGTTGAACTGCCTGACTCCTTCACGCTGCAGGGCAACTACCCGAACCCGTTCAACCCGACCACCACCATCCAGTTTGATCTGCCTCAGTCTGCTGACGTCGAGGTACAGGTCTACGACATGGTCGGTCGTCAGGTGATGACCCTGCCTGCGCAGAACATCGCCGCCGGTTCGAACCGTTCGGTACAGCTGAACGCCTCGCAGCTTGCTTCTGGATCGTACTTCTACCGGGTCATCGCTCGGATGGAAAGCAAGACCTTCGTTGAAACGGGACGCATGCTCCTGCTCAAGTAAGTCTGAACTGAGGAAGGGCGCCGCCGCTCAGGCGGCGGCGCCCCGAATCAGGCAAACCATCTAAGCAAAACACCCAAAGAAGAGCGAGAATCCAATGCAAAAGCTAATTTCGAAATGGATGCAGACGACCTTCCTTCTGGCGACGGTCGTACTGTTCGGTGCTTCTACCGCGTTTGCGCAGGTAACGGCAAAAGTCGGAGAGGTAACCGGTCGTCCGGGTGAAACAGCATCAGTTGCAGTGAGTCTCTCGGGTGTGGAAGGCAGCGCGGCGGTTCAGTCGTTCGGCTTTTCTGTGGCTACTTCGGGAGCCGGAGTCACCTTCACAGGCGTATCCACCATGGGTACCACGTCTGGTGACGCAGGCTTCACAGTAGGCGCAAACACTACCAATGGTAACGTTGGGGGCTTCTCCACCGGTACCAACATCACTGCCTCGGGTACGGTTGTGTACCTGAACTTCAGCCTTGACGCTGCAAGCTCAGGAACCATGACCCTGGCTGGTTTCACGGTCAACGGAGCTGCTGTCGCAGTAGACCCGTCTGCATCGTTCACCGTTTCCAATCGGATCATCGCTGCAGGCACCGCCTCTGTAGGCGTAGGCAGCAGCTTCATGATTCCGATCGATCTGGAAGACGCCCTGGTTTCGGCTGACGGCGTTGTTTCCTTCAGCATCGACCTGAACTACGATCCTTCCGTCATGTCCATTGACAAGACGATGGGATCCAATGGTGTTGTCAACGCCGGTACGCTTTCTGAAGGCGCCACCGTCAACGGCAACGATATCGATGCTGATACCTACCGCATCGCCGGTTTCACCGGTAGTGCCATCACCGGTTCTGGAACGCTGGTCTACGTTGCTGCCACGGCAGCAGCCACCGCTGGCATGCAGAACCACACGCTTACCAATGTTGTCTTCAATGGTGGTACGCCTGTTTACGCAGCACGCTCGGGCATGCTGACGGTCAACGCCGTCAACTTTGCTCCGACGTTCACGGCTGAACTGGCTGATACTTCCATCCTCGAAGACAGCGGTACGTTCACCTTTGACTACGATGCAACGGATGCCAACGGCGATGCGCTTACGTACTCGCTGAACGGCCCCGGCGCCATCGATGCCACCACCGGCGTTTACACGCTGGATCCTGCTGGCAAAGCTGGCGCTCATACCATCGAAGTTTCCGTAACGGACGGAACGAACACGACGATGACTTCGGCTACGCTGACTGTCAAGCAGGTTGACCTGTTTGAAGCCAACCTTGCCGGTTTCAACGAAGTGCCTCCGACGCAGACGGTTGCTTCCGGTTGGGTAACCATGCGCATGGTAGCCGAAGACGGCGCCCTTGACGTGACCTTCAACGCGATGAACCTGTCTGCTGACATGACGGGCGCGCACATCCACCTCGGTGGTGTTGGTCAGAACGGTGGTGTCTCCCTGAACCTCGCCCCGACGGGCACCTCCTTTACCACATCGTACGACATCACGGGTAACACCGATCTTGTCAACGCGCTGCGTAGTGGCGGTGCCTATGTCAACGTTCACACCACCGCTTACCCGGCTGGTGAGATTCGTGGACAGGTGCTGGATGCAGGCAACTCGGCTCCGGCTGAAACTGCTTCCATCGCTCCGGCTCTGGTCAACGTGGCAGGCGATCCTGGCGATAACGCCTTCTCGATCTCCTGGCTGCCTGTTGCCGATCCGGATGGCGACACGGTGAACTACCTGATGCAGATTTCTACGGATGCCAACTTCACCAACGTTGTAGAATTCAACAACTTTGGTCAGACCAACGGCATCGCATTCACCATCGGTGAAGCTGCCGAGATCTACGACTTCCTGGCCGACAACGACCCGGGTTCTGTAGAGATCGGTGGTTCCCAGACGTTCTACCATCGTGTCATCACGACGGACGGTTCGCTCTGGAACGCCGGAGCCGCCGCTGCGACCTCTCTGCGTCGCGGCCTGGTTACGGATACCGAAGGTGGTGTAGAACTGCCTGCAGAGTTTGCTCTGAATGGCAACTACCCGAACCCGTTCAATCCGACGACGTCGATCTCTTTCGATCTGCCTGAAACGGCTGACGTGACGGTCCAGCTTCTTGACCTTCTTGGTCGCGAAGTCATGGCCATCCCGAGCCAGACCATGCAGGCCGGAGCTGGCCAGACGGTCCAGATTGACGCCTCGAGCCTGTCCTCGGGCATCTACCTCTACCGCGTGATTGCACGTGGTGCGAGTGAGACCCACATGCAGGTCAAGACGATGACGCTTCTCAAGTAAGCTCACATCGCCTTAGAGTTGGAGCGGGCGCGGATCTTTCGATCCGCGCCCGCTTTGCTTTTATACGATTTGTACCGAATTCCTTACCAGATACCCATGCCGAAGCGAATCATCACTGCGTTGGTCCTGATGGCCGTCATTGCAGGGCTGACCAATGCAAGAACGGCGCAGTCCCAGGTTGCGGACACCGTCGGTGTAGAGATGGCCATGTATCGTATCGGTGCTGATTCAGCCCGTGTGGTCCTGACGGTGGGTAAAGAGGCACGAATGCTGCCTGAACCCCTCAAAGCGTTCCAGTTCGAATGGTCGTTGACCTCGAATCTTGAGTACCTGGGACTGGTGAATACCACGGGGCTGGCAGCGGAACCGGGATGGACGGTTGCCGTGAATCCGGAGAAAGGACGGGTAGGAGGCTTTTCCTCCTCGAATAATGCCCTTGACAGAGCGGGGGATATCCTTGTATTTGACCTGCGTCTGTTGATTGATGACCAACCCGCCGAAGTGTGCCTGCTTGGCATCAGGCTGAATTCGGACAATCCCATTGCAGAACCTGACAGCATCTGCCGGGTAATCAATCTGTAATGAATCATTTGTAGGGGAATAGCCGATCGACGCACGATTGCGGCATCACTATATTCCCTGAGCCATCTCAAGAACGACCTACCTTTCAGCGCATGACCAAAGGGCTACGATTCTTTCTGACACTTCTTTTCGCTCTCGGCATCTCTTCCTCCGTTTCGTTCGGACAGGTCGAGGTTTCTTTTCCGGCCATTTCCGGATCGCCGGGGCAAACGGTAACGGTCCCGTTGTCGTTGTCCAATGTTGAAGCCACCTCCGGTTTCAACGCCATGTCATTCGATGTGGTCAGCTCCTCCGCATCCCTCATCTACAAGGGGGGGACGGCCAACAACACGCTGGTCTCTTCGGCAGGTCTGTCTTCCACCTTCAATGCGGTCGCGGACGGCGACAACAACAACCGCGCTGGTGTATACGGTTCCTCACTCAACGCAGTAACCACTTCTGGTGTAGTTGCTTATCTCTCGTTCGAGATTGTGGCCATCGAAGAGGGCGTTTCGGTTGAACTTCAGAACTTCACGCTGGCACTCAGTGCAACCTCCTACACGGTCACGCCGGCCGTTCCTTCCACGGGTCTGAATGCCTCGAACAGCCCGGTAGCCACGGATGATGCCTACTCGGTTGCGGAAGGTGGAACGCTTACCATCGGTGCTGCAACGGGAGTCCTTTCCAACGATTCCGATGCCGATGGCGATGCCCTGACGGCAACGGTCGGTACGGCTCCTTCCAATGGAACTCTCACGCTGAATGCAGACGGTTCGTTCGAGTATGTCCATGATGGCTCCGAGACCCAGTCGGACAGCTTCACCTATTCGGTCAGCGACGGCTCCACATCGGATGCCGGTACGGTGACGATCACGGTCACTCCTGTCAACGACCCACCGGTGTTCACCCAGGAAGTGGAAGATTCCACTGTTGACGAAGGAGGACTCTTCTCGGGCCAGTTCATGGCCACGGATGCCGAAGGCGATGCCATCACCTATTCCATCCTTTCCGGTCCTTCCGGTGCTGCCATCAACGCTTCCTCCGGCGCCTACGCTTATCTGGCGACAGCAGGATCGGCGGGTTCGTATACCGTCCAGGTGCAGGCCTCCGATGGTACGGATGCATCGACATCCTCGTTTGAACTGACGGTCCGCAGTGTCAAGCAGTTTGAAACTACACTGAGCGGATTGCACCAGACTTCCGTCGTTGCGACGGCCGCTGCCGGATCCATGATGGCAACGTTTGTAGAGAACACCAATGAACTCAGCGTCAGCGGTTCGTTCTCCGGCCTCAGCTCCATCCTGGCTTCCGCACAACTCATGATGGGAGGTACGACAGAAGCAGGAACCGGTGTTCTCAATCTGACGGCATCTCTTTCCGGTGCTGGCAACGGTGGCACGTTCGAGTCAGCCTCCAACACGTTCGATCTGGATACGGTTACCCTGCCGGGCGGCATTTCGCCCGCCATGGTTGCTGCGGCCCTTGATGCCGGACAGCTGTTCGTGAATCTGCGCTCGTTCAACAACCTCGATGGCGAACTTCGTGGCCAGCTGCTGCCGGCAGCCAACCAGGCACCGTCCACGGTGAGCCTGTCAGGGCCAAGCGCGGTAACGGTAACAGGGGAGCCCACCGATGAGGCATACGCCCTGACCTGGACGCCGGGAACGGATCCTGACGGCAACAGCACGAAACTTGTGCTGGAGGCATCCTCCGACATCCTGTTCGGCTCTTTCATGAGCGCCAGTGATGTCAGTGTCACGACGGGCAGCACGGTGTCCTTCACGGTTGCCGATGCGGCTGCCATGTTCGATGTACTCAGCGGTGCCGTACCCGGAAGCGTACCACTCGGTGGAAGCGAAGTCGTCTACTACCGCTTGCAGCATACCGATGGTGCCGCCATCAGCACGTCCACGCCCATCGCCGTCACCCTGACGAGGGGTACGGTAACCGACACCGAAGACAGTTCGCTGCCGTCGGAGTTCGTGCTGCGTGGCAACTACCCGAACCCGTTCAATCCTACAACCACCATTTCCTTCGACCTTCCGGAAACGGCGGATGTGCAGGTGGATGTACTTGATCTCCTGGGTCGCACCATGATCTCGGTGCCCATGCAGAGCATCAGCGCAGGAGCCAATCGTTCGGTCAGCATTGAAGCATCGGATCTTACGTCGGGCATCTACATGTACCGGGTCATGGCTCGTGGGGTGTCCAGCACCTGGGTCAAGACCGGCACGATGACGCTGATCAAGTAAGGCCGTACCGGTGAGCGACAGGGTGCGGGACTGGCTGGTATTCAGCGATGTCCACATCCTGGTAGTGGCAGCGGGCTGGATGCTGGGCAACAGCGCTGTATTCGATGCGGCGCTTCCGCCGTCATTCCTCGCGTTGGCCTGTGTTGGCGCTTTTCTGGTATATCGCGTGGACAGGCTCCTGGTAGCGTCTCCTGAGGATCTCCTGAATGCGCCTGACCGCGTCGACTTCTCCCAACGCTATCGGTGGGCCCTTCTGGCCGTTGCGCTCGTCCTGACGCTTCTTGCGGCGCTTCTGGCTGTCACCATGCAGGTGCTCTGGCTCGAAGTCGCATGTGTCATCGGCGCGTTGGGTGTGATCTATCCGCTGCGGATCCTTCCAGGAGGCAGACGTCCCAAGGACGTGGCCTGGCTCAAGACGGGCCTTATTGCAGCATGCTGGATTGGCGGGGGCGTTGTCCTTCCCATGATGCTTTTCGGAAGCGGCACATCAAAGGAGATCGTTGTGGCCGCTGCGCTTTACCGAACGCTGTGGATCCTGCCGAACCTGTTGGCGGCCGATTGGCTGGACCGGGAAGGGGATCAAAAGGCGGCTTCGGGAAACCTGGTGGTGAACTGGAGTGCGCGCCGATTGCGGACCGTCTTGTTCCTTCTTCCGGTCATGGCAGGTGGGTTTGCAATGGGCCTGGTCTGGGCTGGGGTCCCCATTGCAATCATGGCCATTGATCTGACAGGGTTCCTGTTGCTGGTACGGGCCGCATGGCGCACCATCCAGCAGACAGGACTCGACGGAGGTGGGATGGCAGGTGCCACCGCGTCCAGGATGGTGCTGCTCGATCTGTGGGTGGCATGGCCCGTCCTGGCCTGGATTCTGGTTCTGGCAATGGGGTAGTCCACGCTGCCCCGCGGTCCGACGATTGGGGAGGCTCGAATGACCGTTCAGGCAGGAAACCAAACCCCTCCACAAGGGTCTGTGTACTTTGCGCGTTCCATTTTGCCCATCGTCCGGCGTTTCCGCCTCCCCCGTGACTCATTCACACATTGAAATGCGAAGATCCTCCTTTTTCTGCTCCCTGCTCGTGCTGTTCGGCATGACGATTCCCTTTGCCTCGGCACAGGAAGCGGAGATGGCACTGGCCTCCAATCAGGGTACACAATCCGTACCAGTCCAGATTGATCTTGATCACGCCGCTTTCGCGCTCGAAGCACAGAGTTCGCTGGTCGAATTCTACATGTCGTTCGAGGCCACGACGCTGATCTGGGAAGCAACCGATCAGGGTTTCCTGGCCGAGTTGCCAGTGGGAATGAACATTGTCCGGTCCACGCAGGCCGGCATGGCCGACAGCCCAGAAGAGCCGGTCTGGCAGGATGATCTGACTCTGAGCTTCCTGATGGCGGACACAACGGGCATGGCCGAAGGCCAGCACTTCGTGCATCAGGTGCGCGCCGCCATTCCTCCCGGAGAATACGAGTTGCAGGTTCGCGTGCCGGAAGACCCGGCCTCGGATCGGATCGGTGTGGAAATGAGACGCGATGTGCTGGTACCGGATTTTGCTGGCGATGGGCTGGTCGGCATTTCCGATGTCACGCTGGCATCTTCCATCCAGCAGAGCCAGGACCGGGAGAATGTGTTCTGGAAGAACGGTCTGCTCATCCGCCCGAACGCCAACCAGTTGTTCGGCTCGGGCCTGAATACGCTGTTCTATTACGCAGAGGTGTACAACCTGGACCAGGTTGCCTCGAACAGCGGCAAATACACGGTCTTCACGTACCTCTCCGATGCCAACCTGCCGCAGCCGATGTCGCAGTACCAGAAGCGGTCCAGCCGCGATCTGCGCTCGCCTGACGTTCTGGTAGGCACGTTCAACATCCGTGAACTGCCGAGCGGGTCCTATTTCCTGCGCATTGCCATCCTGAACGAGGACAACGAGTCCATTGCCGAGCAATCCCGCAAGTTCTTCGTCTACAACCCGGATGTGGAGCGTGAAAGTCAGGTGGTCTCTCTCGAAGAATCGTTCGAGACCAGCCAGTATGCCCGGATGACGGAAGAAGAACTGGATCGGATGACGGAGCATGTAGAGGTCATTGCCACCGATGCCGAACGTCGTCGCCTGCGCAGCATCCGTGACCAGGATGAACGTCGGCGCTTCTTCATGCAGTTCTGGAATGTGCGCGACCCCAACCCCAACACCCCGGTCAACGAATACCAGGACGAGTTCTATTCGCTCATCCAGTACGCCAATGACCGCTACACCAACAGTTTTTCCGAAGGCTGGCAGACGGATCGTGGTCGCATCCTGATCCGCTTCGGCGCACCGACAGCCATCGATCCGCACCTGTTTGACCGCGGGTTCGAACCGTACGAGATCTGGGAATACAACAATATTCCGGGAGAAGGCCAGGCCCAGTTCATTTTTGCTGATCTGGACGGATTCGGCTCCTTCGAACTCATCCACTCCACGGTCACAGGCGAACGCAAGTCCACCAACTGGATGGACGAGATCCGCAAATAAGTCTTTTAGTCATCATGGAAAGTGGCGCAGGGTCATTCCCGGCGTATTTCATGGAGATTTGTGTGGGTCGGGTCGCCGGAAGGCGACCCGACCCACATCTGCTTCAGGCCCGTTCCGTATTTTTGTCGTTTCGGAATCACCCGTCCATCGCTTGGCGCTGATTGTCGCCTAGCCTCCTTCATCGCACTGACTGCTTCCACGCATCATGACGCCTGACCACACTCCCATCGAGTCCTTCTCCGACCACATCGGCGAGACCGTTACCCTCCGGGGATGGCTCTACAACAAACGCAGCTCCAAGGGGCTTCACTTCCTCGTGCTGCGCGATGGCACGGGCCTATGCCAGTGCGTGGTCAATGAAGGGGAAGTGGATGAGGCCAGTTGGGAAGCAGCGAGCGAAGCAACACAGGAAAGTTCGATGGAGCTTACCGGACTGCTTCGTGCAGACGAACGGCAGGTAGGCGGCGTGGAGATGCAGGTCACCTCCATGAAGCTTTTCCAGAAAGCGGAGGACTACCCCATCACGCCAAAAGAGCACGGGGTCGACTTCCTGATGAACCATCGCCACTTGTGGCTCCGGAGCCGCCGGCAATGGGCCATCCTGAGGGTCAGGAACCGTGTCATCATGTCCATCCATGAGTTCTTCCAGGAGAAGGGCTTCCTGCAGATGGACGCGCCCATCCTGACGGGAACGGCGGTCGAAGGAACGTCGACACTGTTCGAGATGGAATACTTCGGTCGCTCGGCGTACCTGACGCAGTCAGGACAGCTGCACGGCGAAGCTATGGCCATGGCATTCGGCAAGATCTACACGTTCGGTCCGACCTTCCGCGCCGAGAAGTCCAAGACGCGCCGTCACCTGACGGAGTTCTGGATGATCGAACCGGAGATGGCGTTCTACGACCTCGAGCATACGATGCAGCTGGCTGAGGACATGCTTTCGCGCATCGTCTCGGACGCACTGCGGGATTGCCAGACGGAGCTCGAAGTGCTCGAGCGCGACCTGGAGCCGTTGAAGCGTTCCATAGGTGGCTATCCGCGTGTGACGTACACCGAGGCGGTCGATCTGCTGCATTCGGACAAGACGAAGACGATGGTGGAAGACAAGATTGCTTCCATCGAGCAGGAGAAGATTGACCTGGAGAAAGAGCGCGAAGAAGGCAAGGCCGCGTACGGGCAGGCCAAGAAGTGGCAGAAGCGCAAGATTGATGCACGCGAGATCGAGATCCAGGTTCGACTGAACGATATCGAGGAGGAACTGCGCAACCTGCCGAAGTGGCTCGAATCGGCCCAGAACTTTGAATGGGGTACCGACTTCGGAGGCTCGGACGAAACACTGATCACCTGGCACTATGATCGCCCGATCATTGTCCACCGCTTCCCGGCGGTATTCAAGGCGTTCTATATGAAGCGCGATCCCGAGGATGATCGGCTCGCGCTGGGCATGGATGTGCTGGCACCTGAAGGTTACGGCGAAATCGTGGGTGGCGGCGAACGCGCGACGGATCTCAAATTCCTGCAGGAGCAGGTCAAGGCCCACGGATTGCCCGAGGAAGCGTTCACCTGGTACTTCGACCTTCGTCGCTACGGCTCCGTACCCCACGCCGGATATGGCCTCGGACTGGAGCGCACGGTCACGTGGATCTGTGGGATCCACCACCTGCGTGAGACCATTCCGTTTGCACGCACGCTGGACAGGCTCTACCCCTGATTCACGGGCGGGTACGGCACGGGGCTTGCAGTACTATCAGGAAACGCTGCTGATGCGGCGTGATTGACGCATTTTTGCGCACTCAAACCATTGATACCCATGATTGCTGCCTTCAATACCATGCGCCACCGACCATCTTTCAGCACACTTTGCGTTCTCCTGCTTCTGGGATCGCTGTTTGTCGCGCCAGTCAGCGCACAAGAGCGCGCCTACACCGTAACAGTGTCCGGGGAGGGAATCATCAAGACGGCGCCGGACATGGCAACTGTGTGGTTTGCCGTGCTCACCCATCATGACTTGCCGGAACGAGCGCGATCCCTGAATGCCGATGCGTCTGCTTCGGCCATGAACGCCGTTCGTGCCCTGGGCATCGACGACAAGGACATCCGGTTGGAGGGCCTGCAGCTTACGCCGCGTCGTGTGTATGACCCGGATCGGCGCATTTACGAACAGGATGGCTTCGAGGCCACGCGGACGGTGCAGGTCATCGTGCGCGATCTGGATGTCCTGCCGGACATGGTGGCGGCTGTTGTGAAGGGCGGCGCCAACCAGATCAACAACATCCAGTACGGTCTGGATGATCGTGCCGGCATTGAACTCGACGTGCTGGCACGTGCCGTTCAGCGTGCCAAGGAGAAGGCTGCCGTCATGGCGGGCGAACTGGGCTGGGCGCTCGGAAAGGCCATCCAGGTCAATGAGCAGGGCGTATCCGTTCCGCAGCCGCGCGTGCGCATGGAAGCCATGGAAATGGCTGCGATGGCCAAGGATGAGGGCGGTAATCCCGATGCATTTTCCGCTGGCGAACTCGAGGTTCGCGCCTCCGTCACGGTAGTATTCCTGCTGGCGGATCCGGATCAGTAGGACAGGACAGACAAAAAAAGGGGGCCGTCGCCTGTGGCGACCGCCCCCTTCATCATTTCCGGCGTGCCGGAAAGCCTATTTCTTGAACCACTTGTTGTAGACCCAAAGAATGACAAGGGCGCCGAGGGTCGCACTCAGGATGGAGCCCAGCAAACCGTTCAGCAGACGATCGATTCCGAGCAGGCCGCCCAGCCAGTCGCCGACAAAGGCGCCGCCGATTCCCAGCAGGGTGGTCATGACGAAACCGCCGTCGTCCTTACCGGGCATGATGTATTTGGCCAGTGCACCGGCCACGAATCCGACAATGATGATCCACAGAATTCCCATGGTAG
>Ga0209578_10000664_pt1 | contig 39133 bp, 37 predicted proteins | sample tdAd472_FD_187127 | JGI IMG/M metagenome (GOLD analysis project Ga0209578, IMG submission 187127) | Marine sediment microbial communities from the Atlantic coast under amendment with organic carbon and nitrate - tdAd47.2 (SPAdes)... | ecosystem: Environmental > Aquatic > Marine > Coastal >...
TATCGGGCAGGTACTTTTCCACATTCCAATGCCAGTAATCATCGCGCTGCCAGGTGTCGTTCCAGCCCAGAAACGCGGTGTCGACATTGTCGCCGTGATAGCGCTTCAGCTTCTCGCGCAGGTCCGTTGTCTCCCACACTTTGCGTGCCTCGCGGATGCCCTGCAGGCAGATTTCCTCGTTGAATACATGCGCCGCCATGGTCACCGCGCCGAGGATACGCCCACGAGTGTCCAACCCGGCATGGATCAAAGCAATAGTGCCGCCATCCGAATGACCGATCAAAATCGCCTTTTCGATCCCGAGCGTATCCAGAACGTCGCCTAGAGAGACGCGCGCCTCGTCTTCCTGATACGTTATCGGGCGCGGCAGATCGATACCGCCCGAACGGCCATACCCGGCACGACTGTAAACAAGCCCCGGCAAGCCGCAAGCGGCAGATAATGTTGCAGGGAATTCACGCCAGAGATCGATGCAGCCCAGTCCTTCGTGCAGGAATACCAGGACCGGCGCATCTGCATCCGGAATGCCGTTGACCCACGCATATTCGAGCCGCTTGCCCGCCGCAGTCAAAAACCCATCACTTGTCGTATTGTCCATCGCGCTTCAATGCCAAGATATCGCGGAAAAGAAAAGCCCTCGCCACGTCCGGGAATAGCGCTACCATTATCGATATTGGAGAGCGCAAATACCTTGAAGAGAAACCTGCCGCTTCCGATATCAAAAATGATAGCGTACATCACGACCGGAGCCGTCACTCTTCCTGGCAGCACGAAAGGCGTTGGAATTTAGAAATGAAACTCGATACTTCAAAGACCTTCACACATGCGGATTTCGAGCTGACCTCCGGTGTGGTTTTACCCGAGTTGCAACTCGCCTATGAAACATGGGGCACGCTGAATGCCGACGCTTCGAACGCCATTCTGATGTGCCACGGCTATACGAACCATCCGCACGCCGGCGGTGACGAGGACGGCTGGGCGCACAACCTGCTCGGACCGGGCAAGGCCATCGACACCGACAAGTATTTCGTTGTCTGCTCGAACATGATCGGCTCGGCATTCGGCAGTTCCGGACCGGCCAGCATCAATCCGGAAACCGGCAAACCGTATGGGCCGGATTTCCCCGACTACACGACCATGGACATGATCCGTGCCCAGCATCTGCTGATCGACAACCTTGGGTGCGGACAGCTTAAAGCCGTGATCGGTTATTCCTATGGCGGGCACCTGACGTTTCTTTGGGGCGCCACATATCCGGACCGCATGCGCGCACTCGTGCCCATTGCCGGCGTTATCAAGCGCGAAACGACGCAGGTCGACACGCAGCGGATACGCGCCCAGTTCGAGGACTGCACCGGTTGGAACGGCGGGCATTACTATGGCCATGAGGACGAACCCGGCGGCGTGCGTGAGAAGATGATCGAAACCCGCATCGGCACGCTGACGCGCTATGGTCTCGGCGATTACCTGAAACACAACGGCGAGACCCCCGACGCCATTGCCCGCATCGTCCGCGCCAGCGCGGAAAAGTGGGCGCACCAGTTCGATGCCAACTCACTGTACAAGCTGTACGAAGCCGGGATCGGTTCGCAAGCCGACGCGTCGAAGATCAAGGCCCCGCTACTGGACGTGCTGGCCAACTCCGACAGTGTCGTCGACGTGAAGCTCGGCCCGCCGACCGTCGAGCTTTTGAAAAGCCATGGCGTCGATGCCGCGTTCCACGAAATCGACACCCCGTATGGCCACACCGGACCGATGCTGGACGCGCACAAGTGGGCGGACGTGCTGCGCGCGTTTTTGGAGCGTACGCCCTAAGCCTCGCCGAGATAGCGCGCCTTTATGTCGCGCTTCAAAGTCTTACCGGCGACGTTGCGGGGCATGTCGTCGAGGATAACAACGTCGCTTAAACGCTGGAATTTTGCCTCGACGCGGGCGTTTACCCACGCTCGGATATCCTCGGCCGACGTTTCAGTCCCGGGCTTCAGGACCACGGCCCCGACCGGCGTTTCGCCCCACTTGTCGTCCGGCACACCGAATACGGCGGCTTCGGTAACATCCAGATGTTCGACGGCAATCTCCTCGATATCGCGGGGGAAGACATTGACTCCGCCGGAGATGATCATCTCTTTCTTGCGGTCGACGAGATACAGAAACCCGTCATCGTCCACATAGCCGATGTCGCCGGTGCGTAACCAGCCGTCGACGACAGCCTCCGCTGTCAGGTCGGGCCGTTTGTAGTACCCCTGCATCATCATCGGTCCACGGCCGCAAATCTCGCCCGGCTCACCCGCGGGCAGTTCAGTTCCGTCGGGGCCGATGATCTTCATTTCGTTGAACGGTGTCGGCACACCGACCGACGCCATTTTTCGCTCGACATCGTACTTGTCGAGGACAGTCATGAAGCCTTCCGTAAGCCCGTAAAGCTCGTAGAACCGGTTCGGCAGCGCCGCGATCAGACGTTGCTTGTGTTCCAGGTGCAGCGGTGCGCCGACGGTCTGCAACATCTCTAGGCTTTCGAGCCGCTTCGCGTCGAAGCCGGGCGTGTTCATGATGGCAACGATCTGCGACGGAACCAGTATCGTGTGCGTGACCCGTTCCCGCTCGATGACATCAATCGTCTGCTGCGCATCGAAACCCGGCATCAGCACATACGTGCAGCCGACGAACATCCACGGCATCAGCGTCAGAAACGCTCCGTTGAAGACGATAGAGCCCGCATGCATGACGACGCTTTCCGGTGTCATGCGCCACTGGCTGGCGAAGATCGCACCATAGTTGCCGCGAATGCGGTGCGAATGCACGATCCCCTTCGGCTCGCCGGTGGTCCCGCTGGAATAGATAATGTTGTAGGGATCTTCCAAATCGATGCCGGCATCCGGCGGTTCGTGGTCCGGACTATCGGCGACAAAGGTGTCGTACGCGACATACCCATCCGGCGCGGTTTCTCCGACCAGTATCCAGCGGCCCTCGCTTACCGATGGCACATCGGCGCGAACGGCGTTCAGGGTTTCGGCGAAAGACGGCGCGGAAACCACCATGACGCAATCGGACTTGTTCAAAAGCGTCTTCAACCCGGCGGCTTGCAGCAAAGTGCTGGACGGCACGACGACAGCCCCCACCTTTGCTGCCGCCCAATAAAGTTCCAGCAACTCCAGACAATTCGGCAAGATCGTCGCGACCTTGTCGCCCTTGCAAATGCCCGCCGCCAGCATCGCATTGGCAAGACGGTTGATGCGCGCGTTGAAAGCGCGGTACGTCAGGCGCTGATCCTTGAACACGACCGCCAGGTGTTCTCCCCTGTATCGTGCGTGTCGCGTCGGCAATGTGGCTATGTTCATGTCCCCACTCCCGTCAGCCCCCTTGCTTACGCCTCCCAGCAGGCGCCAAGAACGCGCATCCAGTTTTCGCCGAGCACGGCACGGATATCGTCCTCGGAAAAACCGCGGCGAACCAGCCCTGCGGTCAGGTTTGCAAGCTTGTCGGGCGTTTCGATCCCGTGCGGGTAATAGTATGGCGGTGGCGGATAGTCTTCACGGCGCCAGCGCCCTTCGGTGATCCTGCCTTCGTATTCCTGTGTCGCCCGATCGTCGTCGGCAATGCCCGCCTGCCCCAGAAAATAATCAACCCCAAGAGACACATGCGCGATCCCGACCAGATCGGCGATATAGGCGATATGGTCGATATACTGATCCAGGGTCGGTCGGGCCGCATCGGAAACGAACGCGGGGTATCCCACAGCACCGATAACGCCGCCAGTCGCGGCGGCCGCTTTTATCTGTTCATCGGTAATGTTGCGCGCCGTGTCGAATACCCCTTTGGCATTGGCATGCGAAAACACGAACGGTTTTGTCGATACCTCCATGGCGTCCAGTGTCGTTCTGTTCCCCGTATGCGATCCATCGACGACGATGCCCACCGCATTACAACGTTCGACGACCTTTACACCGAAAATCGACAGGCCCGCATCCGTGCGCTCTCCGGCACCGTCGCCGAGACGGTTCTTTTCGTTGTACGCCAATTGCATGATGCCGACGTTCAGCGCTTTGAAAGCGTCGATCAGATGCAGATTGTTCTCCAACAGATCCGCACCCTGCGCGTGCAGAATGACCGACGCCTTTCCCGCTTTCTTTACCGCATGAATGTCGTCACTCGAGGCAACGAAGCAAAGACGGTCATCTTCCCGTACGCGGACATGCCAGCCGGCAATAGTCGCAAGCGCCCCCGCCGCGTTGTCGTTCGTGCAGATCGTCGGCACAAGTACGTCGACACCGCCCGCGATATAAAGATCAATGTATCGATGCGCCCGTAACAACGGTGCCGCAGCATCAATCACCAGTGCATCTTTGTGCAGTTCTTCTTGATCCATGACTGACTATCCCGCGAACGACAGCATAGGAAAAGCGAAAACCTGTGCTGCGGCGCGGTACTATAAATGCCCCATTTGGCATTGAAGTTTCGTCGCATTCGTCAGACAGTCCCGTGCCTGATGCGGTCCCGCTTACTTATCGAAAGATTTTCCCATGGCCTCCTTACCCGATTGCCCGAAATGCCAGTCCGATTGCGTCTATGAAGACGGCACCATGTTCATTTGCCCGATGTGCGCGCATGAATGGCCGAAGGATCAGGCCATGGACGTCGCCGAAAGCGAAAACGTCGTCCGCGACGCCAACGGTAATCCACTACAGGACGGCGACGATGTCGTGGTCATCAAGGATTTGAAAGTCAAAGGGGCGTCCGCTGTCGTCAAGGTCGGCACCAAGGTCAAGAACATCCGTCTCGTCGAAGGAGACCATGACATTGACTGCAAAATACCGGGGATCGGCCAGATGGGCCTCAAATCGATGTTCGTCAAGAAAAGCTGACAAGCCCAGTGTCATTCGGCACGCCTTGGCTTTAGACGCGAAAGTTACAGTTCGTCATTATTGCTTCAGCAAAATGCGTATAACTAAGAAAAATCGAACGCGAAAACTGGATTGAATTTATGACGCCCACAAAAGAGCTTGGAGACGATGGCGTTCTCGAAGCCCTGTCCGACTTGCTACGGCAACGCATCGAAGCAGACCCATTTCTCACTCCCATGTTCAAAGACATCGACATGGAAATTCTTAGCCGAAAACATCATCTGTTTTTCACCATGTTGTTCCTCGGCAATACCGAGATCGGCGCCAAGAAGCTGTTCGAGGCGCACCATCGACTCAAAAAACATGGCGGCATTACGGATGGGCACTTCCGGGCCTTCGTCGCACATATCGAGTCTGCATGCCGCGACCTCAACATCGCGCAACAAGGCATTCGCCAGATCATGAAGGCGCTTGAAAACGTAAAGCCGTCGATCATTCCCTGAACAAACGAAAGCGGCCCCGGAAACCCGGCGCCGCTTCGTCGTTATGGAAATCCCGGTAACGTTCTTCTATCGATTCAGTATCCGTGCCGGCAATATCGCGGCTATGGCGATGAACACGATACCGAGAGCGATACCGACGATTTCACCGGGGAGCGCATCGATGAGCGCCGGGTACTTGGTTCCGGCAATCGTACCCAGCGTCGCCTTGCCGCCGGCGATCTTATCCAGAACGCCGGTCGTTTTGACCCAAGCATAGCTCCCCATGTACGCCGCCGCGCCGGCCAGACCACCTGCGACGAAAAACAACGCATCCTTACGGCCTGTTGCTGCCGCCGTCAGCCCCGTGCCGGGGCAGTACCCCGCCACCGCGAAACCGGCGCCAAGTAAAAGCCCACCGACAAACACGCCGGTGTAAGCTGTCTTGACTGACAAGTGGCCGACATCGACGATACCCGTCAAAAGGCCGCCGAACATCAGCACGGAGCCAATTCCAATGGCCAACAGAATGGTTCTCATCAAGTGCATGTCGGTAAGATTCAGCATGCGGATGATGTAACCCGGGTTGGTCGCACCGACCCGGTCGAGCACGGCACCGAACGCGGCACCGAGGACAATGGCAAGTACAAGCGTGGTCATATCAACGACTCCTTTTGAACATCAGGATCGCGACCGGAATGCCCGCGGCAAAAGCGCCCGCTGCGAAGATGTACCCGGAAACAGCGGTCTGCATCATGCCGCTCATCATATGTCCGGAGGTACACCCCCCCGCCAGACGTGCGCCGTAAAGCACCACAAACCCAGCCAGGAACGTCGCTAGATAGCGCTTCCATGGGGCATCGCCGAAGCTTTCGCGCCAAACAGCCGGCATCTGTCGTTCTTCGGCAGGTACCCCGCCACGCAGCAACGCCGAAATACCCGCGCCGACAATCATCGCGACGACAAACACAAAGCTGTAATTCAACGGGTTGGCGACGTTCTTCGCATAGCTCCCGCCGCTTTTATTCAGATATGCGTTCGGGCTGGCGTAACCGCTTTTTGCAGTTTCAGACGAAACCACGACGTCTGGATTGACCGCATCCCACACAATGCCATCGAAAATAACAAACTGCGTAGACACGCCGATCGGTTTAACCAGCAATACCGCCGCAAAGAAAACCGCGCCGAGCAGAATTCCGCCGGACTTCCAAGAAAGGATCATAGGATCATCCTCCAATAACATATTCACTAATACGAATATGTTATTGGGAAGGCAAGATCGCAATGATCTGAATCAAAAATATTTTCGCGGACCTGCCCCTACCGAAGGCGCACAAGGCCCGACGGTCTCAACAAGGCCCGAAGCGATTGCGTCGGTCGCAAACGACTGGAAATGATTTACAGATGGGACGGCAGCACCGGCGGCGGAACGTCCGGGCGTATTTTCTGATGCTCACTCAAAGGCATGTTCGCATAGAACAGCAGCGCATGGTCCCGCAAATGGCCGAAGCTGTGCGACAGCGAAAACTTGTTCAGGAAAGTGGACTGGAAATAGTTTGCATATGCTTCGGCCTTCTTCCCAACGGTGCCGTCCTTGTGGACGGCTTCGTATGTGGGCGGATTTGTTCCGGTGCACGCAACGTCGATATCGAATTTCTCCGGGTGTCTGAAAATCTCGGTTTCTTCGCAAAGCACATACGCTCCGGAGTGTACCTGGTGAATATTCCGCCGGTTCTCGTATAGGAATTCCATGGTATCGAACAACTCGTCCGGTGTTTCCGATGGGAACCCGAAGAACATGAAGACGTGGTTTCTGATCCCCGCGTTCGTGGCATATTCAAGCGTGTTTCGGATCGATTTGACCGACGTGCCTTTCTTCACCAGTTTCAGGACGCGCCGGTTGCACGACTCAATCCCCCAGATCACATAGCGGAATCCCGCCTGGAACATCAGATCCAAGGTCTCCTGATCGAAATCTGCCGTGGGCCTCAGGTTGGCATAGAAATAGACCTCAAGGTCCCTGCGGATGACTTCCTTAGAGAGCTCTCGCAGCCTTCCGGACGGAATCATTTCGTCGATGAACTGGAAATATTTAATGCCCTTGGAGCGATGAAACTCGATCTCGTCGACGACCCGTTTGATTTCGGCTTCGACGTAAAGATTGACCATCGCTTCTTCACAGAACGTACACCGCGCCCAATAGCAGCCCTTGGACGACAGCAGCGGGACGCAGACGTTACTCGTATAATAGGCATCCAGATCGAGATCGGAGAAGTCGGCATATGCCGCATGGTTCAAATTACTCGGCACCGGCGGATTCTTTTTGCACGCGCCGGCCTTTTTGTATTCCAGGCCCGGGATCGTTTCGCTGAAACGGCCTTTCTTCACGAAGTTCAGCAACTGATTGAAAGGTGCTTCACCCACATCCCAAACGACAAAATCGACATACGGACTGTGGATCGCGTCTTTACCCGAGCTAAGTAATCCGGCCCCGCCAAAAACGATAATGGTATCGGGCCTTTCCTTCTTGATCTCTTTGGCCAGTGCCAACGAACACAGCATCTGTTCGAAAAAGAGCACGGAAAAACCGACGACATCCGGATCGCCTTTCAATGCGCGCGGCTTGAGGAACGATAGAATGTCGTCCTTCGTATCCTCGCGGCAAAGCGAGAATTGTGCGTCGTACGTGCTGGCATACATTTCGTCGACCATGTCGCCCGAGATTTTTCGGTACTGGTCGACGTTGAAAAATTCGCCCTTGAGGTCTTTGAAGAGCGCCTTTCCATTGCGCAATACCTCCGCCAAAGCTTGATATTGCGATGCGTCTTCGTTGGAGATTTTCTCATGCCATTCCAGATTCAAGTCGATGCATTGGACGTCGGAATTGCCGTTCTTTTCCAAAAACGATTTGAGGATGGAAATACCAAGCGGCGGCGACACCGGATTGACGAACGGACAAAAAAGCAGGTTCACCTTCAGCGCGTCTACTTCCTTGCCGGACGACTCCAAGCGGTCTGCGGCGGGCAGGAAATCTTCTTCGGCATGGCACAGATCGTAAATTTGCTTCTCGACCGTTTTCGCGATGATGTATTCATAGTTGCTGCGCGCTTCGCGGTAATTCGGCTCAATGGCCAGTGCTTTCTTGAAGCAAGCCACGGCTTCTGCGGGCTGGCCCAGATCACCGTACGCATTCCCCAGCCCGAAATGTGCGCCGGCAAAATTCGGCTCTATCGCCAACGCCGCGTTGTAGCTGTTTACGGCGTCGGCCGGTTTGCCGAGATCGCGATAGACATTTCCAAGATTGCAATGTGCTTCGACAAGTTGCGGATCAATGCCGAGTGCCTTGTTGTAACTGGCGACCGCTTCGTTGCGCCGTCCCAGGCTGGTCAGCGCATTACCGAGGTTACAATGCGCATCCGCGTAACGGGGGTTGATCTTGATCGCCTTGCGATAGCTATCGATGGCGTCCTTCGGGCGATCCAACTGTTCGAGCACAAGCCCCAGGTTACTGTGCGCTTCGGCAAAGTCGGGCTGAAACGAAATGGCCTTGGATATGAGATCGACGGCGCTGGCGTTGTCGTTCATTTGGTGCGCGACAACACCCAGCAGATGCAGGACGACCGGTTGATTGGGTTCAATCTTCAGAATTTGCCGATAGACATTTTCGGCGCGCGCCAGATCCCCGGCATTGTGGTGCCCCAAGCCGACATCAATAGCTTCCTGGAGAGATAACGACCGCTGCCCCGCGGGTGCCGCATTTCCGTTCATATCGCCTCACTCACTCGTTCTTCGATATGCCATTGGCGTACTCCAAAGTAAAGAATTGCCGACAGTGTACAATAATCGGCAACGAAAAAGGGCCGCCCGAAGGCAGCCCCTTTCCATACAGAACTGTAAAAGCTCTTAGTGTTTGGAGACCTGAAATCAGAAAATATATATATTCCAATTTCTTATGCTGCCTATTTTTTAATTGCAATGGATTTGCAATGTAGGTGTAGCCAAGGCGATCAAGGACATCCGCCGGATCGACATGTAATGAGCGGGCACAAGTGGCCCGGAACACATCCGGCAAGGCGTATTTTGCAAGCCGAATGCGGTCCGGGCCTGTGTCCCGTCGATCACGCGGGAAGCATTGATCCTGCCTGACGTTCCACGGCTTTAGGGTCACTAAGGAGCCCTGCATGCATCTCGACGGCGAAGGGATCGGGATAGACATCTTCCTCGCCTGCCTCGAGGGCGTTCAAGACCGCTTGCGCGACGGCATTCGGAGCTACCTTTTCAGCTTCGAGCTGCGCACTCATGTCCGTATCAATAGGGCCGGGATAAACGCCAACGACGCGCGTGCCTTGCGCCGCCAGTTCCGCGCGCGCGCCCTGTGTCAACGAATGAACTGCTGCTTTGGATGCACTGTAGGAGCCGAGAATGGGAATGTTGACGTGCCCGGCGATAGACGAAACGTTGATGATGGCACCACCGCCGTTTGCGGCCAGAACCGGCGCAAACGCGCGCATCATACTGAGAACGCCGAAATAGTTGGTTTCGATCTCACGGCGCGCAGCGGTGTCGTCGGCTGCTTGAATGACGCCCGCGAAACCAGCGACCCCTGCATTGTTGATGAGCACCGAAACGTCGGCGAACTCAACGGAGACATCGGCAATGCGCGCTGGTTGGGTAACGTCCAATTGCACCGGAACGATGCGGCTATCCGATGTTTTGGTGATTTCGGACAGCGTATCGATCTGTCGCGCCGCCGCGTAAATCTTGGCGGCACCCGCCGCCAGGCATTCTTCAACAAATGCTCTGCCGAGGCCGCGATTTGCACCCGTTATCAAAACGGTTTTTCCAGCGATATTCTTCATCTTGTTTCTCCAGTTGATGTTTACGATTAATAAAATACCATTCGGTATTAAAATAGATTCTTGCGTCAGCCGGTCAAGCGAATAAAATACCGATTGGTACTTTTTATGGGGTTTGACGATTATGCCGCGTGGACGACCTAGAAAAACAGACCCGGATGCTGCGCTCCAGATCTGCATCAATGAGTTTTGGGAGAACGGCTTCGACGGAACGTCGATGAACGACCTTGCGGCGGCGACCGGTATGGCGAAACCCGGGCTTTATGCCGCATTCGGAGACAAGGAAACCCTGTTCGCGAGGGCGCTTGAGCAATATGCAACGAAGAATGGTGAGCAACTTTACGCAGAATTGAAGGATACCGAGCTTCCAATTCGGTCATCGATCAAACGGTTTCTGACTTTGATCGCTAAGTTCCTTACAGATGAGTCGACGCCGCCGGGATGTTTTTTGGTCCGTAGCATTGTAGACAACGTCGACAGCGAGTCGCCGCTGATGAGTCTTGCGCGCAAATTCGAAAATTGGCGGCGAGAGGCTCTGAGTGAACGTTTTGAAATCGCCAGGGCCAAAGGTGAAATTCCGCTCGACGCCGATCCTGAGAAGCTTGCTGAATTTTTTGCGGCGCAGGTCAGTGCGCTTGCCGTCATCAGCATCGCCGGTGCCGATCTGAAAACGCTCGAACGGATCATCGACACGGCGATCACAGCGGTTCCCGAAACGCCTCACATTCCGCCCGATTCCGAAAAAACCACGCGATAAATCCGCACTGCCCGCACTGCCCCGGCGGCCCAACTGTCTAACGTCAGCGCCTATGGAACAAATTTTCTACGCCTAAAAACCGTGCAAAAGGTGCTAAGTCATTGAAAATAAACAGCGTCCGAATTAGCGCCTGGCTATCAGGAGGTTTCAAAACATACATATTTTTCAATAAGTTAACCGGCCTATTTTTCAATTACCACGGATTTACCACAGGTAGTGGTAAAAGCAGAAATGAAAGCTGTTTAGTTGAGCTATGCTGAACAGACACAACGAAAAAGGGCCGCCCGAAGGCAGCCCCTTTCCATACAGAACTGTAAAAGCTCTTAACGTTTGGAGAACTGGAAGCTCCGGCGGGCCTTGCGGCGGCCGTACTTCTTACGTTCAACCGTACGCGAGTCACGGGTCAGGAAGCCTTCCTTCTTGAGCGTACCGCGCAGGTCCGGCTCATAAAGCGTCAGCGCGCGGGAAATACCGTGCCGCACGGCACCGGCCTGACCGGAAAGACCACCGCCCTTGACGGTGACATAGACGTCGTACTGACCTTCGCGGGCAGCGACTTCGAACGGCTGGTTGATCACCATGCGCAGCACCGGACGGGCGAAGTAACGCTCGAACTCGCGGCCGTTGACGGTGATGACGCCGCGGCCCGGCTTGATCCAGACACGGGCAACCGCGTCTTTGCGTCGGCCGGTGGCATAGGCACGGCCCTGCGCATCAAGCTGCTGAACACGCGGTTCCTGGTTTTCGGCGGCGGCTTCGGCCAGCGCCGGATCGACGAGATCCTTGAGATCCTCGAGGGTTTTGGTTTCCTCAGCCATGGATCACTTCCTTTTGTTTTTCGGGTTCATGCCGGCAACGTCCAGCACTTCCGGCTGTTGCGCTGCGTGCGGGTGCTCGGTCCCGGCATAGACATGGAGCTTGGAGAGCTGCTGACGGCCCAACGGCGAACGCGGGATCATGCGCTCGACGGCTTTCTGGACGACGCGCTCGGGGAACTTGCCGGCAAAGATCTTCTCCGGCGAGGTTTCCTTGATGCCGCCCGGGTGGCCGGTGTGGCGATAGTAGCGCTTGTCCTGCATTTTACGGCCGGTCAGACGCACCTTTTCGGCGTTGATGACGATGATGTTATCGCCACAGTCGACGTGCGGCGTATACAGCGCCTTGTGTTTGCCACGCAGCCGGGTCGCGATCACGGCGGCAAGACGGCCAAGGACGACACCCTCGGCGTCGATCACATGCCACTTGCGGTCGATATCGGCGGCTTTGGCGGAAATGGTTTTCATCTGCTTGATTCCGCTTTCCAATAAAAACAACGAATGCGCGCCGCCCCTGCGGTGCGCGGGCGGGAATATGACACCGTAAATCCGGAAGTCAACGGAAAAAGCGCCTAAAAACGATAACTTACGTTTATGGTATTATAATACCGTATTCTGCAAACTCATCTCGGCGGGATCGAATATGTCCCCGTCGTGTGCGCAACAAGATCATCGGAATGGTCCGAATACAGATCGACCGACATCACCGCAAGGCGCTTGCCACACTTCAGCATGCTGCCTTTGGCAATTAGATCCCGGGGTTCAGGTTTCCGCAGGAAATTGATGTTCAGGTTGGTCGTCACCGCCAATTTAACGATGCCGACTTCCGACAGCACCACGGCATACATACAGGCGTCCGCCAGCATCATCATGGTCGGGCCAGACATGGTGCCGCCCGGGCGCAGCATCTTGGCATCGTAGGGGATCATCAGGGTCGCAGTCCCCGCCCCGATCTCCGTCGCCGCAACGCCTAGTTCATGTGCCCACGGCAGCTCCTCGGCGACGATCTCGTTAAAAGCTTCGACGGTGATCTTCGGCATGGGTCTCATCTATTCCTGACTAAGCGGTGCAAAGTTGATTTCCGTTTACGTTAACGTCAGTTTATTCTGAGTTCAACGCACCATCCTGCGCTGCCAATGGCCTTGTCATTATCGAGGCGGTTAGCGACACTCGGACGGGGAGATACACCATGACCGATGCATCAAAAAACGAAGCTCTGGTATTGCGTTCGGATGCTGGCGGCATTGCCACGCTGACGCTGAACCGGCCGGACAATTACAACACCCTGTCGACACCGCTGATGGCGGAGTTAAAGGCGCATCTGGCCGCGCTGAAGGATGATACGTCCGTGCGTGTCGTGGTGCTGACCGGCGCCGGCAAGGCGTTCTGCGCCGGGCACGACCTGAATGAAATGCATGCCGATCCATCCGAAGCGGCGATGCAGAAAATGTTCGCGCTCTGCACCGAAAATATGCTGGCCATGACACACCTGCCGCAACCGGTGATCGCCAGGATCAACGGCGTCGCCGCCGCCGCCGGCTGCCAACTGGTGGCGCAGTGCGATCTGGCGATTGCCGCGGATCACGCAAAGTTCGGCACGTCCGGCATCAATGTCGGCCTTTATTGTTCGACCCCGTCCGTTCCCGTGACCCGTAACATTGGCCGCAAACAGGCAATGGAGCTTCTGATGACAGGCGACATGATCCCGGCCGCCCAGGCCGAAGCCTGGGGGCTGATCAACCGCGCGGTCCCGACAGACCAGCTAGATGACGCCGTTCATGAAATGGCCGCCAAGATCGCCTCGAAAAGTCCCGATGCGGTCGCACTCGGCAAGGACCTTTTCTATCGCCAGATCGAAGAAGGCATGGACGCGGCGTACCAACGCGCCGGCGAGGCGATTACGTGCAACATGCAGGCAGATGCGACCCAAGCTGCGATCGACAGTTTCCTGCAAAAATCTCCCCTGCCCGACTGGCCGGACCGGACCAAATAGACCGATAGAACCGACAACGACGAAACCACAACACCGAGGGAACCTTCATGCCGTCCACGATTATTTCCTGCGCCGTCACCGGCTCCGCACCGACCCCCGATAAATGCCCCGCCGTGCCGGTCACCCCTGCGGAAATTGCCGCCAGCGCCATTGATGCCGCCAAGGCCGGCGCCGCTATCGTGCATATTCATGTGCGCGATCCGGAAACCAAGACCCCAAGCATGGACCCGGCCCTTTACCGCGAGGTCACCGAACGCATCCGCGACAGCGATACGGACGTCATCATCAACCTGACCACTGGTCCCGGTGCGCGATACGTCCCGCATCCGGAAATTCCGGGACAGGCCTCCGACGACAGCACCATGGAGACACCGGAACGCCGGGTCGTGCATATCGAGGAAATGTCGCCGGAGATCTGCTCGCTCGACGTCGCCACCATGAACTTCAACCAGCATGTGTTCCTCAACCACCCGGATCATCTCGCGGTCATGGCGGACCGTGCGCGCAAGGCAGGTGCGAAACCGGAACTGGAAGTCTTCGATACCGGGCACATCGTGCTGGCCAAGAAAATGATCGCCGACGGCCTGATCGACGCGCCACCGTATTTCCAGCTTTGCCTCGGTATCAGCTATGCCGCCCCGGCGACTGTCGAAAGCATGAAGTTCATGCGCGATCTGCTGCCGGACGACGCCGTGTGGTCGGCATTCGGCATCTCACGCTTCCAGTTCCCGATGGTCGCCGCCGCCGTGCTTTTGGGCGGCAACGCCCGCGTCGGTCTTGAAGACAACATCTGGCTCGAAAAAGGCGTGATGGCGCCGTCAAACGCGGCACTGGTCGAGAAAGCCTGCCGCATCGTCAATGACCTTGGCGGCACTGTCGCCAGTGTATCGGAAGCACGTGAAAGGCTGGGCCTGAAGGGATGAGCACACTCGTCTACGACGATGATCTGATGCGCCGGGTGCTCAAGGACACCCGCACCATCGCCATGGCCGGCGCCAGCCCGAACTGGGTGCGACCTTCGAACTTCGCCATGAAGTATCTGCAGGGCAAGGGCTATCAGGTGCACCCGATCAATCCGGGCCACGCCGGTAAGGAAATCTGGGGGCGCATGACGTATGCGGCGCTGGCCGATGTGCCCGGCCCGATCGACATGCTGGATATTTTCCGCAATTCCGAAGCCGCCGGACAGCTTGTCGACGAGGCCATCGCGCTCAAGGACGAAAAACAGATCAAAATCATCTGGATGCAGTTGGGCGTCATTAATGAGGCCGCGGCAAAGCGTGCCGAAGACGCCGGGCTGATCGTCATCATGGACCGCTGCCCGAAGATCGAATACGGGCGGCTGTTCGGCGAGCTTGGCTGGTCCGGCGTCAATTCCGGCATCATCACCTCGAAGCGCCGCAAGGCACCTGCGTAAAGCCGATGGGCATGACCATGGACGATCTTTCCATAGAAATCCGCGTCGATGATTTACGAGGCCCGGAGATCGCGGCACTGCTGGAAGGGCATCTGGCGCACATGCGCGCTATATCGCCGGAGAAAAGCGTGCACGCGCTCGATCTCGATGCGCTCAGAAGTCCCGACATCACGTTCTGGACAATCTGGCGCGGTACCGAACTTGTCGGCTGCGGTGCACTGCGTGAGCTTGATCCGTCGCACGGCGAAATCAAGTCCATGCATACACTGGCCGCCGCCCGGGGTCTCGGTATCGGCCGCAAGATGGTCGAACACATACTAAGCACGGCGCGCGAACGGGGTTACACCCGGCTCAGCCTCGAAACCGGCGCGACGGACGACTTCATTGCCGCACGCAACTTGTACGCATCGTTCGGCTTCGAACCCTGCGCACCGTTCGCGGATTACTTCGAAGACCCGTTCAGCGCACACATGACCTTACAACTGGAATCCGCCGCATGACCGACAAGAAACAGAACGGCCCGCCCGAGTACGGCTTTGCCACGCGCACCATCCACGCCGGCGCACAACCCGACCCGGTGACGGGCGCACGAGCGGTACCGATCTATCAGACCACGTCGTATGTGTTCGATGACGTTGAGCATGCGTCCGACCTGTTCAACCTGCAGACGTTCGGCTTCATCTATTCGCGCCTGACCAACCCGACGGTGTCGGTGCTCGAAGAACGCATCGCCAACCTGGAAGGCGGTCGCGCCGCCGTTTGCGCCGGGTCGGGCCATGCGGCGCAGTTTCTGACCTTCTTCACGCTGCTGGAACCGGGCGACGAATTCATCGCGTCGAGAAACCTGTATGGCGGATCGATTACCCAGTTCGGCATCAGCTTCAAACGTCTGGGTTGGAACTGCACCTTCGTCGACTGCACCAGCCCCACCAACATCAAGGAAGCGATCACGCCCAAGACCAAGGCGATCTTTATCGAGGCCCTGGCCAATCCGGGCGGCGTCGTGCTCGATCTGGAAGCCATCGCTGCCATTGCCAAGGACGCAGGCATCCCGCTGATCGTCGACAATACCTTGGCGACGCCGTATCTGTGCCGCCCGTTCGAATGGGGCGCGGATATCGTCTGCCATTCCATGACCAAGTTCCTGCAAGGGCACGGCACATCCGTCGGCGGCGTCATCGTCGAGAGCGGTAAATTCGACTGGACCTGTGCCAAGGGTGGCCCCGGGTTCCCGACCATGACCGAGCCAGATCCCGCTTATCACGGCCTAACGTTCTATGAGACATTCGGCGATTTCGGCTTCACCATGAAGGCGCGCGCGGTTGCGCTCAGGGATTTCGGCCCGGCGTTGTCGCCGACCAATGCATTCAACACGTTGACCGGCACCGAGACGCTGCATGTGCGCATGGACCGGCATGTCGAGAACGCGCTCAAGGTCGCCGAGTTCCTTGAAAATCATCCGGCTGTCGACTGGGTCAGCTATGCCGGACTGAAGTCGAGCCCGTATCACGATCTGGCAAAGAAGTACCTGCCGAAAGGTGCAGGCGCCGTGTTTACGTTCGGCCTCAAGGGCGGGTTCGAAGCCGGTGTAAAGATGGTCGAAAAGATCAACATCTTCTCGCACCTCGCCAACATCGGCGACACCAAATCGCTGATCCTGCACCCGGCCTCGACGACGCACCGCCAATTAACGGACGAGCAGCGAGAAGCTGCCGGCGCCACGAACCAGACCATCCGGCTGTCGATCGGGCTTGAGGATGCAGATGACCTGATCCGCGATCTCGATCAGGCGATGAGCGGTTGATTATTGCGCGGGTTGCGGTACGGCAGCCTTGCGGTCCGACGGCAGCAAAAGCCCGGCGACCACACCGACAAGCGATATACCGGCAAGCACCGTGAATAGCAGAACGAACTCGCCGGAATAGTCGAACAGCACCGCTTCAAGCTGCACACCCAGCGCCGAGAATCCGATCGCCACGATGAACTTGCAACCAAACGCGAGCGCACGGCGGTGCGCCGGAATATAGCGGGCAAGAATGACGTTCTCGGCAGGCAACGCGCCGTTGTTGGATGAAATCGTCATCACCGCGATCAGGATCACCAAAGGACCGGCGGCATTGGCAAGCAGGATCAGCAACGGAATTTGCACGGCGAACGCGCCGATATAAACCAGCTTGGGCGAGGTCTTGTCGGCCAGCCAGCCACCCGCGAATTGCATCAGCCCGGCGACGAAGAACACGCCCGCGACCAGTGTCGAGATACCGAAAACCCCGCTTGCGAACAAATCTTCAAGACGCATCTGGAATGTCTTGGGTAAGCCGGCCTGCGTTGCCTGATAGATCACGCCCGTGCACAGCATCGACACCGCGAGCACTGCGAAGACCCGCAAAGCATCGCTTTTCTCCGACGGCGGTGTCGGCGCGCGGTCAGCTTTGCTTTCAACGATCACGCCGCGCGCGACAAGTGCAATGAAGAACACGCCAGTGACCAGGATCAGCACACCCGGAATGATGAATACCGCGCGCCAGCCCATCAGCGTGATGATGGTGCCGGCAGTCAACGCAGCGATCGTCGGGCCGAGCGCGCCGAAAATACCATTGATGCCAAGCGCGGTACCGCGGTTCTTGGCGTTTCGTATCAGCCAGGCAATACCGACCGGGTGATAAATCGAGGCACACAGCCCGGTCAGCGCCAACGCCGCCATGATCTGCCACGGCGCACCGGCGAAACCGGTCAGAACCATCGATACACCGGTGCCGATATAATACACGGACATCATCGGCACGGCGCCGAAACGGTCGCCCAGCCATCCGGCAATCGGCGCGCCGAAGCCGAACAGCATGCCGCCCAGAACCGCAAGCTGTATCGCCTCGCCATGACTCAGACCAAGCTCGTCTTCAAGCGTCAGCACCGCCACATAGTACAGCGGCTGAAACAGGTGGCTGTAGGTGTGACCGATGCTGGAAAAGATCAGCGACAAGCGGGCCGAACGGGCATCCGTAGACATGTACCGTGAATCCTCTCAAATATGGCTCTATCTATTAGCGTCCGATCTGCGACTTACAAAGAGCCATTTTTACGACGAATGCGGTGTTATTGATCCCACCGATCCAAGTACACTCAGAAATCCAGCGCCCGGATAACGTTGGTGAAAACGTCCAGCGTATCCTGTTCGCGGACATGGCGACCGCCGACGACCTGACGCTTGCCCGCGATCCAGACTTCCTGGATCGGCGATGCGTTGCCGCTGAAGATCATGGAATCGATCAGCCGGTCCCCGCTGCGCCCGACGAGTATCGGGTGCGCCGGATCGAGGACAATGAAATCCGCCCGGCATCCCTCGCCGATTTTACCGAGCCTGCGGCCCGATGCCTGAGCCCCGCCGCGCAGTGCATCGTCATAAAGGCGCATACCTGTCGACTCACCTGGTCCCGCCGCAGCAAGGTTTCGCCGCCGCTTGATCAGCCGCTGCCCATACTCCAGCCATCGCAACTCCTCGATCATACTCACCGAGATATGGCTATCCGATCCGATACCGAACCGCCCGCCCGCTTCCAGGTACGGCAGCAGCGGGAAAATGCCGTCACCCAAATTCGCTTCCGTTGCCGGACACAAACCGGCCACGGCACCGCTGGCCGCCATTTTCGACGTTTCGTCCTCGGTCAGGTGCGTTGCATGGATCAAACACCAGCGCGGTCCGACGTCGAAATGTTCCATCGTCCACTCGACCGGCCGGAGACCTGTTTGTTCGACGGACTCGCTGACGTCCTTTTCCTGTTCGGCGACGTGAATATGGATCGGTGCATGCGCATCCATCCCAGTCAGGCCATCGATCACGGCCTGCATGCCATCCTTGGTTACCTGTCTCGGACTATGCGGGGCAAAGCCGACATGTACCTGCGGATCGTTTGCATGGACGGCCTTCACCCCCTCGATGGTGCGAAGAAGCTGATCCGGCGTAGAGATAAAACGACGCTGGCCCGGATTCGGTTCTTTGCCGCCGTAACCACCCGTCTCATAAAGAACCGGCAACAATGTGATACCGATCCCGGCGCGGGTTGCGGCGCGCACCAGCGCCATCGACATTTCCGCCGGATCGTCATAAGGCGTCCCGCCCATACCGTGGTGCACATAATGGAATTCGCAAACGGCCGTGTATCCGGCCTTGACCATCTCGACATAAAGCTGCGACGCAACGGCTTCGAGGATTTCCGGTGTCACCATTTCGGCAAAGCGATGCATGACGTCGCGCCATGTCCAGAAGCTGTCCTCGGCCCCTGCCCCCGACGCACGAAACTCGCTCAAACCCGCCATGGCGCGCTGGTGCGCATGTGAATGCAGGTTCGGCATTCCGGCGATTGCCGGCCCCGGAAGCCGGGCCATCAAATCCGGCTCGAACATCGAGTCCGTGGCGATACTCGTGATGTCGCCGCGTGCATCCACCGTAATGGCGACGTTACGTGCCCACCCGCTTTGCAGCAGCACGATTTCACCGAATACCGTCACACCGTTACCCATGTCTCGTCCCCGATTGCGATTGCCGGACTGGTCAGTCCTACAACACGTGATAATCTCAGAACCGCCGAGTGACAAGGAGGACGCATGAAAGCGCTGTCGCAACTTTTGTTTTTGGGGTTTGTGTTTCTGTGTACTGCCCTATCGCCCCCTGCCGCTTCGGCAAAGACCGATCTGGTGATCGGCATTACGCAATATCCCTCCACGTTTCACCCGAACATCGATTCCATGCTCGCGAAGTCGTACGTGAACGGCCTGACACGGCGCCCTATCACCGTCATCAACGCGCAGTGGGAAACAGTGTGCATGCTGTGCGAGACATTGCCGACACTTGAAAACGGGGGTGCAAAGCTCGAAAAAACAGCAGACGGTAAAGACGGGATCGCCGTTACCTACAAGATTATCGACAGCGCCCAATGGGCGGACGGCACGCCCATTTCCGTCGACGACGTGATCTTTACCTGGGAAGTCGGCAAGCACCCGAAATCCGGCGTTTCGTCGACCGAAGGTTACCGCCGCATCCTTGCCATCGACCGGGTCGACGACCGCACCTTCACGCTGCACATCGACCGGCGCACGTTCGACTACAACGACATTTCGTCATTTAACCTTCTGCCGGCGCATATCGACCGCGCAAATTTTACCGACCCGGAAGTCTATAAAACGCAAACAGCCTTCGATACCGACCCCATGAATAAGGCTCTGTTCATGGGGCCATACATGATGACGCAGGCCAAGACCGGTTCGCACATGGTGTTCGAACGCAACCCAAAATGGTGGGGCAAAAAGCCGGCATTTGACAAGATTACCGTCCGCGTCATCGAGAACACGACAACGCTGGAAGCAAACCTGCTGTCCGGTGGCATCGATATGATTTCGGGTGAACTGGGCTTGAACGTCGACCAGGCGCTGGCGTTCGAGAAACGCCACGGCAAAAAATACAAAATCCTGTTCAAGCCCGGCCTGATTTACGAACACATCGATCTGATGCTCGATAATCCGCTGTTGCAGGATCGCCGTGTCCGACAGGCCTTGATGTACGCCATCGACCGCGAAGCCATTTCGATTCGACTGTTCGGCGGCAAGCAGCCCGTTGCGCATTCCAGCATCAATCCGCTGGACTGGGTCTTCGCGACCGACGTTCCGAACTACGCATTCGATGCGAACAAGGCCGGTGCACTTTTGGATCAAGCGGGTTGGACGAGGAAAGGCAGCGGCATGCGCGCCAATGCGGCGGGCAAACCTTTGCGCTTTGAGATTATGACGACGGCCGGCAACCGCACACGTGAGCTGGTCGAGCAGGTTCTGCAAAGCCAGTGGAAGGCCGCCGGGATCGACATCCGTATCCGCAACGAACCGGCGCGGGTCTTCTTCGGCGAAACCGTTACCAAGCGGAAGTTCGGTGCGATGGCCATGTTCGCCTGGATATCGGCACCAGAAAGCGTGCCGCGGACAACCTTGCATTCAAAAGAAATCCCAACAGAGAGCAACAACTGGAGCGGCCAGAATTACACGGGCTTCAAGAATGCCGAGATGGACAGTCTGCTGGAACAGATCGAGCTTGAGTTGGACCGCGACAAACGCCGCGAGATGTGGCATCGCCTGCAACATATCTATGCGACGGAATTACCGGCGCTGCCGCTCTATTTCCGCGCCAATTCCTATATTCTGCCGAAATGGCTTTCGGGTATCGAGCCGACCGGGCATCAGTTCCCGTCTACGCTCTGGGTCGAGGACTGGCGGGTCGAGAAGTAAAGCACGCGCACTCCAAACTCGATCTAGGATGGTGGTGCACAATAGACGAAGGGATCCCCTCACACTTTCCTTTTCCGCAATCGTGTGCCCGATGATACCCTCCCACCATGTCCGCGTTTCTGATCCGCCGCACCATACATTCTCTGATCGTACTGTTCGTCATGTCGATCGTCATCTATGCCCTGATCGGGCTAATGCCGGGCGATCCGGTCGATCTTATGATTTCCGCCGATCCCGATATCACGTCCGAGGATGCGGCCCGGCTGCGGGCTATTTACGGCCTGGATCAACCGCTATGGTCGCGCTACGCGAATTGGCTTGGCGCTGCATTGAGCGGAGACTTCGGGTATTCGCGGCTATACGCGCAACCTGTCTGGCAAGCAATCATACCGGCACTTTCAAACACGCTCGTCTTGCTGATCTCAAGCCTGGCCCTGGCGCTCGCCATAGCCTTGCCGGCAGGCATCTTCGCCGCGACACGCCCCTACTCACTGGCCGATTACGGCATCAATCTCGCAGCCTTCGCCGGGATATCAATGCCACCGTTCTGGCTCGGAATTTTATTGATACTCGTCTTTGCCGTGACATTGGGCTGGCTTCCGGCCGGGGGCACCGCGGAATCAACTGGCGCCAGCGGACTATGGGCGCAATTACAGTTTCTTGTTTTGCCGGTCGCCAGCCTGACCATCGCCGGTATCGGCGGGCACACCCGCTACATGCGTGCCTCGATGATCGAGACGTTGCGCCAGGATTATATCCGCACGGCCCGCGCCAAGGGATTGAGCGAAAGCCGTGTCGTTCTCGGTCATGCGCTGCGCAACGCGATGATTCCCGTGGTCACCGTTATCGCGCTGGATCTCGGCGTGCTGTTTTCCGGCGCATTGATTACGGAAACCGTGTTCGCCTATCCGGGTATGGGCAAGCTGATCTTCGACGCAATTATGGGTAACGACTATAACCTCGCTCTTGTCGGGTTGCTGATGGCGACGGCGTTGACGTTGCTGGGCAACCTTTTAGCAGATGTCGCGTACGCCAGCCTCGACCCACGCATCAGCTATGAGGAACTGGACACATGAGCAACGCCGCCGTCCTGCTTGCCGAAACGCCCGCGCGTGCATTGCTGAACCGTTTCATGCGCCACCGGCTGGCGCTGTTCAGTGCCGGGGTGCTGATCGTGCTGGCGGCGCTGGCACTGCTGGCCCCGGTTATCGAAACGTTCATGGGCATAGACGCGGATGCCGTCGATCTTTTCGCACGCTACGGACCGGCATCGTCGGCGCATCCGTTGGGCACCGATGAATTGGGCCGCGACGTGTTGGTGCGGCTTTTGTACGGCGGACGGATATCTCTGTTCGTCGGTCTGACAGCGACCATCGCCGCCGCGATTATCGGCACCGCTGTCGGTCTCCTCGCCGGTTACGCGGGGGGCCGGATTGATGCGTTCGTCATGCGCGTTACCGACGGCGTCATCGCGCTACCGGTACTGCCGCTGTTGATCGTCCTCGCCGCCGTCGATCTCGGCAAGCTGGGCTTGCCCGCAGATTTACTGGGGTCGGAAAACGTCAGCCTGTATCGCATCGTCGCGATTGTCGCACTGGTCGGCTGGACCACGGTGGCGAGATTGGTACGCGCATCGACGCTAAGCCTGAAGACCCGGCCATTTGTCCTTGCCGCACATGCACAAGGAGCCGGGGCATTGCGCATAATGGTGCGCCATATTTTGCCGAACCTGGCCTCGCCGATCATCGTCGCGACGACGCTTTCGGTCGGCAATGTGATCTTATTGGAATCGGTGCTCAGTTTTCTTGGGCTCGGGATTCAGCCGCCGCTGCCCAGCTGGGGCAATCTGTTGACCGGCGCACAGGAAACCATCTGGGAAGCCCCGGGCCTGGCATTTTACCCCGGCATGATGATCTTCATCACCGTGATAGCTTTCAACTTCGTCGGCGATGGATTGCAAGACGCACTCGACCCGCGCGCCCGGGACCGCAAAGCGGCGGACCGGCACTAGCCAGCCCGCCGCCTGTAACGGGGTCACACGAAGGTAAAAGAAAACCTTAGTGCGACATCATGATGGCAACCGTTCCCTGTTCCATCAGGGTATCGGTCACGCCGCCGAGCAGAAGTTCACCCAAACGCGAGTGACCATAGCCACCCGTAACAATCAGGTCCGCACCGAAATCGGCTGCGTCATTGAGAACCGTCGCGCCGATATCGCCGCCGACGGACCGACGATGGTCGGCCTCTGCTTTCACGCCGTGCGTGGCCAAGAAGGCCGCAAGATCGGCCCCCGGCAGATCGCCTAGACCGCCTCGGCCCGGCTTCGGGTCGATACAAAGCACCTTCACCGCTGACGCCGCTACAAGGATCGGCATGGCATCACGCACCGCACGCGCGGCATGGGCGCCACCATCCCAACCGACCAGAACCTTGTCTCCGATTTCGGATTTCGGAGACGCCGGCGGAATGATCATAACCGGCGCGCCGGCACCGAGAACGATACGATCCGCCACTTCGCGCGCGTGCGCGACGGCACTATCGTCGCTGGGCTGCGCAATCATCACCATATCGGCATAACGCGCATGCATGCAGACGACATCGTCCACCGGCTCGCGCCAATCGCCTTCGCGATAGTCATGCGAAATACCGTTCGCAGAGCAGATCTTCTCGAACATTTCTGCCGTCGCTTTGGCGTTCTCTTCGACATGTGCCTGATGCGCAGTGATGACGTCGGCCGGAAGCTGCGCGATAACATACGTCGGCATGTCGTACGGCACCCCGGCAAACAGCCCGACCAGCCGCGCGTCATGCTTCTGCGCCAGACCGATCGCTGCATCGACGACTGCCTTGCCGCCGTCGGTACCGTTCAGATGAACGAGAATATCCTTAATCGCCATTGCTCACTCCCTTTCGCGTTTGGCTCTCTGCTTTGTCGTTATTCAAATGCTACGCTGGAACGCATACCATGATCTAGATCAATTCTAAATTTTGCCCCTTGCAGGCCGGCAAAAGAAAGTTCATGGGTATTCATGCAACGGCTTCGTCGTGAACAGCACACCCATCGATACCGGAGGAAAAAATGACCGCCATTGGCAATTCCGCACAAGCACGTGATATCGCCTATCATGTCCATGGCTACACGAATCTCAAGGCCCACGAAGAAAAAGGTCCGCTGGTGATCAACCGCGGCGCCGGCATCCGTGTCTTTGACGATAGCGGTAAAAGCTATATCGAGGGGCTTTCCGGTCTTTGGTGCGTCAGCCTCGGCTTCGGCGAGCAACGGCTGATCGATGCGGCGACGGAGGCGATGGGTCGCCTCGCCTACTACCACGGCTTCAACCACCGCTCTGCCGACGTGGTCATCGACCTAGCGGAAAAGCTGGTGTCGATCGCGCCGGGCCGTCTCAACAAGGTACTGTTCGCCAACTCCGGATCGGAAGCCACCGACCTCGCGGTCAAGTTGATCTGGTACTATCACAACGCCATAGGCAAGCCGGAGAAGAAAAAGATTATTTCCCGCGTCCGCGGGTATCACGGCGTCACGGTGGCCTCGGCCAGCCTGACCGGCCTGCCGCACCTGCACGGCGATTTCGACCTGCCGATCGACCGCATTCTGCACACCACATGCCCGCACTATTACCGTGAAGGGCAGGACGGCGAGAGCGAGGAAGATTTCGCAACCCGCTGTGCCGAGGACCTGGAAAAGATGATCCTGGACGAAGGTCCCGATACCGTCGCGGCAATGTTCTGCGAACCGGTCATGGGCGCGGGCGGCGTTATTATTCCCCCGAAAACCTATTACGAAAAAATCCAGAAAGTGCTGAAAAAGTACGACGTGCTTTTGGTCGCCGACGAAGTCATCAACGGCTTCGGTCGGACCGGCAATATGTGGGGGACGGAAACCTTCGATCTTGATCCGGATTTCCTGTCATGCGCAAAGCAACTCTCGTCCGCATATCTGCCGATTTCGGCCTTGATGATTTCCGACAAGGTTTATCAGGCGCTGGTAAGCCAAAGCGAAAAGCTCGGCATCTTCGGTCACGGCTCGACCTATGGCGGCCATCCGGTTGCCGCCGCCGTCGCACTGGAAACGCTGAAAATCTATGAAGAACGCGACATCGTCGGCCATGTGCGGAACGTCATGGGACATTTCGGCGACCGCATGGCCAAGCTGGGCGAACATCCGCTGGTCGGCAATGCACGTTCCTGCGGCCTGATGGGCGCATTGGAACTAATGAAGGACAAGGCGACGAAAACCCCGTTCGAGGCCTCGGACAAGGTCGGCCCCGCCGCCGAGGCCCGCTGCCTGGAAAACGGCCTGATCGTCCGTGCAATCGGTGACAATCTGGCGTTCTGTCCGCCGCTGATCACCACCGATGCGGAAATCGACGAAATCTTCGATATCGCCGAAAAATCACTGGATGAAGCGGAAGCCTGGGTTAACGAGCAGGGCCTGCGGGATTCCTAAATTTTCCGTAATTGAGAATCGTTCTCATGGACAAACGGCGGATATAAGACTATATAAGGATAGTCGAATGGAGTTTCGCTATGTACGCCGATAACACCCTGACACCGAAAGAAGCGACGCGGCTTTGCGCGCTCGGCATGCTTGCCGACGGGCCCATGGCCTATGCAGAGCTTGCGGCGGGTGTACGGCACTTCGTGACCCACGTCATGGGGCCGTCGCTGGATGTACTTGGCACCTCCATCGAACTTCTCAAACACGAAGGTCTGGTGACGCCGGTATCCGGGGAAAAAGACAAGGCAATCCTCGAAATCACCGCCGACGGCATGGCAGAGCTTCGCGTACTCCTCACCGCGCGCATCAAGTCCGCCGAGAACGATCTCAACAAACTGGTGATCGCTCTCAAATTCCGTTTCATGGACTTGCTCGATGCCGACGACCGCCGCCTGCAGCTCGATCTGCTATCGGATTCCGTCGACAACGAACTGGCACGGCTTGAAGAGCTTCGTGCGCATCATGCAGACGACTCGGGGCATCTGGTCGAATGGCTGGACCGGGAAATCGAAGATCTCGAACGCCGCCTGGATTGGCTCAACGCCAAACGCGCGCGGGTTTAAGCCGCCAAAATCTCCGCATCCGTGCAGCCGACGATCATCCGAAGCTTGCGCATCGGTTCGCTATAACCGGCGACAGCGCAATGCATGGATTGCCGGTTATCCAGAATAATCAACTGGCGCGGCGACCATTTATGCGTATAGCGGAATTCCGGTTTCAGTTCGTGCTCGAATAGTTCTTCTAGCAGCGCATCGCTCTCGTCCTGCGGCATTCCCTTGATGCTCATGGTGAAGCCCGGGTTGACGTAGAGGATTTTCTTACCCGTACGCGGGTGGGTACGGACCACCGGATGTTCGACGTCGGGGGTTTTCTTTTTCTGTTCTTCATTCAGGTTCGTTATCGACGCACCACCGCGATAACCGTAGCGGTGAATGCCGGTTAAACCTTCGATCCGCGCCTTCATGTCGTCCGACAGCGCCTCATAAGCAAGCTGGGTGTTTGCCGCCATGGTATCGCCGCCATCCGTCGGGACATGCGTCGAATACAGCATGATCGCGTCGGACGGATGGGCGAGATAGGACTGGTCGGAATGCCAGAAGGCGCCCGCGGGTTTCTTGGTGGTGCGGCTTTCCTGATTACCCATGTTGGCAGTGATGATCGACATCTCCGACGACATCGGATGATGGTACTGATCGAGAATATGCGGCTGCAGAGGCCCGAAGCCCCGACCCAGCGTCAACAGCCATGCCGGGTCCTCGTCGAGATCATTGATAACGACGGCGGTGTGCTCGGCCAATGCATCCTTGATCTGTTCGATATCGTCCGCGCTCAGCGCCTGCCCCGTCGTGACACCGGAAAGAACAGCACCGAACGCTTCGTTTTCAAGTGGCGTAATCTCGATCATATGCCCTACTCCGCTGCCTGTTTCAGCCGCTCAATCTGCGAAACGTCGCGCACCGCGCCACGAGACGCCGACGTCGCCAGCAAGCCATAGGCTTTGAGCGCCTGGCTAACAACCCGGTTCCGCTTCGGCTTCCATGCTTCCGGACCCTTGGCGTTCATGGCATCACGTCGGCGCTGCATTTCAGCGTCGTCGATCATCAAATTGACCTTTCGGGACGGGATATCGAATTCGACGATATCGCCTTCCTCGATCAAGCCAATGGCGCCACCTTCCGCCGCTTCCGGACTGACGTGGCCGACGGAAAGGCCGCTTGATCCGCCGGAGAACCGGCCATCGGTGATTAGCGCGCAATCCTTACCCAATCCCATGGATTTGATATAGCTGGTCGGGTACAGCATTTCCTGCATCCCCGGACCGCCCTTCGGACCTTCATAAACGACGACAACCACGTCGCCTTTCTTGATCTCGCCACCGAGAATTTTGGCTACCGCCTCGTCCTGGCTGTGGCAGATACGTGCCGGTCCTTTGAAGGTCAGACATTCCACCGGCACCCCAGCCGATTTCACGACACAGCCGTCCTCGGCGATGTTGCCATACAAAACGCCCAGTCCGCCGTCCTTGGAATAAGCATGCTCGATATCGCGGATGCAGCCGTTCTCGCGGTCCGTATCCAGCGCGTTGTAGCGCTTCGATTGGCTGAACGCTTCGACGGTCCGTACGTTGCCCGGCGCCGCCATATAGAACTTCAGAATATCTTCGTCGTCAGTGCGGCGAATGTCGTACTTGTCAATCGCCTCGCCGATGCTCGGCATATGCACCGTCGAACAATCGCGATGCAGAAGCCCGGCCCGGTCCAACTCGCCCATGATGCCGAGAATCCCGCCCGCACGATGGAAATCTTCCATATGGAACAGGTTCGTCGACGGAGAAAGCTTGGACAGGTGCGGCACCTTGCGCGACAACCCGTCGATATCGTGAATGCCGAAATCGATCTCGCCTTCCTGCGCCATCGCCATCAAGTGCAGGATCGTGTTGGTCGAGCCGCCCATGGCGATATCGACCGTCATGGCATTTTCGAAACCGGCGCGGTTGGCGATATTGCGCGGCAGCACGCTTGCATCGTCGTTTTCATAGTAACGTTTGGTGATTTCGACGACAGTGCGCCCGGCTTTCAGGAACAGTTCCCTGCGGTCCGCATGCGTCGCCAGTACGCTTCCGTTACCCGGCAGCGCCAGACCGATCGCCTCGGCCAGACAGTTCATCGAGTTAGCGGTGAACATACCCGAGCACGAACCGCACGTCGGACAAGCGGAGCGTTCGTATTTCAGCGCGTCTTCATCGGATGTTTCCGGTGCAGCTGCGTGGATCATGGCATCGATCAGGTCGGCTTTTTGTTCCTTGCCGTCGACGTCCATCTTGCCCGCTTCCATCGGGCCGCCGGAAACGAATACGGCCGGGATATTCAGCCGCATCGCCGCCATCAGCATGCCCGGCGTGATCTTGTCGCAGTTCGAAATGCAAACCACCGCATCGGCACAGTGCGCGTTGCACATGTATTCGACCGCGTCCGCGATCAGTTCGCGCGACGGCAAAGAATACAGCATGCCATCGTGCCCCATGGCGATGCCGTCATCGACGGCGATGGTGTTGAATTCCTTGGCGACGCCGCCGGCGGCTTCGATTTCACGCGCCACAAGCTGACCCAGGTCCTTGAGATGTACGTGCCCGGGCACGAACTGGGTGAAAGAGTTGGCAATGGCGATGATCGGCTTGTCGAAGTCGTCATCGGTCATACCCGTGGCGCGCCAAAGGCCGCGCGCACCGGCCATATTCTTGCCATGCGTGGTCGTGCGTGAACGATATTCGGGCATTTCATATCCTCCCAGGATACTGGTCGTTGTTAATCGGCAATTTAGTCGACGGTGACGGGGCTTTCAATCCGATTGGGTTCCGTCACGCGCGGTGCGGGCGGGCCTTCGGTGTACTCCTCACCCCAGTCACGCAGCGCCAGCAATGCCGGCTTTAACGCCTGTCCCCGCTCGGTCAGGGAATAGACCGCACGGGGCGGGTGTTCGGAATACAGCTCGCGACTCACGACCCCGGCTTCTTCCAATGTCTTGATACGTGCCGATATGGTGTTCGGCGCGACCCCGGACAAGGAATTTTGCAAATCCTGGAACCGGCGCGGACCGAATAGAAACAGATCGCGCAGAATCAGAATCGTCCACCGTTCACCGATGATATCGAGCGTCCGTGCAACCGGGCATTTCGGGTCGAGAGCCTTACTCATATAGCCAATATAACACTTGCAATAAATAAATGATAGTCACTATTCTTTTTATAGTTATAAATTTGAAAGGGCCTCGACCATGCTCACAGTCACCCCGATCTATCTCGCTGCCGCCGTTGTTCTGTATTCCGTCATCGCCTTTATCGTCATCGCCAACCGACGACGTCGGCGCATCTCGATCGGTGATGCCGGACAGACCGATTTCGCACGGATGGTCCGCGGACACGGCAATTTCGCCGAATACGCACCTATTACCCTTCTCGCCATCGGCGCCGCCGAGCTTGCCGGGGCTCCGGCATCGGTTCTGCATACATGCGGCATATTGCTGCTCTGCGGGCGCGGTCTGCATGCGTATTGTTTCCTGTTCATGCCGGTCGGACTGCGTATCCGCGTCACCGGCATGATGCTGACCTTTTTCTCGCTCTGGACGGCGTCCGCAGCGGCGCTTTTCGCGGTCTTCGCCTGAGCGGCATTGCCACACCGGCGTAGAGATTGATAATCGCCCGAAGAGTATCGACACACATCTTCGGGAGAGAGCCTTGTTCGGACGCAGCAAAGAAGAAACCAAACTCAACGTCGCCTTTTGCCGCGACCAGTTTCCGGCCGCCTGTTGGGACTGGGCTTTTTTCGAGAACGCCGGTGGCAGTTTCGTACCGAACAGCGTTATTACACGGCTGACCAATTACATGACGGAGTGCCAGGTACAGCCGGGCGCGCCCTTCCCTTCCTCCTCACTCGCTCAGGAGCGAATGGATCGAGGGCACAAGAACATGGCCGACATGATCGGCGCTGACGCCGACGAAGTGGTGATCGGCCCGTCGACCTCGGCGAATATCGATGTGCTGTCGCGCGCACTTCGCCCTTTATGGGCCGAAGGTGACGAAGTGATCGTCACCAACCTCAACCACGAAGCAAATTCCGGGCCGTGGCGGCGACTGGCGGAAACCGGCATCCGCATTGTCGAATGGCCCGTCAATCCCGACACGGCGCAATTGGACATCGACCTGCTTGATCAACTCTTGAGCGACAAGACCCGGCTTGTCGCCCTGCCTCACGTGTCCAACATTACCGGCGACATCAACGACGTGAAGGCGATTACCAAGCGCGTCCACGACGCAGGGGCGCTGGTCTGCGCCGATGGCGTCGCCTATGCACCGCACCGATTCGTCGACGTGAAAGACTGGGACGTCGATTTCTATGCGTTCAGTCTCTACAAAACATATGGTCCGCACATTGGGCTGCTGTACGGCAAGAAAGACCTGCTGTTACAGGCAAAAAGCCGACACCACTATTTCATTCCGGAAACCGAAACCTCGTACAAGATGAACCCGGCGGGGCCGCAGCACGAAATCATCGCCAGCCTGAGCGGCATATCGGATTACATCAACGCTGTCGCCGCCGAGCACCTGGACGAATTGCCGAACGATCTGTTTGCCCGCACCCGTGCAGTGTACGACCTGTTCACGCGCCATGAAGGCGACCTCGCCAAGATCTTCATCGATTGGGTAGCGTCAAAGGACAACGTACGCCTGATCGGTCGTATCACCGCGGATACCGGCCTACGCGCGCCGACGTTCTCGTTTGTTGCCGAGGGAATCAGTTCCGAAGCGATTGCCCTTCGGGTGACAGCGGACAAGGTCGGCATTCGGCATGGTGATTTCTATGCCCGCAGACTGGTCGAGGCGCTGGGTATCGATGCGGAGGACGGTGTCGTTCGCTGTTCCATGGCGCATTACAATACGCTTGAGGAAGCCGAACGACTTGTCGCAGCATTGGACCGGGCGGTTTAACCTCGCTCGCCGAAGCTTAGCGCGCCGGAGCGCTTGCGGGCTTTCTTCAGGAGGTTCTCGTATTCGTCGGCTTCGGCATCGAGTTCTTTCTCGAGCCGTTTGATCCGTCGATTGAGGCCTTCGATCCGGCTCAGAATTTCACGGCGCTTCTTTGCCGCGCGCCGTTCGGACCAACTTCGAATACGCCAATCGCCAACCGCCAGAAACAGCAGAATACCGGCCAAGCCGCAAATCACTGCGCCGATCAGATAGTCGATCTTGTCCATGCTGGCGACGGTGCCCCAAAAGCCGATGGTAATCATCGACGACGCGGCAACGAACAGCACGCGCTTGGAATGCAATTCGTCGTGCTTTTGCGACATTTCCGCTTCGGCGACCGCAATGGCGATTTCCGATCGCGCCATCTGCTTCCACTTATCGAAGGACATGCCTTGCTCGTCCTTGCGGCCTTCCCGGATAAACTGCTCAAGACGCGCGACGATATAATCGGCACGATCTTCGGCGGTCGAAGTCGATGACATGGTCGGCGCGGGCGCGGACTTTTCCATCACGGGATTATAGCAGAATCTGCTTACCAATTGGTTATCGGCCTGTGGTCAGGCTAGCATCGAAACGAAAACGGCCCGGCAATGCCGGGCCGTTGTATCGAAACGTCTATGTAAGCGTCTTAGCCGATGCTTTTGTTGTACAGATGCACATCGCGCTGCGGGAACGGGATCGAGCAGCCGGCGTCTTCGACGGCCAACTTGGCGCCCTTGTTCAGCGCCCACAATGCATTCCAGTAGTCGGCATTTTTCACCCAGCAACGCATGTTGATGTTCACCGAGCTGTCGCCCAGTTCCATCACCATGGTCATCGGTGCCGGGTCCTTGAGCACCATTTCATTGTCTTCCATCAGCTTTTGCAGTGCGTTCTGCGCATCGTCCATATTGTCGTCGTAGGCGATCCCGACGAGAACGTCGATGCGGCGCGTTGCGTTACGGCCAAAGTTGGTAATCACCGTGTTCCAGATCTGCGAATTCGGCGCCATGATGTAGACGCCGTCGGCGGTCTTCAGCTCACTGGTGAACAACCCGATTTCCATAACCGTACCGGACAGCGAACCGGCGGAGATGAAATCGCCGATCTTGAACGGACGCAGAACCAATAGCATGACACCGGCGGCAACGTTTGAGAGCGTCCCCTGCAGAGCCAGACCGATGGCGAGGCCAGCGGCACCCAGCACAGCGATGATGCTGGTCGTCTCGACCCCGAATTGCCCCAACACGGCAACGATGACAAATGCCAGAATGACCCAGCGCGCGATGTTCGACAGAAACGGACGTAGCGTCGAATCCATGTTCGGCACCTTGGAAAGGCCCCGGTCAACCATGGAACGAACCCAGCCGGCAAGCATCCAGCCGATAATCAGAATGGCCAGGGCGCCGACCACGTCCAAACCGTAAACGGTAATGATTTCAACCACCTGCTCGGTGATTTCCTGCATCTGTTTTTCCATTGCCGAAGTTCCTCAGTTACCCCAATAAGGCGTTAATGCATTTGCCGTCAGCCGACGGCGGATAGCCTATTATGCGCTTCTTCGAGCTTCTCGCGCACCTGTTTTGCTTCCGCCAGGCGCTCGCGCTCGGTTTCAATGACTTCTTCCGGCGCGTTGGCGATGAACTTCTCGTTGCCGAGTTTGCCTTCGAAGCGCTGGATTTCCTTGTCTTGCTTGGCGATCTCCCGTGCAAGACGAGCGCGCTCAGCATCAAGGTCGATCACCTCGGCAATAGGCAGAATGATCGTCGCTTCATCAAGCACATCCTGCACGGCACCTTTTGGCACATCGCCGCTCAGCACTTCGGAACTTTCGAGCCGAGCCAGGCGCTCAATCAGTTCCCGGTGCACGCCAAGGAAAGCCGTAGCTTTTTCGCCCGGATCCTTCAGGAACATCGGGATTTTCGCCGACGGCGGCACGTTCATTTCCGAACGGATCTGTCGAATCTGCGTGATCAGCCGCACCACCCAGTCGATTTCCGCATTAACGGCGTCGTCGATCAGGGAGTCACTGTACGTCGGCCAGTCCGTTTCGATCAGACGTTGCGCCCGTCCGGGCGTAATCGACTGCCACAGATCTTCTGTAATGAACGGGATCACCGGATGCGCCAGCACCAGAATCTGGTCCAGCGCCCACGCAGCGGTCGCGCGGGTTTCCACCTTGGCGGCTTCGTCGTCACCCTGTAACACCGGCTTGATCAATTCCAGATACCAGTCGCAATATGTGCCCCAGGTAAACTGGTAAAGCGCACTGGCGATGTCGTTGAAGCGGTACGCTTCGATGGCATCGCGGGTTTTGCGCTCGCATTCCACGACCTTGCCGACGATCCACTTGTTGAGTGGCTCTGTCACCTTGGCCGGATCGAATGTATCGACCGGTTTACACTCGTTCATCTCGCAAAAGCGCGCCGAGTTCCAGATCTTGGTGCAGAAATTACGGTACCCTTCGACCCGGCTTTCCGACAGCTTCACATCGCGGCCCTGCGCAGCGAACGCGGTCAGCGTGAATCGCAGCGCGTCGGCGCCATACTTTTCGATTAGTTCCAGAGGATCGATGACGTTGCCCTTGGACTTCGACATCTTTTGGCCCTTTTCATCGCGTACCAGCGCGTGAATGTAGACCGTGTGGAACGGCACTTCGTCCATGAAGTGCAGCCCCATCATCATCATTCGGGCGACCCAGAAGAAGATGATATCGAAGCCGGTGATCAACACGTCGGTCGGATAGTAACGTTCCAGTTCCGGCGTCTGTTCCGGCCAGCCAAGGGTCGAAAACGGCCATAGCGCCGACGAGAACCACGTATCCAGAACGTCCGGGTCACGGGTCAGCTCAATATCCTCGCCGGCGGCTTCACGGGCCGCGGCGCGCGCCGCGTCCTCGCTTTCCTCGACAAAGACCTCGCCGTCGGGACCGAACCATGCCGGTATCTGATGACCCCACCAGATCTGACGCGAGATACACCACGGCTGGATGTTGCGCATCCATTCGAAGTAAGTGTTTTCCCAGTTCTGCGGCACGAACTTCGTTTTGCCCTGTTCGACGGCGGTAATCGCCGGTCCGGCAAGCGTCTTGGCGTCGACGAACCATTGATCCATCAGCCACGGCTCGATTGCGACACCGGAGCGATCGCCATACGGGATCGTCATCGGATTGTCTTCGACTTTTTCGAGAAGCCCAAGCGCATCCATCTCGGCCACGACCTTGTCACGCGCATCGAAGCGATCCATGCCTTGATAGGCTTCCGGCACGTTTTCGTTCAAGTGCGCATTGGCATCCATGACGTTGACCATCTTGAGATGGTGACGCTTGCCGACCTCGAAGTCGTTAAAGTCGTGCGCCGGAGTCATTTTCACCGCGCCGGAGCCTTTTTCCGGGTCGGCATAGTCGTCGGCAACGATGGGAATCTTGCGGCCGACGATCGGCAGAATGCAGTGCTGCCCGACCAAATCCTTGTAGCGGTCGTCATCGGGATGCACGGCGATCCCGGTGTCGCCCAGCATTGTTTCCGGACGGGTCGTGCCGACGGTGACATACGTGCCATCACGGCCTTCGACCGGATAGCGGAAGTACCACATTTTGCCGACAGTTTCGCGTTGCTCGACCTCAAGATCGGAAATCGCCGTATGCAGTTTCGGATCCCAGTTCACGAGCCGCTTGTCACGGTATATGAGGCCTTCCTTGTATAGCTGCACGAAGACCTTGGTCACGGCGGCGGAAAGGCCATCGTCCATGGTAAAGCGTTCGCGCGACCAGTCGCACGACGCGCCCAGCCGGCGCAGCTGCGACGTGATGGTGCCGCCGGATTCCGCTTTCCACTTCCACACCCGGTCGATGAACTTTTCACGACCGAGATCGTGGCGGTTAAGCCCCTCCTCGGCCATCTGCCGTTCGACCACCATCTGGGTGGCGATCCCCGCATGGTCCGTACCCGGCTGCCAAAGCGCATCGCGCCCCTGCATGCGTCGGTACCGGATCAGGATATCCTGCAGCGTGTTGTTGAGCGCATGGCCCATATGCAGACTGCCGGTGACGTTCGGCGGTGGAATAACGATGGTGAACGGCTCAGCATTTGCACGTGCGCCACCGATGGCGAAATCACCATCCTGTTCCCATTCTTCGTATCGCTTCCGCTCGATCTCTTCAGATCGATAGGTTTTTTCCAGCATAGCCGGAGGCCTCCAATCGTCGCCGTTGTGTGAAGCGCATGGTTTTAGCCCCGCCACCCGGTCGGATCAACGTTTACAGTTAAATTCGGAAAGCTTTAGCTGTCGAGCCGTTCTGCACGGTTGATCATCTTGTCGATCTCTTTCTTGACCAACCGTTCGATCAGGTACGGCAAGTTCCGGTCCAACCACTCGCGCAGGATCGGTTTCAGCATCTCGCGGACCATGGCTTCCAGCGTAATGTCACGGCTGCCACCAACCGCCAGATCGCGCTGATCCAGGATCGCCTTAGCGAGTTCCGACAGCATATCTGCACCCGACTGGAACGTCGGCGTCGAGACCAACTCCGGCATCGCAACCATGTCCGGCGTCAGCTCAAGGATTTCCTCCATTTCGGAGGGCATTGGCGGCGGCGGAGGTGGAGGTGGTGGGGGCGGAGCCGGCGGAGGCGCCATGACAGGCTCCGGCTCGGGTTCCGGTTCAGGCTCAGGCTCCGGTTCGGGCTCGGGTTCAGGTTCCGGCTCGGGTTCAGGCTCCGGCTCGGGTTCGGGTTCTGGCGTGGGTTCAGGCTCCGGCGCGGGTTCAGGCGCAGCCGCTTCTTCACCACCTTCTTCGTCTTCCTCCTCCGCAAGAATGCGTCGGATAGACGAGAGGATATCCTCCATTGAAGGTTCGGCGCCGTCTTCCCCAGCTGCGTTGGCTTCGTCGCTCATGCGCGGGTCTAGCCCCCCGTTTGCGTTAACAATCCTTAGAAGATGGCCTAAAGACGGTTAACAAACCGTAATCACAATGAAAACTTCGAAAAACCGACTTTCGAGCTTCATCCGTTATTTTACGCCGCCCGCGCTGGTCCCCCCGAACCATTTGTCACGGACTTCGTTATAGTGTTCACGCGGATCGTAGAGATCGACCGCGAGACCCAGATCCTTTGCCGTCAGCCGCCCCAATGCCGACATCAACTCGTACGCGGCAACAAGCTCGTCACGCTCGGATCGAACATGGGAAACACGCGAATCAAGCAGTTCCTGTTCCGCATCAAGGATATCGAGAACGGTCCGCGACCCAACCGCCGCTTCGCGCTGCACGCCCTCTAGGGCAACGATGCTGGCTTCGATCTGCGTCTGAAAGGCATCGACCTGGGCACGCGCCGTCACAAGGCTCTCATATGCCTGCGTCCCCGCTTCAGCGGCGTCACGGCGCTCCGTGTCGATCACAAGCGTGCTTTCCGCCGCGTCCTGGCGGGCCTGACGCAGCCGAGAATACACATCACCCTGCTGGTAAATCGGAATCGTTACGTTGAGCGTGACTTCATGGGTCGTGCGCAGGCTGGTTTCGGTCGACGTCTGGAATTCACGCGTACTACTGGCCGTCACGTCGACTTCCGGAAGCAGTTCGCCCCACACCTCGTCGACATTGTCCATTGAAGCGCGACGATCGAATTCCGCGGCAATCACGCCCGGATTGTTGACGACGGCAATGCGCACGGCCTCTTCGGCACTATCCGGCAAATCGCTGGCCCGGTCGGGCAGCGACAGTGTTTCCGGTGCCGGCTCGCCGACGATATTCAGATAATTGGCACGCGACGTTTCCAGATCACCTTGTGACTGAATGCGGTCTGCCTTGGAGCGGGCCAGACGTGCCTCGGCCTGGTGCACGTCGGTACGGGTAATTTCACCGACTTCAAAGCGGTCGCGGGTAGCCTCGAGCTGGCGCTGAAGCACTTCTTCGTTGTTCTGGTTGAGCCGCAGCACCGCCTGATCGCGATAAACGTTCAGATACGCCGTAGCCGCCTGCAAAAGAATGTTTTGTTCGCTTTCAAGAAGCCGGGCGCGCGCAGCACGAATATCGTTCTCGGCGCCGCTCGTTTCAGCCAACGTGCGGCCACCACGAAACAGCGGTTGCGTCAGCGAGATACCGAAATCTTTCGGACGGCGGCTCTGGCGGCGATCCGTGCCCGTCGACGTATTACTATCGATAACCGACGCACCGGCCGACCCCGTCACTTCGACACTGGGACGCCAATTCGCGAGTGCCTGTGGGACACTTTCATCGGTGCTCCGCAACCCGGCGCGAGACGAAAGCAATGTCGGGTTATTCAAGTATGCCTTCGCGAGCGCGTCTTCAATGGTTTGCGCATTGACCGGCTCAGCATGAAGCCCGACAAGCGCCACAACAGCGAGCGAAGATGCGATGATCGCGGTTCTATTCATAGTGCTTTCAACCTATACAGCCCAGATTAGGTAACACGTCCACCGTTCATTTCCCAGTAAACAGCGAGCGCACAACGCCGCATGTCATTAAGACTTCTTATACCATAAGGGAGTCAGAACCCCGAGATAAGGTCAAGTTTCTCAATTACATAAACAAATTCAAATAGTTATGCGCGATACGCGGACGGCCGGCACTAAAATAAGTGCGAATCGCTATCATTGAAATTTCGCCGTGATTCCATAGCGTTGGCAAAATATCAGAAAGAAAAAACCGCTTCTTTTTCAAAACCGGGAAGCAACGGCTCCACTGCATCAAATACTTCGCGCCTAGAAATCGCGTCGCCATACCGGGTCACCAGAACCGCCCGACCGACCGGCTTTCCGGACGGCATTTCGACACACACAAGGCGCCCTCCCTCGGACAACTGGCGCGCGATACTTTCCGGCACCTCGGGAACAGCACCGTCAATGTAGATCAGATCGTAAGGCGCATCTTTCGGGTAGCCGTCGGCAAGTGCGCCATCGACGACAGCAACATTATCGATTCCCAATTCACCGAGATTTCTCTCCGCCTTGGCGCGCATGGATGCATTGCTTTCAACGGCGATCACCGTATCCACCAGACTTGCCAGCACGGCGATGCCGTACCCCGTCGCACAGCCAATCGCCAGTGCGACATCGCGCTTTCGCACCTCCGCAATATCCAGCAACCGCGCGAGCACCATCGGCTGCATCAAATACCGACCATCCTCGATCAACACCGTCTCGTCGGAATAAGCGAGATTTTGCCGCCCACTCGGCAGGAACGATTCCCGGGGCAGGGTCTCCATCGCCGCAATGACGTTTTCATCGGTCACCCGGTTCGGCAGAACCTGGCTGTCCACCATATTCCGGCGAGCCTTTGCGTATTGCGCGTTATTCATGCGGAGAACCCTTTACCCAAAAGCGAACGCAAGAGCGCAGCACTTACGCCGCTCAATCTTGCCACCCATCGATTTATAGGTCCACACCGCCCGGAAAACAACTCAGTCCGGCTTTTTGAAGCGGCAAAAATAATTGCCGGAAAACTGTTCGGGATTGCTTGACCCCCGGCAGTGTTACGTCTAATTTCCCGCGTCGTCGCCAAGCGGGGTGGCCCTGCACAGGGCTTGTTCGCAAGGCGGTGGGAGGTCAACCCGGAACGGCGCGGTGGCGGAGTGGCTACGCAGCGGCCTGCAAAGCCGTGAACACCGGTTCGATTCCGGTCCGCGCCTCCAGCTCTGATCCGGCTTAGCTCAGTTGGTAGAGCACC
>Ga0209578_10000667_pt1 | contig 39028 bp, 38 predicted proteins | sample tdAd472_FD_187127 | JGI IMG/M metagenome (GOLD analysis project Ga0209578, IMG submission 187127) | Marine sediment microbial communities from the Atlantic coast under amendment with organic carbon and nitrate - tdAd47.2 (SPAdes)... | ecosystem: Environmental > Aquatic > Marine > Coastal >...
CCTTTTCACATTCGTTGGTGGAGGTGGTGGGAATCGAACCCACGTCCGCAAGCCCTACGCTACGAGCTCTACATGCTTATTCCGTCTTTAATCTCACTGTGGGCTACCCGACGGACAGGGAAAACTCACAGCCAGTTCAGTAAGGATTTAACGGATTGAGCCCTGAACATGCCCGCACCGCGGTCCTATGTCGGTGACTCCTGTGATCCGGACGCATAGGCACGATCCGGGCAGAAGGCTTCAAACTGGTTTTTAAGCAGCTAAAGCGTAGTTGTCGTCGTTGGCAACTATGAGTTTTACAGTTGGATTTACGAGGTACTCTGTCCCTCGGCATGCACTCGGAGTTTCGCGACCCACGTCGAAGCCATGTCACCCCCGTACACGGGGTAGTGTATGGGCTGCCGCCGTTATTACAACGGCTGAGTCCACATTGCGAGCAGGGAAATTACTAGAAATAACTTTAATATAAAAAGATAACTTATTATAATTATTAATGTTTTAAGATTCTCGCGCGTTGTCGTTCCCAGTCGCGGTCTTTGCTCGCAGCCCGTTTGTCGTGTTGTTTCTTGCCGCGGGCGAGTCCGACCTCGAGCTTCACCCGGCCCTTGGTCCAGTGCAAATCCAGCGGTACCAATGCGTAGCCCTTGCGTTCCACGGCGCCCACGAGGCGGTCGAGTTCGTTTCTGTGTATTAGCAACTTCCGGCTGCGTGTCGGTTCTGCGTGAACGTGGGTTGACGTTGTCGTGAGTGGCGAAAAATGCGCGCCGACCAACCATGCCTCACCATTCCTGATGTGGACGTAGCTTTCGGTCAGCTGCGCACGACCATCTCGCAGGCTTTTAACTTCCCAGCCTTCGAGCGCCAGGCCGGCTTCGAGCCTGTCCTCGATGAAGTAGTCGTGACGGGCCCTCTTGTTGGCGGCAATTATGTGGCTCTTGTCGGGCTTCTTTTTGCTCATCTCGGCAGAATAGCTGTCGGTGTCGAGGAGGCGCGATTATACGGGATAGTGTGGGGATCACAGCCGCCGCATCGCCGCGAGCGAAAGGCGAGCGTTGTTGTCACGTTTCTGAATTTGTATGAGAATCTCGCCATCCAACGCCCTCAGGGATAAAGAATGCTAAGCAATCAGGCTGGCGGGACCGCCAGACGAAAGTCTCTGCACGGCCAGTGGTCGTCAAGGATGGCTTTCATACTGGCAGTAACCGGTTCGGCGGTCGGCCTCGGCAACATCTGGAAGTTTCCGTACGTTGCTGGCCAGAATGGCGGCGGCGCTTTCGTCATCGTTTACCTGCTGTGCGTTTTCCTGATCGGTATGCCGGTCATGATGTCGGAAATCCTGATTGGGCGCCGCGGGCGCCGCAATCCGGTGGCGACAATGGCGTTGCTGGGCGAGGAAGAAGGTAGTTCTCGTCGCTGGCAATATGTTGGCCTGTTGGGCGTAATTGCCGGCATCCTGATTCTTTCCTACTACAGCGTCATTGCCGGGTGGACGCTGGCCTACATCGTCAAGAGTGTGTCTGGCGTGTTTACCGGAGCCACCGCCGAGACCGTTGCGGCGCAGTACGATGGCTTTGTTGGCGACTGGCGGCTGGTCACACTGTGCCACACGCTGTTTATGAGCCTGACGATATTCGTCGTCGCAAGAGGCGTGGAAAGAGGGCTCGAGCAGGCGGTCAAGTTCATGGTCCCGGCGTTATTGCTGCTGATGCTGGTGCTGCTCGGATATTCCATGACCTCGGGTCATTTTGGCGACGGACTCGCCTTCATGTTCACGCCGGATTTCGACAAGCTGACCTGGGGCAGCGTGCTCGCGGCCATGGGGCAGGCGTTCTTCACGTTGTCGATCGGTATGGGTGCCGTCATGGCTTATGGTGCCTATCTTCCGGAGGAAACGTCCATTATCGGTGCGTCTACGGCGGTCGTTGTGGCGGACACTCTGATAGCACTACTCGCGGGTCTTGTGATCTTCCCGCTCGTTTTCGCAAATGACATGCTGGACCCGGGCGCGGGACCGGAACTCGTGTTCAAGACATTGCCGTGGGCGCTGGGTCAAATGCCGGGTGGCGCTTTTTTCTCGACACTGTTTTTCATATTGCTGTCGTTTGCCGCCTGGACATCCGCGCTGGGGCTGGTGGAGCCTGCTGTTGCGTGGCTCGTGGAGCACTACAACCGGACCCGAGCGCAGGCCGCCGTAATCATAGGCGGCCTGATCTGGGTACTCGGCTTCGGCACGGTATTGTCGTTCAATGTGCTCGCGGACGTAAAATTCTTCAAAGGCACAGTCTTTGAAAATCTCGACCATCTCACCAATAACATCATGCTGCCCTTGGGCGGTCTGTTCATCGCAGTCTTCGCCGGTTGGGTAATGTGCAGGAATTCCACGGCTGATGAATTGGGCGGTGCGGGACTCGCCTACAAACTCTGGCGTTTTCTGGCCCGGTTTGTCGTGCCTGTGGGCGTGTTATTCGTTTTCCTGAAGGCAGTCGGCCTGCTGCCTGAGATGGGCTAGCCACCAGCGCAGAAGTGTCACAACAGACGTCATGCGAAAAATCAGCCGCAGCGCACTCGTTCCTTATTCGGCGGCACAGATGTACACGCTGGTTGAGGATGTCGAGTCCTACCCCGACTTTTTGCCCTGGTGCAGCGATGCAGAATTGCACTGGCGCGAGGGAGACGTCCTCGAGGGCTCGGTGGAAATGCACCGCGCCGGCATGCGGCGCAGATTCAGGACCCGCAACTCGATGCGCCAGGACGAAGCTATCGATATGACCCTGGTGGACGGACCCTTCAGTCACCTGTCAGGAGGCTGGCATTTCCTGGCGCTGGGGGCCGCTGGCTGCAAGGTCTCGCTGCACATGGAATTCAAGGTAAAGAGCCGGACAACTGACCGCTTGCTTGGCCACTATTTCCAGGAAATCTGCAACTCGCTGGTCGACGCGTTCGTCCGTCGTGCCGGTGAAATCTACGCAATAACGGGTAACGGCAATGACAGACCTGATTGAAATAGAGTTAGTCCTTGCATCCGCGGAGCGACAGCGACTTCTTTCGATTCAGGTCAGTGAGGGCTTGACCGTGGCAGAGGTTATCTCACAGTCCGGAGTTGAGCAGGAGTTTCCCGACGAGCACATCGACGACCTCGCTGTCGGGATCTGGGGCAAACTGGTCGGCAGAAATCACATTGTTCGCGATGGAGATCGGATCGAGCTCTACCGGCCGCTGCAGATCGATCCGCGTGAGGCGCGCCGGCAACTGGCGCGCGCTGGTCGTTCGATGGGAACACCCGCTGACAGTTAACCTGGCGGCCTAGAGCTTGGGGTTGAGTTCCTGATTGCGCCGAATCTCGCTCACCACGTCGTCTGTGAACAGAATCGACACCCAGCGTTTGGCGGTGGCGTCTCTACGTCCGATTTTGACGTAGTAAACGTAATCCCAGCGTTCCTTGTGGAAAGGGTCGTCAATCATCGGGGTACCGAGCAAGAAGCGGATCTGATTGCGCGTCATGCCGACTTCGACCTGGTCGAGGTCCTCCTCGATGACAATGTTCCCTTGCGACATATTGGCCCGGTAGACGCAGCCGGTGGCCGCGAGCATGGCAGCCAGCAGCAAGACGGGCAGTAGCAATTTGTGATTCGAGCGTCGCATCTTGAGATTTTGAATTCCGGTCCACGTGCAGTGCAGTCACGGCTAGAGCCGGGCTGCCATCTGGGTCATAATAGGCGCGCATCATACCTTCTTGCCCAGCGACACGATAGACGCATGTCGGTCGTACAATCAGAGTGCAATTCATGGAGCAACGTCAGGAATTACGTAAGGCCGGCCTGAAAATTACGCTGCCGCGACTCAAGATCCTCGAAATTCTCGAGGGCGCCACGAACCGGCATCCCAGCGCCGAGGACATTTACAAGGAGCTCCTGGACTCTGGCGAGGAGATTGGTCTGGCGACCGTCTATCGGGTCTTGACGCAGTTTGAGGCGGCGGGACTGGTGACGAGGCACAACTTCGAAGGCGGGCACTCGGTATTCGAGCTTGATGATGGCGAGCACCATGACCACATGGTTTGTATAGAAACCGGCGAGGTCGTCGAGTTCTTCAGTCATGAGATTGAGGCCTTGCAAGGAGACATTGCCGAGAAGCATGGCTTCGAACTGCTCGATCACAGCCTTGTGCTTTACGTGAAACGCAAGGAAACCTGAGGTAACGGTTACCCCTGATTCCTACGCCCGCTTTTTCGGCGCACCAGAGAGCATCTCCGCGGCGTGGTCCCGGGTCTTTGCGGTAATTTCAACGCCGCCCAGCATCCTGGCCAGCTCGTCAATCCGCTCGTCGTGCTCGAGTTCGTGTATCCCGGTACGGGTTACTTTGCCGTCGGTAACTTTGCTGATGCGGATGTGATGGTTCGCAAGGCTGGCGACCTGCGGCAAGTGAGTTACACATAACACCTGGCGGCTGCGGCCCAGCTCTGCGAGCCGGCGGCCTACCATCTCTGCTACGCCGCCACCGACACCACTGTCGACCTCGTCGAATACCATCGTCGGAATGATGCTGCCATCACTGGCTATGACCTGTACTGCGAGGCTCATGCGTGACAACTCGCCTCCCGAGGCCACGCGGGACAACGGGAGCGGCGGCTGTCCGGGATTGGCACTGATCTGAAACTCGATCTCGTCTAATCCTGTAACGCGCGCGCCATCATCGGGCAGCGCTTTGACATCGATATCGAAAACGCCGCCGGGCATGCCGAGTCCTGCCATTGTCTCTGTGACGGCAGTCGCGAACTTTGCGGCGGCACGCTTTCTGCGTGCCGTCAGTTTCGCGGCATAGTCGCGGTAACTTGCCTCCGCGACGGCAGCCTCGTGCTCGAGTTCCTTGCCACGTTCTTCGGCATGGCTAAGTTCGTCGTGTTCCTCTCGCAGGCGCGTAACCAGTTGTGGTAAATCCGGCGGCTTCACCCGGTGTTTGCGCGCGATCGACTGCATCGAATCGAGCCGCTCCTCGACCTGGTTCTGGTGCTGCGGGTCCATGTCGATTGTTCCGCCATAGCGCCGCAGTTCGTCACAGGCTTCGTTGACCTGAATGGCGGCGTTGTCCAGCATGCCGGCGACGGCTTGCAGTTTGTCGTCATAATCAACGAGGTTTTCGACGGATCGTAACGCGTCTCCGAGGGAGGCGGTGGCGTTGCTATTGTCGTCATCCGATAGCACCGCCAGCGCGAGCGTTACTCCCTCGACAAGGCGTTCACTGTTCGCAAGCTTCTGGCTTTCCGCTCGCAGTGCGTCGAATTCCCCGGGTTCGGCGCCGAGGGTTTCGAGTTCCCGCAATTGAAAACCGAGCAGGTCGAGGCGCGACTCCCGATCTGCGTCTGCGGTTCGCAAGGCTTCGAGCCGCGCGACCAGCGATGTCCACTGGACGAAGGCTGCTGCCGTTTGTTCTCGCAACTCCATCAGGTCGCCGTAATGGTCGAGCAGGTCGCGTTGAATCGACCGCTTACCGAGGGACTGATGAAAGTGCTGACCGTGGATGTCGATCAGCATCTCGCCGAGGCTCTTCAGTTGTTGCACCGGCACGGCATTGCCGTTGATGAATGCTCGCGACCGGCCGTCGGCGTTGATGACCCTTCGCAGCAAGCATTCGTCATCCTCGTCAAGGGAGTTTTCCTCCAGCCACGCCCGCGCATGGGCTAGTGCCGACACATCGAACTCGGCACTGAATTCTGCGCGCCTGGCGCCGTTGCGAACGAGTTTGCTGCTGCCTCGTTCGCCGAGCACGAGGCCGAGTGCGTCGACGAGAATTGACTTGCCTGCGCCTGTTTCGCCCGTCAGGACCGTCATGCCGGGCGCGAACTCCGCAGCAATTCGATCGACGATCGCAAAATCCCGAATCTGCAAATTGACGAGCACGCCTAGACTGGCTCCTCTGGGTTCTCCCGCTTGCGCATGTCGTGACCCCAGTGAAGTTTGGAGCGCAGGATGCTGTAGAAATCGAAGCCGGGCGGGTGCAACAGAGTCAGGCGGCTGTCCGAGGCGGCGATTTGCAGTTTGTCCTGAGGTCGAATCTCGCCGATCGAATCACCGTCAACAGTAATTTCCGCTTTGACGTCCGGTCGCTCTAGCAATCGCAGTTCGATCTTGTGGTCTGCCGGAATAACGATCGGCCGCACTGTCAATGTGTGTGGCGCGACGGGGACGACAACGATCGCATGCAGTCGCGGTTCGATGATCGGACCGCCGCAACTCAGGGCATATGCCGTTGAACCAGTCGGCGTGGCAACGATCAGGCCGTCGCCTGCATGCGTGTTTACGTACTGGTCGCCGATGCTCGTAACAAAATCGAGCATCCGCCCTGACTCACGCCGCTGCAAGACGACGTCGTTGACGGCGATAACCGACCTGTCGGATTCGCCGGGTCGAATGAGCTTTGCGTCCAGCAGCAGGCGGGCATCGGTGCTGTAATTTCCGGCGATAACATGATCGACGCTGTCGAGCATTTCCTCGGGCGTTACATCGGCAAGAAACCCGAGACGACCGCGGTTGATGCCGAGCAACGGAATGTCGGCGGCGCATGCCAGTTGTCCTGCATACAGCATGGTGCCGTCGCCGCCGACGGCTATAGCCAGGTCCGCATTGTCCATGAGCTCCGACTCGGGCATGCGCGTTGCCGCGAAGTCCAGCGACATATCGTCAGCCGCCAGCACCTGGATGCCGCCTTTTGTCAAATGCTCCGCCAACTCGGTCATTGGCTCGCAGACGCGCGGGTCGCCATGGCGACCGAGCATTGCTACTTTTCGGAATTGCTTTCCCATGTTCTTATCGTTGTCGAGACTGGACTCTCGCAGCCTTTCGCGGCGATTGTTGCAAACCCTTGACCGGCCGCCAAGCCGTTGCTAGCTTGTTCGGATACCGTATCACAGAGAGCTGTGTAAGCAGTTTCTGTTTCTCGCGAATGTCGGCAGAAGCATCCAGTACATTACCCAGTGAACGCGCCAGTCACCTGCTGCGCGTGCTGATCCAGCGTTATATCCGCGAGGGCGAGCCTATCGGCTCGCGAACCCTGTCGAAAGACTCCGGGCTGGACCTTAGCCCGGCAACCATTCGCAACGTCATGTCCGACCTCGAAGAGATGGGGTTGGTGTCGGCCCCCCATACGTCGGCGGGACGCATTCCTACGCCGAAGGGCTATCGTCTGTTCGTGGATACCCTGGTTCGCTACCGGCAGCCGAAAGATAACGACATGCGCGCACTGCAGACCAAACTGCAGAAAAACGTCGAAGATCCCGGCAGCCTGATCGGGTCCGTGTCGAGGATGTTATCGGATATCACCAGCCTCGCCGGGGTCGTTACGGTACCCCGGGGGCAACATCCGACACTGCGGCAGATCGAGTTCCTGCCGTTGTCAGATTGTCGAGTCCTCGTCATCCTCGTCATCAACGATAGAGAGGTTCAGAATCGTATTCTGCAACTGGACAAGAACTACACTGAGTCGGAGCTAACGCAGGCGGCGAATTTCATTAACGAAAAATACGCGGGCCTCGACATGATGGAAGTCCGTGACCAGTTGGTCGCGGACCTCGACCGGGTTCGCAGCTCGATGAACCAGGCAATGCTCGACATTATCTCCGTAGCCCATTCGGCCATGGCCGGAGCCGCCCATCCCGGAAGCGACTACGTACTGGCCGGCGAAACGAACCTCATGGATTGCGCCGAATTGTCCGATATCGAGACATTGCGCAAGTTGTTTGAGGCATTTTCGAAGAAAAGGCTGATCCTCGATCTCATGGACCGCAGCATTCACGCACACGGAGTGCAGGTGTTCATCGGGGAGGAATCCGGCTTCCGGATTCTGGACGATTGCAGCGTCGTGACCGCTCCTTACCATATCGACGACGACACGATCGGGGTACTGGGCGTAATCGGTCCGACGCGGATGGCATACGATCGCATCGTGCCGATCGTCGATATCACAGCGCGCTTGCTCGGCTCGGCACTCGCGCAACGCGGTCAAACCTAGAATACCGCGCAAAAAAATACCCTGATTCGCTTGATTTTCAGGGCGTGAACCCCACACTCGCAACTTCATTCAATTGGGCCGCATTGCGACGGCCAACACCTGGAGCCCGACGGATGAGCGTACAGTCCAATCGACCCGATGCCGAGGCCAATGAGGCAGAGCCGGAAACGGCCGCCACGGAAGAGCCGCAAGTCGCCGAGGAGGCGAGCGTGGATGAGGGGATGGCAGCAATTCAGGCCAAGGCCGATGAGAACTGGGACCGCTACCTGCGAGCGGCTGCCGAGGTAGAGAATATCCGCAAGCGGTCTCAACGAGACGTCGAACACGCCCACAAATTTGCCCTGGAGGGTTTCAGTCGGGAACTGCTCGCGGTTGTCGATAGTCTCGAAATGGGCCTCGACGCTGCGGCGTCGGCCGATGCCGCCGCCTTGGTAGAGGGCAGCGAGGCGACCTGCAAACTCCTCAAGACCACGCTGGAGCGATTCGGAATTCTCGTGGTCGATCCAGAGGGAGAGCCGTTTGACCCGGAGTTCCACGAGGCAATCAGCATGATGCCCTCGGCGAGCCTCGAGCCAGGGTCGGTACTCACCGTCGTACAGAAAGGCTACACCCTCAATGAACGCCTGTTGCGTCCTGCCAGGGTTGTTGTTGCCTCGGAACCGCCCGCGGCTGATGGCGACGCGTAGGTAGATTCACTTTTCGAACGCTTGAAACACAAGGGCCAGACCCCAAGTCACAGCCAGTTTTCAAGCAAAACCACAGAATTTTTGGAGTATTAGGAAATGGGTAAAGTAATCGGTATCGACCTTGGTACCACGAACTCCTGCGTAGCTGTCATGGAGGGGGACACCCCCAAGGTCATCGAGAACAGCGAAGGTGATCGCACGACGCCTTCCATCGTGGCGTTCACCAAGGACGACCAGGTGCTGGTTGGCCAGTCGGCGAAGCGCCAGGCCGTCACCAACCCGGCTAATACACTGTTTGCGGTCAAACGCCTGATCGGTCGTCGATTCGAAGACGATGTCGTGCAGCGCGACATGGATATGGTGTCGTACAAGATCGCCAAAGCGGACAACGGTGACGCCTGGGTAGAGGCGAACGGCAAGAAGATGGCGCCGCCCGAGATATCTGCGCGCGTGCTCATGAAAATGAAAAAGACCGCCGAGGACTACCTGGGTCATGAAGTCACCGAGGCCGTCGTCACAGTGCCGGCTTATTTCAACGACTCGCAGCGCCAGGCAACCAAGGATGCCGGCAAGATTGCCGGCCTCGACGTCAAGCGCATCATCAACGAGCCGACCGCGGCAGCCCTTGCGTACGGCATGGACAAGAAGCGCGGCGATAAAAAGATCGCAGTCTTCGATCTCGGTGGCGGTACGTTCGACGTATCGATCATCGAAATTGCCGAGGTGGATGGCGAGCATCAGTTCGAGGTTCTTTCGACCAATGGCGACACGTTCCTCGGTGGCGAGGACTTCGACTTACGGGTCATTGAGTACCTGACGGCCGAATTCGAGCGTGAGAGCGGCATCGACATCAGCAAAGATCCGCTGGCCATGCAGCGCCTCAAGGAGGCTGCCGAAAAAGCGAAGATCGAGCTTAGCTCGCAACAGCAGACCGAGGTGAACCTGCCATATATCACGGCAGATGCCAGTGGTCCGAAGCACCTCAACATCAAGTTGACGCGAGCCAAGCTCGAATCGCTTGTCGATCAACTGATCGAGCGCACGATGGGCCCGTGCAAGACGGCGTTGAAGGACGCCGGTTTGAAAGTGAACGAGATTGATGACGTCATCCTGGTCGGTGGTCAGACGCGCATGCCCAAGGTGCAGGAAGTCGTACAGAATTTCTTCGGCAAAGAGCCACGCAGGGACGTCAATCCGGACGAAGCCGTTGCACTCGGCGCTGCCATTCAAGGTGGCGTCCTGGCGGGTGAGGTCAAAGACGTACTGCTGCTCGATGTGACGCCGCTGTCGCTGGGCATCGAAACGCTTGGCAGTGTAATGACGAAGTTGATCGACAAGAACACGACGATCCCGGCAAATGCCGAGCAGGTGTTCTCGACTGCCGACGACAACCAGACGGCGGTGACGATTCATGTCCTGCAGGGTGAACGCGAGCGGGCTGGCGCCAACAAGTCACTTGGCCGCTTTGACCTGACCGATATTCCGCCGGCGCCAAGAGGCTTGCCGCAGATCGAGGTCACGTTCGATATCGATGCCAACGGCATTCTTAACGTCTCCGCGAAGGACAAGGCAACGGGCAAAAGCCAGAACATCGTCATCAAGGCTTCGAGCGGGCTCTCCGAGGACGAAATCGACCAGATGGTCGCCGATGCCGAGAGTCATGCCGAGGAAGACCGCAAGTTCCGCGAGCTGGTCGACGTCCGCAACCAGGCGGACGGCCTGATCCACGCAGCAGAGAAGACGTTGAATGATCTTGGCGAGAAGGCAACGAGCGAAGAGCGTCTGAATATTGAAAACGCGGTGTCGGATCTCAAGACTGTTCTCGACACTGACGACAAGGAAGCAATCGAGGCGAAGACAGCAGCTCTTGCCGAGGCATCGGGCTCTCTTGCGCAAAAACTCTATGCGGAGCAAGAGGCCGAGGCTCCAGCTGAAGGTACGGCGGGCGCAGACGAAGACGTCGTTGACGCTGAATTCGAAGAAGTCGACAAAGACGAACCGCAAAAGGACTGACGGAATTCCGGTCATTGCGAGCGTATCGAAGCAATCCGCCGAAGGCGTCCCGAGCGCTAGCGAAGGGATCTCGGAGGTTGCTTCGTCGCTGCGCTCCTCACAATGGCGTCGGCAACAGTTGAACTGACATGGCGAAACGCGACTACTACGATGTGCTGGGAATCTCGAAAACGGCGTCCGCCGACGAGATCAAGAAGGCGTACCGTCGTCTCGCCATGAAGTTTCACCCTGATCGGAACTCGGACGATTCGGAAGCCGAGACCAAGTTCAAGGAAGCCAAAGAGGCGTACGAGGTCCTGAGGGATTCGGACCAGCGCTCGGCCTACGACCAATTCGGACACGACGCTGTGCGCGGTGCCGGCGGCATGGGCGGCCAGGGCGGATTCGGTGCCGAAGGCTTTGGCGACATCTTCGGCGACGTATTCGGTGACATTTTCAGCGGAGGCCGTCGCGGTGGCCCGCAGGTATTCCGCGGCGCCGACCTTGGCTACGAACTGCGTCTCGACCTGGAGAATGCTGTCAGCGGCGACACCGTGCAAATCGATGTGCCGTCGCAGGTGACCTGCGAGACCTGCGACGGGAGTGGCGCGAAAAAAGGCACACAACCCGTGCAATGCACGACTTGCAACGGCGCCGGCCAGGTCCGAATGCAGCAGGGGTTCTTCTCGATACAACAGAGCTGTCCTGCGTGCAAAGGGGCGGGGACAATGATTTCCGATCCCTGTGCGACCTGTCACGGCCGGGGTCGGGTGCGCAAGACACGCACCTTGTCCGTGAAGGTGCCGGCCGGCGTGGACGACGGCGATCGCATCCGGCTTTCCGGTGAAGGCGAGGCCGGCAGAAACGGTGGGCCGCCAGGTGACCTGTATGTCGAGGTACGGGTCAATCCGCACAAGCTGTTCAATCGGGATGGCGCGGACTTGTCCTGCGAGGTTCCCGTCAGTTTCGCCACCGCGACCCTGGGTGGCGAGGTCGAACTGCCGACGCTCGATGGCAACGTTTCGCTGAAGGTTCCGGCGGGCACGCAATCGGGCAAAGTGTTTCGATTGCGCGGTAAGGGTGTGACAATAGTCCGTGACCCGCGCAAAGGGGATTTGTTCGCCCAGGTGGCGGTAGAGACTCCCGTCAACCTGACCGGCGAGCAAAAAGACCTGTTGAGCAAGTTTGACTCGGAGGTCCAGTCGGGAGGAGACCGCCATTCGCCGCGCGCGGACAACTGGATTGATACCGTGAAACGATTTTTCGATCGCATTGGCCACTAACACGATCAGGATAGGCATCGCAGGCGCGGGGCGCATGGGCCTCGCGATAATCAACGCCGCCGAACATCATGAAGACCTTGAAATCGGCAGCGTCTGGGTGCGGGACCCGGATACAGCCGGTGAGCTCTCTACGCCTTCAGGTGCCTTGATATCCAGCAATCTCGAGCACGTTATCGAGCAGGCGGACGTAATCATCGATTTCAGTCTACCGGCGGCGACGGCGAGTGTGGTTCGCGCGGTCGGTCAGGCAGGAAAGCCCATGGTTTGCGGCGTCAGTGGACTCGACGCGGACCAAATGGCTGCGCTCGACGCGGCGGCCGCCAGCGTTCCGCTGGTCTACGATCGGAACATGAGCCAGGGTATTGCCGTGCTTCAGGACCTGGTGCAGCGGGCGGCACGTTCGCTGGGCGACGAATTCGCAATTGAGATTCACGAGACCCACCACGTGCACAAGAAAGACGCGCCGTCAGGAACCGCGCTGAAGCTGGGTGAGGCAGTTTTGCGGGCGAAGGACGTCGACGATGGCGCCGCCATTCGTTACGAGTCTGAGCGCCGCGGCGAGGTGCCCGGTGACCACGACGTGGTCTTCAAGTCCCCCACCGAACGCCTCAGCCTCCGCCACAGCGTCACTACCCGCCAGGTTTTTGCCGAGGGGGCGCTGCGCGCAGCACGTTGGGTCATTTCGCAGCCACCGGGCCTCTATGGGATGCACGATGTGCTGTTTGACGATAAAGCTGGCTGATTACGCAAAAAAACCACCAGTGGAGTCTGGCGCCGACTGACTCGGTTCAGTAAACTACGCCGGATCGCTGGGCGGTCAGCGAAGTCATGAGCGGAAGGCCTTGTCCTTCCGCTTTTGCACATCTGCATCCGACGTGTGACGTCGGGCAGCTGACCAGCGCACGGTCTTGGTTTGGGCTTCCTCTCGAGTTTCGCACCGAGGTCTGCATTTGAGTACGCCGGCTGTACTGGCTCTACAAGATGGCACTGTTTTTGAGGGCACCTCCGTTGGTGCTGACGGCCAGACCATCGGCGAAGTCGTTTTCAATACAGCGATGACCGGCTATCAGGAAATCCTGACGGATCCTTCCTACTGCCGCCAGATCGTTACGCTGACCTATCCCCATATCGGGAATACCGGCACCAATGCCGAGGACATGGAATCGTCCCTTGTACATGCGTCGGGACTGGTCATCCGCGACAGCTCCATGGTGGCCAGCAATTGGCGCTCCGAACGGACGTTGAGCGATTTCCTCAGACAGAGCGATACGATCGCAATTGCCGATATCGATACGCGCAAGCTGACGCGGATTATTCGTGAAAAAGGCGCACAGTCGGGTTGCATCATGACGGGGGAGGTCGACGTAAAGAAGGCCATTCAACACGCGAAGAAATTCCCCGGCATCGCTGGCATGGATCTGGCCAAATTCGTGTCGACCGAGCAGCCCTACCAATGGAGCCAGGGCACGACGTTCGGCCGCAAGCCGCGGATTCTCAGCCGGCGCGTGGCGCCGTATCACGTCGTCGCCTATGACTTCGGGATCAAGCGCAATATCTTGCGGCTCCTGGCGGATCTTGATTGCCGCATGACGGTCGTACCGGCGAAAACGAGCGCCGAAGTGGCGTTGGCCTATTCCCCCGATGGCATTTTTCTGTCGAACGGTCCGGGCGATCCGGAGCCCTGTGACTATGCGATCAAGGCGATCAAACGGTTTCTGAAAGAAGAGATACCGGTATTCGGAATCTGCCTGGGCCACCAGCTCCTGGCACTTGCGGCAGGTGCCGGGACCGAGAAAATGAAGTTCGGCCACCACGGCGCGAATCACCCGGTACAGGATCTCGCCAGCGGCCAGGTATTGATCACGAGCCAGAACCACGGTTTCGCGGTGGACGAGTCGAGTCTGCCGAAGGACGTAGAGGCGACACATCGGTCTTTGTTTGACGACTCACTGCAAGGCATCGCCGTGAAAAAGCGACCGGCCTTCGGCTTCCAGGGTCATCCGGAGGCGAGCCCCGGTCCGCACGACCTGTTGCCGCTGTTCGAGCGCTTTCTGCAGGACATGGAGTCCGGCAAGCGCAGTGCCATCAAAGCGATGTTGTCAAAGTAACATTTATAAAACATATAGTTATAGAGCATTTTTAAAGTAAAAAGTAATGACTGAATAATGCCGAAGCGCACCGACATCGACAGCGTCCTGATCATAGGCGCCGGTCCGATCATCATCGGCCAGGCCTGTGAGTTCGATTATTCGGGTGCGCAGGCCTGCAAGGCCCTCAGAGAGGAGGGTTACCGGGTCATTCTCGTGAACTCCAACCCGGCAACGATCATGACCGACCCGGAGATGGCCGATGCGATCTACATCGAGCCGGTGCACTGGACCGCTGTCGAGCGAATCATTGCCAGGGAGCGGCCGGATGCGCTGCTACCGACGATGGGCGGGCAGACCGGCCTGAATTGCGCGCTGGATCTCGCGCGCGAAGGTGTCCTCGAGAAATACAACGTCGAACTTATCGCCGCGTCGCGCGAGGCCATCGATATGGCGGAGGACAGGGATCTGTTCCGCCAGGCGATGGCCGATATAAATCTCGAAGTGCCGCGTGCGGAAATCGCACATACGCTCGAACAAGCGCTCGAAAAACAGGCAGGCATTGGTTTTCCGACCATCATTCGCCCTTCGTTCACGCTTGGCGGCACGGGCGGTGGCATCGCCTATAACCGCGAGGAATTCGAACGCATCGTCTCGCATGGACTGGAAATGTCGCCGACCACCGAGATCCTGCTCGAGGAGTCGGTTATAGGCTGGAAGGAATTCGAGATGGAGGTCGTTCGGGACAGGAACGACAACTGCATCATCGTTTGCGCCATTGAGAATCTCGATCCGATGGGGGTACATACTGGCGATTCGATTACCGTTGCGCCGGCGCAGACCCTGACTGACAAGGAATATCAGCGCCTGCGGGACGCTTCGATCGATGTGCTAAGGAAGATCGGCGTCGATACCGGTGGCTCGAATGTGCAGTTTGCGATCAATCCGGATGATGGTCGGGTGCTCATCATCGAGATGAATCCGCGCGTGTCGCGGTCTTCGGCACTGGCGTCAAAAGCCACGGGCTTCCCGATCGCGAAAATTGCGGCGAAGCTGGCCGTCGGCTACACGCTTGATGAATTGCGCAACGAGATCACGGGTGGCGCCACGCCGGCCTCGTTCGAGCCGACCATCGACTACGTCGTAACCAAGATCCCACGCTTTACGTTCGAGAAATTTCCCGGAACGAACGACCGCCTGACGACGCAGATGAAATCCGTCGGTGAGGTCATGGCAATCGGCCGTACTTTCCAGGAATCCTTGCAAAAGGCGCTGCGCGGGCTCGAAATTGGCATCACGGGGCTCAACGAGGCCTTCGGGCCCGTCCTCACCGAGAGCGATCGCGACCGGTTGCGACAGGAGCTACGTATTCCCGGTGCCGATCGCTTGCGGTTCGTTGCCGATGCGATGCGCGGCGGCTTGTCGTTCGACGATGTTGCGTCAGTGAGCGGCATCGACCCGTGGTTCCTGGCACAGATCAGCGACCTTGTAGAGACGGAGTCCGGATTAAGGGGCAAGAACCTCACGGCGCTGACCAAGGTGTCAATGCGCCAATTGAAGCGGAAAGGTTTCTCGGACGCCAGGATCGCGGAGCTGCTTAAGGTCGACGAGGGCGCTATTCGGCGCCGACGCCTGGAACTCGGCCTGCGGCCTGTTTTCAAGCGTGTCGATACCTGCGCGGCCGAGTTTGCGACGACGACCGCATACCTGTATTCGACTTACGAGGAGGAATGCGAGGCCGAGATATCGGACAGGCCGAAGATCATGATCCTGGGCGGCGGGCCGAACCGTATCGGCCAGGGTATCGAGTTCGACTATTGCTGTGTCCACGCTGCGCTCGCACTCAAGGAGTCCGGCTACGAGACCATCATGGTCAACTGCAACCCTGAAACCGTCTCGACCGACTACGACACTTCAGACAGGTTGTATTTTGAATCCCTGACGTTCGAGGACGTCATGGAGATTATCGACAAGGAAAAACCGAAAGGTGTCATCGTCCAGTACGGGGGACAAACGCCGTTAAAGCTGGCCCGGGCGCTCGAGGCTGCGGGAGCGCCAATCATCGGAACGTCGCCCGACTCGATTGACCTTGCTGAGGATCGCGAGCGTTTTCAGCAATTGGTCGAATCGTTGCAGTTGAAGCAGCCACCCAATCGCACGGCTCGCAACAAGGAAGAAGCCCTGGCGATGGGTGCGGACGTCGGATTCCCCCTGGTGGTAAGGCCGTCCTATGTTCTCGGCGGCAGAGCGATGGAAGTCGTGCACGGCGAGGATGACCTTGGCGCCTACATGGATGCGGCAATTCAAGTGTCCAACGACAGCCCGGTGCTGCTCGATCGATTTCTCGATCTTGCCACCGAGGTGGACGTGGATTGTGTCTGTGATGGTGAACGCGTGCTGATCGGCGGCGTCATGGAGCACATCGAACAGGCAGGCGTGCATTCAGGCGACTCCGGGTGCTCGTTGCCGCCGTTCAGCCTGTCCGAGGAAGTCCAGAAAGAGCTGCGCGAGCAGGTCGTCAAGCTGGCCATGGGGCTGAACGTTGTCGGGCTGATGAATACGCAGTTCGCGATCCAGAACAACGTGATATACCTGCTGGAAGTCAATCCACGCGCCTCACGCACGGTGCCGTTCGTCTCGAAAGCAATTGGCCTGCCACTCGCGAAGATCGCCGCGAAGGTCATGGTCGGCGACTCACTCGCGAAGCAGGGATTCGTCAATCAGCGTAACCCCGGGTACTTCTCGGTCAAGGAAGCCGTATTTCCGTTCATCAAGTTCCCGGGCGCCGATCCGATCCTGGGCCCGGAGATGAAATCTACGGGTGAGGTGATGGGCGTTGGGCGATCTTTCGGCGAGGCCTACGCTAAGGCGCAGTTGGCCTCGGGAGTGGTTTTGCCCCGTCAGGGAGCGGCTCTGCTCAGCGTGCGCGATCGTGACAAGGACGGTGCTGTGGAACTGGCGAAGTTGCTCGAGGCTCGTGGTTTCGACCTCGTAGCGACTCACGGGACCGCACAGGAGCTGGCGGCAGCTGGTGTATCATGCCGTCGCGCGAACAAGGTTCGTGAGGGCAGGCCGCATATCGTCGATATGATCAAGAACGGTGAAATCAATTTCATCGTGAACACGACGGAAGGCAAACAGGCCATCAACGAGTCGCACTCGATACGCGCCGAGGCAGTCCGCAAAGGTGTGACCTATTACACGACCCTTGGCGCGGCCGTCGCTACCTGCATGGCGATCGAGCATCTCGACGACAGCGAAGTAAACCGCCTGCAGGATTTGCACAACGAGGTAGTGGCATGAGTAAAGTGCCAGTGACAGTAAGAGGGCACGAATTGCTGCAGGAAGAACTGAAGCAGCTGAAGTCCATTGACCGGCCAAACGTGATTAATGCAATTGCTGAGGCGCGCGCGCACGGCGATCTCAAGGAGAATGCCGAGTATCACGCGGCGAAAGAACAGCAGGGCTTCATCGAGGCCAGGATCAAGGATATCGAGGGGAAACTGTCGCACCTGCAGGTAATCGATGTCACGGCCGTCGATGCTCGCGGCAAGATAATCTTCGGCTCGACCGTCGAGCTGTTCGACGAAGGCACTGGCAAGGAAATCATTTACAGGATCGTTGGCGAGGACGAAGCCGACATCGGCGCCGGGCTTATTTCGTACACGTCGCCAATTGCACGGGCGCTCATTGGGCAAAACGAGGGCGACATCGTCTCGTTCGCGGCGCCCGACGGTGAAAAACAGTTCGAGGTCATCGAGGTCACGTACATCTAGCGCCGGGTTTAACGCTAGCGCGGGGGTTAATGCTAGCGGGGCAGGTGGATCTTTTTCTTCTCGCTATTCTCGCGATACAGCAACGCCATATTGCCGGTGCGCTGCACGAGTGCTGCGCTACCGTCAGAACAGAGTTTCGCAATGATGTCGTCGCGACCCTGCCTGTCACCGACTTTGACGCGGACCTTGACGAGTTCGTGATGATCGAGGCAGACATTGAGCTCGGCAATGATTGCGTCAGTGAGGCCGGAGTCGCCCACCATGACTATCGGCTTGAGGGCGTGGCCCAGGCCACGCAAGTACTTTTTTTGTGATTCAGTAAGCGTCATGGGCGGGGAGTGTAACAGCGAGTCATGCGCCGGAGAACGATTGGAGCAGGGTGTTGAGCAAACCTCGTCGTAGTGCGGGAAGCTGGCGCGAGCGCCAGGAGCGCGACCCTTACGTTGCCCGGGCGCGCAGCGAGGGCTGGCGATCACGTGCCGTGTACAAGCTCGAGCAGATTGACCGCAAGGAGAAGTTGTTGCGGCCCGGTATGGTGTGTGTCGATCTCGGCTCGTCGCCGGGCAGCTGGAGCCAGTACATCACGGCGAAACTCGACGGCCGTGTGCGGATCGTCGCTCTCGATGTGTTGCCCATGGACTCGCTGCCGTCTGTCGAATTCATCCTGGGGGACTTTCGCGAGGATGACGTTCTCGGCAAGCTCGGGTCTGAACTGGGTGAAAAACGAGCTGACCTTGTATTGAGCGATATGGCGCCCAATATCAGCGGCAACAGATCGGTGGATCAGCCGAGATCGATGTACCTGGCCGAATTGGCACTCGATCTCTGCGAACGTGCCCTCGGACCCGGGGGCGATTTTGTTTGTAAGCTGTTCCAGGGCGAAGGCACGGACGCTTTCATTGCGAATGCGAGACATAAGTTTGGCCGTGTTCGTGTCATGAAACCAGACGCGTCGAGGCCCGGTAGCCGTGAGGTCTACTTGGTAGCGAGAAACTATCAATTGTAGTAGTGTCTAAACGTTAGAACCTGTCTAAAAAACCAGTACTTGGAGTCCCCCCGCGGTATGCGAATGTGAATGATCTGACCAAAAACATCCTTGTATTCATCGTTATTATTGTTGTCCTCCTGTCTGTCGTACAGGGCCTGTCGGGCGTCAGCGGCGGGCAACCAATGCTGGTGGACTATTCTGATTTCGTAGAGCAGGTCGAGTCTGGCCAGGTGTCGATCGTCGAATTCGACGGCGAACGTATTCGCTTCGGCAATCGTGAGCCGTTCCAGTATTACGCGATTAACCCCGAGACAGACAACAACACGCTGATCGGCCGGCTCGAGAAGAATAGTGTGCACTTCAGGGCAGCCGAACCAAAGCAGCAGAGCCTGATTGGCCAGTTGCTCATCAGTTCGTTTCCGATTCTGTTGCTAATCGGTGTCTGGATCTACTTCATGCGCCAGATGCAGGGTGGCGGCGGTGGCCGCGGTGCAATGTCCTTCGGCAAGAGCAAGGCCGGCTGATGGGTGAGGACCAGGTTGGTATTACGTTCGCCGATGTGGCCGGCGTGGACGAGGCCAAGGCGGAAGTCGCCGAGATTGTCGAATTCCTGAAAGACCCGAGCAAATTTCAACGCCTGGGAGGCAAGATACCGAAAGGCGTACTGATGGTTGGAGCGCCGGGAACCGGCAAGACCCTCCTTGCCAAGGCAATTGCAGGCGAAGCCAAGGTTCCGTTTTTCACGATTTCAGGGTCAGATTTCGTCGAGATGTTCGTCGGTGTCGGCGCCTCTCGCGTCCGCGACATGTTCGACCAGGCCAAGAAGCAGGCGCCGTGCATCATTTTCATCGACGAACTTGACGCAGTAGGACGTCATCGTGGCGCCGGACTCGGCGGTGGACATGACGAGCGTGAGCAAACTCTGAACCAGATGCTCGTCGAAATGGACGGTTTTGAGGGCAGCGAGGGCATCATCGTCATCGCGGCCACCAACCGACCTGATGTCCTTGATCCGGCACTATTACGGCCGGGACGATTCGACCGCCAGGTTGTCGTACCGTTGCCGGACGTGCGTGGCCGGGAACTCATTCTCAAGGTCCACATGCGCAAGGTTCCCCTGGACGACGACGTCAGGCCCAATGTCATCGCACGTGGTACACCCGGTTTTTCAGGCGCCGACCTGGCCAATCTCGTGAACGAAGCGGCATTGTTCGCTGCGCGTTCGAACAAACGCGTCGTTAGCATGGACGAGTTCGAAAAAGCCAAAGACAAGATCATGATGGGTGCCGAGCGGCGCTCGATGGTCATGAGTGAAAAGGAAAAACTCAATACCGCCTATCACGAAGCCGGCCATGCGATCGTCGGCTTCCTGGTACCCGACCACGACCCTGTTTACAAAGTTACTATTATTCCGCGTGGCCGAGCGCTCGGCGTCACGATGTATCTGCCGGAGGAAGATCGCTACAGCATTTCGCGGCAGGGCATCGAAAGTCAGATTGCGAGCCTGTTCGGGGGTCGTATCGCCGAGGAAATGATCAACGGTGTCGACGGCGTAACCACGGGCGCGTCGAACGACATAGAACGCGCCACGGAACTCGCGCGTAACATGGTCACGAAGTGGGGCCTGTCGGACCGGCTCGGTCCGCTGACCTACAGTGAGGATGACGGCGAAGTATTCCTGGGCCGTAGTGTGACGCAACACAAGCAGGTCTCCGACGATACGGCGCACGCGATCGATGAAGAGGTGCGACGCATCATCGATACCAATTACAAACGCGCCAAGAAGTTGCTCGAAGAGCACCTCGACCATCTGCATGCGATGGCGAAGGCGTTGATCAAGTACGAAACGATTGCCGAGACGCAGATCAAGGACATCATGCAAGGCCGTGAACCACAGCCGCCCGAGGACTGGGACGACACGGCAGATCCGAAGAGCCCTGACGATACGCCGAAGCCCGAGTCGGAGGCCAGCGGCAAGATCGGCGGCCCCGCCCCGGAACACTAGTTGTAAAACTCTCAGGCGGCGCAATGCGGCGTTGCAAGCGCATGCTGAAATTAGGTTCACTTGAACTCGAAGTCCCCGCCGTCATGGGGATTCTCAACGTCACTCCCGATTCGTTTTCCGATGGCGGGAAATTCCTTATCCGTGATGCCGCGTTGCGACAGGCTGAATCGATGGCTGCTGCGGGTGCTTCGATTATTGATGTCGGTGGCGAATCGACCCGGCCCGGATCTGACGACGTAGGAGAGCAGGAAGAACTTGATCGAGTATTGCCAGTGCTCGAGGGAATTGTCGGTAACGTTGACGCGGCAGCGTCGATCGATACCAGCAAGCCGGGTGTCATGCGCGAGGCGGTCGCCGCTGGCGCCAGCATGATCAACGACATTCGTGCGCTACGCGAAGACGGTGCGCTGCGGATGGCGGCCGAATTGCGAGTGCCGGTCTGCCTGATGCACATGCAGGGGCAGCCGAGGACCATGCAGGAGCGACCGAATTACGACAATGTGGTTGCCGAGGTTAAGGACTTTCTGGCCGGTCGCATAGCTGCGTGCAGGGACGCTGGGCTCGAAGACGAGCTTCTGATTGTCGATCCGGGGTTTGGATTTGGCAAGACGCGGCAGCACAATATCGAGTTGCTGGCGAATCTGCGACAATTGGAGCAACTTGGGCGCCCGATACTTGCCGGATTGTCGAGAAAGGCGACGCTTGGCGAGTTGACCGGCAGGGACGTTGACGAACGCGTGCCGGCGAGCGTAGCGGCGGCGGTCATCGCCGTCACAAGGGGAGCGGCCATCGTGCGTGTTCACGACGTTCGCGAAACAGTCGATGCACTGCGGATTGCCGCGGCAGTTATGGAATCGGACAAGAGCAAATGAGCAAGAATATTTTCGGCACGGATGGCATCCGGGGCACGGTCGGTGAGGACCCGATGACGGCGGATTTCGCAATCAGGCTTGCGAGCGCCGCTGCGCAGGTGCTCGTGCCTGCCGGCGGCACCGTGCTGATCGGCAAAGATACGCGGCTGTCCGGATACATGTTCGAGTCAGCTCTCGAAGCAGGATTTACGGCGGCGGGGGCAGACGTGTTACTGATCGGACCGCTGCCGACGCCAGGTATCGCATACCTGACGCAGGAACTGAATGCCGATCTGGGCGTCGTCATTTCCGCGTCTCACAACCCGTATTACGACAACGGCATCAAGTTCTTCGATGGTTCCGGATCCAAGCTCTCGGACGGCGTCGAAGTAGCTATTGAGTCTCATCTCGAGAAATCGGCGATCACGCTCGATTCGACGTCGATCGGCAAGGCCACGCGGATCGATTCCGCGCCGGCCAGTTACCAGGATTTCTGTGCATCAACGTTGCCCGGCGACGTCAATCTCGACGGTCTGAAGATCGTTTTTGACGGCGCGAACGGAGCGGGCTACAAGGTTGGTCCGCGGATCCTCGCGAACCTTGATGCAGAGGTTATTCCGATTGGCTGTTCACCGAATGGACGCAACATCAACGACGGCTGCGGCTCTACGAGCCCGGGCCTGCTGCAAAGCACGGTGCCTGCGATTGGCGCCGATGTCGGCGTCGCGCTCGACGGCGACGGCGACCGGGTCGTCCTCGTTGACGAGTTGGGCCAATTGGTCGATGGCGACCAGATACTGTATGTGTTGGCCACTGCGTGGCGCCAGGATGGCCGTCTGCGTGGCCCCGTCGTCGGGACCGTCATGAGCAATCTGGGCCTGGAGCGTGCGCTTCAGGAGCAGGATATCGATTTTCGCCGTGCCAGCGTCGGGGACCGCTATGTCCTGGAGACCCTCAAGGAATCCGGTGGCGTAATCGGTGGGGAAACGTCCGGCCACATGATCATGCTGGACCAGACGACGACCGGCGATGGCCTGATTTGCGCGCTGCAGGTGCTCGCAATAATGAAGCAGAGTGGAAAACCGCTGTCCGAGCTGATCGCTGGCATGCCGAAGTACCCCCAGACCATGCTCAACGTGCGCACGGACAAGCGCCTGAATCCGGGCGATTCACCGCAGATTTGCGACGCCGTCACAGCGGCGGAGGGCGAGCTGAAGGACACCGGCAGAATCGTCCTGCGGGCATCGGGTACCGAGCCGGTCATTCGCGTCATGGTCGAGGGTCAGGATGAGAAACAGGTGGTTTCCGTCGCCGAAAAGCTGGCCGCTGTCGTGGCCGAGGCCGCCAGCTGAACGTCAAAACAGATCCGTCTTTGCGAGCGAAGCGAAGCAATCAAGAGATCCCTCGCTGACGCTCGGGACTGGTTTTTTCCATTGATTTGCGGGGTTAGCCTCGGTATCCTTGCGCGCCTTTTAAGCCCCCGGAAGAACTCAAATGCGCGATTTCCTGGTCGCCGGAAACTGGAAAATGCACGGTGACACGGCGAGCAACAGCGAGCTGGTTACCGGCATCCTGGCCCAGGCGCCGGATGCTTCAAATGTGCAGTTGCTGGTTTGCCCGCCGTATCCGTACCTGGCCTCGGTCGCAAAGCAAATCGAGGGTTCGAGAATCAGGCTTGGGGCACAGAATGTAGCCGAGCACGATAGCGGCGCGTTTACGGGCGAGGTCGCCCCGGCCATGTTGCGTGACGTGGGTTGCCAGTATGCGATCGTGGGTCATTCGGAACGGCGCAGCCTGTACCAGGAATCCAGCTTCGACGTGGCTGCCAAGTTCAAGTCCGCACTCGCCGCAGGCCTCACGCCAATATTGTGTGTCGGCGAGACGCTGGAAGAACGCGAAATGGGCAGTACCGAGAGCGTGATCAGCTATCAGCTGACTGCGGCCCTCGATGCTAACGGAATCGACGCTTTCGGGTCTGCCGTGATCGCCTATGAGCCAGTGTGGGCAATCGGGACGGGCATGACTGCGACGCCGGAGCAGGCGCAGGACGTACATAAGTACATTCGGACACTGCTCGCAGAGCGCGACGCCGCTGTCGCCGAGGGCGTGCAGATACTGTACGGCGGCAGTGTGAAAGGCGACAATGCGGCTGGCTTGTTCAGCATGCCGGACATCGATGGCGGGCTGATTGGCGGCGCGTCTCTTAAGGCCGCGGACTTTTTGGCGATTGCTGTAGCGGCAGCAGCGCAGGGTTGAGGAACTGATGACTACTATTCAACAGGCCGTGCTCATCGGGCACACACTTATCGCGATACTGATTATCGCGCTCGTGCTTCTGCAGCGCGGCAAAGGTGCGGACGCAGGAGCCGGTTTTGGCGCAGGCGCGTCCGGAACCGTGTTTGGTGCACAAGGCTCCTCGAGTTTCTTCTCGCGGGCGACTGCCGTGCTCGCAACGGCGTTTTTCATAAGCAGCCTGACGCTGGCGTATCTGAGCAGCCAGCGCACAACGGGTCCGACCAGCCTGCTTGACGAGGCCCCGGTGGTGGAGCAGCAATCCGAGGCCGTTCCGGTCGAGGAAGTGGACATGCCGTTGCCAGACCTTGGGGCGGAAGACTCGGCGGCCGATGAGGTTGACCAGCCGGTGGGCGATTTGCCCTCATTGGACGACGATACGCCTGCCGACGAAGACGACCAGTCGGAGTAAAACCGACCGCATGAAAGCAGCTCTGGTGGTGGAATTGGTAGACACGCTGTCTTGAGGGGGCAGTGGCGCAAGCCGTGCGAGTTCGAGTCTCGCCCAGAGCACCAAACCTGAAATCAGCGGCCGGTTCGGCGGGCCAAAAGGGGTGTGTTCAACTCCAGTCACGCTGATACAATGGCGCGCTCTTGCGGCAAGCCGGCTCACGTCGTAGCCACGGTCACTGATGTTACAAGAATATATTCCTGTCCTTATCTTTCTCGGCGTTGCGGCCGGCCTTGGCATCGTGCTGCTTGCGCTGGGTTTTCTGATTGGTCGGGGACGCAAGGACGAAGAGAAGCTGTCACCGTACGAGTGCGGTTTCGAAGCATTTGACGATTCGCGAATGAAATTCGACGTTCGCTATTACCTCGTCGCCATACTGTTCATTATTTTCGATCTCGAAATCGCTTTTCTTTTCCCCTGGGCCGTGTCGCTGGACACCGTTGGCAGGTTCGGTATTGCTGCGATGGGCATCTTCCTGGCGATTCTTGTTGTCGGCTTCATCTATGAGTGGAAGAAAGGGGCGCTCGAGTGGGACTAGCGCGGAAATCTCAGCAAGCACCGGCCGATAACGATGCCGGTGCAGCGTCGGCCGGCGACAGCCTGCAAGAGAAGGGCTTCGTCGTAACGAGCGTCGACACCGTCATGAACTGGGCCCGGACCGGGTCGCTGTGGCCCATGACCTTCGGGCTTGCGTGCTGTGCCGTCGAAATGATGCAGGCTGGCGCAGCCCGATACGATCTTGACCGTTTCGGCATTATATTTCGTCCCAGCCCCAGGCAGTCGGACTGCATGATCGTAGCCGGGACCCTGACCAACAAGATGGCGCCGGCGCTGCGCAAGGTTTATGACCAGATGCCGGAGCCGCGCTGGGTCGTGTCGATGGGTTCCTGCGCGAATGGCGGTGGCTACTACCATTATTCCTATGCTGTCGTGCGAGGTTGCGACCGCATTGTCCCCGTCGATGTCTATGTCCCGGGTTGTCCGCCAACAGCGGAGGCTCTCATTTACGGGCTTATCCAACTGCAGAACAAGATTCGTCGGACGAGCACGATAGCCAGACAATAACCAATAACCAATGAGTGATCGTTTCGAGACATTAGCGACTGGGATCGAGGAGCGCTTCGGCGAGAAGGTGTCGCGCGCGGACTCCATCTGCGACGAGCTTACCTACATCCTGGGCAAGGATGACCTTATCGAGGTTGCGACTGCGTTGCGCGTCGATTTCGGTTTTGAAATGCTCATCGATGTCTGTGGCGTCGACTACCTCAACTACGGTAGTGACGAGTGGCGTACACAGAGCGCGACCGATACGGGATTCAGTCGCGGCGTCGAGCACGAGCCGGTCATACTTGATGAAGCCGATGAGTTTGAGCCGCGTCGATTCGCGGTGGTCTATCACCTGTTGTCGCTGCGGAACAACGTCAGGATGCGACTGCGTGTCTATACCGGGACCAGCAATCCGCCGATATTGAAATCCGTTGTCGGGATCTGGAACTCCGCGGACTGGTTCGAAAGGGAAGCATTCGACCTGTTCGGCATCCTGTTCGACGGTCACCCCGACCTGCGGCGGATCCTGACGGATTACGGCTTCATCGGACATCCATTCCGCAAGGACTTTCCGCTGGTCGGCAATGTCGAGGTGACCTATGACGTCGAAAAGGGTCGCGTCGCTTACCAGCCGGTCAGCATTGAATCACGCACGCTGGTGCCGCGAGTGATCCGCGACGACAACCGTTACTCGACAGACCTGAAGGATTCGCCCGATGGCTGAGATTCAGAGCTACACGATGAATTTCGGACCGCAGCACCCTGCCGCGCACGGCGTATTGCGACTCGTGCTCGAGCTGGAAGGCGAAGTGATTCACAAAGCGGATCCGCACGTCGGTCTCCTGCACAGGGCGACGGAGAAACTCGCCGAGTCCAAGCCGTTTAGCCAGAGCATCGGTTATATGGATCGGCTCGATTACGTGTCGATGATGTGCAACGAACACGGTTACGTGCTGGCAATCGAGAAACTACTCGGCATCGAGGTTCCGGTTCGTGCCCAGTACATCCGCGTTATGTTCGACGAGATCACCCGCATTCTGAATCACCTGATGTGGCTCGGCGCGCATGGTCTCGATATTGGCGCCATGACGATGTTCCTGTACTGCTTTCGCGAACGCGAAGACCTGATGGATCTCTACGAGGCCGTGTCCGGTACGCGTATGCACGCGACCTACTACAGGCCCGGGGGTGTGTACAGGGATCTGCCGAACGCAATGCCGAAGCACCAGGAAACGAAGTTCCGCAGCAAGAAGGATGTCGCCCGGCTCAACGAAACACGCCAGGGCACGTTCCTCGACTTCGTGCAGGCATTCACGGACAAGTTTCCTGGCTGCGTCGACGAGTACGAGACGCTGCTGACCGACAACCGCATCTGGAAGCAACGCACGGTGAACATCGGTGTCGTGACGCCTGAGCGCGCGATGCAACTGGGATTCACCGGCCCAATGTTGAGAGGGTCAGGCGTCGAGTGGGACCTGCGCAAAAAACAGCCTTACGAGACGTATGACGAAGTCGATTTCGATATTCCGGTCGGCGTTAACGGCGACTGCTACGACCGTTACCTGGTTCGTGTCGAAGAATTGCGGCAATCCAACCGGATCATCCGGCAATGCGTCGACTGGCTCCGGGAGAATCCAGGTCCGGTCATGATCGACGATCATAAAGTCGTGGCACCGAAGCGTGTCGAAATGAAAGACGACATGGAATCGCTGATCCACCATTTCAAACTGTTTACCGAGGGCTACTGCGTGCCAGAAGGTGAGGCTTACGCCGCGGTTGAGCACCCGAAGGGCGAGTTCGGCGTTTACCTTATCTCGGACGGAGCAAACAAACCCTATCGCATGAAGATTCGCGCACCCGGCTTCGCACACCTGTCAGCGATGCCGGAGATGGTCGAAGGACACATGCTCGCAGACGTGGTCGCCGTTATCGGCACGCAGGACATTGTTTTCGGTGAGGTGGATCGATGAGCGACACGCCGCTGCTGTCCGATCATGTGCGCGAGGAGATCGAGCACTGGAAAACCCGTTTTCCGGAAGACCGCCAGCGTTCTGCGGTGATTGGGGCCTTGCACGCCGTGCAACATGAGAACGACGGCTACCTGACTCCCGAGTTGATGGATGCGGTCGCCGGGTACCTGGAGTTACCCAATATCCAGGTCTACGAAGTCGCAACGTTCTACTCGATGTTCCAGACGAAACCGGTCGGACGCCACAATGTCGCGATCTGTACGAATGTGTCGTGCATGCTGCGCGGTGCGGACGACATTATTCAGCACGTCGAGCACATGTTGAAGGTGAAGGTGGGAGAGACCACGGAAGATGGCCGCATCTACCTGAAACGCGAGGAGGAGTGTCTCGCCGCATGTTGTGGTGCGCCAATGATGATGGTCGACCACAAGTACTACGAAAACCTGACCAAAGAACAGGTCGACGACATCCTGGAAGAGCTCGAGTAATGGCATACGAACAAGATCTCGTCTGCTTCAATACCTTCGGCTCGGACGAGTCGTGGACACTCGCGACTTACGAAAAACACGACGGCTACAAGGCCTGGCGCCAGGTCTTGAGCGGGGAAATTACGGCGGCTGATATCATCGATACGGTGAAAGCGTCGGGCCTGCGTGGTCGTGGCGGCGCCGGCTTCCCGACGGGCCTGAAGTGGAGCTTCATGCCGAAAGGCTATGAGGGACAAAAATACCTGGTCTGCAACTCGGACGAGAGCGAACCAGGCACCTGTCATGACCGTGAGGTCCTGCGTTACAACCCGCATGCTTTGGTTGAAGGCATGGCGATTGCTGCCTACGCGATGGGCGCCACCGTGGCCTACAACTACATACGCGGCGAGTTCATCGATGAACCCGTGCCGCGTTTCGAGGCCGCAGTCAAGGAAGCCTACGACGCGGGACTGCTGGGCAAGAACATCGGCGGTTCGGGTATCGACGTCGATCTGTACACGTTCGTCGGCGCCGGCGCCTACATTTGCGGCGAGGAAACAGCCCTGCTGGAATCGCTGGAAGGCAAGCAGGGAAAACCGCGCTTCAAGCCACCTTTCCCGGCCAACTACGGCTTGTACGGGCAACCAACGACAATCAACAACACGCAGAGTCTCGCCAGCGTACCGGCGATCATTCGCAATGGCGCCGTCTGGTTTGCCGGACTCGGCCCTGAGGGTTCCGGCGGAACCGCATTATTTTCAGTGTCGGGGCATGTCGAGAAGCCCGGCAATTACGAGTTACCGATGGGGATTCCGTTCAAAGACCTGCTCGAGATCTGCGGCGGGGTCCTCGACGGCCGCAAGCTCAAGGCTGTGATTCCCGGCGGATCCTCGGTGCCGGTGATGCCCGCTGAGAAGATCATGAATTGCACGATGGACTATACGTCCCTGGCGGAGGCGGGCTCGTCGTTCGGTACCGGTGCGGTGATGGTCATGGATGAGACGACCTGCATGGTCAAGGTGCTGCGGCGCATTTCCCGCTTCTACATGGCGGAGTCCTGCGGCCAGTGCACGCCGTGCCGGGAGGGTACCGGGTGGCTGTACCGGATGCTGAGTCGTATCGTTGACGGCAAAGGGCGCGAAGACGACCTCGACAGGCTATTGGACGTCGCGAACAAGATCGAAGGGCACACGATCTGTGCATTGGGTGATGCTGCGGCATGGCCCGTGCAGAGTTTCCTGAAGCACTTTCACCACGAATTCGAATACATGATTCGTCACCAGGGTCGCAGCATCATTGATGCCGAACCTGACGTGGCCGCCTGAAGAGCATGAGCGACGATACCCTGACCATCGAAGTGGACGGCAAACGGGTCGAGGCTCGCAAGGGCCAGATGCTCATCGAGGCGACCGACGCCGTTGGGGCCTATGTGCCACGCTTCTGTTATCACGAAAAACTCAGCATCGCGGCGAACTGCCGCATGTGCCTGGTCGAGGTCGAGAAAGCACCCAAGCCATTACCTGCCTGCGCCACTCCGGTCGTGGATGGCATGAGGGTCTTTACGAAGTCGCCTTTTGCAATCGCGGCGCAAAAAGCCACGATGGAGTTCCTGTTGATCAATCACCCACTCGATTGCCCGATCTGCGATCAGGGCGGGGAGTGCGAATTGCAGGACCTGGCTGTTGGTTACGGGCGCGACGTTTCACGCTACAACGATGGCAAACGTGTCGTAAAAGACAAGAACATCGGCCCGCTGGTATCCACCGACATGACACGTTGTATTCATTGCACGCGTTGTGTTCGTTTTGGCGAAGAAATAACGGGCATGCCGATACTCGGTACAACCGAGCGTGGCGAGCGCATGCAGATCGGTACTTTTGTCGAGCAGAGCGTCGATCACGAGCTGTCGGCCAACATTATCGATCTCTGTCCGGTTGGTGCACTGAATAACAAGCCGTACCGGTACAGCGCACGCGCCTGGGAAATGACGCAGCAGGCGACGGTGTCGGCGCATGATTGTGTCGGCTCGAACCTGTATGCGCATGTGCTGAGGGGCACCGTGAAACGCATCGTGCCTCGCGAGAACGAGAGCATCAACGAGACCTGGATCGCCGATCGGGATCGTTACAGTTACGAAGCGATTTACAGCGAGGATCGCCTGTTACAGCCACAGGTCAAGGAAGCCGGGCAGTGGCGGAGCATCGAGTGGGAAGAAGCGCTGAACAGGCTGGCGGAAACTTTGCAGACAGCGGCGGCGAACAAGGTAGGTATTCTCGCTTCACCGGGCTCGACGCTCGAAGAGGCCCACCTGCTGGCGAGAATCGCGGGCCACCTGGGTACGAACAATATTGATCACCGTATCGGCCGCCGCGACTTCTCGGATCAGGACAACGATCCCGTCTATCCGTGGCTGGGATGTCAGATTGCCGATATCGAGAAACAGGACGCGGTTGTCGTCGTTGGCGGCAATGTTCGCCACGAGGTACCAATACTCGCTCACCGCATTCGCAAGGCGGCGCTTGCCGGTGCGAAGATCAGCTTCATAAACAGCGATGAGCACGAGTACTTCTTCGACGTCGCGACCAGTCTGCATGGCGCGGGCCTCGTCGATATGCTTGCTGGTGTGGCGATCGCAGCTGCCGGTAAAGCATTGCCGAAGCCCCTTAAGAACTTGTGTGACGGCGTTGCCGTTACCGATGAGCACAAACAGATCGCGGAATCGTTAGGCACGGCAGATGACGGACTGTTGTTGCTCGGCAATATTGCCGGTCGTCACCGGGCTTATGCAGCAGTTCGTGCGTTGTCCGCTGCCATCGCCGAGTCCACGGGTGCAACGCTCGGATTTCTATCTGAAGGCGCAAATGCGGCCGGTGCGTGCCTGGCCGGCGTGCTTCCACACAGAACGCAGGGCGGGTTGGCGCGTACGGATGCCGGCTTTGATGCGGCCAATATGCTTGATGGGCACCTCGACGTGCTGATGTTAGTCAATGTCGAGCCGGATTCGGATATCCGTGCGACAGACGATGTTATTCGCAAGACTGGCGAACAGGGTTTCACGGTAGCGTTGACGCCCTTTGTGTCCGATGGTCTGCTGGAAACAGCTGATCTTCTGCTACCGGTCGGCACCCCCGCCGAAACATCCGGGACGTTCGTCAATGTTGCAGGTACCTGGCAGAGTTTCCCGGGCATTGCCGCTCCGGTCGGAGAGTCGCGACCGACGTGGAAGGTCTTACGCGTGCTAGGCAACTTAATTGATGCGGCGGACTTCGAATACGTGATAAGCGAAGACGTGCGGGATGAATTGGTTGCGCAACTGGGTGACATACAGCCGGACAATAGTTACAGAGGCAGCGCGCAAATCGCGAAGCCGAATGGCGAGGACACATCGTCCGGTGACATCGACACACCAATTTACTCGGTCGATGCGATGGTCAGGCGCGCGACAGCCCTGCAATTAACGGCTGAGGCGCACAGGGCACGTGCGGAGCATGACGCATCGTGAAAGCACTGATTCCAGGGTTCGCGTTCGACATCTGGAACTGGTTTCCGCCACTGTGGCAGAACTTGTTTATCGATATCTGGAAAATACTGTTCGTGATGATCGGTGTCATTCTGGTCGTGGCATATTCGACCTATTTCGAGCGCAAGGTCATCGGGAGCATGCAGGGCAGGGTTGGGCCCAACCGGGTCGGGCCGCTGGGACTTCTGCAACCATTCGCCGACGTCTTCAAGCTGTTGTTCAAGGAAGTCATCGTCCCGGCCGAATCGAGCCGTTTCCTGTTCATCGTCGCCCCCTTGTTGTCCCTGATTCCGGCGCTGGCGGCGTGGGCTGTCATCCCGATGAACGACACCTTTGTCATCGCGAACATCAATGCTGGCCTGCTGTACGTACTCGCATTGACGTCCGTAGGCGTATACGGCGTGATTCTCGCGGGCTGGGCAACGAACTCAAAGTATGCGTTCCTCGGGGCGATGCGCTCGGCAGCGCAGATCGTCGCGTACGAGATTGCGATGGGCTTCGCGCTGGTTGGTGTTCTGATGGCCGGCGGCAGTCTGAATCTCGGCGATATCGTCCAGGCGCAGTCTGGTGGTTTCACGAACTGGTTCCTCGTACCGTTGTTCCCGCTGTTCCTCGTGTACTGGATTTCGGGCGTCGCTGAAACGAACCGCGCGCCTTTCGACGTTGCGGAGGGCGAGTCCGAGATCGTCGCCGGTTTCCATGTTGAGTATTCGGGCGTTGCCTTCGCGGTGTTCTTCCTCGCGGAGTACGCCAACATGGTGCTGATCTCGGCACTGACGTCGATCTTCTTTTTCGGCGGCTGGGCATCTCCATTCGAGGGCTGGGCGTTCCTTGGCGATTCCTGGCTTCGCGAAGGCAGTTTCTTCTGGTTGTTTGCGAAGATCTGTTTCTTTATGTACACGTTCTTCTGGTTGCGGGCGACGTTCCCGCGCTATCGCTACGATCAAATCATGCGACTCGGCTGGAAGGTCTTCATCCCGGTGACGATCATCTGGATCGCCGTCGAAGGCGTGATGGCGTGGTTGCACATCGGACCGTGGTCCGGGCTGTCGGGATAGGGGCGTAGCGAAGATGAACAGGGCAGCTAGTTACATCAAGACCTTCGCACTGTGGGAATTGTTGCGCGGCTTGTCAGTAACACTCCGTAATTTTTTCCGTAAGAGTGTGACGTTGTCGTATCCCGACGAAAAGACACCGCAATCACATCGTTTTCGCGGTCTGCATGCATTGCGCCGTTATCCGAATGGCGAAGAGCGCTGCATTGCCTGCAAGCTTTGCGAGGCAGTGTGCCCGGCGCTTGCGATCACGATCGAGTCCGGCGCTGGCGATGACGGAACGCGCCGCACGACGCGATATGACATCGACCTTTTCAAGTGCATCTACTGCGGCTTTTGCGAAGAAGCCTGTCCCGTGGATGCAATCGTCGAGACGCGCATCCACGAGTACCACATGGAGGCGCCGGGCGAGAACATCATGACCAAGGATAAATTGCTTGCCATTGGTGACAAGTACGAAGCCATGATCTCAGCCGACAAGGCTGCGGACGCACCTTACAAGTAGCAGCGATGATTTTCGAAGCCATACTTTTTTACATGTTCGCGACCGTTATGATCGGTGCCGCACTCGGCGTCGTGTTCTCGCGTAACCCGGTGCACTCGGTCATGTTCCTTGTGCTCACGTTCTTCCAGAGTGCCTGCCTGTGGCTCATGGCCGAGGCCGAGTTCCTGGCTATCGTGCTCGTGCTCGTCTATGTCGGTGCCGTCATGGTGCTGTTTTTGTTCGTCATCATGATGCTCGAGGTAAACGTTGAGGCTGTGAAGCGCGGTCTGACACGTTACGCACCCTTGGGAATCGCCATCGCCCTGGTCATGGTCGTGGAGCTGGTCCAGCTCATCTGGCTCCGTAGCCAGGAGACACAAATGTCGACAGCGTTCACGCCAATTCCCGAAGGCTACGACAACACGAAGGCACTCGGAGCTGTGCTCTACACCGAGCACGTCTACGCATTCGAGATCGCCGCCGTCATTTTGCTGCTTGCGATCGTCGCTGCGATCACGTTGACGATGCGCAAGCGGCCGGGACTCAAGGTGCAGAACATTGCCGCTCAGGTCGCGGTTCGCGCCAAGGATCGCGTGCGCGTTGTGAAGATGGACGCGGAGAAGAAGCAATGATCGGCCTGCAACACTACCTGACGTTGTCGGCCATGCTGTTCGTGTTGAGTATTGCCGGGATCATCCTCAATCGCCGTAACCTGATCCTGATACTTATGTGCATCGAGCTGATGCTGCTGGCCGTGAATTTCAATTTTATCGCCTTCTCGCGATTCCTCGGCGACCTCACCGGCCAGGTTTTTGTGTTCTTTATCCTGACGGTCGCAGCCGCCGAAGCTGCGATTGGTCTTGCAATACTCGTGGTGCTGTTCCGCAACCGGCGCTCCATCAATGTTGAAGAACTCAATACGATGAAGGGCTAGCGGCGCATGTATTCCTATTACCTGGCAATCGTACTGGCGCCGCTCGCGGCTGCGATCGTGGCGGGCCTGGCCGGCTGGAAGATCGGGCGTGCGGCCTCGCATTCGATAACGATCTTTGCCGTCGGCTTGTCCTGCGTGCTGTCGTTCTTTGTCCTGTACCAGATGGTCTGGGGTGGCGCGCAGAGCGAGAACATCAGTGTGTACACCTGGGCTGTGACAGATGGACTGCGCATGGAGGTCGGTTTCCTGGTTGATCGGTTGACCGCGCTCATGATGGCGGTTGTCACCTTCGTGTCGTTTATGGTGCACATCTACACGATCGGTTACATGCACGATGATCCGGGCTACCAGCGTTTCTTCAGCTACATTTCACTGTTCACCTTCTCGATGCTCATGCTGGTCATGTCGAACAACTTCCTGCAGTTGTTCTTCGGCTGGGAAGCTGTTGGGCTCGTGTCCTATTTGCTGATCGGCTTCTGGTTCAAACGTGAGACGGCCATTTTTGCCAACCTGAAGGCGTTCCTGGTCAACCGTGTCGGCGATTTCGGTTTTATCCTCGGCATCGCCGCGATCGTGGCATTTACCGGTTCACTCGACTACGCGACCGTATTCCAGGGCGCGGAAGCAGTGGCGGGGCAGAGTGTCGAGGTGTTCCCGAATACACCGTGGAACGCCATGACCCTCATTTGCATCCTGTTGTTCATTGGCGCGATGGGCAAGTCGGCACAGGCGCCGTTACATGTCTGGCTGCCCGATTCCATGGAAGGTCCGACGCCGATTTCTGCACTGATCCACGCAGCAACGATGGTCACGGCCGGTATCTTCATGGTGGCGCGCATGTCGCCGCTGTTTGAATTGTCGACGACGGCACTCTCGGTCGTCATCGTCATTGGCGCGATTACCGCGTTCTCCATGGGCCTGCTCGGTATCGTGCAGAACGATATCAAGCGTGTCGTTGCTTATTCGACCTTGTCCCAGCTCGGCTACATGACAGTGGCGCTCGGCGCCTCGGCATACGGGGCCGCCATCTTCCATCTCATGACGCATGCGTTCTTCAAGGCGCTGCTGTTCCTTGCGGCCGGTTCCGTAATCATCGCGATGCACCACGAGCAGGACATCCGCAAGATGGGCGGCATCCGCAAATACATGCCGATCACGTACTGGACAGCATTGGTCGGGTCGCTCGCATTGATCGGGTTCCCGGGCACGGCAGGGTTCTTCTCCAAGGATTTGCTCATCGAGGCGGTGAGGGAGTCACACTGGCACGGGCAGGGCGCCGTGTACTGGATTGCCTACCTGAGCGTTCTGCTCGGCGTGTTTGTCACTGCGCTGTATTCGTTCCGCATGTTCTTCCTCGTGTTCCACGGCGAAGAACGCATGGACAAGGAAACGAAGTCGCATCTGCACGAGACGCCATGGGTCGTGACATTGCCACTCGTCATGCTGGCCATACCCTCGCTGGTGATCGGTTGGATTACCGTGGAACCGGTATTATTCGGCGGCTTTTTCGGTGACGCGATTGTCGTGAATTCGAGTCGCGATGTGCTCGCCCACATTGGTGACGCCTGGCACGGTTCGGCTGCATTGCTGCAACATGCCTGGCAGACACCGGTGTTCTGGTTGGCAATGGCGGGACTCGTCACGGCGTGGTTCCTGTATCTCAAACGGCCCGATATTCCCGAGAAGATTAAAAGCCGATTCGAGGGGATCTATACGCTTCTCGATCGCAAATACTACTTCGACGATCTCTACATAAAGGGCTTCGCAGCCTGGGGACGGGGATTCGGCGACCTGCTCTGGAAGCGTGGCGACGAGTTTCTGATCGATGGCGTGATGGTCAATGGCACCGCGAACAGCGTTGCCAGACTCGCCGGCGTCATGCGCCAGTTGCAGAGTGGTTATTTGTACACCTATGCCTTCGCAATGATCATCGGCCTGACGATGTTCCTCGGCTGGTTGATCTGGGTGCGGTAGGCCATGGGACTCTCGCAAAACCTGCTGAGTATCCTGATCTGGCTGCCTATCGTTGGCGGCGCGATCCTCCTCGCTATTGGTGACGACGGCGACGCCGGCAGTTCGCGTGCCGGGACGATGCGTTATGCGGCGCTGGGCATCTCTGTCCTGACTTTTGTTCTCAGCATCGGCCTGTACACGGGATTCGACACGGCAACGGCCGACATGCAGTTCGTGGAGCGTGTCAGTTGGATAGCGATGCTCGACGCCTGGTACTACCTGGGCGCCGACGGTCTCTCGGCACCGCTGATACTGCTCACCACGTTCATCACTCCATTGGTCGTGATTTCGGCCTGGGACGTCATCAAGACGCGTCCTGCGCAGTACTTCGCCGCATTTCTTATCCTCGAAGGCTTGATGAACGGCGTCTTCGCGGCACTCGACGGCCTGCTGTTCTACGTGTTCTGGGAAGCGATGCTGGTGCCGATGTTCCTGATCATCGGCGTCTGGGGTGGCGAACGGCGCATTTACGCAACGCTGAAGTTTTTCCTGTACACGTTCCTGGGTTCGGTGCTGATGCTGGTCGCGTTCATCTACCTGTACCGGGTCACGGGCAGCTTCGACTTGTTCGGCTGGATGAGCTCTCCACTGGGCCTGACGGCACAGAAGTTGATCTTCGTAGCGTTTCTGCTCGCGTTTGCCGTCAAAGTGCCGATGTGGCCTGTGCATACCTGGCTACCCGATGCTCACGTCGAGGCACCGACCGGCGGTTCCGTGATCCTGGCCGCGATCATGTTGAAGATGGGCGGTTATGGTTTTGTCCGCTTGTCATTGCCGATCGTGCCCGATGGCAGCCAGTACTTCGCCGGCATGATGATCGCGCTGTCCCTGATCGCCATCGTTTACATCGGTTTTGTCGCACTGATGCAGCGTGACATGAAGAAACTGATCGCTTACTCGTCGATTGCACACATGGGCTTCGTCACACTGGGATTCTTCATCGTGTGGCATATGTTCGGCGAGAGCGGGGCGGTCCTCGGCGTATCTGGTGGCATGGTGCAAATGGTGTCTCACGGCCTGATTTCCGGGGCGCTTTTCCTGTGTGTCGGTGTGTTGTATGACCGCGTACACAGCCGGGAAATCTCGGACTATGGTGGTGTCGCCAACACAATGCCGATATTCGCTGCATTCATGGTGTTGTTTGCAATGGCGAACGCCGGACTTCCGGGCACGTCCGGATTCGTGGGCGAGTTCATGGTGATCATCGCGAGCTTCAAGGCGAACCCGTGGTTCGCGTTCTTTGCAGCCACGACGTTGGTATTAGGCGCGGCGTACACCTTGTGGATGATCAAGCGCGTCGTCTATGGCGAAGTCACCAATGAGCATGTCGCATCGCTCGAAGACCTCAATATTCGCGAGTTCATCGTTTTGGCGATCCTGGCGGTCGCTGTGTTGCTCCTCGGCCTGTGGCCTGCGCCGCTAGTTGAGATGATGGACGTGACGATCGAACACCTCGTTGATCAGGCAGGGCTGACGAAATTCTGACGACTATGGACTTAATGAGTTACATCGCCGCTGCACCTGAGATGACCCTGCTGGGGTTGATCTGCGTTGTCCTCGTCGCCGACCTGTTCGTCGGCAAGGAACACCGCATCCTGACGTTCTGGATGACGCTGGTAAGCCTTGGCATCACATTGTGGGTGTTGCTAGCGACGGCTCCGGAAGCACGTACGCTGGTATTCAGCGGCAGTTATGTCAGCGACCCGCTGTCGCAGGTATTGAAGATTGCTGTCACGGGATTTGTCGCGGTTGCGTTCGTTTACGGCAGGGACTATCTGCGTATGAACGACCTTGATCGGGGTGAATATTACGTGCTCGGTCTGTTCGGCCTGCTCGGCATGATGATCATGATCTCGGCCAACAGCCTGCTGACCATGTACCTGGGTCTCGAGACGTTGGCACTGTCGCTCTACGCGCTGGTTGCGATTGATCGCAGTAACGTGACGTCGGCCGAATCGGCGATGAAGTACTTTGTCCTCGGCGCCATTGCATCCGGGGCACTGTTGTATGGCATCTCTTGGATCTACGGTGTCACGGGCAGCATTCAGTTCGATGAAATTGCCGCAGCGCTGTCATCCGATCCAAATATGAATCGACTGCCAATCTGGTTCGGTCTGGCATTCGTCATCGTCGGCATCGCGTTCAAGTTCGGCGCAGTCCCGTTCCACATGTGGTTGCCCGACGTTTACCATGGCGCGCGATCGCCAGTTACCTTGTATCTCGCCTCGGCACCCAAGATTGCCGCGTTCGCCCTGACAATGCGTATCCTCGTTGATGCCCTCGGCGAACTGCACAACGTCTGGAGCGACATGATCATGGTAGTTGCCGTCTTGTCGCTGCTGCTCGGTAACATCGTGGCGGTCGCACAAACCAACATCAAACGCATGTTGGCCTATTCGACAATTGCTCACGTCGGCTTTATTTTGCTCGCGATCTTCTGTGGTACTGCCGAGGGGTACGCAGCGGCGCTCTTCTACACACTGACCTATGTCGTCACAGCCGCCGGCGCGTTCGGCATGATCATCCTGCTCAGCCGCCGTGGTTACGAGGCCGAGAACCTGACCGACTTCAAGGGGCTCAACGCACGCAGCCCGTGGTTCGCACTGATGATGATGCTGTTCATGCTGAGCATGGCCGGCATTCCGCCGCTCATTGGCTTCTTCGGCAAACTAAACGCCATCAGCGCGGTTCTCGGTAGCGGCTACACAGGTCTTGCTGTTCTGATGATGCTGGCATCGGTCGTGGGCCTTTTCTACTACCTCAAGGTCGTGTGGTACATGTATTTCGAAGAGGCCGAAGATCAGGCCGTGCTCCAGGCGAAGCCGGATGCGCGGCTTGTCATGAGCCTCAACGGTGTCGCTGTTCTGGCCCTGGGCATCGTCCCGGGCTGGCTCTGGGCCCTGTGCCTCGCAGTGCTGTCCTGATCAGCAAGAAAGGGGTCAGATACCTCTTCAAAGAAAAGGAATCTGACCCCTTTTTTGGTTGTAATCACCGGTTCATGTTTGTAGTATGCGCCCCTGCCGATGCGGGGTGGAGCAGTCTGGCAGCTCGTCGGGCTCATAACCCGAAGGTCGCAGGTTCAAATCCTGCCCCCGCTACCAAAATGAAAAAGGGCCGACCCTC
>Ga0209578_10000670_pt1 | contig 38970 bp, 37 predicted proteins | sample tdAd472_FD_187127 | JGI IMG/M metagenome (GOLD analysis project Ga0209578, IMG submission 187127) | Marine sediment microbial communities from the Atlantic coast under amendment with organic carbon and nitrate - tdAd47.2 (SPAdes)... | ecosystem: Environmental > Aquatic > Marine > Coastal >...
TCGAAAAGCTCGAAAAGCTCGAAAAGCGGTGCCAGGTACCTTAGTCGGTGAGGCGGCTGACGATTACCGTGGCCAGTGCGCCGACGATGAACCCGGGAATCGCCTCGTAAAGACCATGAGCGCCGACCTTGAAGAACTGTACCCAGATGACGCTGGTCAGAAAGCCGCCCAGCATGCCCGCCGCGACGCCGGCGCCGGTCGTACGTTTGTCATACAGCAACGCCAGCACGACGGGGCCGAACGCCGCACCGAGGCCGGACCACGAGAACAGTACGAACCAGAAGATCAGCTTGTTCTCGGCCATGAACAGCGCCACAAGCACCGCAATGATGCCAATGATGACGGTTACGACCTTCCCGTAGCCAGCGAGCGTCGCGTCACTCTTCGCGCTCCCCAGGATCTTCTGCATCGTGTCGCGCACGATCGCCGACGATGCCAGCAGCAACAACGAATCGACCGTCGACATTATTGCCGACAGGACGATGACGAATAACACGCCAGTCAGTAATGGCGGAAATAACTCACTCGCCAGTGTCGGAAAGACCTGCTCCTGATCGGCGAGCGCGGGAAACAGTGCACGTCCTGCAATACCGGCGGTCACAGCGCCCATCAGGAATATGAACAGGACCGCAATCGAGACTACTCGGGCTTTCCTGAGCTCTTGCTCGTCGCGTGCTGACATGTAACGAATCAGTAACTGTGGAACACCAAGGAACGGCATGCCGATAGCCGCGAGACTCACGACTGCGATCAAACCCGCGCCGCTGCCATCCAGCTTCGCGAACATATTCAGGAATTCAGGATCGTAAGTTGCCAGCGTCACCGCAATACCATCGAACCCACCGGCCGCCTGCAACGCAACCACGGGCACGACGATCAAGCCGGCCAACATGAGCACGCCCTGCACCACGTCCGTGTAGGAAACGGCCTTGTAACCGCCGACAAACGTGTAGCCGATGATGATAATGCCGCCGACAATTACACCGAGTTTGTAATCAACATTGACAAACCCGCTGAACGCCTTGCCCGTCGCGACCATCTGTGCCGAAACGTAGGTCGCCACCATGACGACGATGATGACCACGGCGATGCTGCGAATAAGATGCAGCCGATCGGCAAATTTCGCCGCCAGTACATCCGGCACCGTAATTGAATCGGTGTCATCACCAAGACGCTTCAGGCGGCGTGAGATCAGCCCCCAGGATAACCCGATGCCGATCATCTCCCCGACGATAACCCAGTATGCGTGCGCGCCGTACGCATAACCCATGCCGGTAAGGCCGAGCAAGAGCCAACCACTCTCGCCCGTCGCATTCGTGCTGAATGCAACGACCCAGAATGGCAGCTTCTTGCCGGCAAGGTAAAAACCCTTGAGGGAGTGGGTCTCCTTGCGGCTCCAGATCGCAAGCGCCGCGAGTGTCGCCAGGTAACCGACGAGTACGGCGACGGTGGCTGTCATTCGGCCGTGTCGGTCGGGACCGGTTTGGAGATACGTCCGGCGATGACCCCGGCGATCAGCAGGAACACACCGATACCAAACAGGTACTCGGGCCAGGAGCGGGTAATGCCGCAATAGAAAATAAGCGCGATGTTCACGATCTGGAACGTGTTGATGAACTTGCTGTCACGAAGCACGGCTTTGGGGAAGCGAATTCGCGAGACCATCAGGATGGCGAGCACGAACAGCAACACCGGCAGATACAGATGCAACGGCATGACTGCCGCGACCGGTTCATGATGCAGGAGCACCAGTACGAGCGATGACAACATGCCGCCGCCCGCCGCCGTTATCGGAATGCCGACGAACCACCCGCGCTCCGGCTTCGCCGTCGGCAGATTGAAGCGTGCAAGCCGCATCGCACCAGCCAGTGCAAACACGCCGGCCGCCACCCCCAGGACCCAGAACTGCCCGGTGTCGTACTCGATTCCGGCAATTTGCATGCCGGCGTTCAGTACGAGGATTGCCGGCGCCACGCCGAACGCCACCAGGTCGGCCATCGAGTCGAATTCCGCACCGAAACTCGAGGTCGCCTTGAGAATCCGAGCGGCAACACCGTCCATCGTATCCAGCAGGCCACACCAGACGATCATCCAGGCGGCGAGTTCGAGGCCGCCGAGCTGCGTAGTGACAATAGACGCAATGCCGAGCAGCAAACTCAGCGCGGTAAAGCTGTTGGGGATGGTATAGCGGAGTACGTTATTCAAGTGCGGCGCAGCCATTGCGACCTTTCAATGTCACATTCTGCATTTCGGCGCCGGGTTTAGCCAGTGCGGCCGGCGACTTAGCCGCCGAACGGATTGCGCGAAATCATGTTCGCGCCACTGCCGCTGATGCCCATCGGCCCGCGCGGCAATACCAGCTGCATACGCTGACCGTCGCGCTCGATGTCCACGACGACGTCTTCGCCAGGATTGCCGTCGAAAGCCTTCGACCTGAGCTCGAACATGCTGAAGACGCGATTGCCGTCATAGCCGACGATCTCGTCGCCAGGCCTCAGGCCAGCCCTGCTGGCCGGCGACGAGCCGATAACTTCGCGAATCGTAATCGACGCCTGACTGCCGTTCGCCTGCAGATATTTCTCGAAGTCCGCGTCGCCGAGTTTCTCGCGCAGCGATGCCTGGGCACTGTAGGCCTGGTCCCAGCGATTAAGACCGGCTCCGGCACGCTGTGCCTCGTACTCCGCCTGCAAGGCCTCCATGCGCACCTCGTCCTCGAGCTGCATTATTTGGTTCGCGCGTGCTTCCGTGAAGCCACCGTTGACGAGATTGTCGGTCCGCATCTGCGCATAGTCGCGCATGGCGCGCCGCACTCGTGCCCTTTCATCTCGCGGCGTGCGGACCTCGTCCGCCTCGATTCGCCTCTGCACGGTCATCTGCAGAAGTTCCTGCAGTGCCTGAAGATCGATGCTGTCAAAATCCACGAGTAATGCCTGCAGCTGATCTTCGAGCACCAGGCGAGCGTCACGCTCTTCCGAGACGATCCGTTCGAGTGCCGCCAGCCGATCCACTGCAGGTGCGCCGGCGTCGAAATAGTCCGCCGGATCGGCAGCTTGCCCGCTATCGGACTGTGACGCCGTCATGCTCCATGCGCCGGCCGCGAAACCTGCGACGAGACTTATGATCACGGTAAGTACTATTTTGTTCATCGGAACGCCCTCTCTTGCAACGCGCGTCTCAGTGCCTTGGAACGGTGCCGTTGCACGTTGTTCCCGCCTTGCCGGAGACCCGATTATCGCAAACACTGTCCTCCACGGTCGATGTATGGTCTCATTGCGGCTCGGCTAGATGACCGGCACCTGATGCAATGCGTAACTATTTAATATTAATAACTTTTTTGTTCGTTCTGAGCGCTTGCTCGAGCGACGCCCCGGAAGATCCGGGTGCCGTTGTGGATGCGATCTCCGGTGAATTCCTGCATGGCTACTTCACGCAATTCCCCGAGGAAGTCTACGAAGTCGGCTATGCCGACGCTCCCAACGATCGCTTCGGCGATCACAGTGCGGGTGCGTTAGCGGCCTGGGACGCAAAGGTGGATGGCTGGATGGATGCGCTCGACTCGATTGATTCAGGGCTCCTTACAGGCACGCCGGCGGCCGTTACCTATGCTTTTACGCGCGAGCGCCTGCAAGCGCTTATCGACTGGCGTGTCTGCCATACGCATCTCTGGAACGTCAGCCCGACCTGGACCGGCTGGCAATACATGTTCGTCTCGACACTCGCAGTGCAGCCCGTCGACACTGCGGAGCAGCGTGACGAAGCCCTGGCACGCCTGGCCGATATCGCACGTTTCGTGGCAACGGACATAAGCAACCTGCGCACCGGGCAGGACAAGGGCTATTTTGCCCCGTCGAACAATGTGGCGGCAGTCGTTGACCAGATCAGCACACTGATTGACTCACCCACCGACGAATCTCCGTTCCTGAATCCTGCACGCCGTTCTGAGGATGAAGCATTCAGCGCCGCATACCAGGATATTTTCGACACTGAAGTTCTGCCGGCCCTGATCGCCTACCGCGACTTCCTGGCCAACGAGTACAAAGGTCGGGAGACTATTGGCGTTGCGGCGAATCCGGATGGCAAAGCCTGTTACGCCGCGGCGGCGAAATACTGGTCATCCATTGCGATGGACCCGATGGACATTCATCGTCTGGGTTTGTCGGAGATGTCACGAATCCGGACAGAGATGCTCACAATCGCGCGTGAGTCCTTCGGTACTGACGATCTCGGTGCATTGTTCGAGGAATTGCGCACTAATCCCGAGTACACATTCGAGTCGGAACAGGAGCAGCTCGATTACATCAACGCCGCCGTCGATCGCGGCAGACTCGCTATGCCAGAGTGGTTCGGCACCGTACCCGACGCCAAACTCGTCGTAGAACCGTCACCAGCTTATGAAAAGGATTCGGGTGGCGGCTTCTACTCCTCGGGAACGCCCGACGGCAGCCGCCCAGGTCTCTACAAGGTTGGCACCTACAATCCGCAAGGTATCAGTCGCGCCGGCCAGGAGGCGACCGCCTTCCACGAGAGCTGGCCGGGACATCACATGCAGGGTTCTGTCGCTTTTCTCAACGAAGACCTACACCCGATTATGAGCTACATGTTCATCTCTGGCTCCGGCGAAGGCTGGGCGCTGTACACGGAGCGCCTCGCCGACGAGGCGGGCCTGTATTCAAGCGACGTTGCGCGTATGGGAATGCTATCGAACGAAGCCTATCGGGCGGCGCGCCTCGTCGTGGACCCGGGCATACACGTATTGGGATGGACGCGCCAACAGGCAATTGACTACATGCTTGAAAACACGGCCGAAGGCTACGTCGGGGTGGCATCCGAGATAGATCGCTATGCGGCCGTGCCAGGTCAGGCGACGTCCTACCTGATCGGTAGTCTCGAAATTCAGCGTCTGCGTGCGAACGCGGAGCGAATTCTCGGCGACCGCTTCGACATCCGAGAATTCCACGACCGCATTCTCGTCAATGGCAGCGTTGCATTGCCAATGCTTACCGCGGAAATCGACGCCTGGATTACTGAAAAGACAGCGACAGACTAACGAGATTTCGTCAGTCGGCGATTTCGGCCGCCAGGATGGTTACCGGACAAGTGGCCCCGTTGTAAGGGCCCAGACCGGTATTCACGCTTTTCACCTCACTGGGTTCCAGCCGCCACGGTACTATTTTCTTTAGCTGCCGCTGCGCGCCGGCATTGTCTGTGTAGGTAACGGCGAACTGCACGTACTTGATCGGTACGGTCGTTTCGTTCATCACTGCCACAACGAGGTTACCGCTCGAATCCGCATAACAACGGTACGGAATGTAAACAGCGGGATTGCGCGGTAAGTCGAGCAAAACCAGCTTCTCTGACGCCGCTTTGCCATACTCACCGCCGGACTTTGCAACGATTTTGTAGTGATCGATCGCAGCATCCACATTTCCGCGGCCTGCATCTATGTCGCCGAGCGCGTAGTGTGCCGGAGCAGTCGGAAACAACTCGATACTGCGATTGAGATCCGACACCGCGCTGTCGGTACTGCCCAACTCGTCCTTCGCTAGCCCGCGCTGCAGGTAGTAATAGAAGTAGTCGCCACGGCGCCGAATAGCGCTATCGTAGTTCGTAACCGCCATTTCGAATTTGCCGCTCGCAAACCGAGCGTCGCCGCGCAAAGCGTAGAAATTTGCCTCGCCGGGAAACAGGTCGATTGCCTTTTTCGCGAACGACAGGGCCTCATCGTATTTTTCGTCGGCGAGCGCCTTGCGCCCCTCGTCGTGAGCATCGTAAGCAGGCTTGGCGTCCATCGTGCTCTTCATCGCTGCCGCGAAACTGTCGACGCCGAGTACGCCGCCCGCAGGCAGGCCCGCGGCCGTCCGGACATTTGCATCGACGCGACTCTGTGACGGTGGATGACTTGCGAACAAACCGCTAAGCCAATCACTATTCTGTCCTTCGCTCAGGCGCACAAAAGTCTCTTGCAGTGTAATAGCGCCCGCCGGGTCGTAGCCGGCACGTGACATGTATTTCATGCCGTATTCGTCTGACTCGAGTTCGGCGCCACGTCCATACGTGGAATTCAGGAGTTGCGCACCGACCGACGCGCTACCGACCGCGAGGTCGCCGTAATCCGAGCCGCCCGTCATCACTGCTGTTGCAAGTACGGCACCTTGCATAAGCACACCACGCGACATTTGCTTCGCGGAATGCTTCGCCGCCGCGTGCACGATTTCGTGGCCGAGCACGGCCGCAAGCTCCGCCTCTGAATTCAGTTCCGTGAGGAGACCGCGGTTGATCGCAATCTTGCCGCCCGGCAGTGCCCAGGCATTGGGCACCGAATTATTGAGAACGACAAATTCGTAAGGCAGCGGCCGGTCGCTCACGGCGGCGAGATTGTTGCCGACTCGCTGTACGTATTGCGTCAGCTCCGGGTCGACGTCATAGACGCCGCCTTGCGCCTGCTGCATCGGCGCATAGTTCTGTGCGCCAAGCTCAATTTCCTGCGATTCGCTGACAACCATGAACTCCGACTTGCCGGTCACGGGATTGGTTGCGCACCCCGCAACGAGGCCCATCAATGCGACCGAAATCAGTTTCGAAATTATTTGTCTGACCATATTCTGAACCCTAGCAGACCGAGGCCGATGACCCACCAGCCGGCCACGATCGCCCATTCGTACGGCCATATCAGCGCTGCCGGGCTGAATGGCATGAATAGAATCGCGATACCCACGGAGAACACGAACGCCAGGTACCCTGTCGTTTTCCAGTATCTGACCTTGTACGGGCGATGCATGTCCGGTTCACGCCGCCTCAGCACCAAGAAGGAAAATGCGACGAAGGCATAGGCAATCGTGACTCCGAAACTCCCTGCATCGACGAGCCACACCAGCGCCTGGCGCCCGAACAACGGTGCAAGCACTGACAACCCGCCAATGAACAGTACCGCCTTGTATGGGGTCTTGAAGCGCGGATGCAACTCGCCCAGCCAGGCCGGCAGCTGCCGTGCATTTGCCAACGCGTACATGGCGCGGCTAGCGCCGATAATAAACGCATTCCAGGTCGTCAGGATGCCGCCGATACCACCGATGATCAGTACCTTTCCACCCCAGTCCGCCCCTACGAGTGCAGTGGCCGCATCAGCGGTTGGCAACGACGCGGCATTTCGGGCCTCGGATCCGATCCCGACCGATACTCCCCAGATGATGAGCGTGTAAAACGCGACAGCCAGGAAGATCGATACAACAAGAACTTTGCCGATGACCGCGAATGGCACGTCCACTTCCTCGGCCGTCTGCGGAATGACGTCGAAGCCCACAAGCATCAATGGCACGATGACAAGTACACCGAGAATACCTTTGGCATCATCTTCAAACAGCGGCCGCATGTTCCCCACGTCGCCCGCAGCGGCAGCGCCAGCGATGAGCGTGATGCCGGCTAGCACGATCAGCGCCGTAACCAGCATCTGCATCCTCGCGGCAACGCGAATACCAACAATGTTGATGCTGGTCATTACCACGGCCGCTGTAACACCCAGCAGTACCCATGTCAGTTCAACGTCCCATCCCGCAACCGTCCAGAGGTAACCACGACTGAAACCAGGTACGAGGTAATCGAATACGGTCGGCAATGCGACAGCCTCGAACGTCACGACGGAGACGTAGCCGAGAAGCAGCGCCCAGGTGCAGATGAATGACGCGTTGTATCCGAGCGCGCGATATGAGTAGACGTGCTCGCCACCCGCCTGCGGCATTGCAGATGCAAGTTCCGCGTACGTCAGGCCGACGAAAATGATCGCGATACCGCCAACCAGGAAACCGGAGATGGCGCCGAGACTACCCGCCTCGGCGATCCAGTTGCCAGTAAGCGCTACCCAGCTCCAACCGATCATTGCGCCGAAGGCGAGCGTCAGTACTTCCTTACGCTGAATGACCCTTGCGAATCGGACCTTTGTCAAGAACGCGCTCCGGTGTCAGGATGTCCGCGATTCTGGCAGCACTGAACTGCAAAAGAAAACAGCCCCGGCTACTACGTAGGTGAAATCCCGGATTCCGGCCCGGGCCGGCCAACTTCATCATGGAATCATTATTTGGAGGTAACGATCGCCATGTCCGTCAAGCTCAACCAGGTACTCGCCGAACTGCGCGAAGATCATCGCAATCTCAGACTACTCCTGAACTTGCTTGAATCGGAGAGCGCCAGCATCGCTGTCGACGACAAGCCTGACTTCGACCTTATGCACGACATCATGCAGTACATGACGGTGTATTCAGACGCCGTGCATCACCCGAAAGAGGACCTCGTCTACGGTCTCATTCGCGAAAATGACGCCGAAATGGCAACAAGCCTGGAGCAGGTCGAACCTGAACATCTCGAGATCGCCGAACTCGGCACGGCGCTGCGCAATGATATCGAGGCGATTATTTCCGGTACGGCGGTCGTCACGCGCGACAGACTGGAATCGGACCTGCAGAACTACGTCACGCGGCTCAGGATGCACATACGCTGGGAAGAGGATGAGTTGTTTCCGGTGGCGGATTCACTCGCCGCTACGAATGGCATCGCTGGTATCGACGTCGGGCTCTTCCCGGACGAAGACCCGCTATTCGGCGCCACGACGGCCGCGTCCTTCCGCAACCTGCTCACCTACCTGCAGAAGTACGAGACAACCTAACCCGGTGCCTAACCCGGTGCCTGGTACCGATTGTCTAGAAGTACCAGGCGAGCTGCGCGAATATGCCAGGCCCGGACGACAGGTAGAGACCGTCAGTTTCGCTCTCGATGCCGCCGAACTCGGAGCCGTTCGGCCCGAGCGGCAAATTCAGGCTACCGAGAAATGTGAGGTTGTCCGACAGGCTTCGTGTCGTCACCAGTTGTAACAACGCACTCGGATCCGCGACGTTCATTAACACGGTCGGCGTCAGCGTCCACAACGGCGACATCTCGATCATCATACTGCCCGCGAGATAGTGCCTGCCTACCGTGAACATCTCGCCGCGGGCAAGCCGCAAAAACAAGTCCGGGTTGGCGGCAAGACTCAGCGGGTCATAGCGTCCGTCCGTCTGTCCGAAGCCATTGAAGTAATACTCGAGCGCGCCGCTCACATTCTTGCCGCCCCAGGTCCACGAATAATTCCAGTTGGCCACGACTTGCAGATAGGTATCGTTGTCCGTGCCTGTCACGACGATGTCGCCGCTCAACACGGCGCCACCGAGACTGCGCGCCCCTCCGATGCCGACGACGATATCGTCGTAATGTTCGGCAACGAGCAGATCGTACTCCGATTCACCGGCAAAGCCGTGGTATTTCAACGAAACAGTGGCTTCCTCCGACTCCACGTCACCACTCAACAAATTGCGCCGTATCACGACGGCAGCCTGAAAGTCGTTGCCGTTGTCCTGCAGATACTGCAGGTAAAGCATGTCGTCGCCCGCCTTGTACTCGGTGTCGATCGTCGCGGGATCAAACGGATTGACCAGGTCCATCGGCGCATAAAAAAGACCGTTACCCCAAGTAATTGCCTGCCGGCCTAAGCGCACGACAGTCTTTTCACTCGAGTAGCCGACCCACAAGCGGTCGAGGCGATGCAACAACGCCTCTTTATCGCGGTCATGCATAACCTTGGTCAGATTGAAGAGTCGCCGCTCATCATCTGGAAAGCGACGAAAGAATAATTCTGCAGCCGGAGGTAAGTTGCGTGTGTACTCGACGCGGTCGCCGTACAGGGCGAATAGTTGGTACGCAGCGTCGAACGTCCAGCGGTCACTCGACGCCTGGAAGTTCAGCCGCAGGTCGCCCTCGAGATCCAGTGATTCCGAACCGGCGAGCTCTCGCAAGACGCTGTCGGAAGGAAATGTAGTGCCGACAAATCGAAACTTGGTATGACCCGTCAGCTCGTATGGACTGTCGTCGGCAATGGCCGCAACCCCGAGCAACAAGAGCAAGCAAGCACTAAGCCGCATTTTGCTCCACGTCATCCACTATGCGCCCGTCCAGCATCCGCACGATACGCTTCGCATACCCCATGACGCGCTGGTCGTGCGTAGCGATCACGAACGTCGTGCCGTGATGTTCGTTGAGTTCGGTGAACAACTCCATCAGCCCGTCAGACGTTTTCGAGTCGAGATTCGCGGTCGGCTCGTCGGCAAGCACCAGCGCCGGGCGCGAGACAATCGCGCGAGCGACAGCAACTCGTTGTTGCTGCCCCCCGGACATCTCTGCCGGACGCCGGTCCTCGAGACCCTCGAGACCGACTTCCGCGAGAATCTCATCTGCTTTGCGGTGCCTGTCGGCCGCCGGCACGCCTTGCACCTGCATGACAAACTCGACGTTTTCGCGCGCCGTTAGCACGGGAATCAGGTTGTAAGCCTGGAACACGAAACCGATCAGCGACAGCCGCAATTCGGCAAGCTCGCCTTTGCTGAGGTTGTCGATGCGTTGTCCCGAGATATAGACCTCACCCTGATCCGGTTTGTCGAGGCCGCCGATCGCATTCAGCAACGTCGTCTTGCCGCCTCCCGAAGGCGAAGACAGGCATACGAAATCGCCCTCCGCGATTTCGAGGCTGAGGTGATCCAGTGCCTTGATGTCCTGGTCACCCTGGCGATAGGTCTTGCACAAATCCACACAACGTACGGCAGTCATCAGTCGACCTTTGTAATCGCCTCAATCGGTTCATAGCGCGACGCACGCCAGGCCGGTGAGAGGCTTGCGAGAAATCCGAGAATTAGCACGACGACGTTCGCAAGCACGACGTCCTCCATCCGCAACTGGGGATACAGCATGCTGGACGCGCCCATCATTGCCATGCCCTCGGCAACGATCGATATATCGATGCCGCTTTCGAGCGGCTTAATCGTCAGCCAGGCAAGCAGATTCCCGATACCGAGACCGATCACGAGCAACAACATCGACTCGATCAGGATCTGTCCGAGGATGTTGCCTGGTTTCATCCCGAGAGCGAGCATCAACCCAATCTCACGCACGCGCTCGAACACCGCCATCACGAGCGTATTAACGAGCCCGAACGAGAGCGCGAGAAAAATGACGATGACCCAAATCAACACGAAGCCATCCATGACGGCGAGCATCGTCCCGAGATAGGTGTCGAGTTCTGTCCATCGCAATACTTCGACGTTACCGTCAACGAGTTCGAGAACGTGTGCGTAATCTGCCTCGACGTCACGATAATCGTCGCCCAGCACGACAATCTCGGTCACGTGATCGCCGACACGCAGCATGGTCTGGATCGTTTTCTTGCCCGCAAAAACGTAGGTTTCCTCGAACGCCTCGACATTGGCATGAAACAGGCCGACGACCCGAAAACCACGATCCGCAACATCGTTGTCCGGATCCTGGCTCATCAGGACAATGCGCTTGCCAACGCCGGTTTCCAGCGTTTTCGCAAGCTTTTGGCCAATGACGACACCGCTATCCTCCGCGGATTCGAGAAAGCGTCCCTCCACCTCGTCATAGTCCACGAAGATCATGCCGCGTTCGCTGGCCGGGTCGATTCCCAGCAGCGTGACGCCGCGCGAGTCGTGCTCGCTGGTGACAACGGCCGGGACCTTGATGCGGCTCGACCACGCGTTGAATCCGGCAGGGGCAAATGTGGCGGCAATCTCCGCATCGCTCGCCGGCAGCAGGTTCGCGATATTCGGATCGTCGCGATAGTCGGGGTGATGAACCTGGACGTGGCCGGGCAATGCGCTGATGCCGTCCCGAATCATCTCGTTGACCATGCCCTGCGTCAGCGCTGTCATGAAAATCATCGCCCAGGCGCCAATGGAGACAGCACCCAGCATGATGAAAGTGCGCCGATGATTGCGCCACAGGTTGCGCCACGCGAGCATTCCGAGTATTCGCAGCCGGTGCATCAGGCCGCCCTCATTGCTTCAACCGGGTGCAAGCGGTGCAGCCGCAGTGCCGGGTACAACGTCGCGAGTAACGAGAACAACATGACGACGGCGGGACCGGCCAGTAGCGACGTCACCGTGACCGTGGGATAGATACGGGACGGCAGATTGAACTTGCCCGCCATCTCTTCCATACCAGGCCAGGAGAAGCCGACGATGCCGAGCCAGTACGTGATCGCGCCGCCTATCAGCGCGCCCAGCGCTATGCCCATCAGGCCCATCATCGTCGTCTCGAGCAAGACGAGACGGCCCAGGCGTCCGGGCGTCAGCCCGAGCGACATGACAATGCCGAATTCGCGCGTACGCTCGAGCACCGACATAAGCTGGGTATTGAGCACGCTGAACGCGACAAGGATCACGAGGATGCCGTACATGAAGAACGCACTGCTTATGTCGGCCTGGATCGCCTGCTTCAACCCGGGCTGCAGTGCATCCCAATTATGTACGACCAGGTCCTGATCTGCGGGAAGCAGATGCTCGACGCGAGCTTGCAGTTCCACCGCATCCGACAGGCGCGGTGCGCTGATTGCGACCTGGTGACCGCTGCCTTCCATGTAGAACACGTCCTGAAAAAAACCGAGCGGCAATTCGGCAATGCTGCGATCGATGTCCTGAACCCCGGACTCGAAGATGCCGACGACCGTGACGACCGCGGCCGCGAACGAGCCGTCCCGGCCGCTACCAAGCAATGTCAGTTCGTCACCCACAGATACCCGCAGGTTTCTCGCCAGCACGGAACCGATAATGATTTCCTCCGCGCTATCATCACCCAGAAATCGCCCACTCGTGACAAGCCCGGGGATGTTGGACACCGCCGGTTCATGTTCAGGTTCGACGCCGAATACGGCAATGCCGAAAGTGCGCTCTTCGCTGGACGCGAGTACGAAAGTCGAGGCCCGTGCCGCGATCGTGGCACTTGCGAGCTCGTCACGCAGCATCGTTGCCAGGCCCTGCACGTCCGGCACCGTTTGCCGCATCTTCTGATCGTCCTTGTAACCCGGCGCCTGCACCTGCATGTGACCCGTGAAAGCCTGCAGCGTGTTGTCAATCATCAGCCGGTACATGCCGAACTGAAACGAGATCATGAAGACGAGCAACACATTGGAGAACACCATTGCGCCCGTCGTCAGCCACGTGCGTCGCGGCTGACGCCACAGGTTTCGCCAAGCTAAACGCAGAACGAGGTTCACCAGCAGGGCCTGTTAACGCGGGTTACGGAGATTCGATTGTGTAAACATGCTGTCGGAAATGTCTATCTCGTATTCTACGGAGTTAACCTGGATCTCGGTCCACTCCTCGGGTGACTCTGTTTTGCTCATGCGCTGACGCTTCGCCACGGTGCGCCCGCCCATCTCGGCGATCTCGAGCGACTCCAGCGTCTTCACGAGTTCACCATCCTGATCGTAGAAACGGTGCCGGAGAATGACATGATCGTCACGAATCGTGAGCACTTCACGCCCCCAGACGACGGCCGCCTCTTCATGCGGGATCGACTCGATTTCGTACACGGTTATGCCGTCCAGCTCTTCGGTCCCGAGCAGTGCATGATCGTACTGATCGATGATGTCGTCGGCACGGGCGACATCCTTGTTGGAGAAATCGGAGCCCATCCAGCTCTGCCCCATCATCGACGACGGAATCTTGATGACCCGATTAACCTTTGGCGAGTACGTCCACATGTTGTTGTCGTCCGTCAGCGTGCCATTACCGCGGTCTTTTTTCGGTTCGATCACGCGTACAAGCGATTGCTTGTCACCCTTGGTCCAGGCGCGCATCGTCATCGAGCGCTCCCAGTCTGGCCGGTGAATCACCATCGACATCTCGGTGTACGACGACAGCCCGCGCCAGTGATTGACGGCGTCGCGCACGATGCCAGCCGCATCACGTTCCGCTTCCTGTGCGTGCATCGGTGCCGCAAGAATCAGTAGTGTGGCAATCAGGCAGGAGACTCGCATGGGTGCTCCATCGGTGTTTGTACCAGTATCGCAGCCGACACTATACGCACGCTGAACGTGGCACGAAATCGCGGCTTTCCGCAATATTCCAGGCTAACGTCTTTCGACCGCCAGACACCTTATAATTGTCCACTCGCTCGTGTATTGACGCATCGATGCCAACTGCCACCAGTAAATCCATGGACCAACTCGTCGGTCGAACTACGGAACTCGGTTTTGTCGGCGACGCTATCGACCGGGTCGTCGATGGCCACGGATCTGTCCTGTTGTTCGCGGGCGAACCGGGTATCGGCAAGAGTACGCTCGCGCGCATGGCCGCTGATCTTGGCGCCGAGCAGGACATCCCGGTGTACTGGGGATTTTCATGGGAAGCCGGTGGGGCGCCCGCCTACTGGCCATGGACGCAATTGCTGCGGTCGCTGGTCAGTGAGCAGCAAGTAGGCACCGAGCAACTGCTGCCGCTCGCGCAGATCTTGCCGGAGGTCTCGGCGGGCGAATCCGGTCGGTCCGAACTGCAGCCCGACCAGGCCCGCTTCCAGCTGCTGGAATCGGTACGCGTGCTCCTCGCCACGCTCGCGAACGTGTCGCCACTCATGCTGATACTCGAGGACCTGCACGCAGCCGACAGTGATTCTCTGCATTTGCTGCATTACATCGCGCGCCATGCAGCCTCCCTGCCCATACTCATCGTCGGCACCTACCGTGACGTCGAGGCCCGATCAACGGAGGACACAGAAGCCCTCTGGCGCACGAGCCGGGACGCAACGGTATTGCAATTGACACACCTGGATGAGGCAGGTGTCAGGGAATACCTCCAGCTTCACGGCAGCTATGCCGTCGATGATGACGCGGTGCAGAAGTTGCTCAACACAACGGCCGGCAATCCCCTGTTCCTGTCGGAACTCGTCGGGCTACTGGCGCATGATGAGGCGGCCTCGAACAGCGGCGCCCCACTCCCCGATAATGTGCAACAGGTCATTCGGCAGCAGGTGTCATTGTTACCTGGAGTGACGGTGACGACACTGGCGAGTGCATCTGTCCTTGGCCGCGAGTTCGGCGCACCGGGACTGGCGGAACTCATTCACGCCAGCGAAAACGACATACTCCGGCAGCTACAGAAGGCGATCGACTCGGCAATACTGCGCCCGCCCATTGACGGCAGGTATCGCTTCGCACACACGCTCTACCGCGACGTGCTGTACCAGGATCTCGACGCAACGGAACGTGAAAAGCTGCATCTGCAGTGCGCCGGCCGCTTACAGCATCTGATCGATGCCGGAGATGCCGACCGGTGGAGTGAGCTCGCCACGCACCTGGAGGGCGCCGGGCCGCAGCACCGCCTGGCGGTAATAGACGCGCTGCGACACGCCGCTGCACGTGCGCAGGAGCGGCTGGCCTTTGAGGATGCGGCGGCGCTGCTGCACCGGGCATTGGTCGCTTTCGGGGGTGGCCCGAAGTATGAGCCGCTCGAGCGCTGCCGGCTGCTGGTGGACTTCGCAAGTGCGTTACTGGCTGCGGGAAAGATAGAGACAGGCCAGAAATACTGCCAGGAAGCATTTGCCATCGCGCAGACGATCGGAGATCCGACATTGATGTCGGAGGTTGCGCTCACCTGGGGCGGCGTCATCGTCGTCGGCAAAGTCGACAAGACGCTGATCGCTGCGCTCGAACAATGCCTGGCAGCGCTACCACCCGGTGACGCAGCCACACGGTCTCGCGTGCAAGCGCGGCTCGCCGGAGCCATGCAGCCCGCGCAGAATCCCGCGGCACCGATGGAGATGGCGCGGGACGCAATCAAGCTGGCCAGGACGACGGGCGACGAGCGCGTGCTCTACAACGTACTGCGCTTTGCAATCTCTGCTTTGATGGACTTCGCACCACCCACGGAACGCATCGTGCTCAACCGGGAAATCGCTTCGATGGCAGCCGCATTTGGCGACGTCCCACAGCAGTTCCGCAGCCACTTGCTGCTGACGATTGACACGTCCGAGACCGGCGACAGGCCCACGCTCGACGAAGTCATTGGTGAGAGTTCACGCCTTGCGGAACGTATCGGCTTGCCGCATTGCCAATGGCGGGCTGCATCGGCGCACGCCATGCGAGCAATTATCAACGGTGACTTCGACCGTGCCTGCGACCTGCTCGACTCTGCGGAGACCCTGGCCGGGCAGGTCGAGGACCTGCAAGCAAGTTTGACGCTCTCCCTGCAGCGCTTCGCCCTGCTGGTCGAGTGGGACTCACCGAGAGTGACACCGCTCGAGCAGATCGAGGCCCGGCTGCAGGCCGGATACGATGGCGGAATCGGTGAAGCCGAGTTCTACGTCGCCCCCTTCCTCGCCATCTACAAACGTCGTGAAGATGTATCGTTCGCCAAACAGTTCATCGCCAATGAGCCTCTCGTCGAGCGCTCGTTCGCGGGCAGCGACCGTTATTCATTGGCAAGTCTCGGACAAATCGCGCTGATAGCCGGTGATCTCAACCTGGCGGAGCGTTGTTATGACGCACTCGTCCCGTACAGCGACAGTTGCGCAACGATTGGCCTGCTCGGTAGCTGCTGGTGCGGGCCGGTCGCTTACTGGCTTGCCAGGCTTGCGCAGGGCCTCGGGCGTTTGGACGAAGCTGCCCTGCACGCTGGCAAAGCGCTGGACGTCGCGACGCGCATGGGCGCCCGGCCTTATATAGCGCGCATACATGCGATAAGCGCCGAAATCGCCCGGAGCACTGGCAATAACGAGCTTGCCAGCGATCACGCAGACAGGGCCGCGGATTTGATGCGGGAACTCGGCTTGCGACCCGTGCGGATGGTGCCGACGGAAACGTCGCCCTCCCCGGCGACGGTGCCCACACGCGGTTTTTCGATGCAACAAAACGGCGATGTGTGGACGATCGAATACGGCGAACAATCAGCAACGGTGCGTGACGCCAAGGGCCTGCACATGTTGATCCAACTTATTGCGCAGCCGGACAAGGATATTCACGTTCTCGAATTGTCAGGCACCAGCGAAGCGGTGACCGAGGGTGGCGCCGGCCCCTTGCTCGACGCGCAAGCGAAAGAGGACTACCGCCGCCATATCAGTGAACTCCAGGAAGAACTCGAGGAGGCCGAGTCGCTCGCAGACCTGGGCCGTGCGGACGGCCTGCGTACGGAAATCGACTTCATCACGCAGGAATTGTCGCGAGCGTTCGGTCTTGGCGGCCGCCAGCGCGACGCCGGCGACGCCGCGGAACGGGCCCGAGTCAACGTGCGGAGGCGCATCAAGGACGCCGTTGGCCGTATCGCCGAGCAGGCACCCGAGGCGGGCCGTTATCTGGAAAACACCATAAAAACAGGTAGATACTGCCGGTACTCACCGATGTAACGGTCCCCGGAACAATGTTCCGCCGGAAGTCACGCCTTCAGTAGTAGTACAGCGATTTGCTGTTCACAAACTGGAGGGGACTTAATGGAAATTCTCGGCTACCTGACGATCGGACTGATACCGGGCCTGATACTCGTCGACTGGGCGATACGTGGGCGCAAGCACGACTCGACGCGATTCTGGCGCGCTCGTGCGACACTCGTAACGATCGCCACCTTCTACATCGCCGGCTACGTCGCCGTTTTCTGGGGCAGCGTGCTCGGCGACTTTCACCTGATCGACGGCAGCGGACTCGGGACCTGGGCTGGCGCCGCTGTGGGCGTCCTGGTCTACGAGCTGGGTCACTACTGGTATCACCGCGGTGCACACGAGTTCGACTGGTTATGGCGCGCCGGCCACCAGATGCACCATAGCGCGGAAAGCCTGGATGCATTTGGTGCGTACTACATGCACCCGGTCGACACGTTTAACTTCACCACACTCTCGAGCTTCGTATTCTTCCCGTTACTCGGTCTGAGCATCGAAGCCGGTGTCGTCGCCGCGTTTTTCCTGACGTTCAATGCGATGTTCCAACACATGAGTCTGCGCACGCCACGCTGGCTCGGCTACATCATCCAGCGTCCCGAGAGTCACAGCGTGCACCACGCCAAAGGCGTGCACCGCTACAACTACTCGGACCTGCCGCTATGGGATATCGTCTTTGGAACGTTCCGTAATCCGGAGAGCTTCCAGTCAGAACACGGCTTTTACCAGGGTGCGTCTGCGCGAATTCCAGAGATGCTCGCATTTCGTGACGTCTCAACGCCTGATACTGAAGCTGCCGAAGACGGCCGCCTGGCCGCTTGAAGGAGATACTGATGACAACCTATCGCAACGCTCTGCCGCAGCTCGGAGAGGAACTTTTCCTCTCCGACGGCGGGCTCGAAACGACCCTTATCTTCCACGACGGGATCGACCTGCCGCATTTCGCATCGTTCGTACTAATGCGTGACCACGATGGTATCGACAGACTGCAAAACTACTATTGCAGCTACCTTGATATCGCGAGCAAATCCGGTGCCGGGTTCATTCTCGAATCGCCGACCTGGCGCGCCAACGCCGATTGGGGGGAGCTGCTCGGCTACGATGCCGCGGCACTTGCCGATGTGAATCGCGAGTCCATCGAGCTGCTGGAGCGTCTGCGCGACAGCTATAGGGACGACGTCGGGTCGATCGTGATCAGCGGCAACATCGGTCCGCGCGGGGACGGCTATGTCGCGGACTGCGCAATGAACGCAGCCGAGGCCGCGGACTATCACGCCGCGCAGATCGGGACTTTTGCTGACACGAACGCGGACATGGTCTGCGCCATCACGCTGACCTACGTCGAAGAGGCCATTGGCATCGTCAATGCTGCAGCCGCGCACAACATGCCCGTGGCCATCGGCTTTACGACCGAGACCGATGGCCGCCTGCCAAGCGGCCAGGCGTTGCAGGATGCCATCGAGGAGGTCGACGCGGCGACGAACGAGGCTGCCGCCTACTTCATGGTCAACTGCGCCCATACCGAGCATTTCGACGCTGCCCTGCGAACCGGGGAACGCTGGACGACACGCGTGAAGGGGATTCGCGCGAACGCCTCGCGCATGAGTCACGCCGAACTGGACAACGCCGAAGAGCTCGACGATGGCGATCCTGGGGAGTTCGGGCGGCTGTATCGCCGTCTCCGCGAACGCCTTCCGCAGCTCTCGGTTTTCGGCGGCTGTTGCGGTACGGACCACCGCCACATAGACGAAGTTTGTACCGCACTTTGCCCGGTTTCGATGTAGGGGAAAGTCGCAATAGTGCCCGTGGGCGCTTGCAGTAGACTGGTCAGTGCAACATATGGAGGACGGGAAGATGTTCACCCTTGACGCCATCATGACCACAGATCTGATCACCGTAGCGCCCTCGGCCACGCTCGCCGATGTACGCGCTCTGATGCAGGAATACCGAATTCACCATATTCCGGTTGTCAGTGAGGACAACTCGCTGGTCGGTCTGGTGACGCTGACAAACGTACTTGCGGCGACTGACTCGATACTGCGCAATACGGACAGCCGAATTCATGCCTCGGATGTCTGTATCAAAGACATCATGGTGACGGAAGTCGCAACCGTCGATGAGCATGCAAGCCTGCGGCAGGCGGCGCTATTTCTTGAAAAACATCGAATTGGCTGCCTGCCTATTGTCACCGGCGACAAGTTGCGCGGCATCATTACAGACACTGATTTCGTCGGAGTCGCCATCAATTTGCTCGAGCAACTCGAGGAGAGCGAGCCCGTCGACGAAGACTTCGTCGCAGCAGGCTAGCAGGCAATCTGCCCGGTAAATACCCCCCGCCGCAGCGGCGCGCGACAGCGGCGCACAGACTGCTGCAACTGGAAAATTCCGCCATTTCAGGCCAGACTGCACGGGTTTTCTATGAAAGGACAATGATCGTGAAAAGAATCCTAACGACGACCCTGACGGGACTGATCCTGTGCGCGACGTCCGCCGCATATGCCGGCCACGCCTTTGTAGACTTCGACGACGACGGCAACATGGTCATTTCCGGCCCGTTCAACGCGATCATTCCGAAACCCGAGGGCGCCAGGGTCGCTGGACCCGAGCATTCGACGCCCAGCTTCCTGGACGAGGAGCTGAAGATCTCGAAGGCCGGCTACTTCGCTGACGACCAGTTTGTCGTCGTTCAGGTCGAACAGACAAACGCGGGCACAGGTACGCTGACCAATGAGAATCTGCCGGTGATGGAACTGGCTGGTGAAGAGTTCCGCGCACGGACGGGCTGCATTGACATCAGCCAGGATGAGCTGGACGCCGACGATGATCCACTGTTCGAATTCACTGAATCCCAGAACGTGCAGATCGTCCCCGCGGTAAATGCGATGCACCTGTCAGTCGTCAATGATGAGGGCACGGCCGAAGGCATCATTCTTTACATGCGCAACGTACCGGGTGGCTGTGTAGCCATGAGTGACGAATTCGAGGCCGAATTCAAAGGCGCATTCGAACGCTTTATTGAGACTATTCGCTCTGCGAACTGACAGCGTGTTGCGCGTCGCGCTCGGATCCGATGAAAATCGCGATCCAGCGCGTGCGCTCGTCACTTTCGAGCGCGAGCTTGAGCGTCATCGATAGCGGCACGGACAACAACATGCCGACCGGGCCGAATACCCACCCCCAGAATATCAGGCCGACGAAAATGACGAGCGGCGAGATTCCAACGCCGTAGCCCATCAGGCGTGGCTCGATGAAATTACCGAACGCGATGTTGATAGACATAAAGCCTATCGCCGTGAGCGTCGCCTCGCCCAGGCCAAGTTGCACGATCGCGAGTAGTACCGCCGGCACCGCGGCAATAATCGAACCGATCGTCGGCACGTAGTTCAGCAAGAACGCCAGCATCCCCCACAATTGTGGAAAATCGAGACCGATCCACCAGGTCAGCAGCCAGACAAGCGTGCCGGTCACCATGCTGACGACTGTCTTGATGCCGAGGTAGCTGGTGAGATCGTCGAGAAATTGCCGCGGCCCTTCCAGCGAGCTCGCTGACTTGCCGAAAGCTGCCGCAATCTTGGTAGGAAAACTCGACGTCTCCAGCAATATGAAGATCATCGTGAAGATGATGAGCAAGGTGTTGGTTAGAACGTCGCGCAGTGCGTTCAGGATGGTTGCAGCCAGGCCCATCGCCCAGCCCGGGTTGATCAGGTCACCGAAACTCTCGATCGACTGGTCGCTGTCCGTGTATTGCGCAACGAACGCGACGAGACCATCGATGCGATCCTGCAGCTGCTCCTGGTAGCCTGGCAGCGCGGCCGTAAATGCAGCGAGCGAGCGGCCAACAACGATCCCTACGACCGTGATGATCGCCATGATCGTGAGCACGATTATCAGGGCGGCCAATACGGTTGGTACGCGATGCTCCTGCAGCCACAGCATGGGGCGGACCGTTATCAGCGCGAGGAAAGTCGCGATCAGAAACGGAATGATCAGCGCGGACGCCGCCTGCATGCCGTAGATCACCACAACCACAGCGGCCAGGCTGATTACTGCGTTCGTTCTTGTTGGTGCTACTGCGACCACCAGGGCCCTTGCCGAATTGCCGGGAATGCGCGCATGATCGCACAACCTGTCGCACTAATGGGAGAGTTCGTGATGGCTGCTGTAGAGTCCCGCATGCTTGCACTTGGAACACCGGCCCCGGCATTCGCGCTGCCTGACCCGGACGGTGCTGTACACGAATTGCGGGACGGAGCCGACGCCTATCTCGTCATGTTCATCTGCAATCACTGCCCTTACGTCAAACACGTTCGCACCGAGCTCGCTCGTATCGGCGACGAGTACGGCCGCAAAAACGTCGCGATCTATGCCATCAACAGCAACGACGTGAGCACACATCCAGGCGACAGTCCCGCAAAGATGAAGCAGGAAGTTGAAGACTGGGGATACACGTTTCCGTACCTCTACGACGCCGGGCAGGACGTCGCCAAGTCATATCTCGCAGCCTGTACGCCCGATTTCTTTGTTTTCGACAGCGAACGCAAGCTCGCTTATCGCGGCCAGCTCGACGACAGCCGCCCGTCCAATCGCATCCCGGTCGATGGGGGCGATCTGCGCGCGGCGCTTGAAGCAGTGTTGAGCGATACCCCCGTTGCTGAAATGCAAAAGCCCAGCATTGGCTGCAACATCAAGTGGCGGCCGGGTAACCAACCTGACTACGCCTGAGACGGCTATTTCGGCGTGTAGCCTTCAGCTTCCTCGGGCGTGAGCTGTTTGATCTTCAGCGTCCAGCGCGCCAGAGATCCGCTGATGCGCAATTGGTACGTGCCGCCCTTTTCGAACAGCCGCACGCCATTGCCCTTGCGCTTCGTGTGTAAGATCTGACCCACGTGGCGCCCGGTCTTCGCCTCGACCAGAGTGACGTCGAGCGCTATGAGTTGGTCGTAGTCACCGTCCAGCCGCCAGTCGAGAATCCACGGCGCTTCCACCGTGAACTCCGGCGTCGTACTGTTATCCTTGCCACGAAACTCGCGCACCAGTTCGCTGCCGCTTGCCGAAGTCACGAGCAGCACCAGCGACGTTGCCGCCAGAACCACGAAATCCCTGGTCATCCTCATTATCAATTATCCTGCCGGTGAGTTTCCCGCCTCATGGGCCCACAGTAGCTCTGACCACCGGCGGCGGCAATCGTTTTGCGCATCGTCGGTACAAGCCACGGTGGACTTTTTCCGCCATGTTGGGTTGACTGTCCATTCTGCAGCCCGTCGGAACAGGAGCGCCCCCTCATGACCATCCGAGCGCTTATTCTTGTCTTAATCGCAGGAGTATGTGCGGTAGTGACTGTCCGGGCCGATCAGGTCACGATGGACCAGAGCGACCCGAAACGTGAGGGTAAGCCACCGTCGATCGTCGTGCCCTATGCGTTCTCGACTGAGGCTCTGAAGACCGGCCTGGGCGCCGTGTATTTCCGCAAGGGTGTTTTTCAGCCTCAGGATGGCCTCTTCGTGACAGGCTACGGGACGAGCAATTCGTCCTTCGGGCTCTTCGCTGGCATTTCGAACACGCGCCTTTCGGAGCGGCTGTTTCTCAGTTCAACGGTCGGCTTTATGTCCAACGATCAACAGCGCTTTTACGGGGACCTTGGCTACGAGATCGGTGAACCGCCTTCTGGCAGCAATGAATCCGACGAAAAGGACTTCGTGTTCGGCAGCGGCATCGACTCCTTTTTGCAACTGAAGTTTCGCTACGTCCTGCCCATCGGCGCGGGCAGCGATGCCCCGCTGCACCGCTACATAACGAAAGATGGCCTGCTTGTCGATGGGTCGACACATCAAGGCAATTGGAACCCCCTCCGGAGCGGCCGCACGTTTATTTTCTTCCGCCCGTTCTACCAGCGCAGGACACTTGAGACAGACGCCGAGAATATCGACCTTTTTCCACCGGAACTGGGGGTGCAAGAAGGAGATGAAGTTGACTTTTCGACCAACGGAATCACGCTGGGCATCGAATACGACAACCGCGATTTTGCCGCCAATCCGTCACGCGGCAGCCTGACCAAGCTCAATGTCCATCGCGATTTCGGCGCGTTTGACAGTTTCAACAGCTGGACCAGCCTGGACTTCAATTTTAGCAAGTACTGGGATCTCGGCGGCAATGGCAAGTTTGCGCAGCGCGTCATCGCCGCTAATCTCTGGACCGCCTACACACCGACCTGGGACACCGAACAGATCAGTCCCGACTACGTGCAGATTCAGAACCGGCCGCCGAACAACTGGGGCGCGTCGCTTGGCGGCGTAGAGCGCCAGCGCGGCTTTCCGCGCGGTCGCTTCAATGACAAGGCAGGAATCAACTATGCCGTCGAACTCCGCCTGATTCCGCACTGGGACCCCTTCCGCAACTGGCCGCTCATCCGTAACTGGCCCTGGCGCTGGTGGCAGCTTGTTGGCTTCGCAGAGGTAGGTCGGGTCGCACCATCATGGAACTTCGGTGATCTGCATGAAGACATGAAATGGACCGTCGGTACCGGATTTCGCGCGATGCTTGGTGGCGGCGTCATTCGGCTCGACTGGGCCTTGTCGGACGAGACCTCGGCGTTCTGGGTGATGAGCAAACACCCGTTCTGAATTTCCAACACCGGTCCCATAATCCCAGCGAATGAAAGTAGTCAAGGTGCCAGATAGAGCGACCCTCGCGTTTGCCTACCTCTGCGGAGCCGCTTGTGCCGCTCTCGTCGCGGGACTGTTACTTGATCAGCTTCAATTTGCCGCCGTTGCAAAGGTGATAGCGTCGACTGCGCTCGTTGCCGCCGCGATAGCCGCGGGCGCTTTTGCTTCCCGCTATGGCATGGCCATCCTTGTTGGGCTGTCTCTTTCGTGGTTCGGTGACGTATTCCTGATTGGCGAAAGCGAACGCTGGTTCTTGTTCGGCCTCGTGAGCTTTCTTCTCGCTCACGTTGCCTACACTACGGCATTTATCGGAACGGGCGTCGATCGTAACTGGACACTGGCGGCGAGTGTTCCAATTGTCATTATCGCCGTATTGGTTCTGTTGTGGCTCGCACCCCTTGTGCCTGCCGGCCTCGTCTGGCCCGTACGCGTCTACACGGCTGTGATCAGCCTGATGGTCATTACGGCATTTGGAACCCTGGGCGCCGGCGCATCGCCTCTGATCGTCGCCGGGGCATGCCTGTTCTTTATATCGGACTTGTCAGTGGCGGCGACGCGGTTCGCCGACCCATTGTTTCCGACCTACATCCTGGGATTGCCGCTTTATTACGCGGGACAACTTTGCCTTGCGCTGAGCGTTTCGACGGCTCGTTGACTCAGGGCCTGGTTCCAAAAGCCGCACAGTCCTGGTCCCAGGTTGGCGTATCCGCGAATCTGTCCGCGAGGAAGTCGATAAATTCCCGGACGCGATAGGACAGGTGCCGCGTCGGCGGGTAGATCGCATACGCCGGCGTCACGGGCCATTCGTATGCGGTCAGTATCGGCAGTAGCTCGCCGCGCCCGATCGCGTCACCGGCGATGAACGTCGGCTGCACAGCAATGCCGAGCCCTTCTGCCGCGGCTGCGCAAAGGAAATCGCCGCTCGATGCCGTCATCGCAACGTGCACATCGACCGCATGCCTCTCCCCTGCCGCATCTGTGCACACCCAGCGGCCGGGATCTGCCAGATTGCTGTAGGCCAGGCAATCGTGATCGAGAAGATCCTCCGGTGTCTGCGGCGTACCACGACGTTCGAGATAGTCGGGCGATGCGCACACCACAGTGCGTGCTTCGAATAAACGCCTCGCGATCATCGACGAGTCAGCCAGGCGGGCGATTCGAATCGCAACGTCGATGCCTTCTTCGACGAGATCGATGCGGCGGTCGTTGAGATGGAAATCAAAGGTGACCCGCGGGTGCAGGCGGCTGAACTCAGCGATCGGCTCCGACATATGCCGCAAACCGAATGACATCGGCAACGCGACACGGAGATTACCGCGCAATTCGCCGTGCTCCTGGGCGACAGCCGCCTCGGCCTCGTCCAGGTCGGCAAGAATCCGGGCGCTGTGTTCGTAGAAGCTCTGGCCGGTATCGGTCAGGTTGAGCCGCCGGGTCGTGCGGTGCAGCAATTGCACCCCGAGTCGTTCCTCGAGTCCGGAAATTCGGCGGCTGACAGCAGACTTCGCGATATCGAGGCGCTCGGCTGCCGCCGTGAAGCTGCCCGCTTCGACGACGCCCACAAACGCCTGCAAATCATCAAATCGATCCATATTGTTGCTTTTTCGAGAACAATATTGTCCTGATAATACTATTTATCCCGATAACATCAATAGTCACACTCTCTCTCAACACTTATTGACCCGCAGAGAGACTGACATGCAAAACAAGACAACCCCTCCTCCGCTTCGTGTTCTGGAAGTTGCAGCGAGCGGCAGAAGCACGGACTCGATCAGCCGTATGCTGAGCGCCGATCTGATTGGCGCCCTCGAAACGCGCAACGGCGGCGTCAAACTAAAGCGCCGCGACCTGTCGCAGGGCATTGCACTTGTCGACGAGGCCTGGATCAACGCCAACTTCACCGCGCCCGAAGAGCGCAGCGCCGAGCAGCGCGCGGTACTCGCTGATTCCGACAAGCTCGTCGGCGAAATTCAAGGTGCGGACGCGATTGTCATCGGCGCACCGATATACAACTTCGGCGTGCCCGCCGCACTCAAAGCCTGGATAGACATGATCGCCCGTGCGCGGCTGACGTTTCGCTATACCGAGAGCGGTCCGGAGGGTTTGCTCAAAGGGAAAAAGGCCTATGTCGTCATAGCGTCGGGTGGTGTACCCGTCGACAGCCCCATGGACTTCGCGACCCCTTACCTGCGGCAGGCGCTCGCGTTCGTCGGCATCACCGATGTCGAAGTCATCGCCGCCGAGCAACTCAACAGCAAGGCTGAAGAATCAATCGATGCGGCACGCATGCGAATCGCAGAACTTATTCACACGGCGCCGACGCTCGATACCCGGGCCGCATGACAATCAAGTAACAGGAGAGAAATATGAACCACAATACTGACATTGCAGCACTGTTATTGCGCATTGGCCTGGGAGCGATGTTCGTCGCACACGGCCTGCTCAAAGTTCTGGTCTTTACTTTGCCCGGAACCGTCGGCTTCTTCGAACAGGTCGGTTTCCCGGGCTGGACTGCTTATCTCGTCACGATCGCTGAGATCGGCGGTGGTGCAGCACTGATTGCCGGCATCGGCGTACGTGCAATTTCGATTGCCTTACTGCCGGTCCTGCTAGGCGCGGTTTTCGTACACTTCGGATCCGGTTGGGTCTTCAGCAACCCGAACGGCGGCTGGGAATACCCCGCATTCCTCACGCTGGTTAGTATTGCGGTTGCGCTGCTGGGACCCGGCAAGTACGTCCTCCCGACGCCTGCCTTGCTTCGCACGCAATCCGCCTGAAATTCCCGCGAGCCTCGGAATTCGAGCGCGGCGCAACGATTGCCGTTAGAATTCCGGGGCATGCGCACCCGACATCTATTAGTAGTACTGGCAGCGCTTCTCGTCGGTAACGGCGTATCCGCACAGTCACATTCCATGCACGACGGACCCGTGATGAACTATCACAGGATCGACGAGCGTCTCGTTACCGGCGGCCATCTTGTCGACGACGGACTTGCAACATTAAAGGCACAAGGTGTGCAGGTTGTGATCGATCTTCGGGACGATCCTCCGTCCGGTCAGAAAGAGAAGCTCGCCCGTGAGGGCATCGAATGGATCAACGTCCCGGTTGTGTGGAGTGATCCCAAAACAGCGGACTTTGAGCGCTTCAGCGAGACTATGCGTGAACACCAGGATGACCACGTGCTCGTGCAATGCGCAGCAAACTACCGAGCGTCGGCGATGACGTATCTGTACCGCGTCACCGTAGAAGACGTGCCTGAAGACAAGGCCGCCGAGGACCTGCTTGCTGTGTGGAATCCGGATGAAACCCCAACCTGGCGAGACTACATAGATAGCGTCACAGCTTCGTCACCCTGACCCGCACAGCTCAAGGACTTAAAATAAGTATTGACTTAATTAAGCAATAGCTTATTATACCTGCCATGGATGCATTCATGGCACTGGCCGACCCGACGCGGCGGCAAATTATCCAGTCACTGGCAAACGGGGAGACCGCCTTCGGCGATATCGCCGATCAGTTCGAAATGAGCCGTCCTGCCGTGTCGCAGCACCTCAAGGTGTTACGGGAAGCCGGGCTCGTTGCAGTCCGCAGGGACGCACAGCGCCGCATCTATCGCGTCGAGGCGAGTGGCCTGCGCGAAGTCGACGAGTGGCTGGAGAAGGTCCGCCGCTTCTGGGACGGACGGCTCGATGATCTCGAACGCGTCCTCCAGGAAAAGAACTAGAGGGGGAATACGATGGGCAATTACGGTGAACGTATCGATGACACAACCGTGCGGTTTGAACGACTGCTGCCGGGTCCGCTGGAGCGGGTCTGGGAGTACCTCACGGATAGCGACAAGCGCGGCGCCTGGTTCGCGTCCGGCAAGACCGACCTTGAGGTGGGCGGCAGGACGGAGATGCGCTTTCACAATGCGTCGTTATCGACGCAACCGGATATCGATCCGCCCGACAAATGCAAGGACATGCCCGAGAAGATGTCTTTCGGAGGCACGGTCACGCGTTGCGAACCCCCTTACGTGATCGCACACACCTGGGAATTTGAAGACGAGCACTCCGAAGTCTGTTTCGAACTACAGGAAGAAGGCGACAAGGTTCGCCTGGTGCTGACACACCGCAAACTCAATGGTCTCGATGACGTATTGAGTGTTTCCGGCGGTTGGCACACACACCTCGACATCCTCGAGGACGTGCTCGAAGATCGCGAGCCGCAGGCTTTCTGGAAGACGCATGCGCCGCTCGACGCAGAGTACGAGCGGCGCTACCGCAGCTAACGGAGCAATTACTCCGGCTTGCGGAACTTCAGCGTCATACGGTTGGACTCGCCGACCGCAATGTATGTTGCCTTGAGTTCCTCGTCCTCACGACTCGTCGCGAACGTTGGCGGCAGACGCCAGACAATGTCGTCCTCCGCCGGCTGATCGTTATCGTTGGCGTTAATGTCGCTCTCAGCCACGAACTCGAAACCAGCCGCGACGATCCTGTCGATGACAAACTGCTTTTTCACGTAGCCATGTGAGCCATTTGCCCACTCGTCGGACTTGTCGTCACGCGCATGATGCTGCACCACGCCGAGGACGCCGCCCGGCTTCAGTGCGTTGTAAGCGTCAGCGAGCGCCATGTCCAGATAGTCGCCCTTGTCTTCCGACTGGAAGCGCCAGACGTTGTGTAGCATCCGGACGAAAAATACGGCATCTGCTGTCCCGGCGACTTCCTCGGGCATCTCACCGAACCAGAACGCGCCGATGCTGGCGCCGTCTTCACCGCGCCACTCCTCGGCGTCCGCAGGCCATTTCTCGAGCCACTGTGACATCTCGGCCATGAATTCTTCGTTAGCGAACGGGAAGTTCGACCACAGATCCAGCGGATAGTTGGCGCCAATGAGGTGGCCTTCACTGCCGAGATACGGCAGCAGTACCTTCGTGTACCAACCGCGGCCGGGAAGCCCTTCGACGATCGTCATGCCAGGCGTTATCCCGAAGAACTCGAGTGTCTCCTGAGGGTGGCGATACTGGTAGCGCGCCTTGACCTCGTCAGGCTGGGCGTCGAGCACGGCCGCAAGGCGACCCTCCCCGGCCGTGGCCGGTTGCAAGGCCAACAGCAATGCGAAAGAAAGAATAGGTAGCAGTCTGTTCATGGCAGTTCTCGTTGTTTTTTGTGGGCGACCGATTATCTTCCCCGGGTGACAAGCAAACAAGCCGGACGCGGATCAGTCGAGTTCTTGTAGCATTTTCAACGTGATATCGCGCATCGAATCGATCTCGAGCACGATAGCGTCCTTGCTTGCCCGGTCGGAACCGAGCCCTTCCCAGTGTTCGTCCCAGCTTGCACGTAGTGAGACAGCGGCTACCGATATTGGTTCTTCGAGGACTTGTGTCAGGTCGTTGATTGTGAACACGGTTGCCCAGCCGGTTCTCGCCGCGTTCTTCACGACCGTGTCGCTGTCGAAATGCAGGTGATAGACGAGTTCGCGTAACTCGCCGAGCTTCAGCAGCACCTCGAACGAGGCCTGCCGCTGATTGCGGTTGTATTCGCTTTTCTCATTGCGCCAGGTGTTATAGCTGAGACTGCCTACGGCGATAAACACGCTGATCACTGCAACCAGGTTTCGCTGCAGTTGCTCATGGAATCTGGCGTACGGTCTCATTGCTTACAGAGACCGCAACCGGTGCGGAATTATTTCAGGGTTGCGGGCTTCACCGGCCAGAGATGCTCCTCCCCGGCTCTGCGCAGCCACAAGAGCCAGGCCACGACGCCAATGCCGAGCGCCGCGATTGCGGCCAGGAACAGGAAATAATGCTGGAAACCGACAAGACCGGGATTGGCATCAAGTATCCGCCCCGTGATCGGTGCAAAAAATACCTCGGGCGTATAGCCGACCAGTGATACGAGACCAACCGCCGCACCTGTGAGAAACGCCGGGGTACGATTCTCTTCGAGGAGCGCGAAGTAGATGCCGCGCAGTGCGAACACGGCGAAGAATGTAATAAAAATATTCGCATAGATAATCATCGTGGTCGACGCATCGGGAGCCGAAGTCCCGAGCATCAGGTAGGCGACGACGAGTACTCCGAACGTCACGCTTATCGCTCGGGCGGCGCTGAAGCGATCAGCAACCAGGCCCGCAAAGATCGCTGCAAACGGTCTGACCCAGGCGCCGTACGTTGCAAACGCCGCACCCCGAACCTCGTCCATGCCGAGAACCTGAACCGCATACAGGGAATAATTGTCGATTCCTTTGTAACCGCAGTACGCGCAGATGATGACGGCGGCTTGCGCCCAGATCATCGGGCGCCCCAGAACGATGCCCATCCCACGCAAGGGGTTTCTGCGCTTGTAGGTCACAGTATCCGGTGCCGGGACGGCGAACCAGGTAAGTATGCCGGCACCAAATGCCGCGAAGCAGTAAACGAGGATGATACTCTGCATGCCGGTGTGCCGAGCCTCGTCACTGGCCTGGCCGACGTTTTCGGGCATGATCACTGCGAATATCGCCAGCGCCAGAGTCGAAGTTACTGCAGCAACGACCCCGCGGCCTCCCTCGAGCACACCGAATGCCACCCCCTGCGACGCCCTGCCACCCCACTCCCGCGTCGCCCGGATCAGCGCACCCCAGAACAGGAAAATGCTCGTCACGCCCCAGTAGCCGTAGAGAATCGCCATCGGCAATGCGGCCGGTATCGTTGCCATGAACAAGCCACCGGCGCCTGTTGCGAACAGCGAGGCAGTGAGCAGGAAGCGCGCCGAGTAGCGATCCGCGAGCGCTCCGCCCGGAAAATAAGCAATCATCGCCGCGACGCCGTACACGGCGAACAGGTCACCGAGTTGCGTATTTGTGAATCCGAACACTTCGAGCAACGTCGGCCTGAAAAAGCGTGCCGTATGAAACGGCAGCCCGAAGACGATCTCGCCAGCAACGATCAACGCGAGCATTGTTATGTAGCGAGACACGCGCTTAGTATACGGTACAGGGGTCGGCAAAAAGGATTGACCATGAAAATCTCGAAGATTCTGGTGTTCGCAGTAGCGTTAGTCTGTTCAGCGGCGCTCGCAGAGGCGCCCGCGACGATGCGCGTCGATTTCTATCACACGGGCAATAGCGAAACCGAAGTGTTCAGTCTTGACCAGGTCGTGATCGAGCCGTTGCCCTGGACCGGCAACATGAATCAACCGCTCGACGAGACGCGCCGCGGCAAATACCTGTTCGAGATCGCCGATCCGGAGGATGGCAGCATCGCCTGGTCGCGCAGCTTCAGCAGTATTTACGGTGAGTGGGAAACAACGGGAGAAGCCCGCAAGATCAACCGCACGTATCACGAGTCTTTGCGTTTCCCGGCACAGGATGAAGAATTTGAGGTCGTTCTGAAGAAGCGGGCACCGGACAACTCATTCGGGGAAATCTGGCGCATTGCGATCGATCCGAACGACTATATGAACCACCGCGAATCGGCGGCGTATGCCGATCAGGTCGTTGCTATACACGAAAGCGGCGATCCCGCCACGAAAGTGGATCTGCTGATTCTCGGCGACGGTTACACAGCGGAGGAACACGGCAAGTTCATCGCCCGCGCGCGTGAACTGACGGACATCCTGTTCGAGACGTCGCCGTTCAAGGAACGCAAGAACGACTTTAATGTCTGGGCGCTGGCTCCGGCGACCGGCGAATCCGGCGTGTCGCGACCGTCGACGAATACGTATCGGGACACACCGCTGGGTACGACCTACGATGCGTTCCGTGCTGTGCGCTACGTCCTGACCTTCGACAACAAGAGCATGCGACGCATCGCCTCGTCGACGCCATACGATTTCATCGAAATACTCACGAATACGGAGACCTACGGTGGTGGGGGCATCTACGGCCTGTTCAGCACGGCAGCCGCTGAAAGCGAGTGGGCACCGTATCTGTTTGTGCACGAGTTCGGCCACCACTTTGCGGGTCTTGCTGACGAGTACTACACGAGCGCGTCTGTTTACGAACCGCCAGAGACAATCACCGAACCCTATGAACCGAACGTAACCGCCCTGCTCGATCCTGAGCAACTCAAGTGGAAGCACCTTGTCACACCAAATACGCCCCTGCCAACGCCGTGGCCCAAGGCCGAGTTCGAGGAGCACTCGATCGCGGTTCAGGAGCGGCGTGCGGAGATGCGTGCCGCCAACGTGTCGGAAGCCGAAATGAATGCGCTGTTCCGCTACACAAAGGAGTACTCGGACGATCTCTTCAGCAAGGCCAGGCACCGTGACGACATTGGTGCTTTTGAGGGCGCAAATTACGAAGCGGAAGGCTACTACCGGTCGGAACAGAACTGCTTAATGTTCACGCGCACGGATTATTTCTGCCAGGTCTGCGCCGCGGCCATCGAGGATGTCATTGACGAATACACTCAAGGACCGCCGTAATCTGCAATTGCTGTTCGCAGCAGCGTTGCTGGCGGCATGCGTAAGTGACCCGAGCGAGATTCGCGACCCGGAGATGCACAGTAAGTAGTGGCGGAAGCTACAGTGTTGCGAGCTCTTCGGTGGAGTGGTCCGCAATGCCCAGCGATTCCGGTGTTCGCAAAGCCTCCGCTCTGTAGTCATGTGCCATTACTATTGAGGCGACGTCTATGACTGCATCAATGCCGGGCGTCGCAACACCGATCTGCTCGCCGAGCCTCGACATGAACACCAGTCCGTAGCCGACGTCTTCATTCAGGTAGCGATGATCCAGCTGCGGTTGAGCGCCGATACCCAGAAAGCCTGGTGCCTTGCGGTAGCCAGAGCCATAGTTGGCCTCCAGCATGTAGCCCTGACGCATGCCTAACTCGGGGTCGGGCAGAATAGAGATGCCCAACTTGTCACCAATTGCAATGCGCTCCTTGTCGAGGGCCTCGATCAGCCGGCCGACCGAATCGCTCACACCTTCTTCGTAGAACAGGAAGTCCCCGCCAGTCATTTCGATCCGGGCGGCGTTACTCAAGGTCACCGCTGGATGAATGATCGGGTTCGCATTCTGCAGGCTCGTTTGCAGGACGCTCTCCGCCGGTTCCATACTCGGATAGACATCGGCGATGAGATTCAAAATGTCGCCCGTATGCCGGCCGGGTAGTGCGGCCAACAAGTTACCAGCCTTGAGTTTCAGGAACACGCGGATACTGCCCGGTTCGGGTAGCCGTACGGCATAGTGCAACGTAGAGGTCTCTGCGACCCGGATGGATTCGTCGTTGAGCGCCAGCCCGGCAGCGCGTTTGAATGCGAGAGCACCACCACAGGAACCCGGAGTGACTATTACCGTTTGTCCGGCACTCAATTTGCCAGCCACGGCTTCGCCGAATGGCTCAGTGCTGTAGGCCGGACCGACAACGTAAATAAGTTCGGCATCCCGCAACGCCTCGTCGATGTCATGACCCGAATAGGCTATCGGTCCGAACCCGTAGATATCGCCCTCCGCATTGATGCCACCCTGCTCGGCGATTGTCGCGATGTTGTCTGGAAATTGCTCGAAATCGAACACGCGAACGTCGTGCCCGTGCGACGCACAATCGAATGCCACGGCAGTGCCGCCGGCACCAGCGCCTAGTACTGTGATCTGCATGAATGCCTCTTGATTGCTAATTCTGAATACACCTGGCGCCCGACTGTAACTTAGATCAGCGCGGCTTCGTCATCCGTATAAGGCGCAAGCTTGTTATTGCATAGCGGATAATCGAAAAAAAGGGCTGCCGATCGAATAGATCGTACAGCCCTGCTGGTCTGGCAATATCCAATAGTGAAGAATTACCGGGCTCGTTTCACTGTGACCGGAACAGGCCGGCAAACCGTGTTGCAAACCGGGGAATGGTCCTTCGCGAAGGCGAGCAAGTCATCGAGCTCCCCTTCGCTACAGTCCGCTTTGATGTCCATCGTAATCTGGATCTCCTCATAGCCAACCGAAACGGTGTCGTCGAGTGCCAGCAGACCCTGTACGTCTATTTTCCCGACTAGCTCTGTGGACAAACTCTCGATCTGGATACCCCGTGCCGCGGCGTGCAATACGGTGGTCGTTGTCACGCAACCGGCCAGTGCATGCAGCAGGAACTCGACCGGGTTTGCACCTTCATTGGCACCAAGTAACACGGGCGGCTCTCCGTTGGTGAACTCAAAGGCATCAGTGCGCGATTCGTCCTCGGTGCCCGCACCGTAGAATTCCTTGATCCTCGAGCGGTTTTCGCCACCGTTGATCCATTGGTTGGTAGCACGGAACTCGAATGCGCCGAGCGACGGGTTTTGCCTAACGGCTTCAACGGTCCCTACCAGGGCTTCCATGTCGAGTCCGTTCGTCCGGTTTGTGGTCTCTTTGATTGCTGTCTGTGTGCTCATCGTCTTAATCCTCTTGGTGGTTGATTCCCGGTGCTGACGCCCTCTTTTGTCTGGTGAGCGGCAACTTGACCCAAACGATAGGCGTCGCATAGGATGAGCGTAAGATGTATTTTTGACAAAAGAGGTTCATTTGTGCCAATAAATGAGCACTACGATGAATAATCCTGATTCAACCCCGATTGACGCCATCATCGTGGCGGTCCCGGAAACGGCAGGCTCGGCCCTGTACGGCATGCTCGATGTCCTGCTGGCTGCAGGGAATATCTGGCAAACCCTGGTTAGGGCCGAATCCGTTGATACGCCCTTCAGGGTTCGCATCATTTCCACACAGGCGGAGCCGTTTTCCTGCGGCAACGGCATTCCCGTACACCCGGAGCTGTCGGTCGAAGACGATCCTGAAACGCAGTTAGTGATCCTCCCGGAACTGTGGCTCGGACCGGATGAACACCTGCAGGGCCGCTACCCGGAGCTGATGGAATGGATACGCCGCCAATACGAGCGGGGCGCGTCCATCTATTCGGCTTGCTCCGGCGCCGTCATGCTCGCTGAGACTGGATTGCTCGATCAGTGCGAGGCAACGTCACACTGGGGCTATCAGGACCTGTTCCGTAAGTACTATCCCGATGTCCGCTTTCGACCAGAGCCGAACCTGGCATTCGCTGATCCGTCGGGGCAGATAGTCACCGCGGGTGGTACAACGTCGTGGCACGATCTGGCCATTCATATTATCTCCAGGCACTGCAGTCCCGGCGAGGCCCTACGTATCGCCAAGGTCTATCTATTGAAGTGGCACGGAGAAGGACAACTACCTTATGAGACTCTCGTGCGAAATAATCCTCACGCCGATTCTGCTGTACACGCCTGCGAAAAATGGCTTGAGGAGCACTACACTGAACAAGGTGCCATACCAAAGGTCGTCGAGCTGGCAAACATCCCGGAAAGAACCCTGAAGCGACGTTTCAAGATTGCTACTGGTTCGTCGCTGATCGAGCGAGTACAGGATCTTCGTGTGGAGGAAGCGAAGCGATTACTTGAAGCCGCTACGATGCCAGTGGATGACATCAGTGTTGACGTAGGATATGAAGATGCGTCTTTCTTCAGGCGTCTGTTCAAACGGCGGACTGGCCTGACCCCGAGTCAGTACCGCCGCATGTTCAAGCCGATCCTCACTGCTTCGGCTCAATGATCGGAATATCGTCGCAGAGCAAAGGACTAACACCGTGTATGAATTACTCCTTGATATTGCCAAACGCCCGTCACCTTTTTCTCGCTATACCGCAAAAGAGCTGTGGACTCGACCACACCTGGCGCGGCAGATGCTCGCGTATCACCTCAGCCAGGACACGGATCTTGCCTCGCGGCGATTTGAGTCCATAGACAAGGTTGTCGCATGGATCGATGCCCAACTCGATCTATCCCAAAAGACTTTATGTGACCTTGGTTGTGGGCCCGGACTTTACACTGAGCGATTCGCATCTATCGGTGCCAATGTAACTGGCGTGGACTTCTCTCGTCATTCATTGGAATTTGCCGAGAACCAGGGGTCACAGGCGGTGACGTACCTTGAAGCAGACTACCTCCTCGATGATCTGCCAACGGGCTTCGATGTGGTAACCCTGATCTACACCGATCTCTGTGTTTTGTCGCCAGCACAAAGGAGAAAGCTGATGGGACGCATGCATGACATGCTCAATCCCGGCGGACATATTGTGCTGGACGTTGCAGGGACCGGCTCGTTTGCTACAAAAGAAGAGACGACCATCGTCGAATACAAGCTGATGGATGGGTTCTGGTCACCGGATGACTATGTCGGGATTCAGCGGACTTTCTTGTACCCAACGGAGCTTTTGTCTTTGGACCGCTACGTAATTGTCGAACCGAGCGAAACCTGGCAGGTCTTCAATTGGATGCAGCACTTCACACCGGACGGCATTGATGCAGAGTTGCGAAATGCCGATTTTCACATCGTTGAAATGGCCGGTGATTTGAGCGGGACACCAGCGGGCCTGGAAAGTGATTTCATTGGCATCGTGGCCAGTGCAGGAAATAAAAGCGAAAGCTCATGCGCTCAAGAATGACTGCAAATGGTTGCGATTGCAGCCGCTCGCCTGGTGACAGGTTCAGCGGCTGGTACTGGCTGCGGTTTCAACCGGTCGCGATAAGACCAACGTTTGAAGGTCAAACGCTACCCGTGGTTTAGCTTTTCTGTTTCGGGCGTCTCCAGCTGCCTGGCAGGAAGTTCAGTGTTGTGTTTGCCCCGAGGGCACTTGGTCCGCTGCCATTTTTTTGATGTTTTCGCGTTGAACACTAATTCGCCGTTCATACTCCGCCCATACCGCCTGGTATCTGGGCTCGTGGCGGATCACGTCGTACATCGGCAGTAGGGGAAGAACGACCCAGGAGTACAAATGGTTATGAGATAGCTGGGTTTCGATGGTTAGCAAGGCTTTCTCGGTGTCGCCGGCAGTCAGGTAGCATGTGACCGGTGCGTGCATGTCAGAGTGTTCGACCGCCAAAGGCAGGGAGTCATCGAAGTACGATATAGCCTGGCGTAGCAATGCCGAACCAAGCTTCTCATCCCCAGTGTTCATCAACAACCAGGCAACCATACAAGCACTGCTTCTGTGGCGTTCAACCAGTTCCGACCATTGACCGGGCTCGAGCCAGCCTGGATTGGTCGTCAGGTATATTTCTCGTGAAAGTTGAATGTCATCCAGAGCAAGCGCAAGAAAACCAACAATCCGTCTGTGGAATGAGCTTCTAATTTTGGGCAAAAGCCTGTTGATGGTTTCCAGGGCGTCGGCCGGATTTTGTGTGGTCATGCTTATATTAAAATCTATTAGTACATCGGTAAAACCCAACCGCCACTCCGCTGCTCCAAGGCTGGCCATTCTTTCACGGACCATTTGAGCAGCTTCCAGATCGCTTAATTGTAAATACAGGAAGACCAGTCTCGAATTATAATTCTGGTTTCCCGGATCGAGTCCAACTGCTTTGTTGGCCAGGGGTAGTGCCTTGTCAAATTGACCCATATAAAGCATGTATAAAACGGCCAAACTTGAATGTCCCGGCGCGAAATTGGGATTAAGTTCGATAACTTTCTTAAATTGACCTTCTGCCAGCGTGTAAAGCCCCTGGTTGACGTACTTTTGACCCAGATTCATACTCAGTATGGATGATCTTGGGTCCAGTTCGGCAGCCTTTCGCGCCAGCTCAACCTGTTCCTTTATCCGCAGCGGATATATGCCGAGAAATGTGGAGTACTGGTAATATGCGGTGGCGTAATTGGGACTCAACTCGATGGCCTTTTGATAGGCTGTTTCTGCTTCGTCTTTCCGATTGTAATAAGCGTGTATTCTGGCCAGTGACGTATAGGCTTCGCCCAGGTCATTATCGATAGCCAATGCATTTTTTACAGCCTCTTCGACAATGGGTAGTGGGTCTTCACTGCCATAACCGCTCATGTTGCTATCTGCCACTCCCACCCACGCCAAGGCAAACAAAGGATCTAATCTAGTGGCTTTGCTAAACTCCTCAACGGCCAGTTTCAGATTGGCACTGTTTCGGGTAGCCATCAATTGCCGGCCTCGCATATAGGCTTCATACGCCTGCAGATTGTCCGTTGGCCTTGCGTCAATGCGACGTTGCTCGTCCGTGGAAAGCTCGGCCTGTAAGGCATCGGCAATTATTCTTGTTATTTCACTCTGTACGGCGAACAGGTTTTCCGCAGTCAACTCACGATTATAAGTTTCAGCCCACAAGTGCTTGTCGGTTGCAGCATCGATCAACTGCATATTGATACGAACCTGGTTGCCGGAACGCTGGATGCCACCTTCAAGAATGTTAGCGACCCCCAGTTCTTTTGCAATCTGCGGAATCTTTTTGATGGTGTCCCTGTATTCCATAACCGAGGTGCGTGAGATCACCGTCATCGAGCCAATCTTGGCGATGGTGGTCAGCAGATCGTCATGGATGCCATCGGTGAAAAACTGGTCTTCCTCGCGGTTGCTGCGGTTTTCAAAGGGCAGTACAGCAATGGATTGGTCACCGAGTGATTCGGTTAGGGCGGCAGCAAGACCCTCCTGACGTGCCGATTGGGCAATTTGCTCATCTTCGACAGGGTCGAGCACAAACTTGTCGAAAGCGAAGTACCCCAGAGCCAGCGCCAACACAACCAGAATGATCCGATCCAGTTTCCTGCCGGTGGTTTGGGTTATCGACTTTTCGGAGTCAACATCCGCATCTTTTTTCAATCCTTCCGGGGTAATCTCAAATACCCAGGAAAAAATCAGGCTCGGTATGAAACCGATGGCTAGCACGATGACGACCAGTCGGGCGGGTGTATCACCGAAGCCGAATAATGGAAAAATGGTCTCGGTGACCTGAATCAGTAGCCACGCACCCACCACATAGGCCGCACCTATGCGAAAAACATTCCGACGGTTCAGTTCGTTGAATAGGGACAAGGTCTGGCTTTGGGCTGGCCGCTGCAGCATCCAAGAGTAATGGTTGGACGGAAAAATACCAACAGGTTGCGTTGTTGATCTATTTGGTCCGCTTCTGGCCGAAACCAGCCGCCCAGGTGATAAAGTAGTGAGCGGCTGCTACTGACTGCGGGTTCAATCGGTCGCCGCAACACATTCATAAAATTTCTCTGCCGGAGAATAATAACCCAGAGTCTTCCTCGGGCGGTCATTGAGTCGCTTAGCAACAGCATTGAGTCGATTCTGATGCACGTT
>Ga0209578_10000671_pt1 | contig 38910 bp, 46 predicted proteins | sample tdAd472_FD_187127 | JGI IMG/M metagenome (GOLD analysis project Ga0209578, IMG submission 187127) | Marine sediment microbial communities from the Atlantic coast under amendment with organic carbon and nitrate - tdAd47.2 (SPAdes)... | ecosystem: Environmental > Aquatic > Marine > Coastal >...
TCCATTTTATGATCGTACACATCACACATCCCCAGCAATGCAAATTCCGGTGGCAACCGACACTTCATTTATTATTACAGTTTATTTTATTGGTTGATTATATGGAACAACCCATACAAAAATTGAAATTGTCATTTTTTACTCGGTATTAATAAACCACAAAATGAATACAGAATCCCCACAAAACGGAATTGTTTCTTCAATTCAAAAATCCGTCATTCGATTAGTAAAACGACCATTAAATGGGTTGACAGTTGATTCTGTTTTAAAACAGGTACGGAATGACCCAATCCTCTCCCAAAAAACAAAAAGCATGATTTGTAATTATAGTAGCAACCCCGCGGTCCACTCTACAATTCTACTTACATTTGCAGAATCGCTGATAGTGGTATGGTCTACTATCCAAAACCACCCCGATAATATTGAAATTAAAAAGATTTTGGATGCTGCATTTAAAGACGAGAAATGCCTTTCTCTTACAGGTCAGATTGCTCGTCTAGTTGATTGTTTGAATGGATTTGATCCAGCAATCCAATATGAGATTTCAGATTCTGAGTATATTGCAAACATAATTATTCTTGTGAAATATAGGCTTGAAAGTGTAGGATTGTATAGTATTGAAAAGCATCGTTCAGAAGCCCTGGTAGATAGAGGTTATGATTTGGACCTTATTAATGCATGGGTAGATAAAATTTAATAACCATTAATTGATGGTTATTAATAAAAGAAAAAATAACTATACCAAAATTGAATTTTAAAAATAAAAATAAACTATACAACCATGAACCATAGCAACCAAAAATTTAGGTGGAAACATGTCACACCTTTTAACGAACTAACCTTTAATAAGGAATGGGCTAGAGATCCTTCAAAATTATCATATCTTTATAAGTTTGCTCAGACATTTCATAGCAACCTGACCAGTGATGAGGAATGGGATGAATTTTACGATATGATACTTGAAACCATTAAACGGGGCAATATTCACGGCCTCTCACTCTTATGGGATTCGATATATGTTAATAGAGATAGCCCATGCTATGAATGGTGTCTTGATAAAGCGGCTAGACACGGAAACCTTAAAATGTTTCAACATTGCTTGTACGGGTTTGGAAATTATACATCAATAAACGGAACTGAACCTATGAATTACGAAGATTTAATTAAAGCCGCAAACGATCCTGAAGTTTTAGCGTATCTAAAACGTCTTCAGCCTTGTGTGATGGATGGGAAACTATACCCTATGCGTAATATACATGAGGGGGAATGGGATGTTGAAATGCAAGATCACGAAAAAGAAGACGAGTTTTATAAAAAATGCAAGCTTTATCAATCTCTAAGCCAGACTGAATAACTTTTGATTAAAAGTTATTTGGGTTTTACTATTCAATAACAGAAAGGATCTTAAAAGGACAAATGTAAAATTGATTTGCCCTGAGGTCAGACGGGAAAACTGATATCTGACTTTCACCCTAGTGGTAAGCACAACAATCATGGCTTCGAATACTAACATTCCCTGGGTTGTCTATGGTACGGTCGAAGATGGATTACTGAATGGTATCTATGTAAACACTAACAACCAACCAGGACAAGCAACTATGAAATTGCTTGATGACATGGTACGTCATTACGATAATGATACTAAATATCCCAAATTATATGGATTATGGTGTATATTAATGAGGGATGAAAGAATTCCCACATACTATGACCAAAAATTCCTCGATAATAACATCAATAGCCAAGATGGAGTTAGTGGTTATACTATGGATTTACTTGCACAAATTCATAATGAACGCCATCAATGGAGTAAATTGGTGGGGTATGATAAGTGGTTGGAATTTAATCGGAATAATCGCGTATTCAATTCAATTTGGTGATGACTAGTGGTTGGTGTTATTAGGGTTATATTTATCCTATAATTATAGGATAAATATATTATTTGTTCGGTCGGTGAATGACGATATCCGGATGCGCTTTTATTTTGGCATCGAATGCCCCGTAAAGTTGCCGCAATTTCGGTGGTACCGCTGCCTTTTTAAAGGGCCGAATTTTACACGCCTTTTTAATTCGCGCTTTTTCCAGTGGGGAAAGTTCGAGAAAGTCTAATAGTTTATCAAGGTTAGTGGCCACCGCAGACGTTTTAATACAGCAAATAGCATGGTCGAAATTTTTAGGCTTTGTCCATGCGTCGAATTGTTTTTCAAGTTCGAAAAGATCAATCCCTTTTACCGCGTATTCTTGGAGTCCTATTTCAAGCTGGACTTTATTATAATTCCGATTGCTTATTTTGCGTATATTTGGGACCTGAAATCCGCGATTAAATTGGGATTGTACCGCATGATAAACATCATCAAATAAAAAGACCGCTTTCAGACGGGGATTTCCAACTTTGAGCGGGTGTGGATAGTGGCACAACAGTTGGTAAGTCATGCTGGTCATTGGCGAACCAAGCAACGCGTATAAATAATTACTGGCTACTCCGCCGATAGATACCATCCAAAATTTTTCTTTTGCAAGCGCGCGTGTGGCATATTCAAGCGTGTTTACTTTTGGACTGCTAAAATATTTTTTGGCCATGAGTTGAGGTTCTAGCCAGTTGGTTAAAAACCGCGTTTTGGTGTCTATTCTCAGGCTAGGTGTATGGGGATATAAACTAATCGCAAACCCTCGATAGTTTCGCGTTATTTCAGTTGTATTTTTTGGTTTGTGTGACAAATAATTACTCGTCGTAGTATTATATAGGGTGGTATATAGGCCTTTTTGTTTGAGCGCGCGGAAATAATCTTGGTTGTTTTGCGGAAAATAAGACCCCAGCAAGTGCTTTGTATAATATATAGTATTATCGTCTTGTGACAGCAGTGCCCCATTTGGGGTAATAAGGTCTTCTAAAAAACAAGGACGGAAAAAGAAACTATTGGGGGACATGCACAGTACATATTCAGTCTTTATTTTATCCCGGCATGTTTTTATTTGTGAATATGGTATATATGTCATTTTCCCAACAAGTTTTGGGTCATTTACTCCAGGGCGCGACGGGGTTCGATAAATAATTATAAATGAGTCAATAGCATCAAGACATAAAAACCGAAGTATGGAAGGTATAAAAAAGGTATGAAATTGATAGGCATCCGACGCGCGCCAAAATAAAACAATAAGCGTTATTTTGCTCATTTATGGTAGGTATACTTTTTAAGTTTTATAATCATCAATTAACATCATACTGACAGTTCCTACGCTCTTTGATCTTTTGATGGGTGTATTAGTAGGCGCTGCCGGGGTACCCGCCGCCGTATCAAAATAATCTTCGTCGATATTAAAGCTAGCGTGAATAACGTGACGCGGCCGATTTTGATAATCTTCAACCAATTTGTCGATGGCTTTATTTTCAATCACATCGACTACGATAAATGTAATCATATATTCAATAATATATACAATGACTAACTCGCTCGTTATTTCAATCAGTAAACACCCCAAAATCCCATATACGCACATCCCTAAGAGCACCCCCCGTTTCCACCATCGATAATTTTGTAAAGTATAATTATCCAATAAATAATTCACGAGCCGGAGACTGGCCGGTTCAAAAACGGCGACGACGCGATAAAATAAGTGCCGGTAAAAAGTACACACAATCGAAATCGCCGTGTGAAGTATAAAATCAACCCAAAAACTATACGTAAACCAAGCACACACCGCGCTGATGAAATGAAGGCGGAGTATCATGGCGCAGAGCGAGAGCAACCACCCACTAAATTTGCCGCGGGCCCAGTCGGTAAATATAATGTTTTCTAGGAGGGTGTCACCGTAATTAAGATAATGATTGGTGGTTTCCAATATTCGCCACATTTAAAAAAGGACTCTACTTTAATTATTTTTGGTTGAGTATTTTTGCAATTTTGTTCGTAGCACAGATACCACTACATTATATGGAACAATGGGAAGCAGCATTGACTGTTAGCTTACTTTTAATGGTGATATTAGGCGTGGGGATATATTATGAACTTCAACGCAAGTCAAAAAAGGATACTGTAATAACAGACTTAATTTTATTATTTGCATTACAAATCAGTATTGCAATTGTAGCCAAGAATAATATAGACCAATAGGGGCTATATTATTGATAAAATATTTAATTAGGGTTAAAATCAACTTTTGAAATTTTAATACCTGGCAGGATAATACCGATGCCTTAAAGGGTAAGAATACCAACTCGGTTGATATACTGGTCTATAATAAACAGGCATTAGAGGCCTAACATCAATATCCAGCTCTTTACGCCAAGTCTCAAGACTCCATAACTTGGTTGGGTTCGCCGCGTTATTACGAATACGATCTGCTAGCCATTTTTTCCCATCTAATTTATCAATGTCGCCAGCCATCCATACCAGACATGAACTAAAGAACTTGTTGAGATCCTGCTGTGAAGACCATTTGCGAAGTTCAAGCAACAGTTGGGAGTTGTGTTGTAGGTTAGAAATACTGGGTGTGTTTACTATGGAATTCATTCTCACTGAATGAGCGTTATATGCTAGACAAGAAATATTATATGTGTTTATCCCATAATTCATCCCCATATACAACAACATAGCATTTTCGTTGGTGGGACAAGCCAAGAACGTCTGTAAATATCGCTCAAGATTGTGGGCCTTGGTAGATTCCTCGGAGGATGGACGCTTCGGAGGGCGGTTAACAACCACAATATTTAATTCTTTCCGCAATACCCGTATTTGTTCTTTTACAATCATGTTTAAGATATCGATAAAACGCGGGTCGATCCGTATTCTTCCCCGACCTATAAATAGACATTGCAATTTAATTACAATATCTTGCAGAGTTGCAAAAAACATTATAAAGTCATTCAAATCCCTTTTAGACTTTTCACCCTCTTGTTTGGATACAGAGCGACTCATAATCAAAATGTGCAGAGCAAGGAGGCCGCATATATCCTTAGTCCTAATATTTGGATCTCTCGATTCCAAAAGTGCATCATGGAGCCGAGTTGCCGCTTCAATGCATTTTTTAGCAAAATCATCATGGGCATTCTCTGATATACCATCATATTGTAGATAAATAAGATTAGCTGTGCTTTTAACGACTTCAACAAGCATTATTTATGAAAGTTATTATCCTTTAGATAATATAAGTCTTTAGACCTATATTATCGCCTAAACATATGGCGAAAAAGAGCTGTCGCACTCGCCACTTATTAACCGTTCAACAGGGTAGATAAATGGTTTTACATCGCTTCCGCTAACCAGGCGCACATAGTCCTGGTAGACACCGCAACGTTTCTGGTAGTATTTAGGGTCGCATCCCTGGCGCAAACCTTCATCAGCCGGCATATTTTCGCACCGGACATCTTCAAAGGGTTGCCAGTCGCAGCCCGAGACGGCTACTTCTTGCTTGTAAGCCGGGGTAAAGTTTTCGCGTTCCTGGTAGGAACTCATATTACGATACCCGTGGAGCAGCGCGTGACATACAGTATTTACGGGCGCAACACCTGGTTGGGATTTTGTAGTAGGGATTACCTTCAATTTCTTTGGGTTGGTCTCGGTAAACTGCCCGCGCGATTTTTTATTCGCGGCCGAGTTATTACCGCACATTCGGAGGGCAGTAATAAAAACGACAAATAAAAGTGCTACCAGCAACATTAAAGATGCACAATTCTTCATTTATATATGTGGGACTTTAATTGCTCATCGATTTTTAACAACAACTCACGTCTTCTGGAATTCACAGGAGCATTTTTTGCCGTAAACCAACCTAACTTATCAAAATCGTAAGAAACACATTCTTTACGTAATCCTTTTTCTTTTTTGATTAGAGTAGGGTAAGGTGGCTTATTTGCAATAGGAACGACAAAGTAAGTAGTGGAATAAGGAAAGTTGTTACTACCTCGATAATCTTCCTTGACGGATTGATACTCTTGTGTCAAGTCGACCTGTAAATTAATGCGGGTTTCTTCACGAAATTCGCGCACGGCCGCGCGAAGACTACCTAATGGCTGGTCGAGGTGTTCATTCATATTCTTTTGACCCTTGGGCCACAACCATTCAGGCTCGTTAACACAGCTGTAAGACAGTTTAATCAACAGAGGAATGTGGTCTTTGATTTGATTAAATAGATGCTCTGCATGTGGGTAATCTTCATGATAAAACCGACATTTATGATTCACCCACAAATCATCCCACAACACCCTAAAATTATCGCGGTATTCGAGTAAACGTGAACGCTCTTCATGGGTCATCAAATTAAAGATAGTCCAGAGCTGTTTATCATTATATCGCCCGGTGACAAAAATATAATATTCATAAGTGTCTTTTTTATGGGCGCACATATACTCGATATCCTGGCCGTTATCATAATATAAAATGATACCGTAGGAATGGCGGCATTTTTTCTGCCCGTGAATATTAATCGACATACGCCCGGGTGCAAAACGGATCTTTTTCATCACCACATCGACAAATTTGGGGTAATTGCTATTCTTTTCTACTTCTCTTTCGCGGTCTTTTTTAATTAAAGTAAAATCATCCATCGCCATTACACATATTTTGTTGTTGTTTCAATAGTTAAAGTGATAAAATCAATTTTCTTGCGCCGCCCCGCAAACCGGGCACGCCTTCGGTGATATCACTCGCACAATTACCCAAACCAATTTTTATAAATAATAGCCATATTTATGGAGTTCTCGACATATTTCAGCTGGTTTTTAACCGTTTAATTTATGATATAGATTTAAATTTAAATCTATATTTCGATCAGTCAAACAAATCATAAACACATTCTACTAGCATTTGTACTTCGTTATTTGGTTCTGTAAATAAAATACCTCCATCATCGCTAATACCTAAAACCAGTTCTTCTAATGTAGCATCGTGTCCAACTGCAATATTAAAAAAACGTTCTTTTTCACCTTTCTTGATGGTTAAGCGATTCCACTGTACAAGCCCTTGGTATCCATCACTATAATCTAATGGCTTGCAAGTGATTGTATAATCGGGTAAATTTTCAGTGAGTTCGTGGATGCATGTATTGAGAAAGGTTTGCGCCATATTTTTTTTCTTTTTCTAAAAAAAAAGAAATCAATTTTCACCGTTTGTCCCGCAAACCGGGCACGCCTACGGCGATATCACTCGCACAATTACCCAAACCAGTTTTTATAAATAAGTGCTCGACAACACTTATTTTCAAGCATTTAAAACCACCATTTCGCTTGATTGTTCTTTTGCATAAGTCCAGGTATTACCTGAAACCAATCCTTGAATCAAAAATCCGTCTCCCAAATCATAGCATAATACTAGTTGACCTACTAGTTCCAAAGATTTACCTGGAGTTGAAAACCGAGATACTTGAAGTGGCTTACCTCTATATAAAAGTATAGTTGAGGTCGAGAGTTCGTTTCTGTCAAAAGTTAGGCCTTCCACATTACTATAAAATTTACACCCATCAAATCCGGTAAAAGTCAAATACCTATCAGTAAATAAGGCGTCAAGTTTTTCGGTATCTGGTTTAGCATATAATACGACATCATAATTTTTGTAATACCCATGAATACCGATTTTGGACAACAATGAATCTTGGTTCTTAATCCCGGCATGCGCGCAAAGATTTTCGATTTCAGGTGACTCTTGGGTAGTATGCCGAGCATCGGGAGCACAACATCCTACACTATAAATCTCGTGATCCCAATCACTAAATATTTCTGGAGAACCTTCACCATGATAATGCCGGGTTGGTATAAACACTTTATCACCTACAATTTGATGAGTATAAGCAAAAGGTTCATAGTCATTTTTACCCTCTAATAACTGACATACAATAAAGCCAAAATGTGGATAATGTGTTTCAAGAATATTCTTTACGGTCGGATTAAGGCGGAAACTTGTATCTAAGCGGTCAAAATCCGCAAGTGAATTCACAATACTGGCTTGATAAGATCCCACGTAATGAACTTTTAATGTATTTTTTGAATGGGCGCTTCGTGTAAACTTCAATTTAGGAAAATATGTAGAAAGTTGGCTAAAAATATCTTTGTATTGGGTCATATCAATTAAACTCAAACCGTTAGTGGTGGGGACGGGAAGAATCATAGCATTTTTAGTTTCAGACCGCGCGTTATTCTGATAGACGGTAAGCTGGGTACCATTAATACCAGCAACGGCTAAAAGGCGAGTTTTAGCTAAGCGCGCGGGTCCATTTGTGATGCACATTTTAAGTTATGGTGGACGCTTTAAGCCTTTGTAATTTTTCGTTTTCTTGATGCCTTTTTGGGTGGTGCATCGGTGTTGGTATTCGCCGGTTTTGGAGCAGCCAACTCGGCATCCAGCGCGCGTTCTAATTCATCAAGCTCACCGCGCCACAGTGCAATATCCGTGGTCTTGAGTAGGTACTCGATTTCATCTTGGATTTTTTGAATTTCATTTTGGATTTCGGCGAGTTTCTGCTTGGTGAAGCTTCGAATTGACATGCCCAAAAACTCGTGGGGATACCCGCGCGTGTCCATGTCAGCATAAATATCTGCTTCGTCCCGGCGATGGATTTTCAAGGTTCCCTCCATAACTTCAAGCACGAATTTATATTTGAGTTGTAAGTGGGGAAATTGATCCTTGAGGTAGGTGATACGAAGTTGGCGCCGTTCCTCATATTTTTTAAGGCGGATCTTGCTATAATGGCTTAGCAGTTCATAAACGTTATCAAAACTTAAGATGTGTTGATGGGTTTCATCGAGCACGCTGATGGTTTCCTTTTGTAGGGTATCTTTCAATAACAAAGTCTCATAACTGGGGGGCGCGCCGAATTTCTCCTCTGAATACCCATAAATCTTGTAGATTACTTCTATTGCGTCTTCATCCCCGTCTCCATCAATCTTAAAGTCCTTTATATAACCTTCCTCAACCCAGTCTTCAAGCTGTTGTTTATATTTTTTCCATGAATATTTGAGGGGAACTTCAATAATCTCGATATAGTCGGATTTTAATTCAAATTGACCATACATGACTAGCTTTCCCTCTTCATCAACTACTCGTCCTTTGTAACCCCTGAAATAAGGCAATATTTTTGATGGAATAAAGGCAACGGTTGCTGGCGCGGATTTCTTTTTAATTGTAAATTTACCCCTGAAGCCGCCTTGGGTAGTGGTTGGTGTCGAACTGGTTTTTTCACCGGATTGCGTTGGTTTGATGCTATTTTTCAGTCGTTGCTGCTCGACGAAATCAATCCATTCCCGATGCAATTTAATAATATCTTTGGGATTATACGACCATACCATAGAACTCCATCCGGTGCCAATCCCTTTAAGGCCATTAATTAATGGCATGCAAATAACAGGGTAATAAGTATATGGTTCACATCTATACCCTTCATTTTCTGTTGAGGGTAATAATATATTATCAAGCGGGTGAAAAATATAATTGACAATTGGGTTTAAAGCAGTAAAAATATAACGGGCTGATGAAGCATTTTTACCATTTTCGGCACGCGTCCCATAATTTCCAAATGGTTCAAACAAATTAATATTATTGGTACCGGGATAGTTTTGCGCCATTAATATAATCGCATTATGAATACTTACTTCACCATGCTCATAGCATGATTTTTGTATGATTATACCTGATGCCGCGGATAATTTCATTGAAGATTTACCGGGTTTATCCATACCTTCACTAAACATCGTCCAAAGACATTTACGCTGGGATGTTTTCAACCCGTCAATTCCAGGAATCGACCGAAGCACATCCGCCCAGCTAAAATGTTTAAAATGATTATCTAAAAATTCCCCAATAGTCATTTTACGGAGAGGGTCCGGGCGCGGTTCAATATGGGACAACCATTGTTTACGTTTGTCGGCCAAATTTTTATTAAATGCAAGTTGCACTTTTTTCTTACACTCCGCCGTATACTCTAAATCAACCAGAAAAAGTTCTTTAAAAGCATTTTTTTGTTCGGCGGGAAGTGCCGACCCGAGACCCTTACAATGCCGGATTTCACAATTTGAAATTTTATTTGTTTTATTCCATTCATCAAACTGTTGTTTGGTATAAAATTCATGCAACAGCGTTCGATTTTTATAAACGCGCACAATAGCCGTTTCCATAAATTTCAAAAATCCGGACTCTAGTAGTGGTTCGAATAATTCGGCAAAGAGCAACATGGTTAGTCCACGAATATGTAACCCATCATCATCGGCATCACTCAATACCACAACACAACCATAACGAAGCTTGCGCCGATTTTCCGGCAGCGCGTAATCAACACCCGTTTTAAGGCCGAGGAGTACTTTAATATTAGCAATTTCTTTATTTTGGGCGATGCGGTCTTCTTTGGCATTCATGGTGTTGAGCCCCTTGCCGCGGATGGGAAATACACCGCAATAATCCGTCCCGTTAGGTAGGGATGTTCGCCCGTTTACCGCAAAGGTTTTAGCCGAGTCACCTTCAGTAATAAATAAAATACATTTTTGCGAATTTCGCGTTCCCGCATCGTTCGCATCATCGGCTTTTTCAACCTTGACATAGCGCACTTTTTTACCATCAGTTTTGGAGCGTGCTTTTATGTTTTGCGATGCATGGAAATCTTTGTACCATCCTACCCAATCCCATTCCATGATTTGATTAAATACGGCCGGTTTTAGGGTCAGTTTGGGTACTTTTGATACCAATTTGGCTTTTGATTGAGAACCAAATGCGGGGTTGTATAATTCTGCATTAAAAAACAATCGAAAATATTTTTTCAGGTGGGTAAGGGTGGCTTCAAACTTGAGTTTTGCTTTTATCCGTTTAGCAAGTTCTGGTAAAAGTGCATCCCAGACTGCTTTGATGTGGTTGCCTCCAGCGTCTGTCACTACACCATTCACGAATGAAATTTCCCGGACAGCGCTAGTATCATCTTGGACGATAAGGAGTTCACCCTCAAATCCCGAATCTGAATCGTCTTCGGGAGGTTTAATTTTGGGTAGATGAACTTGGACTAATTCGTCATCATCCGGATAATAATAGTCGGATACATAACTGGCGAAATTCGTTTGATATTCCCGGCCATTAAACTTTGTTTTTACACCAGTAATTGCCGCGGCGTCAATGACATATTTTTCCATGAGTTGTAAAAATTGGGGAGTGTAGCCATCCGGCATCCCAAAACGTTCAAAATCAGCCTCATAGCTGATTCGTACGCTAAATGGTGGTTCTAAGGTATATGGTTTAATTAAAGGTTCCGAAATTTTAGACATATTTTTCGAGGATGTTTGCAAGTAATATAACTTTTGTTGCTTATCATAAACCTCAACCTTAAAATTTTGAGAGAAAATGTTAGTCAAAGATGCGCCTAATCCGTTTTTACCCGATACTAGTCTTTTCTGACCATCATCATAGTTGCTTGATGTTAGCAAATTAAATAAAGCTACTTCTGGAATGTATTTATCTTTAATAATGTGATGTTTTTCAATAGGTATAAAATACCCGTCATTTTGAACGGAAACTTCTTTATTATTTACAACTACATGTATTTGCCCAGGATCAATATCAAACCTACGTGACCGTCTAACATTATCATTCGCATTACTAATAATTTCTACATAAATTTGAAATAAACCATGATTATAGTCCATTTCTATGGGTTGAATTGCATTATCTCTGTAGACTTCTTTAACTATTTTTTCGGTCTGTATAGAACCCAAATATGTGTCAGGCCTTAAAAGTACTTGTTCATGCAGAGTTAAAGCTTCGATCTTTTCTTTTTTTGGGGGCATTTGTTTGATATAACAGTATTCTATTATATCAATTTCGAGGGACTAATAATACAATAACTACTTTGTTATTATGTGTTGTGCTAGTTAAATAATTCGGCCGTAAAATACACCCATGTTTATATCTGCGTCAATTACCCCTGAAAACTTTATGATTACGCGATATTCGGTATCATAGGTTGGTAAGTAATTTTGCGCATCAATTATATAATAAGTACTATTATGGTATTTCTTTGTAGTTATTTTAGTAAAGAAATGACTATCCGAATTACTTACAATCTCTGCTGAGGTAAGATTTGGTCGCAAATCTATTTGAGCGTCATCAATTTTGATGACGATGGCTTCTATATAAGATTTCATGTTAAATCTGTTTATTCGGCTAGAGGATATATTATCATTCAGGTGGAATATAAAATAAATTCGGTATAACCACGGATTATCTACATCCATAGACATGAATTCCTTGTCTCCCCAAATACCCATTGTATCGAATATACCTGGTTGAATGACTAATTTACTACACATAGAAACATATATAAACTCATCATCTTGTGTAATTTTGCTTTTCACTCCCGGTATAAAACATACTGACAAATTTATGGGATTGTTTATACGGAATTTATAACTATAAATATTAGAGAACTTTTCGTTATTTAACGGGAAATCCATGATTGTTTATGGGGATGATGAAGTGTGGTAAATCAGTTTTCGTGTAGCGAAAATTGATTTTCATGCCTCGGCGTTTTTATACATAAATGAAGCCGACATCTGTTGAAATTAATTATGGTATGAATGCTCTATCAAACCTATGTACTAAAAAAGACATTTCGTTTCATGAACATCATTATCCTATTTTATGTGAATTCTTTAATCATTTTGAAGAAGAACGTTGGGAGGCAGCATATAAAATTTTGATGATGTACTGTCTACAAACATATGATGGGTGTTTTTATCCTGATGGGTGTCTTTATCCTATTTATAATTTTATATATCGAAATATCACAAACAACTCTACCCCGTGGTGTATAAAATATAAAGCATATACAAAACTATTGTTTCCAACTCAAACTAAACATGTTGACAAGTCTTGGGGCTCCGATGTTTAATTACCGGTTATTTCAACCAATCAGTTTTCACGCTGGTGTTGCGCCTAAAAAAGGTAATAACTGATAATTACCAGTTATTTAGAAGGATACCACGATATAGTATAATTATAATCAGAATCCCTAGTAACAATAAATTTCATTTGTAATTCATGTAATATCTCTAATGTCATACTAGTATATGTTATATAGTTAATATTTTTATTCATGGCTTCCATAATACGATGAGAAATTTCATATCTCTTTTTGGCATTGTCGGTAGGAGACTTGGTATCATGTGTTGGGAGAATTGGGAACCCGCATTCAGCAGCTTTTCCGGGCATCATAAGTAAAGATATCCTATTACACTCAATAATACGAGGAAAATTTTCATCATAATTATGGTTCCATTTCATAATTTCTTGGTTTGTAGTCAGATCTTTGATTATAGATTCCATGCTCGTTTCAACCATAAAATAGATGGAAGAAAAATCAATTTTCGTGCTTATTCTACGGGGCAAAAAAGTTTTGAGTGGAGGGTATATATATTCACTCGCGAGTGCTTAAAGATGGCCTGTTATATAAATGGGAAATAAAAATGCGGTTTTACATAAGGAACATATAAGACAGAAACAACGGTGTAATGCTTTTTTTGACCGCATTGGCGAGCATCAGTTAGACAAATTAATAAGGGCGCTGGCAAGTGTAAAAAAATTTTGCGATGTGTTTGGTAAACAAATAATAACACCTGGGCCAAATACTAATATCTATAAATCTTTGGAATTTATAGAGAAATTACAGACAGAATATAGGGATGAATTTGTTGATGATTGGGATTTATTTTTTAGTTTCCCGGTAAACGAATTAAATGGTTATTCGCGTATGGTATTTCCACTGTACTGTACAAATTTGCTAAAGGATATTAAAGGGTATTATGGAGTTGATAAAGTAAACCAAATAATTCTTTATGATTGAGGATAAATTTACCCTCAATCAGTTACTCCTAATAATCGTCAGTATTAACCGACGGTTTGCGTTTCTTGATTGTATTTACTAATAAAATGGCTGCATCATAATGTCGATATGTAATCGCCTTATCCAACGGTGTTTGCGAGAGGCTATCTTTTACATTAATTTTAGCACCAGCGTTTAATAAGGTCCAAACAATCATCATTTTACCAGCTAATGCAGCCCAATGTAATGGGGTTTCATCGCGATCGTTTTTTATATTAACGGGAGCACCGGCATCTATCATATATTTTATGGTTTCTAGATCCTCGCTATATACAGCGTAATGCATAGGAGAACTTTTATGGAGTGTATCTCGTGCATCGATATTAGCGCCCTCGGCCATCAAGGCCTTGATTTTTTGAATATCGGCCTTTTGGCATGCATCCAGAAAATTTTCATCGGACGGGTCCATGGTATAGTTTTAGATTTAGGATATAAAAAATTTGAAATCAATTTTGGGGGACCTACGCGTTCCCCCAGAACCCCCTAGCGATAGAAACAGAAACGTGTAAAACTTTTTTTTTCACATAAAAAAAAAGTTTTAGCTATAGGGGTTGCCCTCCAGGACAAATCAGTTTTCACGTTTGTCCTTCGGGGCAAATCAGTTTTTACGTTTGTCCTTCGGGGCAAATCAGTTTTTTTTATCTAATAATTTTATAGCGAATTCACTATAAAATTTATCCAAACCGATTCATTTCACTCATAGGGACGACGCCTTTGGATGAAGGTGAAGAGTCTGAATCTCCCGTCTTGCCGAATAATAATACCCCCGCACACACTACAAATCCAACCAAAAATATAATTTCAAAGGCGATAGCCGCCCAGTTAAAAGAGCTTTGATTGAATTTGACTACGAGGTCGTCCTGCGCCCCCGTCGTGGTTTTATCATAATAACATTTACTTACATAGTCTTCGGTATATTTATCATACCAATTATCAACACAATCAGTTTTATCTAGTCCACATTTCCCCGCGTGAACATATCGGCGCGGCGCACCTTCAATAGTAACATCGACGGTGGCATACATCTTATGGCAAGTTCCACAATAGGATTCACACAATCGATGCTTGACGGATTGTGTACAGCACCGATTGCAGCAATAAGTAGAACAACTTCGATGACCATTAGAAGAAGTGCTACAACGCGTGCACCACCGGCAGCAACTCGTTTCGCAGCAATAATAACCCTTACAGCAAGGACCATCCGTCAAATCTGCGAGGCGTTCACTACATTTTGGGTCACCGGCGCCACAATTTTGACACTTACAACCACCAATTTCACAACATCGATAAGGAGAATCATCGACCGCGATTAGATCGCAATCTGTCGCTACAAAATTTTCGCGGTCTACAATAGTATCATAAGTAATCCACCAAAATAAAGATGCCGCAATACAGTAAAACAAAACTCCAGTTAAAATAATACATTTAGCACTTCCGCCCCTAATATACCCCAAAACTGTGTAAAGTACTAAAATAATTACAGCTACCACCAAACCAGCGATAAAAATACCCGCGCGCTCGCCGCCATTTAGACGGTTGTGACCGCCCGATTTAAAGGAACAAACATTATCTATAAATCCCGCGGCGATGAGAGATTCTCGGGCGCGTTGGAGGGATGTTTCATTATACGTGGCATCGGGGCAAATTCGTGAATTGGCAACCATTGAATTCGTATCATTATAGTAGGTTTGATTAAAGTCTGTCGCATTCAGAAAATCATCCACTACAATATCCATGCAATTCATCCCCGTAAACTCGGTGGATTTTTTACTGAGCTGAAAAAATGGAATACAAACGCTCAATACAGTGCCCAGGCCGAGGCCGTCGAGATAAGGTTCGGACCACCGCGGTTGCGTTGTTTCGGGGTCGAGAGCTGAGGCGAAATAATCGATATAGTGTCCCGCATAATTGATGACTGAATCGAGGGGTGTATCAGAGGGTACGGTAATAACTGTCCCATGATTATTACAAGCAATCTTCTTGGCGCGCGTCTCACCTTCAAAGTTACCTACAACAAATGTAATCACCGGGTATTCCGCATCATTTTCCAACACTAATTCTTCTGCGCTGACTGGAGGTACGGATTCGGTGGTGACGGACGCGGCTGTAATGAGTATAACGGCGCTTTTACATTCGGTAGTTTTACCGGCTTCGTTAGCCTGTCGAAGTGCTTGCATGGCTCGCTGAGCACCAAAAACAAAATCGCTCGATGTGGTTTCCAAGCGCGGTGTGGTATCTAGAAAGTTTTTCAAGGCTTCGCGAGTCTCGAAATTAACGGCTTGTGTTTCGCTAACCACATAATTTTCACTGTCGCCATAAAGAACAAAAGTAACCGTATCCAAATAGCTCACAGTCCGATCCACAATATCAAACGCCAGTTTATAAGCGAGAGAACTCTGAACTTCATTCATACCCTTAAACCAAGGAACAACAATAGCTAGATCTTTGGGAGTAAGAGTTGCATACCACCAGCGCCCGCGTGGGTCATATTTAGTACCGCAATATTCAAAGTTTTCCATGGCTGGGAATAGATGAAAACTTCCCGTTGTTTGCGCCCCCATATATTGCCACTTGCCATACGGTTCTGTTGTCTCATAATTGTCTTGTAGAGTAGGCTGAAGCTGGTTGAGCGCGCATCCTAAAACCGATTCATGGGTTGGATCGTAGTTATAAGACTGAATAGTATCATAAGAAACCCGCTCTCCGATGGGAAAGGCTGGATCATCCACCAACCCACCAAGTGGGTCATCGCAAGCATCATGAACATCGCTACACCCGGCGAGATTTTTACTGCTTTTGGTAGCGTAATCTGCCAGGGACTCTTCCAATTTTTCAGAACTGGCTACCAGTGCTTCTTCGGTTTGATCCCGCGCGGTTTGTAAAAGGATTTGTTCGCCTGCTGCGACTCCTACTACGAATAAAAGTAAAAGCGTGTTTCGTGTCATTTTTTACCTGGAATCCAACCAGAATTAAAAAATCATTTTTGAGTGCCGCGTCCCGGCGGAGGGTGTATATATGCACTCGCGAGTGCTTAAAGATTCCCTCTAATATAAATGGGAGCCGCGGCGTCATTGTTTTATGAAAAACCTAAAATTCATGTATTTTTAGACGCATTGGGTGAAAATCAAGTCGAGAATTTAATCAAACATTTAGTCATTGTTATGAATTTCTGTCATTTAAACGATGAACTTACACCGAATTCACACGTTCATAAGTCATTTAAATTTTTACATGACCTGCAAAATGAATACCGACGCAATTATGATAATAAATGGCCCGAGTTTTTCGAATGTAATTTTACTACACCACCCTCTACTATATTTAAAATACGATATTCGCAGTGTCAACGTTTACTCCTGTTCGGAATACAGGATTATTATGGTAAAGACAAAACCAAAAATATTATTTTAAATACATTAATTTAGGGCAAATTTACCCTAAATTAGTAACTGGCTCGGCTATACTTTCCTATACTTTACTAAAGTTTGACAAAAATACATATCTTCGGGATCGTCCCTATATGTATATGACCGTCCTACACATTCCCAGTATTCATCACTATCGAGTCTTAGGCGTAAATATAAAGTAACTTGGTCTATTAATTTTGCGAGAGTGTTCTTCTCAACAACAATATAGTCAATTTGTCTTCGGTTCATTTTTTATTGTATCAAAAGAATAAATATAAAATCAGTTTTTACCCTAATTATTACCCTAATTATTAGCCTCAAGTTCATAAATATCGGGAATTTCGTCCTTGGAAGTCTCCTTGAGTATGGCATGATTATCCCCATAACGCATGCGCCCTTTTGCATCTAAAAACTTGAATATTTTGGGTTGTTCCATGGTTGGTTTTTTAATCTTGTAGGTTATGACAAAATCGTGAGGTTCACTGGGGCGATCCGTCATAAATTTGAAAATTACTGATGAGTATGGGTTATAAGCCATGGGTATAAATCGTTTTTCCGTCCAATAAGAAAAATTTAAATCTTTAGTAAGCCCGCTTTGAGAGTCAATCACTTCACCATCTTGTTCGATAACTCCATAATCAAGAGCTCCCGAATGGTTTAATAATTTACACTGAATGTCATAAATATTATTATAACCATAAATCCCCGGTTTATAGGCAGACTCAGTAGTAATAGTTTGAACTTCAGATTCGTCGTCAAAGCAGTTTTTACCCGGCATCCCAAAGTGGTAAAAAGTTTCAGTATCATTTATTTTGAGTTTGGATTTCATTAATAATGGTCGGGCATCACGATTTAGCAAAATAGCGTCATATGAAATTTTGGCTACCATTTTTAAAGGGGACATTCCCCTGGCTAATAATTCATTATACCTTGGATCAATAAATACCAACAAGTACGCCGACGCCGGAAACGCAGGAAAATATTTATCTTGGACATCAGAATATTCAACCCGATAATAGTTATTAAAAAATCGGGTTTCGCAATCCACCACGCGGTTGTTTATTATTAATTTACACTCTGGGTTAAAAATAACGTCAGTGTGTATTAATCGGATTAAAATATAATACATATTACGGGTCTTCAAAAAACCTATTGTATTGATTTCATGGGTTTCATTTTGGGTGTATTGGATTGAATCCAAATTGTGTTCTAACATATAGTGAACATGCCGCGTAAGGATAGAGTCATTCGATTCGTTGGCATTGTAGCCGAGATCGACTTGCGTGGGTGGATTGGAGCGGAAAAATTCCCGCAAGTCAATCACGGGTGGGTTACTTGAGCGGCGCGCCGGAGGTTTGAATTCGGGAGTGCATATTGATTCCATTTTTGTTTCTATATATTCCCTTAATGCATTATTTGGCGGTTTGAGCTGTAAATAAGTGCGGCTATTCGACTTTATTATATCGTATGGAATATTTGCCTGGCGTAATAAATTCTTGAGTAGACCAAAAACCACCGTCATATTTTCCACCTGATAATTCGTTCGCGAAAGCTGGAGTTGAGAGGCTTGGAAGAGGGCTTTAATTTCGGGCATTAAATCATTGATACGTTCAAGTATCGGAGCCGGCGCGGTAAATTGGGAACTGTAAATACGGGTTTCGTAATCATCAATGCCTTTTATACCAAAGATGGTTACAAAATGGTCGATAAATTTTATTTGATCCATTTTATTTCGGGCTAGTGTTAAAGCTTGTTTATTTAGTTATAAAGGTTTAAAGCACTCCCTCCATATAAATGCCCAAGATTTACACGAAAAAAGGAGACCAGGGAATGACTTCTATGCCGGCGGTTGGTAAGCTCTCAAAATCCGATCGCCGTCTGGATGCCGTGGGCGATCTCGATGAATTGAATGCGCATCTCGGAATAGTGGCCTCTTTTCTCGGTGATGATATCCGTGAAATTATTTTTGCCATCCAAAGTACTTTGTTAAGTATTGGGGCTGAAGTCGCGACGCAAGCTGAATTTGAAACAAAGCTTGATTTCGTGGTACTTAGCCATCAACTTGAGGGGTGTATTGACGGAATGGATGAAGAACTCCCACCTCTTAAAAACTTTATTCTTCCGGGTGGGTCGACACAGGCGGGTTCGATTCACGTCGCGCGAGCTGTTTGCCGGCGATGCGAACGCTCTTTAGCGGCTATTAGTTATCCGGTACAATATGTTAATAGATTGTCGGACTTTTTATTTACACTTGCCCGCACGGTGAATAAAATGCAGCAAATCGAGGAAATCGTCTGGAAACAAAATTAATTTTACTATATTTTTATGGTAAAATTAAATGGCGCCGACCGCAACAAAATATTTTGAAAATTTGGGCACCGCGCAACCCTGGTATCTCGCTACCATACCGGCAGTTGCTATGGGTGTAGCAAGTTGGGTCTACCCTCAGCTTCCCTTTATACGCGCACAAGCACCCAAAAAATACCCGGTAATGGAATCTCTTGCAGAGGATATTCCCGCACTCCAAGCGAGTGCTTATTGGCATGGATGGTGGCCGGAAGAATACCGCCACTCGCATCAATTTAATATAGTATTTACTATAGTTTATTTCCTGGTATTATGGTCAGTATTGGTATATTTATATGGTCAAAAACAAATTCAACGTACCTTGGTAATCGCCGCTATCGCCGCGGGGGTTATTTGGGTTACCCTAACTATCGGTAAATTCGTCGATTTGAAGGCCGTGAGCGGGGCCTACATAACTGGGCCGCTCATTCTCACTTATATCGCTTCACTGCTAGCTATTAATTATGCTCTCGTCGAAATTAAGGATATACCCCACCCAAATTAATGCTCTGATAACCAAGCTGATTTAAAAAGTCGGCAATCATTTTGGACCGGATGCCTTTTTTACAATATACCAACACTAGAGTGTTTTTAGGTATACGTTTCATAGCTAGAAATTCGGCCAAATTATTGAAAATCACCGCGCGCTCTTGCTGGGAAATAGGTGGAAGTTTTACGGGAAAATTTATGGCGTCGGGTATGTGCTGTTTTCGGTATTCTACCGGTGTACGAACATCTAATATTAAGTAGTGGATCATTTATTATTCAACATATTGTCTAACTGATTATTATTGATTGGTGGATTAAATACCAAATTCACTTGATGCGGGGTTGTACACCACGTAAGAATCCCCCTATAATCAAGCTGGGTGAGCTGGGCACAGCCTTCATTTTGGTTGGCAAAGTATTCACGTAGTATATTGTGTTCCGGGCTCCCCGCCTTTATATTGCAACTAATAATACTATAATCACACATTTGTAATTATAGTCAGTTTTAAAATATTTTTTTAGTTGTTTTTTTTAATTATAAATGAAAGATTATACATGGCAAGATTGGGTTTAATTGCAGCAACTATTATGGTTCCTATACTGGGAGTACGGTGGTGGACAAATGAGAGACATAAATTTTCTGAAGAAGCAAACCTAGCGTTCTGGTTTATTTTTTTCGTTTCGGTAATAGTAATAATCTTGCGGTGGACTGGTGTAATGGGTAAATCACCAGCACAATCTACATCTTTATCGCCCTTGCAGCAAGATGTTAAAAATTTAATGCGCGATATGTCGACTTGTCCGTTATTTAAAAGTGATTCTATTGGTATGGATGGTAAATACCAAATGGAATTACCATCTCCAAATGGCTGCGATCTATGGTTTATACCTAAATACAGTAATGAAATACATTTAGCGTATAATGACGGCCTGGGTAAGGTTAAAACGTTTGAAAGAAATAATAGTTCCAGAAATGAGGATATGCCATGGGAAGAAGTGCAACAATCTATCATTAAACAACTCGCCTAATGATAAGAATACATATTATAAATAATAATATGTATCCTAATTTCAAGCTTTGTAAATTTGTTAAAACGAAGGGTGTTTGGTCGCCTCATTACGACACCCTGATTAAAAATACCGAGACGGAATTTACACCCCAGGAAGCACGCGAACTTGTCGAGTTTTATAATAAACGTGGGATTTGTAATTTCCTCGCCGCGCATCCGACTCAGGGAATTTGTATATATGAATGTCGTGGCGTGGGATTAGAGGCTGAAAATGTGGGCGCTATTTCCGGGACGCGCGGATTTTATTATGCCATACAAGATGCTTCCAACCCTCTGCGGATACTAGCTCTCGCGCGCCGTGCACCGTCAAATATAGTTAAAATATACGACTACGATCAGCCCTTTGAAATCGATCTAAACCCACCACCCCATGACTTTATTTCGGGAATTTATGAACTGGGGTCCACGCTACACCTGGTCAAACAATTGGTACCTGATTATTTTGAAAATTATTTAGAAGAACTCGTTTTTTTCAAAGGTTGGGTATACTATCTGCAAAATGGGCGATTATATGTAATTGTTAATACGACGCCTCGACCATATAAAAATCCCAAGGGGATGTTCCTCGAAGAACTCCATTATTTAGGCAAACAACTCATCGCGCAAGAAGGTGATGTTTTTGATGTTATAGGCAAGGTTTCTTAACATCCAATAACCGTGCAATAATACGGTCCAATTCGTCATTTTTAGTTGATTTCAATTCAATCTTTGGCCCGCGCGCGGTTGATGTAATTTTAGGTAATTCCCGACGAGAAAGTAGATATAGTGTAATCCCTAGAGCCCACCAATCATTACGTATATATTCCTTTCCGTTTATACATGCACCCCCTTTTATTTTACCCTTGAGCCATGGTGATAAAAAATCCCTAGTACCGGCTCTCGGAAAATTTTTACATGCATATTCTCGGGCCTTATAATCAATAAAACATGCCAATCCCCAATCTACCAATACAAATTCTTTTTTCTTGGCATCATACACTATATTATCAGGCTTAATATCTTTATGCGCAATACCCTTTGCGTGTACGCGCTTCTTCAATATACGACTGAGTTGTTTATATAGTTGTAAAATAGACGCATTACTCAAACGCTTGTGCGCGCAATTATCTCCTGCAATATATTCGGTGACTAGATAATATATACCCTTTGAAAATCCCCCGACATATATTTTATAGGGAATAACTTTTGATAACATGTATAATTCTTGTTCAAGGTCTTGTATGACTCTATCAGACTTGCCATGATAAGTCTTCAAAGCCACCGTACCGAAATAATTTGACTTGCATTTATACACGGTTCCATATCCACCGCTTCCCAATTTTTTATCGCACACCAAAACGTCACTTTTATTATCAAAATCATATTCAAAAATTAACCCTTTTTGGGGGTCGATATGCTTTACAACACTACGAGGTGACGGCGTGCGATGGTCGTGCGCACCTACCGTAACACCACGCAGTATTTCACGTAATTCCCGTAGCGTATAGGCGTTATGGTGGATGATTTTCTGGGCTATAGCATTAATTTCACGCCTGGTAATTCGGTTGGGCTCCCTCACCTGCGACCCACAAGGCCGTAGTTGTTTACCCCGTGGCGCCAAACGACGAAGAATGGCGCATATTTCATCCATGTTAAGATGTTTATAATCAGAAAGTTCATGGCTCGCCCGTGTCAAAGTTTGATTATTAAGAACCATTTATTTATTTGATATTTTTCAAACGAATAATCTCTTGTTTAAGTTGCTGGATGTATGGCGAATAATCTTGAGGGCTTTGAAGGGGTACTTTGGAAGCTGATCGATTACTAAGAAATGGATAGCCATCAAGCCGAGCATTAATATCTTGTTGGGGTGTAAAGGCTAGGCGTCGAAGTGCTTGCACCCGTTTTTCCTTGTAATCCGGCGAATTATATACAGTTCGACCCAATAAATGGGCCTCATTAAATAAAACAATTCCCGTAATCAAGCTATACTTTACATCCTTTTCATGCTTGGTGAATTTAAGGCCATACAATTCAAATATCCCTATGATTTTTTGGAAAAAATCCTTTTTGGCCGGCCATGAATCTGCTACAAAATTAACGGAATAAATGAAAAAGTAAAAAATATATTTACACTCGGAGTCAATACCGAAATCATGTAAAAGATCTCGTAAACTAACTTGGTCGCTGCCAAGTGCAATAGTTCCTGATAATATTGCATCCATCCCAACCAATTCATGTAAAAACGAGGCGACTATAAGGAAGCGATTCATTTTATCTGGCAATGAGTGCAACGCCACTAAATCAACCATATAAAGAGCACTCCAAATAGCATGATTGTATGTTTCTTCGGGCATCAATTCAACCACGCGTTTTATCTCACCGAAAAGGCGATTCATAGGCATAAATTGCCAGTCGTAAGGATTTTGATAATCTCGCTTTATATAGGGAGGATAGACTTGATTAAATTTGACTGTTCCGGTTGTTTGATTAAAAGTTCCCACGGTGGAGACTCCATATGTTGGCAGTATTATAGGTTGGAGAACAGCATAAGCTTGCACGTTAAACGGGCCTGCTTTATTCCTTGCTTGCGTATAATCAGTATAAAATTCTGTATCGGTATTAATATTTGGTTTGTCCGATTGTGAAACTGCATATAGACTAAAATTTTTAGGTAATTCTACCTGGCTGGTTGTTTTTTTAATACATTCTCCAATAGGAATCGTTAAACCAGTAGCAGATTTATTGAATGTATTTAAATTCAAAGGCCAGTTAAAATCTTGGCATACACGAGGTGTGTTTGGGGTATCAGTTGTGGTGAAATATTTTAGGTATTCAACGTAGTCTGGATAGTCTTGATTACATCGCACATATCCCTTTGGTGGCTGCGTGGTGACTATTGACTTGAAGCCGGGACGACTTAATAAATAATCTAAATACTCAGCCGGGGTTGTATGGAGATATTTATATTCTATGTTGGAAGGATAATATAAATTCCGATTATGGTGTCTACCGAGTAAGCGGTCGTAATTCGATTTGTCATGAAATTTGTGTTTGAAATACCCGGTTAATTCATGAAATAAATCATTATAATGATTACCTCGGATATAATTTGAGCTTGACAATAGCTTGAATATATCGATTAAATTATTATTATGGTCGTGCAGTATATTATAAACCGGATTTTGATCTGTTCCTATAGTTTCTCCTTGATGCTCTATACGAGAAAATCCGTAATCTATAATAGTTGCAATATATTTTGTTACCATATAATAGGTTTGCTGATTATGTTTATAAGTCAGAACTATGGGAAATCGAAGTGTTCGAACAATAATATTTTCGTAATGAAGATCGTTATGGATGAATTGAAATTTTTCTTTGGCTGTGGATAAGGCGAAAAATACTTGTAAATAAATTGATGCGAGGTCTGATTCAGAAAGCAGAGCGTGTTTCAACATATTATAAAGGGTACTCCCCTCTATTTTTTCTGATACAGACATGAACTTTTTATCTACTTTTGAGCCGAGAAATGTATACATAAAATTGGGAATGCTGATGCGTAGATCGTTTAATACAAGCCCCAGGCGTACCTCGTCTAAAATTTGGTCTCCGTATTCTACTTTGATTATAAAAGAATCCCCGAGCCATTTTATACCCGCTGTATATACATCATAACCACTCAATTTATTTTTAGGGTCAAACGGCCGCTGGTGCTGTACCACTACTAGCCATGTTAAAATAATTTGTATAGCATAAAGAGCATTATAACTGCAATAATTATACTGAAGGGTTTCAATAATTTTACCGCGCTGTAATAAATTTACATCTTTCTTAACGGGTGCAATTTGGCTGGCTATATTTTCGAGCGTTTTATAGAGCTCGTTCATTTATAATAACCATATAAATTACGGTTATTATAATTATTTCTTTTGCATCAACAACAATAAACACCAAATCATCACCAAAACTAAGATTACAACACCCATCATAAAACAATTATCATTATACCACTTTGTATTGGTCGACCGGGCGACGCGCCGGGAATTACTTATAATATTCAAGTCCTGTTGACCAGCAGCATCAAGGCACCAATTGCATCCAAAAACACCCAAAACGGGATAATGAGTTTGCGCTAAACGGAAAAGCTGGCCTGATTGGAGAGTCTCAGCGTCTTCGGTAGGAGTAGCATACAACAATTGCGGGTTGAGTTCACCTTCGACTTGATAGAAACTTTCTGTGCCGGGAAACCCATCGCTCATACCGGACAAACCCACTCGGTAATTCAAGGCGGAAACATTCAGCCACATTCCATCAGACTCCAAAATAATAGGAGCATCCCATTTCAAAGCACCCTGGGACCCTTCAGAAGAAAAGACGCGAAAAATACGAGCCTTGTTGACGTCAGTGGTATATAAAGGCAAAAGCTGGCGCCGGCGCGAACTCAAATCATTAAATACAGAAACAAAATCGTAGCTGGCTTCAAAGTCCTTGATATAATGTTTCGCACCATTAAGATCTACATTGCTGACAAACACATACGCGCCCGGAAAAAGCTTTGTACCTGTTGTCGGCGGTTTGGGAATGTTGATGCACTGATCATGTTCAACAATGGGTGGGATTTCACCTGCAATATATGTATCTCCTACAATCAGCGTTTGATGGCCCTGACCCACCTTGGCATAACTAGATGTATTAGCGTATTTTTGTGTGAGGGGAGAGTCACCAACCTTAAAAACGGGAGGGACGGGAGGATATAAATCTTGAACGCGAATCATTTATAATGGATGGAAAAATTTTGGGTCGTAAAAAATTGATTTATGGGATCAAACCAGAATAAAACAAAAATGTCCTCGTCAGAACTCGTTAAGCCTGAATACAGTAATTATTCTTTTGTATATTGCCAGAAATGTCACCAACCTATGACTAATGCGCAAGTGTATGAATGTGGAGATACGGTATGTGGTGTATGCTCTTTGCTTCGTAATCATCACTGCCCTGTTTGTGGTGAATATTCGTCCGGACCTTTCGTCTGCAATGCACTCGAAGCAATGCTTCAAATCTTTTTGGTGGATTATGAAAAGAAGGTTGAACAAGACCTCGAAGAATGCGAGAAATATGAAAGTCTCAAGACATATCAACAAAGTGCCCGTTATGCTGCTCTCGAAACCTATGTCAGCGACCTGTTGGTTAGCGCTCATGGTATTGATAGTATAGTAGAAGATGTGGTGGCTAAAGGATTCGAGGTTGATGAAGCTCAGTTTGCCCTTCAAAATCTGTTTAATAATGGGTATTTTGCACTTCTTTCCCGTACTGTTATTCCTAAGGGTTCCATCACAACCTATATTGAAGAATGTTGGGATTTGCTCTCAACCGAAGAACAATTATATTTGTATATTCTGTCAACCTCAGCCGAAAAACCGAACTGGTATAAGATTCTTGAACGTATGGGTTCTTTGGAAAGATTTTCACCCGACCATGCTTGGGTGTTTCAGCGTGCAACATTGGATGCGCGCCCAATTGACCTTGAAACAATTCCATACGACCATACACCCGTCAACGAAGATTATAGCTACGAGACTCAATCAGAGTGGTCGGAGCCTTACGGTTATACGGAAGATGAATTTGAGGAAGACCCTGAAAATTATGCTAGCGAGTCTGAACCCGACACCGAATCGGAGTCAGAATGGGATACCGAATCCGTGACTGACGTAGTTGGTGAAAACGAGAGCGATATCTATACTGATGATACTGAAGAACTACCTAGCTTGGACTCTGAAGCGGACTCAACCGAAGACGAAAGCGAATCGGATACCGAATCAGAAATTGAACTAGTTCATCCTCAGGTTGGTCCCCCCAGATATCAGCGAATCGGGGCCCCGCAAATGCCAGCCCAGCCCGCACCGTTCGATTTGGCCAGCATGCTTCGTCAAGTGGAAACGATGACTAAAGCATGGAATACAAGCCCTCAACTACACCGACAAGACGATCCCGCTAACAATTAGGCAAAATTTTGCTTGATTGTTTAAACACCCGTAAAAGGTTTGCCTTTCAACAAAGCCTTTTGTTTAGCCTTTAATTTCAAGGGCCAATTACCGGAAGAACCCAATTCATAGTATGATTTGGTGGGTGCGCGACTGTTGAAGATCGGGTCGCGCGCGCCACGTTTCACAGGCAGATAGAGCGGGGCGGCATTTTGACAACGTGTTCCAAACGGAACCGGAATATTAACCGATACAGGATCAGTAAAATTATATTGCTGCCCTGGGCATAAGCCATGACCACTACGGGGAGGGGGGCATTGAGGAGCATTGTAAAACAGATACGTCAAAGAATTCATTTTAATTATAGGAATAAAATATAAATGATTATTTTATATGACTTTGAGGCCCCGAAAAACAAATTTTTTTGTTTGGTATAAAAGTGAAAACTGAATTTCCTTACTCCCGGATTCCATATAAAATGAGCCTTGATGTCGAGCCATATAATACTTTTTATATGAGTTTTAAAATCGGGCTAAATCCTGCGGATTATTGGATCCCCCATGAATTTTTACTTCCAAAAGTAGATTGTAAAATAAAGCAGAAGGATGATACAGTAATTATATATGGGAAATCACCTTATCATATTTCTTCACGGGAGAGAATAGGCAAAACATTTACCCAAAAATGTTTTAAATTAGTAGATTATATAGTTGAAAATCGTAATACATATTTACTACGACAAACCCAAACCACCCATAAATGTAGTGGCTATCGGATTAACGGGCAGGCTAAATTAATTGCAGTTATTATAAGTATATTTAAAGATATGGATGATATAACACCCAAATTAGTTAGGGTAATTTGCGGAGACAATATATTTAATAAAATAATAGTACGGTATAAAAATGCCTACTATACCATTCTTGTGATTGATTTGAAAGAATGTATAGTAGAAAATGAATATTTAAACTACGATTTTATTAATATGAACGAATCACATTATATCAGCAGTAATTTATATTGGATTGATCCCTGAATAATAGGCTAATTTAGAGAAAAACTGATTTACCCCAAAGGATAAACGCATAAAACTGATTTTTAAATTTTACAATTTGTAGTGCCAAAGATGGCTGCGAGAATACCATATTTAAAATCTTTGATGGGTGATGATTTTCAATGTTTTCCCTTTGGCAGCGCCCATATCGGTACCACCACTTATGATTCTGATATCGATATAGTTGTGGGTTGCTTGAATGGGAAAACAATTGATGATTGCCGTAAGGCGTTAGATGATACAAAAATTACCATCCTTGGCCAAGTGATGACTACCATCCCACTGTTGAAGGTTGAAATTGATGATACACCGGTTGATCTCATTTTTGCTGAATTTGAGCGCAAGGCAACACCAGACACATTATTGATGGAATGCATCAAACCAACGGAGGCTAACGCGCGCGCGGTAAATGGAGTGTTGGTTTCCGACTGGTTGATTGAAAATATTCCAAACTTTGAAGAATTTTGTCAGGTAGTAAAGTCCGTAAAATTATGGGCGCTTACCATGAATATTTATGGTACAATGCTCGGGTATCCGGGTGGTATGGCCTGGACTTTGATGGTTGCAAAAATATTTCAAGAATATGATACGAGCAAAATGAGTGTTGAACGCATTGAAGATTTGTTTTTTAGATATTATCGTCGCTGGAATTGGCCGGCTCCTGTGATACTTGCACCCCGCGATGATTCCCAAAAACAATATAAAAATTGGAACCCATATCGCTACCCGCGTGATCAATGCTTTATGGCCGTTATTACACCAGTATATCCTACCATGAATTCTACTTATTGTGTCACAGAAGCAGCTTTGAAGCATATTGAATTATGCTTTCGCGATATGACGGATAAAGTTTATTGGGATGATTATAACCCTAAAAACTGGATTAATTTTCGTATTGAACGCCCGGAAGATGACGATACTTTTAAACTACAACTAAAGGCATTATGTAGCAAAATTTATGAACGCGAAAAGGTAGTATATGTTTACCCCTTTACTTATTTTGGTCAGCAATATATCAAAGTATTTTATTGTGGTGACCTGAATTTGGATGATGTTTTTGATGGTTTTAATTATCGATATGTAAACCAAGATGTATCACAATGGTAATATGGTTAATTATGTCATACTATATAATAAACCCCCAGCTATAGAGGTCGATATAAATGGAGCGTATAAATATATAATAAAAATAATCAACATGGCAAATAAATTCAATGCTGATGTATACGATATTTTATTATAGTTTTTATTGGCTTCAGGGATGGATTTATTATAAGTTTGTTGAAACCCGTAAGCAAGCAAGAAAAATAATCCTATATAAATACTGATACTAAGCATAGTATGTGAAAATCCCATATTTTCTATTTTAAACTGAAAATAATGACCCATTTATAATAAAATATTTTATTATACTTTTAATCAGCTAGTAGGAAATCTGCTTTTATGATAAAGCGAAAGGTTGGTTATACTTATCTCCATACAGTAGTGTTTATAGTAATGATTATGATAAATACAATATTGATTGCCACTATCATAATATGGTTGAATTCAACCATATTATTTCTTGCAATCGCGGGCGAATTTATAGGAAACCTCGGCTAGTTTTTCGACAATAGGATATTTGGTATGATCAGCCAGGAGATTGGCCGCATAAGTCTCTACCTCGTTAATAAATATTTGCCCTTCAACATTATCCATACAACACCCAAAATCAATCCTAACCATGAGCTGATATGGATCATATTTTTTCATTACTTTTAATGTCTTTTTTGCGATAGGTTTCAGGGTCGCTAATAGACTATCCGGAAGTTTTCCCCCTTCGCTCTTGAAGGAATCATAACCGGTAATTGGTAATCCACCGCCCGTGCCTACAGCCTCAGTTAGGGTGCCTACCGAATAGGCATATTTCCCCTTCAACCAATAAGTACGAATTTCATAATGGGTGGCAAAACTGGATATAAATTGCTGAACCGTCAATTCAGTAAAACCTTTTTCCACTAATTTTGAGAGTTTTTTACGGATTTGGGCGTCAGTGGTACGAGCAAGATTCTTGAATACAATAATACCCAAACTGTAACCAGCATAAGAAGGCTTGATGATTACACCTTGAAATCCCTTCCGTTTTACTTTGGCGCGAAAGGCTGGTATATTATCCAGGATAGCCTTGGGGGTATCACAGAAAAAAGGTACGATGGGTAACCCTGCTTTTTCGAGGTCTTTATAATAAGTGGGTTTACTAATGATATATTTATGAAACTTGGGCGGTGGGTATACGCAAGCGGTAGTTTTACTCATCAGCGCCTCGAATGTATCACGATCTTTTGAGCAAGTTTTCCGGCTACTGCAATGAAATACTTCGATAGCATCATATACCACAAAAATGGCCTTGTATTGATTGAGGTCTTGAACTGTGAGAGATGGCACATTCCACCCATCAATAATTTCAACATCGACTTTAGGATATTTACATTCTATATAACTCGCCATCGCCACATCAGATGGTACATAATTATCAGAGGTGGTGTCCTCGTAACTACACTGTTTCAACCATTTGGGGGCCTTTTTCGAGGTGATTTTAAGGGGGTAATTATCCGCCGATTTCCCCACAATAAATGCAATCTTCATTTATTTCAAGGATATTAATTTTTAACTATAAAAACTAATTCGCCCAAAGGATAAACGTGAAAAACTGATTTAGGATTAAATTTAAGGGGTAATATAAACATAAATGACTGATAATAAAAGCACCATCACGCTGCCTAAATTAGACGAGTGTAAGTCGTTGAATGAAGAACGGAAGGTAGAGGATTTAAAACTATTCAAGTCAAATTTCAAAGAGGTTGTAGCCCCTATTTTAATAAGCATTATTAAAAAGGCATTGATTGAATTTGAAGCAGGACATAATAAGAAAAAAATTTGGTTTGTATGTAATCCGTATGCTAATAATTGGTGGGATATGCAAATTTATGAAAAACATATGGGTGATTGTAGGATGAATGATAGTTATAGACAATTTGCTCAAAACACAATCAATGAGCAATTAAAAGACTCTGAATGGAGGGTTACAAAAATAAAAGATTATCAACACCGTTGGCAAGGTCGAAAATTTAAAATAACCGTGGTTCACAATACCTACGAGGCGCCACCAAAACGGTGTAATATTTCATAACGCATTTACAGGTTTTGTGGTACATTCCGGGCCTATATGTCGCGCAAATCTTAAAAGTTAGCACATCAATGTTTATATCCTAATATAGTTAAAGAATAATATTATTGTAAATGGACCTTTTATCAGGTATATCTTGGGATTGTATAGGTAAATTAGAATCCCCTCATGGTGGTTTCATATATAAATTTAAATTTAATAAAGAAGGATATGATAGATTCATATCGTCCGAATATATAGAACCAAATTTAGAGCCTTCTCCCGGTTGTCTGAAAGAAGATAAAGAAAAAATCAATAAATTAAAATTTCTGGGGTATGATTTCGATGGAAATATATTGTTTTTACCGAATAGGGAAGCCATACTTAGAGCCTGGAATTATTATTTTAAAGATAAATTTTTAAAAATATCTGAAACTATAGATACCGCGAACCATACGGAATTTATTCGAGCATATAAAGATAATGATGCTATACTTTCTACTAGTAAATTATTTGTTCATGATCAATATTACCATTTAATGAATACTCTTACTATTATTATTGATGAGTATGAAGAGTATACACAAGCAAAGGAAAAAATTTCTCTATATTTAGAATCTGTACTAAAAATATTAAACAGCTTGGAAACTTGTATAGAAAAAAGAACTTTGGAAATATGCTTCGCATCATATGTTGATGCGTGGTCAAGTTTAAATGATTTAAAAAGGTTAAAACATGAAAGTGAACAACTATATAAAAATGATTATAAACAAAATATTTATTTATGCTATATAAAGGGAATAGCAATGCGGGAACTTGGACCAGAAATATTTAAACCAGAATTTATGGATAAAATTTCCAAGTATTATGAAAAACATTTTAATCCTATAATAAATCTTTCGTAAATTGACCAAAAACTTTAATACAACACTAATGCTCTATTAACTATTTTACCAATAATTATGGGTAAAATAACCGTTTTAAGTTCCAACTATATTAAGGGTGAGCTGACTCCCATAACGGAGTCGGTGGGAGGCCGAATAGGTTCTTGAGCATTTCAATATAGGCGGTGCCGGCGACGCTCGTGGCTGAACTTACCGGGTCTTGACGGAGCGCGAAAAAGACGGTACAACTATTAAGATAAGGCTGGGCTTCAAGTGGTGCAAACATGCTATTGGTAAATTGGTTGAAAAAGACGTGGAGACATTCGCCTTTTTCATTGACGATGCGGAAAGGCTGTGTCGGGTATAATTTATCCCCACGAAACGGGGTACCTTCAGTGCCATAAACGGGGACAAATTTCACGGGGTAAGGGACAGTATAAGGCGAAACGGTGAAAAAGTTGCCTGTATTCTTATCCAACCACATACTCTGGTCATCGAGCGACCCCTGGCCAGAATTAATCCACATCTTGTTGTTTGAGTCACCAAACAGCGTATATTCGGCGCGATCATAAGTATTGTTGCGGTTATCAAGCCGGGTCATAGTCCCGCCATTGTAAAAATAAGAAGTATCTACAATGAGCCCGTTATATCCATACAAACGCACGGTATCCCCGTTTTTGAAATAGTCAAGGGAAGACTCGATGGGATACCAAGAAGGTAATTGATTAGAAAATTGGACCGGTTGCCCGGCTACGCTATAATTATTATATTCGTAAGCGCCGAAACCATTGACAAAAGACATTTGTTTTAGGAATTATTATTTTAAACGATAAAAACCTAAAGTAAATACTCTACAAAAAATGCAACACCAGTGTAATCAGTTGGTGTGTCCCCCTCCTAATAATGCCGAGTGCTCCATCAACCACAGTGATTATTTTCGGGGACTTTTACGCCGAAATCCGTATTTAATCCATGATTATTCGATAATCCTCAGGTGCCCGGAATGCCGCGGATGTGTGGTGGACCCAGAAGTTCGCTATGAATTTTATTTTGGTATACCCAGATCATAAAGGTTAATCAACCTTTATCATTGCTTGGAAAAATGTCTCTTGTTTTTGATAATTAAGGTAAACACATACGCCTCCTTGTGGTGTCCAACCCATCTTAATCCTTTTATTAACCAGTTCATTCAGATGCTCCCTTGTGACTCCTTCGAGAATATGGTAATCCATTTTTTGTAGAGCTGGATACAAATTTAAAAATCAGTTTTGGGGGACCTCGCGTTCCCCCATAGCCCCCTAGCGAATAAAAAGCTATGGTAAATTTATTACGAATAATTATTCGTAATAAACATCATTCATAACGGTCACGTACACCCATTTTAAGGCTTCCAAATCATCGATACAATTCTTTTATAGTATTATTACGCGCCAGAGCTTGTGCTCCTTTATTTCCAATTAAATTAGCAGTTAAATCGAGATATTTTATTTGTTTAACTTTAGCCAATGCTATAGCGCCTTCATCTTCAATATCATGATTATTTAAATTAACTCGCGTTATATGACCAAACTCGGGTAACTGATTAGCTAACTCTATTGCTTGATGTGTAGTAAAATGACTATACGGTGATACGCTTATCGTATCATCGGTTATATCTGATATATATTGCATTTATTAACAAAATAAATATAATATTTAATAAAACCCGCCGTATGTTTTGTTTGTGCGTTGCGGGTAAAATTTAGCCTGTTCGCTGTAACTACTGCGGCCGAGATTCATAATTTTCTTCAAATTATTGGCGCGAAGGCGTTCATAGATGGCTTGAATGCGTTGGGATGTTTTAACCTGAGACTTGTAAAGTTTGGGCTTTTGAGTACGTTCCTGGGGTTCGGAATCGCGGAATGCTTTGGGGTTGGCAATGATTTCCAAAGATTGAGCCTGTTTATCAGGTGCGAATTCGTTCTTGAGCGGTGCACGCTTAGATTTGGGTTGAAGTAGTGCGGCGATTTTCGGGCGGATACTCATAATTGCCCGGCTGAAGGGATCCGTAAAATAAAAATATCTTTTTTGGTTTGACTCGTTACGGCGGAAAATTTCGCGGTTGCGATAGGGTACAATTACATTAGCGTTAGGTGGGGGGATTACCGCGCCGACGCGCGCATTCAATAAATTTTTAACAATTCCGCCGCGGTGAGGTGATTTATCGACGGTTTCTTGAAACACGCGATCGGTATTATAAAGTTCTTGCGCGAGCGCGATGAGTTTAGGGAAACGGGCCAGTAAAATACCCATATTCACATAATCAAAAGTACAGTTATGTAGGTCGCGCTCTACCCACTTGATGCGGCGATTTTCAGTTAAAAGCGTAAATGTCGCATTATCACATTCACGGTAGGGGTAAGCCTTAAACATTTGAATTGTCTTGGCCAACCAGCGATCCACAAAACTATGAATATTTACAAAACGTGGGTTGAGGATAGTAATATGAGTACCGCAATTTCCTAATTCCTTGGGATTTTTAGGTGGTCCGCGGCCGCGATTGTCTATTGTTTTACGCAAAAAATCCCAATCTTTACCCGTGACAGGGAAGGTACGGGAAACGTTCAGACCAGGAAACGAACCGATATCATGACCGAGCCCCAAATCAAACCAGCTTACATCCATATGCCCAAACCAACCGGCATCTACATCAATCAAAACAACCGCCTTTTCTGCTTTGACGGCCTTTTTCATGGCTTCAATCTTGGCGCTAATTGGATAAGCCGGGTGGGGATGGGAGACCCTCTCATACTGAAAGTTCGGGCCGAGTTTTTCGCAATATGCCTTTAAGTCAACTATGGATTCTTCTTCCTCGGTCTCTACCGCTATAACTTTATATGATCCGGTCAAATAACGTTTCATCGAATTCAAAAGCAACAACCCGAAAAGAGGCCACTGTTTTTGCGGGTCGTCGGGTGTATAAAACATGGGGGTCGAAACTATAAAACATACGTCTGGATTCGTCATTTTATAAAGCGTGGAAAAAAAATTATTTTATTTGTAAAAGCACAAATTACAGGTTATAACCTATAATTTACTGGCGTTGTTTGCAAGGTACAACCTTCCCTTTCACGCTACCGCAAGCCTTGGGCTTGGTAACGCTACCACATACCGTCTGAACACAGGGTGTAGTGACGGTTTTACAATTCACGGTTTTAAAGACGCTGACGACGCCTTTGCAGCAGTCGGTAGTCCCGCAGCAGCATCCACCGGCGTGACGAGCAGAGTGTTGAGTAATAGCAATTTGTCCGAATCCATTCATTTATTACTACGGAAAATATTATGAAAGAAATTTTTCATAGTAATAAATGAATAACGAATGGGTAGACATAAAATTAAACCCGAATCCCCCTTCACAAAATACCTCTGACGACTGGCAAAACTCGCTTAAGCGTAAAATAACCACCGCAAAAAATCTAGTAAAGGAATGGTGGTATACTTTTTACTATAATTATATATACTAGAAATCCCGAGTAAATCATATCCTATTTTCCACTTTATCCGCGACAACTTTGCTGAGTTTACGGTTTAAAATTTCTTTCGCCGATCCCTTGTAATCATAGCTACAATCATGGGACTCTGGGTATCGATGATTCAAACAAAACTTTTCACCACATTGACAGTTATGAATCACCCAGGTTTTCTTGTTGCATTTAGTACATCTTTCCATTTATTTATAGGGTATATATTTTATGATTACTCAATTTTGAGTGTATTGTACACGTTGCGGTACGCAGTGCAGCGCATCCCCGCGCAAAATCATTTATTGAAATAATTTTACTAGAAATGAGTGGATTTCGTCAAAAAATGATGCGTCAATGCAAGCTGTGTTTTTGGGAGAATTGTAAACCTATTTGCACCACCCGGTGTTTCCAGGAATGGAAATTTTATACACCCAGCAGCCTTCAACCCTATAAAATTTGTCAAGGTACTTTTATAGACGCTGTAAAAGAGGCGGAACGTATCCCGGGATTTACCGAAGGATCATCGATTCAGTCTCAAAATGGTTTATTTATTGCCCGGAATTATCCCAAATAAATATTTTAAATCTTATTAAGAGACCATCTTTAAGCCGATTTTAGACATTAAAAAATGAAACTTAGAGGTCTAAACATATATAAAGGAAATGCCCATCACCCGATCGCAGACTATAAATACTAAATATGCAGGAATCGGCCGGCCGAATCTAAGGTCTGCTAAAAATAAAAAGGATTTTATCGATCCAAAAGAAGACCCAACCGAGTCGGCAAAAGCCATGGATGAAATCAAGGAGATGTGTAAGAAAATAAAACAGCCGAAAATTAAAAAGGTACCCGAACAACCCGAATATACTAGCGATACGGACCCCGATTTTGATCCAGATGAGGACTGGGAAGACACCGATAGCTTGGCGGCAATTGAAGAAGAAATGAAAGCGCGTGTCCCGCCAGAGAAATTTGACGAATACATGGCTCTCAAAGAACACTTGGAAAAGTCTGAACCCAACCTCACTAATTTATTAGATCTTGAACTAGACCATGAAGAAAAAGTAAATATTCTGGAGCAATTCATGATTTATGCTAGCACACCTGTTGGATTTGAACGCCTTGACCTCAAGAAAAAAATCAAGCAATTGTGTAAACCAGTTCACCCTGAAATTAAACGTTTGAAGGGGCTCTGTCCAGAAGTTGGTGATGATATTGAGGATAAAATAATACACTTGGAAACACTCGATCAAAACAAGATCATTTTATACCAAAAATATCAAATCTATAATAATATGGCTGAAATGGATGAAAAAAATGGCATGGAATCTTGGTTTCGTCTTGCACTTAATTTACCTTATAATAAACTTTCGACCACTCCTATTGAAAACAAGATTAAATTTTTATCCCAAGAACTTGACCGCCGACTCTATGGGATGCAAAAATTTAAAAATCATATTCTGGTCGAAATTAATCGATATCTCCACAACCCGAAAAATACACGTAATATTGCACTCAAAGGACCTCCCGGTATCGGTAAAACAAGCGTCATCAAGATTGTTTCTGAATCTATGGGAATCCCTTTTTATGCTATTAACGCGGGTGGAATTGATATTGATAGTTTGATTGGTTGTAATTACGCCTATCGAGGCGCGCATGAAGGCGAAATTACACGTGCTATGCAGCTCTTTAACCAATATGGTCATGCCAATAAAGGATTTATTTATTTTGATGAATATGATAAAATTGGAGGAACGGAAGATGAACCAGGTTCGCGGGATTCGGCTTCGGTTCAAGCAGAATTAATTCGCGTTACCGACAAGACCCAGAATTCGCGATTCAAAGATCTTTACTTGATGGGCCTTGAACAAAACCTCGAAAACGTTTTATTTTTCTTTTCCATGAACTACAATCCGCGCAATTCGGCCATGCTGGACCGCTTGACTGTGATTGAAATGGACGGATACAACCAAAAAGAAAAAATAATTATTGCCAAGCGGCATCTCATCCCTGAAGCCGTCCAAGAGCTTAATCTACAACCAGAAGATATAGTATTTGATGATGGTGTTATTATTAAAATCGCCATTCAGCTAGAGGAGGAAAAAGGTGTGCGCAGTTTTAAGCAAGTTATTCAATATATAGTAAACATGATTTATTTTCGGGTTACCAATCCTGATATTTCAGAGATTTACGGAGGACTTCCATCCACTTTACCGGTTCGGATTACTGAGGATGTTTATTATAAACTACATAAGTATTTAAACTTGGATAAAAAGTACCTTTCATATTATATCTAATATTAAAAATGGAAGAATTCAAACACAACTTTTCCCGGGAGCACCGCCAAAAAGAGTCCCAGAAACTCAAGGATAAACACGAGGGTCATTTTCCAATTTTTGTATATAAACAGCCAAACAGTGACGCCCCTGAAACCAAAAAGAATAAATTCCTGGTAGCGGGTGACCGACAAATGGGGGCATTTATAAATATAGTAAAAAAACAACACTTTGTCAAGACGGATGAAGACCACTCGATAAAGGCCATGTTCTTTTTTGTCAAAAATACTATAGTAAACCCGGGGCGAACCGTGGGTGAATTGTATGAAGATTATAAGGACGAGGACGGGTTTCTTTACATTGAATATAGTACGGAAAATACTTTTGGTGGAGGAATTACAAACAGCTAATATTTTTGAATTCAAAAATATTAAACACCCATAATAACAGCCGAAAAATAATCCCCCGATTTTAATAGGGTATATTCATCCCCGACTCCTTCCGTACGCGTAATCCATTGTCCATCCTGGATGGTATATTCTATTATTTTCCCTGTGTCTGATTGGTCGTCGCCCCCTTTAAATCCGGGATTATATGAATGTTCTTTCCAATACTTCAACACCCCGAGTGCTGCCTCTTTTGTACCGTACTCTGTATTCTGCACGAGGCCGACCCCGCTAGGAAATTTCATAAAATATGGAAACGGATTACCAGGTCGAGTCTCATTTGAAATATACACATTACCAAAATTTTGATACATACCAATATAGTCGGTAAATTGCTGTTCACCTATAAACACTTTTTCATTAGGACGAATTTCAAAGTCATAATTATAGGCGAAATAATTATTAATTGCATAAAATTCACCAATGGGTACGTCCGAACTAAGAAAATCTATTAAAATTGAACGTAATTCAGGAAACCCGATAAT